>Ga0316204_10003351_pt1 | contig 32420 bp, 32 predicted proteins | sample 6monrhotite_MG_2_FD_205661 | JGI IMG/M metagenome (GOLD analysis project Ga0316204, IMG submission 205661) | Microbial mat bacterial communities from mineral coupon in-situ incubated in ocean water Damariscotta River, Maine, United States -... | ecosystem: Environmental > Aquatic > Marine >... | reverse complement strand
ACCGTCGCATCGGCGATTCCCACTCAATTCCGGTTAGCTTTGATACGAAATTGGCCGTTAGCACCAAAAACACAATCAGCGCACTATATTTATAATAAATATAGGGAATTAGCGCTACATCACCCAGCAGCTTTTTCTTTTCGCGCCATGTAGCCAGTAACCACACAAGAATACAGGCAGTCATGCCGATAATCGATATTTCAAGAGACATGTTTTGGCCTAATTGGTGCGCGGTGTGAAATCAGGTTTTCCAAAATGGAAGCCCTGTGCATAATCAACACCCAGTGACCGCAAAAAATCTGCCTGAAACCGGTTCTCTACATGTTCGCTAATGGTTTTAATGCCCAGATCGTTACATAGCCGGACAATGGACAGCAAAAAGGTGGGGCGGTAACCTGGTGCAGCCATGTCCTGTACATAGTTCCCTGATATTTTTACAAAATCCACGTTGAAGGAACGTAAATACTGATACCCGGCGGCACCCGCCCCGAAATCATCCAGACATATTTTGAAATTACTTGCTTTAAGCTCGCTCAAAATGGTTTCCACACGCTCTAGATTTTGCACAGCAGTGGTCTCTGTAAGTTCAAGAAGCAGTGAATGAGCAACATCTTTGGCATTTTGGAGTGTTTGAACAAGGGTGTCGGCGAATTTATCACTATCAAGCGTACGGCCAGAAAGATTTACCGCAAGTTTTAGCGGTGTTCCAAGCTTCTTCATTTTTCGAACATAGTCCACGGCCTTGTGAACCAGAGCAATATCAAACTCTTCAATGATACCAACGTCTTCCGCGAATTTTATTATTTCCATAGGCGAGCTGTTAGTCTCTGTTTCATCAAAGCGACTTAACACTTCGTTGTGATGAATGTCACCATTTTGCAGGGAAACAACCGGCTGAAAAGCCATCTTGAAATTACCGGTTTCAATCATATGCCGCATATTGGTTACGCGGTGCTGTGCCTTGCTTGCCATACCCTCGTAGGCATTGGTGAGAGTGTCGAAATTTACGTCGCCCGGGTTATTGCAAAATTCATTCAATATATAAGTTAGTGTGCGCAAAATTTGACCTTCGGATACATCAGCGCCGTCAGCAGTGAGCGTGGAATAACTGGTTTTAAGTTTGATGTTTTTATCAACCGATTGCAGCGACTTATTCAGTTGCTCACCGTCTGATTTGGTACGGTGCAGGAAGGCAAAGTGCTTGTCGCCTATCTGGCCTGCGGCTTCTCCGTCTACGGAGAGCGTACGCAAATGTGAGGCTACCTGCTTCAGCAATTGCTTCATATGTTCCGGGCCGCCTTTTTTAGCCGCCTCTTCAAGGCCGTCTACCTCAACGGCGGTCATGTAAAGACTGCCGCCCTGGCTGTTATCTGCCATGGTGGAGGCAGCCAGGCCCATGAAAGCCTCACGTGTTAAAAGGCCGGTTTCTTTATCCGTTGATTGTTCGCTCATGCCGCCGCTACCGAGAGGGGCTGCCCTGAGCGAAAGGAATGTTCTGGATTCTGTCCCTGGCATGCTAAGCGCAAATACTCGCAGTGCAATACTGCGGTTGTCTTCACTTAAAAAACGCAATGGCAACGGTCCAATGCGACCCTTGTGTTCGAGGTGAGTGATAAGAGCGTTGTAGATCTCGCGGTCATCTGAATCGAGCACACTGGTGATTTTCTTACCAATCAGCGTACTGCTTTTGTTTTTGCCAAGCCGGTCAGAGGCCCCGCCTTCAAAAAGGATTACGCCTTTCTTGTCAACTTCAAGGAAAATCTCAGCCGCAGCAAAAGAAAATGCAACAAAACGTTCACGTTCCTTTTTTACTTCTTCAAGGATGCCAGACATTCATTATCACCAATATATTCATTGCCCCACGGTACCCTGTGAAAGCGGTTAAAACTATTTGTTCTTAATAGTGGCGTCTTTTTTATTTATAAAAGCCATCGTGCGTGTTGGCTATTCTAAATCAGGATTAGTAAATAAATTCTGACAGATAAATTTGTGCCGGCTTTGAATCTGCATTAAGTTGCGGGTCAGGTTAGCAGGGAGAGATATAATGGTGAAATTCCTTCGTACGGTGGGCGCGGTGACAGCACTGGCCGCTTTAACACTTTCAAGTGTGGCGCAGGATAATGAGGGCGATAACAAAAGCGCGTTTTCATATCAGGATGTATTCAATTTGGAGTTTGCCACAGGCGTGCGTATTGCCCCTGACGGCCAATCTGTTGTGTATGAACGTCGTTCGATGGACATTATGACCGACAGTCAGCGTTCAAATATCTGGCGGGTGAACCTTGATGGCACCAACCACCGGCCAGTACTTTCCGGCAAAGCACAGTTTCGGATGCCGCGCTTTTCCCCTGACGGTACACGGATGGCATATGTCTCCAGCATTGAAGGGAAAACCCAAATCTATGTACGCTGGGTGGATACAGGCGAAACTGCACGCCTGACAGACCTCCAGTACGCACCGCGTAATTTAAGCTGGTCACCAGATGGAAAGACCATTGCGTTCAACATGTTTGCGCCGGGCAAACCTACATCATTGTTCAAAATGCCAACAAAACCAAAAGGTGCAAAATGGGCAGGTAGTGCTCAGGTTGTTGACCGTGCGACTTACCGTATCGACGGGGTGGGCATGCTGCCTGCCGGGTTTAGCCATATTTATACAATTCCCGCTGACGGAGGCACGCCGCGCCAAATGACAAGCGGTGATTTTAATCACAGCGCCGCTGTAACCTGGACACAGGACAGCAAGAAGCTGATTTTTAGTGCGAATCGCAGTGACAATTGGGAATTAAATCCACGCGAAAGCGAGATATACAGCCTTGGCACTGCAAGCGGTACGCTTACGCAGCTTACAAACAGTGTTGGGCCGGATACTGCGCCTGTTGTTTCGCCTGATGGTACAATGATCGCTTTCACGCGCTTTGCAGATGAAGGGCTATCATACCAAAACCCAAGTGTGATGATAATGGATATGGATGGCAGCAATGTGCGCAACCTTACCCCTGATCTTGATCGCGGCGTTGGCGGTGTACAGTGGGCCGGGGACAGCAAGGGCCTTTATTATGCCTATAATGACGCAGGCAAACGGTTGGTGGCATTTGTTACCCTTAATGCTGGAGGCCGTATTTTAACCAACAAGGTTGGCGGCACGTCGCTTGGGCGGCCCTATGCCAGCGGTGGCTTCCGCGTAGCACCGGATGGACGCGTTGTATTCACACTTGCCCGCTCTGATCGGCCTGCTGATTTGGCCGTGATTGACCGTATTGGCCGCACCACCCAGCTAACAGACCTGAACAGTGATGTATTTGACGGTAAATATATGGCTCGTGCGGAAGAAGTTACGGTGCAATCAAGTGTTGACGGCAGACCTGTTCAAGCATGGCTTGCCAAGCCTGCTGATTTTGATACTTCAAAAAAATACCCTCTTATTCTTGAAATTCACGGCGGCCCACATGCGGCTTACGGCCCTGCTTTCAGTGCTGAAGTTCAGTTGATGGTGGCAAAAGGCTATATGGTTGTTTGGGCAAACCCGCGTGGCAGCACCAGTTACGGGCAGGATTTTGCCAATCTTATTCACCATAATTATCCTAGCCAGGATTATGACGATCTGATGGATACGGTGAACGCGGTTATTGCGCAGGGCGGTGTGGACGAGCAGCAGCTTTATGTAACTGGCGGTTCGGGCGGCGGTGTGCTGACAGCCTGGATTGTGGGCATGACCAACCGTTTCCGTGCGGCGGTAGTTGCCAAGCCGGTGATTAACTGGGCCAGCTTTGTATTAACTGCTGATTTCAGCACCTTGTTCACTAAATACTGGTTCCCGGCAATGCCTTGGGAAGACCCGGACCATTATTGGAAACGTTCGCCTTTGTCGTTGGTGGGAAAAGTAAACACACCAACCATGCTGTTAACTGGTGAAAACGATGTGCGCACGCCGATCTCGGAAACCGAGCAATATTATCAGGCGTTAAAGCTTAGGGACGTGGACACGGTGATGGTACGTATTCCCGGTTCAGGCCACGGCATCGCGGCTAAGCCCAGTAATTTGGTGCAGAAAGTGGGCAATATCCTCGCGTGGTTCGAGAAATACAAACCCGCCGCCGAATAAGCGGCAGATAAAAGGTAAACCGAAAAGGCCCTCATGGGGACTTTTCGGTCAAACGCTAAAATATTTTAGACAAGTTCTGAATAGAGTTTAGGCGCTATCGTCGCCGGCCATTTTTAGTGCGTGCAGCAGAAGCATGCTGCCCCAAAAAATAGCGATAACAGGGATAACTTCTGCATCCATGCCAAAATTTGCGGATAGAATGAATAGCCACGTGATGACGGCCATAAAAACGCCCAAGTGAATGAACAACCCTTTCCAGCCGTAGTCGATGATGTTTTTGACGTGTTTATCTTGTTCGCTCATGCTTTCATGCTCTGATGTGCCTTTTAATTGCTTTTGGAGCTGGGTGCTTGAAATATCAAATGCGGCCGCGAGGGCTTTCAGCGTTTCCATGCCGGGTTTTTCGCCTTTTTCCAGCCGTTGAACGGTGCGTGCACTGACGCCGCTGATGTCTGCTAGCTGTTCCTGAGACCAGCCTTTTTCGAGCCGTAGTTTTTTCAAGTCCATTGATGGGTCCAATTCCAAATTGCTGTCAACTTGTTCAGCCGTGGGCAATATTTAACTGTACCCGGTGTATCAAGCCACGACGCAGAGGTGACTGCCTGCGCCAGCGGTATGACAGAGACCTGACAAAAAGATGACAGGCGTGTTGGCGCGGTGGTTTTCAGGCCTTTACTGCGCCGGGTCTTCGGCAGCAGTGCCGTTACTTTCTCTGCTGTCCCCGGCTGTATCATCAAGGGCATCTTCAGCTTCCACGGGGTTGGCCTCTGCTGCTGCCACCGCCTCTTGTTCGTTGGCGCGTTTATCAAAGATGACATCGCCCGCCACAATGGTTAAAATGGCATGGCCTTTTGGTATGTCCGCTTCGGTTACGGTCATCAGGTCAATGTTAAAGGCTGTGAGGTCGGCTTGTTTGCCCACCTCAATGCTGCCGATCTCATCTTCCTGAAATGAAGCTATGGCAGGCCACAGTGTAAACATTTTTAGAGCTTCCGACCGGGTTAATGCTTCTTCCGGGTGCCAATCTGCGCCTTGAAAACCGTTCAGGTCTCGCCTTGCCGTGGCCGCGTAAAATTCAATCAATGGATCACCGCGTTCAACAGGTGCGTCAGACCCACCCACTATGCGCGCGCCGCTGCCAATCAGGGTTGACCAGGCGTATGCACCGTTCAGGCGTTCGGTGCCAAGCCTGTCAGTTGCAAAATGAAGGTCGCCAATGGCATGGGAAGGTTGCATCGAAGGAATGATGCCTAGCTGTTTGTATCTGAGGATGTCATCCATGTTTACAATCTGGGTATGTTCGTCGCGCCAGCGCGGGTCTTCAATTGTGCGCTCGCTTGGTGGCACGTTAGCCATTGCTTCTTCGAACCAGTCCAGCAACAGCCTGTTGGCACGGTCCCCAATTGCATGCATGTTCACTTGAAAGCCATCCTGCAGCGCACGGTTTAGCATCGGGATGGTTTGCTCATAAGTGCTAAGTAACAAGCCGGAAGTATCTGAATCGGCGTACGGTTCCAGCAGGGCGGCACCGCGTGAACCAAGGGCACCATCCATATAAAGTTTGATAGCCCGGGTAATGATGTGACCATTTCTGCTTTCGCGCATGCCGCCCGCGAACAGGCGATCAGCGGCTTCTGGCACAATGCTATTATAAACCCGAATGCCCACATCACCGCTGTCAGCCAAAGCTTCCAGCATACCAACCTGATCCCACGGTACTGACATATTATGGACCCCGGTCCAGCCGTAAGCAGCGTAAATACTGCTCCCTTTTACCAGCTGTTCGGTGATTTGCTCAGTCGTAGGTACGGGTATAAGCGGCGCGATTAGCGACTGAGCGGCATCAATAAGAACGCCGGTTGCCTCGCCGAGCGCATTTTTCAATATTGCGCCGCCAAAAGGTGCGTCGCTTGCGCCGGTAATGCCAGCCAGCTCCAGTGCTTTTGAATTGGCTACCAGAGCATGACCATCAGCGCGCATCAACAAAACAGGCACATCGCTAACCACGGCGTCCAAATCCCAGCGTGAAGGAAAACGGCCTTCAGGCCAGTGTGTTTCTATCCAGCCGCGCCCGATCAAAATTTGTTCGCCGTCATGCCGGGTGCGCCATTCAACAATTTTGTTTTTGAGGGCTTCCAGCGAGGCTATGCCTTCAAGGTTAAGCGATAATTCGCGTGCGCCTATCCCTGCCAGATGGGCATGGCCATCTACAAACCCTGGATACATGGTGGCACCGTCCAGTGAAAGAATAACCGTATTCTCGCCGACTAGCGCTTCCGCGCCTGCACGGGTGCCTACAAAGATAAAGCGTCCGCCCTTAATCGCCACGGCACTAACCTGTGGGTTGAGGTCATCTGCTGTATAGATATTACCGCCCCAGATAATAAGGTCTGGAGCTGTTGAGATAGTTACTGTTTCCGCTTCTGGCAGCTCTGGCAGGGGTTCACTGTCTTGTGCATTCAGGGCAATTGAAAAAAAGGCAATAGACAGGGCGCTTAACAAACGACGCATAATGATATCTCCTGATCCGGTCGATCTGGCGACATGCTAGGGCGACTGGCATTCGAGTTCAAGCTCAAGGTTACGGGCTCTTGCTTTGTGTGGATTTGGTACAGCACTTATCTGTGTGGTTTGCCTTGCGCCTGTTCGCTTCATTGGGCACAATGGCTGTATTGGCCATGTCAGCCGGATTTTGGCATAAGGTATTGATGGTATGCGTGGATTACTGGTTGCATTGTTGACCCTGGGTTGGGTGCCTGTGATTTTGTTCAAGCCTCATGTTGGAGTGCTTGTGTGGAACTGGGTATCGCACATGATCCCGCAATCCTATACTTATAACTTTGCCTATAGTTTCCCGTTTCTTGTGGTGATTTTTTTAGTGACAGCCGTTGGGCTGGTGGTGACCAAAGACAAAAAAAGCCTGCCACCACATCCAGTTGTTTTTGCTCTGATCCTCTATTGGCTGTGGATATCTTTCACTACCAGCGTTGCTATGGATCAAAGTGCAATAGGGTCAGGTCCGGCCTGGGAAAAAATGATCCAGCTTTCCAAGGTTTTTATTTTTGCATTGATTGCCATGGCGGTTATGCAGTCACCCAATCGGTTAAAAGGATTTGTTTGGGTGATGGCACTTTCGCTAGGGTTCATCGCCATTAAAGGCGGGATTTTTGTTTTGATCACCGGCGGCGGTGCCCGTGTACAGGGTGCTGGTGGTATGATGGAGGATAATAATCAGTTGGCGATGGCGATGGCGATGTTGATGCCAATTGCCTTTTATCTAACACAGCATCCGCCCATGAAAATTATGAAATGGCCACTTGTGGGCGCTGCCGTTCTGGTGCCAATTGCCGCGCTGGGAACTCAGTCACGGGGCGGCGCGGTGGCTGTTGCTGCAGTACTTTTTATAATGCTTATGAAAACAAAATATAAGTTCAGATTGATATTGGCGGTTTTAATTATGGGCTTTGCCGGTTGGAGCTTTGCGCCGCAACACTATAAAGACAGGCTTGCATCCAGTGAGAATGCCGCCACGGAAGACGATAGTTTTCGCGGTCGGGTTTCCATGTGGAAATATGCGGTTAATTTGGCTGATGATAATCCGATTGAGGGTGGTGGTTTTAATGTTTTTTATATTCGCCGAGCAGCTGAACTCTACATGCCGCCCGGCTTTGAGCCTCGTGCTCCTCACTCTATCTATTTTGAGGTGATTGCCGAACATGGATATGTAGGGCTGACATTATTCCTGACGTTATTATTTGCCGGATGGTACTCAGGCGGTACGCAAGCAAAGAGGTTTCGACAGTATAAAGAAACAAAATGGCTTGGGGATATGTGTGCCGCGATGCAGCTTAGTGTGGTTGGGTTTGCGGCTGGGGGCTTAACAGTAAATATTGCCACGTTTGATGTGTTTTACCATGTGCTGGCTATTATTGTTATGTGCCATGTGGTGGGCGAACGCATGATGGAAGGCAAGCTGACAGTTGCAGGCAGCGACCGTATAGTTGATGTCAAAGGCGCATCAAAAAAATGGTCACCAAATGGCGCGGCCGTAGCTTAGGTGCAGCATCAAGGCCTCTGGTCTGCAGGCACCATAGTTTCAATTTTTAATGTGTTTATGGTTGTTGGTCGGATTTTTCCTGATTGGAATCACGGCTGCTATTGTCTGCAGTTAGCGCCGAGAGCGTATCACCCTTACTACCACGAGACCACTTTAAGAAAGCGACTAGTCCGCCAACAAGCGTGCCTGCAGCGATAACAACAGAAAACATAATAAGGAAACCAAGAACCCAGGTCTTGAGGCTATACAAGCTTTCACAAGCGCCGTCGCAGGTGCCATCACTAAGCAGGCCTCGGCCATACTCATAATAAAAACCGCCATAGATAATGGCGCTTAATAGCATGATCATAAGAATATGGCGGGTTGTTAAAAACAGTTTACGGCGTCCGCGTTGCTGTTTTTTGATATATTGGTTATCTGACATGGCGGCACTATAGCGAGGCCGTCATAAAATGATAATATTTTTCGACAGAAAGGTGAACCGCCCTAAAGTAGGCGTTGTTGAAAATCCACCAACAATCAAATCATTGCCAAATTTACAAATCGCCTATGCTGTATTTTTTAAGCGCATGCCTTAGCTGGTCATAACTTAGACCCAAATGTTTGGCGGTAGCACGCTGGTTGAATTTATTCTGCTCCAGCGCGGCTGTCAAAAGGCGGGTTTCAAAAGCACATATTTCGGTTCTAAAGCAAAAAGGGTTTTCCCGCCTGTCTGGTTTTGGTGGTTCAGCCATGGTTGCAGTTTCAATGTTTTTGGGTAAAGCGTTGCTTTTGGCGCTACCAGGAAACTGATTGGTTTTGGTGGGAGGTCTGTAGGGACTGTCAAACGGGTCAAATATGATTTCTTTGATGGGTGTCTCACCGTCCCATGCTCTGTATATGGCGCGCTCAACCACATTTTTCAGCTCCCGTATATTGCCGGGCCACGAATGTGCCATCATTGCTTCTGTCGCATTTTTGGTGAAGCCGGGAAATTGAAGCCATTCCAATTCCTGCGCCATGATCACACCGAAATGTTCCGCCAATATCATTATGTCTTCTGAACGCTCGCGCAAAGGGGGCACGCTGATAACATCGAAAGCTAGCCGGTCTAACAGGTCATGTCTGAATTCACCTGCATCGGCTGCGCTTGGCAGGTCTATATTGGTGGCAGCAACAACGCGCACATCAACATGGATTGTTTCTGTACCGCCAACACGTTCAAATTCCCCGTATTCAATAACACGCAGCAGCTTTTCCTGTGCGGCCTGGCTCATGGTGCCTATTTCATCCAGAAACAGACTGCCCTTGTCCGCTGCTTCAAAACGACCAGACCTGCGACCGCGTGCACCCGTAAAGGCACCGGCTTCGTAGCCAAAAAGCTCGCTTTCCAAAAGAGTTGGAGTTAACGCCGCACAGTTCATTTTTTGGAAAACATTGTCCCAGCGATTTGAAAGAAAGTGCAGCCGCGAGGCAATCATTTCTTTACCGGTACCGCGTTCGCCTACCACAAGCATGGGCCGATCAAGGGGCGCAGCGCGGCTGATATGGTCCATCATATCGAGAAGGGCAGGGGACGATCCGATGATTTGATCTTGTGATTTTGACATAAAAACCAATAGTTGGTGAAAATTACTAATATATGATATTTATTTACACTTATAGTATTGAGAATTCAAGGGAAAATATATTTTATTGTTATATATCAACAGCTTAAAATTTAGTTCAAAACTGGCACGACCTCTGCAAAGTAGGGAGTGTCAAAAATAAAAACAAAATACAACAATAAGACAGCGACTTTAAAACGAAGGACAACGACCATGATGCACAAGACATCAGCTTTACTCAAAAGAGGCCCTAAGGCCCAGGAATTGGAAGCGACCGTCTCGGGGTCAAACCCGGTGTATTACGATGATACACGCAAGCCGGATGCGAGCCGGCGTTTGAGGCGTGCTATTCGTCGGCGTCGCGGCACCTGAGTTTTAACCTTGGCCCGGTGTTTTTTAAACACCGGGCTGCGCGGCCCAACTATAGAAGCGAAAAGCTCAACAGAGGGTCGCCCACGGAACCAAGTCCTAAAAAGTGGCAAAACGCCCGAGGGACGAAGCGAGGATGAGTAAGAAAGGAATAACACAATGGGTATTTTTTCCCGTCTGTCAGACATCGTAAATTCGAATATTAATTCCATTTTGGATAAAGCCGAAGACCCGGAGAAAATTATCCGGATGGTTATCCAGGAAATGGAAGATACGCTTGTCGAAGTGCGATCAAGCGCGGCGAAAGCCATCGCCGACCAAAAAGATGTTGAGCGCCGTCTTAAGAAACTGTCTCAGGTACAAAATGAATGGGAAAGAAAAGCAGAGCTGGCTATTTCAAAGGGCCGCGATGACCTTGCAAAGGGTGCGCTGGTCGAAAAAGCCAAAGTGGCTGATATGGTTGCTCACCTTGAAGAAGAAGTTGCGCAGCTTTCGGAAGCCCTTGGCAGCAACGAGCAGGATGTAATCAAGCTTGCCGCCAAGCTACGCGAAGCCCGTGCAAAGAAGGCAACCCTTCAGGCACGTCATAAAACGGCCTCTGCAAAGGTTCGCGTAAAAAAGAACCTCTATGATGGCCGTATTCAGGAGGCCTTTGAGCGCTTTGATAAAATTGATCAGCGCCTTGACCGGGTTGAAGCAGAGGCTGAAGCAATGGACATCGGCGAAGGCCAAACCATCGCCGAAGAAATCGAGGGCTTGGTTGTAGACGAAGCTATCGAGACCGAACTTGAGGCCCTTAAAGCCAAGTCTGCGGCGGCAGCTAACGAAAACAAAAAGCCTGCCCCCAAGAAAAAAGCGGCGTCGAAGTAATCGGCGCCCTTTGGGGCCAAAAACAATAAAAAAAGGGATTATGAAAAATGGATGAAGCAATTCCAATACTGTTGATTGTCGTTGTTTTCCCGTTGTGGCTTATTTTCCATTATGTCACCAAGTGGAAGCAAATGAAGGGTTTTACCCCCGAAGATGAAGCGTCACTGGGTGACCTGCGTACATCGGCCGACCGCCTTGAGGACCGTCTGCGCACCATGGAGCGCATTATGGATGACGAGGTACCTGACTGGAGGAGCCGCTATCATGAAAAATTATAAAAGCCGTCCTACCAAGCTTTATAAAAACCCGCGCGACGGAAAGGTTATGGGGGTCTGTGCCGGAATTGCAGACTACCTGGATATCAAAGTAGGTGTTGTTCGTTTTCTTACCGTGGTTGGAACATTGGTTACCGGCATTTGGTTTTTCGTGATCGCCTATTTTGTTATGGGCATGGTTCTGGATGCTAAACCAGCAAGCCTTTACGAAGATGACACAGAAGAAGATTTTTGGAAGCAAACGCGCAAGGCGCCTGACTATACAGCTGCAGAATTGCGCAGTCGTTTCCGGGATATCGAGCGGCGCACTAACGATATGGAAGCTTATATGACAAGCAAGCGTTTCAAGCTTGAGCGAGACTTGCGCGCGCTGGAAGACTGATAAAAAGAGGTTACTGCCTTTCCCTTCTTCCCTGAAGAGAAAGACATTCCCGGGACAGAGGTATTTGGCCACCTCTGTCCCTTTTTTTATGTGTAATAACCGGAACCTGGCAGACAGGGTCTGGCTAGATGTAGGTTCTTCTGAAAGTGGACATTTAGATGCCTGTTCAGTCTGGCGGTAATCGGGCAGAAACAGTTGTTCTGCTCTTGGGTCTGCACTTGACCTGCAGCAGGCCGTGGTCGCATTTATAGTCTCTGATAGGATGGTAGCCGTTTTCGCAGCGCGTAAGCTGTTGATCAAAATTCAGGAATTCCATCAAAGCCATTACAAAAAATCTAAAATAGCTGACGGAAAAACCCACTCACCGACAAGAATTGTTATAACCTCACACTTTATCCTGTGAAGGGAACGGTTCATCGCAGGCCCATAGCATATCTTTCGTTATATGACTTAATGCGGCAAGATTTGAACCTGAATGCAGACAAGCTTGCCAAAACTATGGGGGAATATAATGAATCGTTTTTCTACGTCTATTGCCCTGTTGCTCACTTTTTGCGCTGTGAGTAGCGGAAGCCACGCCCAAGATGAATTTCCAGTTCTGGAAGGCCCCTACCTCGGGCAAAAGCCGCCGGGCTTAACAGCTGAACCCTTTGCGCCTGGTATTGTTAATACAGAAGAATGGGGGGATGCTGGTGGTTTTTCCCTGGATATGAATGAATTTTATGTCTCCAGATGGAGGCACACTAGGGACGCAAGAGAGCCAGAATCTGCCACTTTTAAAAAAGTGGATAACCGGTGGCATAAGACAGTTGTCTCGGCTGGAACTCGCAATCCATTCCACTCGCCAGATGGTAAGACCCTGCATTATGGCAAGCGTTATAAGGAACGCACGGCTGACGGCTGGTCAGAGATGAAAAGCCTTGGCTCCGCCTTTGAAGAAATACGCATCATGGGCCTTACAGCCTCCCTCAAAAGCACTTTAGTTTTTGATGAAGCCACTAGAGACGGCAATGGTGTTCTTCGGTATTCGCGGCTGGTAGACGGCGAACGTGAAGCCCCTAAGTCACTTGATAAAGTGATTAACACAGGAAAATGGAATGCCCACCCGTTCATTGCACCAGACGAATCTTATATTATGTGGGACGGCGAAAGAGAGAGCGGGTACGGCAAACAAGACATTTATATCAGCTTTCGGAAGTCAGATGGTTCGTGGGGTGAAGCGATTAATCTGGGGGACAAGGTAAACACAGAAGCTGAAGAGGGGGGCCCGCAGGTCACACCTGACGGAAAATATCTCTTCTTTAATAGAGCGGTGACGTCAGCAATCAGCGGTACGGGATTTCAATCAGACCTGTACTGGATAGATGCGCAGATAATCGAGAATCTCAGGCCCAAGCCTTAATCCTGTAAAAAGGATAAAAAAACACCTAACTATAAGCACTGATTTTGCCTTTCGCAGGGCCTGGTTACAATATGGGACATTAATATGGCTATAAATTCAACATTTAAAACTATAATTTCTGTCGCAATACTGAGCGGTTTCGGCAACTTTGCCGCAGTAAGCGCGCAAGAAAATACCAAAGAAAATCAAAGCCGCGCACCGGAGGCCACAGCCGCCGAGGTCGCGCGCTTTTCCAGAGATAATCCTTATCTCAAAGAAGCCTTTATCGATACAGCGCCTGCCGACAGAAAAGACGGTATCCCTATTGGTGAATTAGGCGTAGATGGCGGCAATAAAGCTATGATTGTTAAGCTGGCGCAGGAGATTGCCGACAGTAAGCACGGTAACTTCGACAGCCTGCTCATCGCGCAGGGCGGCAAGCTCATTTTTGAATCCTACTATAAGCGCGGCCGCATCAATCTGCCCCACCTCCAAGCGTCAGCGACGAAAACCTACACCGGCCTGGCGCTGGGCCGCGCCATCCAGATGGGCTATCTGACCATGGCCGATCTGGACAAACCTCTAGTTAATTTTCTGCAAGACCTGGACCCAACAAAATTTGTCGATGGTGCAAAAAAAATCACCCTGCACCAAGCATTGACCATGACCACCGGGCTTCGCATCAGTGAAGAACAAAGGAAAGAATTTGAGAAAAATCCAGGCCCGTTAAAAGACCAAAGTGTAGTCCAGACCATTTTTGAGCATAGTGCGCCTATTACTGCAGAGTCTCAGAGCTTTAAATATGGCACCGGACCTCAATTAGTGATGCAAGTCATTGACGCTGTCGTACCTGGCACGGCCAAAGACTTTATTAAAAACGAACTTCTCGGTAAAATGGGCATCACGAATTATCGCTGGCGGACTCACTATAGTGGCCTGCCGGAATCTGGTTGGCGCACGAGCATGACATCGCGCGCTTTGGTCAAATTAGGCATCTTGGCCAGGAACAAAGGCAAATGGAATGGCGAACAGCTTATTCCGGAAGCCTTTATCGCCAAAGCAACCAGCAAGGTCCTCCATGTCGGCGATGATGACGTCTACGGCGGCGGCAAAGATGTCTCTAATCAGGGGTACGGTTATTTCTGGTGGAATGCAGATTTGAAATACGGCAATAAAAGCTATTTCAGCACATCTGCTCAGGGAGGTTTGGGCCAGTTTATCATTCTGATCGAGGAGCTTGATCTGGTGGTTGTGGTTACAGCTCACGATAGAGAGCCCAGTACCCTGCAGAAAACCGCAGAGAGAATCCTGCCAGCATTTATCAAATAAGGAAAAATCATGCAGTCTATTTACCCTGCAATGCTTTTGCTCCTTTCTGTAATGGCAGTAAGTAGCGAAAGTTATGCCCAAGATGAACTTCCCGTGCTCGAAGGGTCCTATCTTGGGCAAAAGCCGCCTGGCACAACCCCTGAAGTTTTTGCGCCAGGTATTGTTTCAACAAAGGGTTGGGAATACGGCGTTGTCTTCGCCCCCAATATGAAAGAGATTTATTTCATTAGAGAGGTGGATGCAGAGACAAACCCAAAACAGGAATTTGTTGTTTTTGAAAGTAAAAACAACAGGTGGCACGAGCGTGTGATATCGCTCCGGGTAGGGACACCAGCCTTCTCTCCTGACGGCAAGATCATGCATCTAGGCAGAAGATATAAGGAGCGTACAGTTTCTGGTTGGTCAGAGAGAAAAAGCCTGGGCTCCCCGTTCGAGGAAATACGCATCATGCGCATGACATCTTCCTCTAAAGGAACCTATACTTTTGATGAAATAGGACCTGACAATGGAAATAGTATTCTTCGTTTTTCACGGCTGGTCGACGGCGAACGTGAAACGCCGAAACCATTCCCCGAAGAAATCAATACCGGAAAATATAATGCGCACCCCTTTATCGCGCCGGATGAGAGCTATCTCATCTGGGATGGCCAGCGCGATAGCGACGTGCGTAATGCCGACCTTTTCATTAGCTTTAAAAAGTCCAATGGTTCATGGGGTGAGGCTATTAAAATGGGCGAAAAGATAAACACAGAGGCGTCAGAGTTTGCCGCGCAAGTAACACCAGACGGCAAATATCTTTTCTTTAACCGCAATGTGGGTCCGGACAATACGGATACATTCTGGATCAATGCGCAGGTTATCGAAGACCTCAGGCCCAGGCCATAATCCTACGATAGGCTCCTGTTTATCTCACATAAGGACAAAATTATGAACATCAGCTCTACATTTAAAAAATTAATCATTGCAACGGCCGTTGTCGCAATGGTCGTCGCCGTTTTTCTCGTCCATGCATTGGCTGGATTGGGTTCGGGTCCAGTGGTTTTCGCCGACCCGCCAGCGTTTGTTGAACAGTACGCAGCTGAAATGGACCATTCAGATCCGTCGTCCCTACCGAAGGAACCTGAAACAGACGGCGGACATGTTGACAAATTTGAATCTGCGAAAATGACGGCGGATTTCTCCAAGGAAAAAGCATTGGTGCTCAGCCTAGTTCTGGAAGGTGAATCGTCCGATGTGCTTCTGCGATTGTTTACCCACCCTGAGAAAGCGCAACGGGTGAAAGTGGCGATGGCTTTTGCCGCTCTGAATGTTGAGTTGAATCATGATGAAGAGAGTGACTTTGGAGAAAAAAAAGACCAGTTTTTTGAAGATGTAAAGGAACACTTTCCCGAAATTCAAAACGCGTTTTTTGAGGCATTGATTACATCCGCTAAAGAAGGAACAACGACCTATATTCCGTATACATTGGCTTGGTGGATGCCTGGACAGCAACACAAAAATGCCCAGGTGCTTGCATGGGCAGCTAAACACCATCCGGATCCATGGGTGCGAAGATTCGCTGTTTTTTATGTGGTTGAATATGGACAGCACGAAGAACTTGTCGGTCCGCTCCTGCGGAACGGAAACCACGACCCGGCTTACAGGGTGCGTAAGGAAGTTCTGGAACAGCGGTTTAGAAGGTTCATTGGAGAAAAGTGAGGCATATCCCGACATAGACACACTCTGGGTCGATGTGCAGATTATCGAGAACCTCAGACCCAAGCCATAACCCTACGGCAGGCTTCTGTTAGCCTCACATAAGGACAAAATTATGAATATCAGTTCTACATTTAAAAAATTACTCATTGCAACAGCCGTTGTCGCAATGGGCGTCGCCGTTTTTCTCGTCCATGCATTGGCTGGATTGGGTTCGGGTCCAGTGGTTTTCGCCGACCCGCCAGCATTTGTTGAACGGTACGCGGCTGAAATGGACCATTCAGATCCGTCGTCCCTACCGAAGGTATCTGAAACAGACGGCAGGTATGTTGACGAATCTGAATATGCGCACCTGACGGCGGGTTTCTCCAAAGAAGAAGCGTTGGTGTTAAAGGTAATTATGGATGGTGATATGGATAGCACGTCGCTCGACGTGTTTCTGCGATTGTTTGCCCATCCTGAGAAAGCACAACGGGTGAAAATAGCGTCGGCTTTGGCCTCTGTGAATGTTAAGTATACTCACGATGAAGAGAGCGGCTTCCCAGAAAAAAGAGAGCAGTTTTGGGTGGATGCAAAGGAACACCTTCCCAACATTCGAAACGCGCTTTCTGAAGTGTTGATTACGTCCGCTGAAGAAGGAACAAGGACTAACGTTTGGTACACATTGGCTTGGCTGAAGCCAGAACAGACCCGTGAAACGGTCGAGGTGTTTGCATGGGCAGCTAAACACCACCCAAATCCCAGGATACGAAGATTCTCTGTCTATTATGTGGTTCAACGTGGAGGGTACGAAGACCTTGCCGGCCCGCTCCTCCAGAATCGAACCCACGACCCGGATTACAAGGTGCGTAAGGAAGTCCTGGACCAGCGGTATAGAAGGTTCATGGGAGAAAAGTGACGGAGGGCCTGATGTAGACATATTCTGGGTAGACGTTCAGATTATTGAGACGCACAGGCCAAAACAATAACCCGACTGCAAATTTCTACTAGCCTTAAATAAGGAAAAATTATGAAACGCGTTTGTACCTCAATGATGTTGCTCTCTGTACTCATGATGAGTAACAGCAGCCATGCCCAAGATGATGCTCCAGCCCTCGAAAGGCCTTATCTCGGGCAGGAGCTCCCCGGTTTAACACCGCAGCCTTTTGCGCCCGGTATTGTATCAACCGAGCATTATGAATACGGCGGCACCTTCACACCCGACATGAAGGAGTTCTATTTTATCGCGGCTGGCGGACAATACGAAGAACAGACATTCGTTGTTGTTCAATATAAAGATAATAAGTGGCAGAAATCTGATGTATCGCGCCGGCGAGGGCAACCGTTTATCGCCCCGGATGGCAAGACCATGCATTTGGGCAGACGCTATAAAGAACGCACCAAAACAGGGTGGTCGGATATAAAAATGCTGGAAGCCCCCTTTAATGACATGCTGATCATGCGTCTTACGGCCTCTAGCAGTGGCACCTATTATTTTGATACTTACGTTAAAGAGAAAGCAGACTTTCCTATTCGTTATTCACGGCTGATAGATGGAAAACGTGAAGAACCAAAACCATTACCCAAGGAAATTAATACGGGAACATATCTAAACCATCCCTTTATCGCGCCTGATGAATCCTATTTGATATGGGACGCTAAAAGAGAAGACGGATTTGGTAGTTCTGATATCTATATTAGTTTTCGACAGCAAGATGGTTCATGGGGCGCAGCCATTAATTTGGGTGACAAGATAAACACCGATGCCTGGGAAGCAGCCGCAAGCGTGACACCAGATGGCAAATACCTTCTTTTCAGCAGGAATGTGGGCTCAGACAATTACGAAAATGTGGATGTGTTCTGGGTGGATGCTCAGGTTATTGAGGACCTTAGGCCCAAACAATAAACTTGATCAGAAATCACTGCTCTGGACCAAATGGTAGAGATTAGACTTATTCCAATAAGGGTGTTTCATTGAGACACCCTTATTGGATCACATGACTTTCATTCACACTTGGGCAGATGCTAACCAAGTAGACCTCCATCACTTAACTGTGGACCGACTGCCGCTTTCATAAACTACTGCTCCAGGCGGGCTTCTTCTTCAATTAAGGCCTTAGCATAGGGTTTGCGGCCCCACTGGAAAATGGCAATACCTAGCGGCACTGTAATGGCAGCAAGAAGCGCGAGTGAAAGGTGCAGCTTCATCGGGTCACCGCCAAATAATTCATCTGTGAAAATACCCAGCAAAAACGGCCCTGCGCCGTAGCCTATTATGCTGGTACACAGCACATACATGGCCACCACTTGGCCTCGCATCTGGTTGGGCGTAATAAGCTGCAAGCTGGCGTAAGCCACACCGGACGGCAGGTTAATGAAGAGGTTGGAAACACCCAGCACAACCCACGCGGTGATGGTGTCGCTTATAAACGGGAATATCAGGCTTGGAATACCGTAGCCAAGAGGCGCAACCATCAGTGCAAGAATATGCCCGTCCTTGCGGCCCTTTCTGTACCAGCGGTCTGCCAGATACCCGCCAAGCAGCAAACCAACTGGCCCGGTAATGATAGAGATTGTCCCAAAGGTTACCCCTACCTCTGCGGCACCCAGGCCGTGATAACTGTTGAAGAAAATAGCTACAAATACTGCACTGCCGAACCCAAGCGCGGCATTCAGGGAAACACCGACGCAGATGGCAGCATATGCCTGACCGCGTGACATCACATGCTTAACTACTTCACGAACGGGTACTGCACCGCCTAATCCCGTAAGGCCTTTTCTGACGGGTTCTTTGAAGGTTAGCAACAGGAAGGTTAACAGGATGCCCGGCAGGCCCACTATCAGGAAAACTTTTTGCCATCCGGTGATTAGCCCGTGTCCGGGCACCGTGACATCTGGTACCATATCCGCAAGGCCGATAGCACTGCCGCCAACAATGAAGGCCAATGCGGTACCAACCGGAATACCCATGGAATAAACCGAAAGCGCGGTTGATAATTTGTGTTTGGGGAAACTGTCAGCCAGCAGGCTGTTTGCGGCGGGTGCCAATGTTGCTTCGCCTACGCCCACCCCAATTCTGAACAGAAACAGGTCGGTAAAGGAACGTGCCAGTGACGTAGCAGCTGTCATCAGGCTCCAGACAAACAGGCCAACGGCTATCAGCCCCCGTCGGCTTCTGCTATCGGCGATACGCGCACACAGTAGACCAAAAACGGTATAAAATACTGCAAAGGCGAAGCCCGTCAGCAAGCCGAATTCGGTATAGCTGATATCAAAATCCCGGATAATTTCCGCGCCCAACAATCCCAGTATTTGCCGGTCGATGAAGGAAAATGTGTAGATAATCAGAAGCAGAATTACCATATACCAGGCGACAGCCGGTTTTGGATAACCGTTCGGTTGGTCTGACATTGTTTGGCTCCCCGGGGTCGTGGCCCTGGACACTCGTTACAGTTTGGGCTTTTCTTATCGCAGCCAATTCTGTAGAGGTCTGTTAAAATACGGTTGTTTGTTGTCTTGTGTGGGTTTGTTACACCGCTTGGTCAACATAAAGTTGGGCAAAGCGCCCATCTGTCAAGGTCTTGTGCGCTATTGGAATAAGCTATGCCAGCAGAAATTGTCACTATCGATGAAATAACTGAAACTTTTGAGTTTCTGGATGATTGGGAAGAACGTTACAAATATATCATCGACCTGGGTAAGCAGTTAGTGCCACTGGCACCGGAAGAAATGAGCGACAGCTTTAAGGTGCGAGGGTGCCAAAGTCAGGTTTGGCTGGTACCAACCGTTGCTGCTGATGGCATAATCCACCTGCGCGGTGATAGTGATGCTTTCATTGTGAAAGGGCTGGTTGCTATATTGCTCGCACTATATTCCGGCAAAACAGCAGCCGATATATTGGCGGTGGACGCAAAAGATATACTGGCCAAGCTTGGCTTGGCGTCGCACCTGTCGCCGATGCGCGCCAACGGCCTTTTTTCCATGGTTGAACGCATTCAGGCAATTGCGTCCGCCACTTAATGTATTGTCTGCAAGCAGGGCATGGTTTTGTTATTTATAGTCATTCACCAGCTCACCGTTTGATGATTTTTCAAACTGAGGCAGGTCATCGGTAATGTCATAGAAATCAGCTTTTTCGCCGACAAATATATGCCCCATTGTTTTCAGCCCCGTCGGGCCGTCAAGTGAACCGGCAATAATGCCAGTGGCATCCAGATCAAACGGCTGCCAAAACAGACTGGAACCACATTCACGGCAAAATCCGCGCTGGGCTACTTCAGAGGTTTTATACCAGGCCAGCCCATCTTCTTTTGTCATAGTAATGTTAACTTTTCGGGCCTTGCTGTGAGCCCCGAAAATACCGTGAAGTTTTTGGCACATGCTGCAATGGCAATTTACGATATCCCGTAGTGGCCCTTTAATTTTATACCGTACGGCACCACACAGGCATCCGCCTGTGGTTGTTTTTGTATCATCGCTCATAATGATTACCTCTCTGTTAAGCCAATAAATAGGTAGTTGGCGCGCCAGTAAAAGCGATATTTTCTAATTCACGACAAAACCCGCAGGCAATAAAAAAGGGGCGTAACCGCCCCTTTTCCTGTTTCGTTCATGACCGGTTCTTTTATGAAAAGAATGTTTTATAAAGAATTGAAACAAACACTGCGCCGATCGCAATTGGGCTGACAAAGCGCAGCAAGAAATACCATATTTTGAAGCTGCTATCCGACATGGTCAGATCTTCCATCATATGTTTCCTGCTGATAAACCAACCAACAAAAATAGCGATGAACATCCCGCCCAGCGGCATCATGATATTGTTGGTGATAAAATCTTTTATCCCCATGATGTCGTAGCCAAACAGCTTTATGTCTCCGAGAATATTACCGCTTTGTCCCCACGCAGAAAGGGTGCCCAAAAAGAAAGCTGCCGCGCCGATATAGATGGCAACCTTCTTGCGGTCGATGCCTGTGCGTTCTTCAATATAGGAAACAGCAGGTTCCAGAAGCGAAATGGCGCTGGTAACGGCCGCTACTGCCAACAGGAAGAAGAAGGCTGAACCAACAATCGCACCGCCAGGCATTTGTCCAAAGGCGATGGGCAGGGTTGTGAACACCAAACCAACGCTTTGGCCAGGATTAAGGCCGTAGGCAAAAACGATTGGGAAGATAGCAAGGCCGGCCATTAAGGCAACCATACTATCTGCTGTTGCAATGATCGCTGCTGAACGCGGAATATTCATGTCTCTGGTAAGGTAGGAACCATAGGTCATGATTGAACCAAGCGCCAACGAGAGCGAGAAGAAAGCCAGACCAAGCGCCTGCAGAATAGTATCAAGATTCAGTTTGCCAAAATCCGGATTAAACAGAAAGTTCACAGCACCGTAGAAATCGGCTGTCATCCCAGAATAGATCACCAGAACCAGCAGCAATACAAACAGCGCCGGCATAAGGAATGTTACAGCTTTTTCCAATCCGCCTTGTACGCCGCGTGCCACAATTCCAATGGTGATGGCAAGGAAGGCAAAGTGTGAGACAATAGGACTAACAGGATCTGTAATATATTCGCCGAATGTGGCAGTTGACATTGCAGCATCATATCCACCGAAGCCAGACATAGCCTTAACAAGATACGCCAATACCCAGCCACCAACCACGGAATAAAAACTTAAAACTACAAAGCCGCCCACAACACCGGACCAGCCAATGATGCTCCAGCTTTTGCTTCTTCCTTCTTCTGCGGCAATTTTCGCCATCGAGCCAATTGGCGAAAGCTGGCCACGTCGGCCCAGCGATAATTCGGCGATAAGAACCGGTAAGCCAACTGCGAAAACAAAGCCGAGATAAACCAGCACAAAAGCGCCGCCCCCGCCTTCGCCCGCTTCATATGGAAATTTCCAGATATTGCCAAGCCCTACAGCGCTGCCGATTGCGGCAAGTACAAATGTCCAGCGCGATGACCAATGTGCATGTTGCACTGCTCCAGCCATGATCCCATTCTCCCCTAAATTAAATAACTATCTTGTTTGTTTTGGCACCCGCCCAGCCCTGAACGATTGCCAATCGGCGGCTATCATAGGGATGCATGCCGTTATGATCCAGTCGGAATTTGGTTGAGTGTATTTACAACCGTCAGCGCTGTGTTTTTCTGTTTAGTTTGATGTGTCCATCACGGCGCAATATTCGCCTTGGCTTTTTACAGCGCCGCAAAGGTCATCAGCTTCTGCCCTGTCGCTCAAACGCACACCCAGCCGTATGGCTAATCCGCCAACATCCACTTCCCACTGGTCAATTATGCCCGCAAAGGAAGGAAATTTGGCTTCAAGAATGGTGCGATTTTTTGTGGCTGTTTCAATGGAACGGTATGAAACAAGATGTACGAACCATTGGCCAAACGGTGATTGGCTTCCAGGCCTGTTCACAGCGCGTGCAGGCCCTACTGGTCCGCTGTTGCCGCTCGAAGACCTGCCGCTGGAAACAAATGCAGCTGATGGCAGCCCCTCGTGAAGCGAAGGGGTGGGGCGCAAGTTGGCGTCCATCACTGCCAAATCACGAGCAACTGCAGCCAGCCTTTTGGCAGCCTCATCGCTTACTGTGCCTTGCGCCAGTATACGCCGTCCACAGCGCACGTTAACCTTATCCATAGAACCAGATTGCATTAGCCGGGCATATTGCGTGCGCGCTCGTGCTGCGTGGCCAGCTTCTTCCGTGGCAATTGCAATGAAAAATCTGTCAGCGGCTGACATCAGCGGTTCGGATGTCATTATTGCTATCGCATCTTCTGCATGACCTTCGCATATTGCAGCCAGCACATCTTGCTGCATGCGTGCAGTGCCACCATTTACGCCGGTTGGTGCCGTGCCACCGCCAAAAAAACCGCTGCTTGAACAAGCAGCAAGAAAACCAACTGCCATGAGGGTGCCTACGGCGCGGCCAACAATATATTTATGGCTTATTGCCCCCGCACTGTTTTTATAATTTGTGTTTTTTTTATTGAGGGCGAGCATCGAGGATCATCCTGTTGTTACGGGCCTGAACAGGGCGGGCGCTATCACTCCCCACAACACCTTTGACCAGATCAATTTGGGATTTTGAAAGTTGAATGGGCTTTTTCAACACATACCAGTGTACACCCTCCGAGCAAGGCGGTGTTGTAAGTGATCCCATATACCGATAATAGGATTTATCGGTTGGCATCAAATCACGCGCATTTACCAGTATTTTGGCCCGTTTTACATTTTGGTCGGGTTCCAGCGGCAGGTTCTCCAGAAACTCTTGCGCGGCCGTATTTTCCTTACCCTCTTCCACAAGGGTTTCAATCACTGCCCAGGTACCACCTGGGCCACGGTGTTTGAACTGGATAGACATAGGATACTGTTTGCCGGAAATAGTGTGTTCAGCGGGTGTGTGAAAATCAAGACTTTGCAGGGTGAATATTTTTGCACCCACGCGCAGGAGGCTACCACCTGTATAAGCCATGCTAACTGAATGGCGCCTGTTTTTCATATCAATAGGCGCAACTTTGTAATCAGTAACCAGCCGGTGCATAATAACGGGGTCGGTACCCTCGATATTGATGGGGCTTTGGCGCTGTCCGGTGCGGCACACACCGTTGCCGGGTGACAATTGGTGCCAGGCATTCGGGCCGTTCGCGCCGGTGTAGCTCCAGTTGTCTTGTGCTGAGACACTGCTAAGGGCAACAAGTGTTGATACCAAGCCCATTTGTAGAACAGCCGAATATTTACGCACCATGTATGCCTCCTGAAGGTTGCCTGTATTATTAGCCCGGCAACTATTAGCTATGAATCGCAGCGGTTAGGCTACAACGGGGTGATTATGATTAAAAGCCTGATTCTGAACGCATAATGTGCGCCAACTTTTTTGTGGCGGCTGAAATTTCCTCAAGGGGGAAATTGGCGAAGCCCAGCAGCAGTCCGGGTACAGGTTCAATATTTCTGTATGTTCGCGAAAGCGATAGCGCACTCAGGCCGGTTTTCTGCACAGCATTGGCCCATTCTGTGTCGGTGTTGAAGCGTGAATTTTTTAAGCATGCAGTTGGGTAAGCGACCATATCCAATCCGGCGGCGGACGGCAGTAATGTGAAATATTCGCTCAGGCCTTCTTTGAAACAGGCCACATAATGCCGCTGCCTGGCACCGTGAATTTTCCTCAGACGACGAATATGCCGGGCAAAATGTCCTTCGCTGATAAATTTTGTTAGCGCAATTTGAGGCATTATCGATGGAAAACTGTCTGTTGCTTCGCGCTGTTTTGCTACCGGACCTACCAGATGCGACGGTAACACAAGATAGCCCAACCTGAGAGCAGGGAAGGTTGTTTTCGAAAAACTGCCGCCGTAAATTACATGTTCGCCGTTTGATATGCCTTGCAAGGAATTTAACGGCCTGCCTGCATAGCGGAACTCGCTGTCGTAATCGTCTTCAAGGATTAGGCTGTCTGTTGCGCGTGCCCATTTTATCAGCTCCAGCCGCCGTGCTGTTGGCATGGTTATGCCCAGTGGATGCTGGTGCGAAGGACTTACCACCAGCAAACTGTTTTTATGGCTGGTATTAGGAGTGCAGGCACCCATTGCGTCAACAGGAGTAAAGGTTAGCGCAGGTTCGCAGGCGCGGGCTGTGCGCAATAAACCATCATAGCCGGGATCCTCAAGGATAATGGTATGTTTTGTCGTCATCAGGCTATCGACAATTAGCTTCATGCCCTGCTGCAGGCCGGAAACAATGATAATCTGGTCAGCAGTGGTGCGCACACTTCGTGAACTTGCCAAATAAGTAGCAATTGCCTCGCGCAGAGGCCGGTACCCCAAGATGTCGGTGTGGCGTAACAGGGTTGTGTCTGCATGTCGCCATGCGCTGCTGTTTAACCGGGCCCATGTATCAACCGGGAAAGCATCAATTGCGGGCAACCCTGTGGAGGGTGGGTGCTTTTTATTGGTCTGTTGAACCGGTTGATGCGAGAGAACGATTTTATCCGGTGCAGTTGGTGCTTTGATAAAATCATCGGGTAAGTTGAGCGCAACAAAGGTACCCGCACCGCGTCGCGTTTCCAGATACCCCTCTGCAATAAGCTGGTCATAGGCCGCCAAAACTGTATTCCTTGATACCTGCTGTTGCACAGCAAAATTACGGCTTGCCGGTAATTTTGTACCCGCAGCAAGTTCCCCAGCAAGGATGGCTGAACGCAGGCGTGCATGTAGCTGCTGTTGAAGGGTACCTGTTTCCTGTTCACCTACAGCAAAGGTTGTTTCTATTAGATTTTCAAAAATTGGTACCATTAAATTACCTATATTGGACCTTAATAAGGTATCAATTATTCATCATATCTACAACTTCAATTGCAACTTAAAAAATGGTTATAGATATGTCCGAAACCGGAGCGCGAAATGAAGGGTGTGGGTCAAATCCGCATGAACAGAAAAACACAGCTGAGCAAGCGGACGTTTTTCAAACAACCGTGCGTAACCGTGTGCGACGGGGGCATAAGCGCGCGACCTACGACAAGAAAACAGTTTATGAAATATTGGATAGCCATTTTCTCTGCCACGTGGGCTTCACGGTGGGTGGCCAACCGCAGGTAATTCCCACCTGCCATTGGCGCGAAGGCAATAAGTTATATTGGCACGGTGCCAGCAAAAGCCAGATGATCACACAACTGGCGGCGGGTAACCCTGCGTGCGTAACGGTTACGCAATTGGACGGTTTGGTCTTGGCGCGGTCAGCCTTTTCAACCAGTGTTAACTATAGGTCAGTTCTGTGTTACGGGCAGCCAAAACTGGTAACCAATGAAGCTGAATTTGATCGCCAGATGAAACTGTTTTTTGAGCAAATAGCGCCCGGCAGGTGGAACCAGTTACGGCCCATGACAGCGCAGGAACGCAAAGCAACGGCTTTGTTGGAAATGGAAATTGAAGATGCCGCCGCGAAAGTGAGGGCGGCTCCGCCGGGCGACAGCGATGAAAGTGATTTCCCTGTTTGGGCAGGGGTTGTTCCGCTCAGAATAGTGCAGGATGCGCCAGTAGCTGCGCCTGAGGGCGAAAAAGCGCCGCTTAATCACGAAACAATGACCCGCTACGGCTGGGCTAAAATCTAAAGGAAATATCATGCTGGAGATCAGGCCCACGTGCGAGAATTGCAATAAGAACCTGCCTGCAAATAGTCTTGAGGCCTGCATATGCAGCTATGAATGTACCTTTTGTCGTGCGTGCGTGGAAGGTGTGCTCAGGGGTGTCTGTCCAAATTGCGGCGGCGGGTTTGTTAACCGTCCGGTCAGGCCAAAAACCGAATGGCGGAAAGGTGTGTCAGTAATGCGACAATTGCCGCACGCTGATCCTGTGCTGAAGCCGGTGGATGTAGTTGAACATAAAGTCTTTTCTGCAAAAATTAGCACCATTTCGCCGGAAAACAGATGAGACACAAAATCAGGGAAAATATGTGACATGAGCGACAACAACAGTCTTCTTAACTGGAAGCCCTGCGGGCGCCCCGGCAACAGTGTTCTGGTCGGTGACTATGCCGTGTGCGAACCGTACCAGCAAAGCAGACATAGTACGGGATTATTCACGGCACTCGGCGGTCTGGATAATACTGACTTATGGGCCTTTATGCCGTTTGGACCTTTCGAGGCTGCGGCAGATATTGATTCTATGCTCGCACATGTAAATCCGGAAGTTCCAACAGAAGGCAGTTGGCAAACAATGGTGATCAGGTGTGCGGCAACAACCGAGATTTTAGGGGTGGCAAGTTATATGCGAATTCGCGAAGTATATGGCAGCGCTGAAGTGGGGGCGGTGGCTTTCAGCAAGAAATTGCAACGAACCCGCATAGCATCGGATGCTATGTATTTGATGGCGCGCCATGTTTTTGATGACCTTGGATACCGTCGGTACGAATGGAAGTGTCATCATGCCAACGACGCTTCAAAGCGCGCCGCAATCAGGTTTGGTTTTCAATATGAGGGTGTTTTCAGAAATGATATGATCGTGAAAGGCAAAAACCGGGATACAGTATGGTATGCTATGACGGATGATGACTGGCCACTTATACATACCGGATTTAAAGCATGGTTGGCCCCGGAAAATTTTGGGTCTGATGGTAACCAGAGGCACCGCATGGAAACGCTGCGATGTTCTTAACCTGCCTGTTTAGGTTTTGGGGTTAGGAACATTGCCACGGCAATGCCGAAGATAATGGAAACAAGGCCCAGAGCTTCTTTGGTTGTTGGCACTTCAGACAATACCAAAAACGCCAGCATGGTTGATACCACCGGGATGATGGCATTTGTTACACTAGCCCGCGCCGGGCCAAGTATGGCCACGCCCTTGTTAAACAGAATGATAGCAAAAATTGAAGATATCATACCTTGCCAGACGGATTGCGAGACAAGCATGGTTGTTGACAGGCCGGAGAAATCCACCTCTTCTGTGAAAGGGTGGAGCAGGCTAAGGCCCACCAACGACACAAAAGCAACACGCGCTGTAACAACAATAGGATCCATCGGCCAAACACGTAGCAACAGTGTGTATGCAGCCCACATAAGACCACCCGTAAAAAACAGCAAGTCTCCGATGAGGCTGGAAGGTTCACCCGCAACTTGAGGCGTGCCTGTAGCCAGCAGAAAAAGCCCTGTCAGAATACCGACTGCCCCCATAAACCGGTAGCGGTTCAGGCGGTCACCCAGAAAAAAATGGCTGGCAAACAGGCTGGCGAGCATGATGGTGCCAGGGATAATAACCCCGCCGTGCGTGGCCGTTGTATATTGAAAACCGCTTGAGACCACATAGGTGTAGGGCGCGCCTGCAACAATGGCCATAATAACAACCTTGCCCCATTCTTTCATGTTGTGAACACCCTTCAGCGCCCAAGGCAACAACAGGGGGCCTGCAACAAAAATACGCAGCATTACCAGTTGGTAGGGCGTGAGGCTGGCATCAACGCCAAGTGCCGTAATCACTGGCCATGCACCCCATATCAGCGCCGCAGAACCGCCAAAAAGCATGCCTGTTTTGATGTTGTCCGGTGCTGTTGTGGTAGCGTTTTTCATGGGCCTAGTGGTTTCCGGTGGAGGCTGTTATGCCTGTGAGGTGCCTTGTGTATGATAAAATCACCGTCTGACAGCCTGATATTTTCTAATGCTGATGGTTAGCGCCAGAACTGTTTTCAGGCCCTTAATACTATAGGCCAGAAATGCTCTGAGCCAGAATTGTCCTGAGTTGGAAAAGCCCCTGGAAGGAAATCCGGGAGATTATAGGCTTTTTTCGCGCAGCAGGTCGTAGGCGGTTTGAATTTGATGAAAGCGCTGGGCGGCTTCCGGATCACCGCGGTTAGCATCCGGGTGGAAAATTTTAGCGAGCTTCCTGTACTGACGTTTGATCGCCGACTGGTCGGCGCCCATTTCAAGCTCTAGCGCGTCAAAGGCAGACTGCTCGCCTGCGGTAAAGCCACTATCGTCGGTGGCACCGCCCCACTCGAACGTGCGTGAACCCGCAAAGGCGCTGGTGGTTTCGCTGGTGTCTTGCTGGTGGCGGCGAGCTTCTTCGTCGCTCATGCCCTCAAAGAAATTCCAGTTGCGATTATATTCGCCAGCGTGGTTTTGGCAAAAATACCAGCGCTCATTCGAACCGGGTGCTTTGGGTGCAGGATGGTCACCCGTCTCGCTACAGCCAGTATAATCGCACATTTTAAGGGCGGTTGTATCCTGATCGCGGCCATATTCGCCCCAACGTGGAAAGCCAAAACTTTTGATGTAATCGTTTGCCATTGAACCAGTCTAAACCACGCAGCGTTTGTCACAAAACCAAAACCGGCACAGACATTTGTTTGATGCCGGTCTATTTGTGCAACGCTCAATAGCTGAAATGGCCCTGCTGGTCCAGTGCAGTTTGGGATATTCTTGTTAGAAATCTGTCTCTGGACCTATTGTTGAAATGTGGGGTAGTTTGCCCACTGGCTGAAAAAAAGGTGAAAACGTGCGATCATTTGATGAAATTACAAAACTGGCGATGGATTTCCGGGGCGACAAAGCGGCTGTGGAAGAACTGATGCCTGCTGTAAAAACGCCCGCTGAAATTAAAGAAATAGGCGATGACCGGATTTTGGCGCTCATGGCGCGCGGTGTGTTTCAGGCAGGTTTCAGCTGGAAGGTGATCGACAAAAAGTGGCCCGGTTTTGAAGAAGCTTTTGAAGGGTTTGTGCCGGTGCGCTGGAAATTTATGTCAGATGATGATCTGGACAGCTTGCTTAAGGACACCCGGATTGTGCGGCACGGCCAGAAGATACTGTCTGTGCGAGATAATGCCATCATGCTGTGTGATCTGGACGATGAATATGGCTCGGCGGCCAATTGTTTCGCTGATTGGCCACAAGATGATTTGGCAGGCTTGCTTGCCATGATGAAAAAGCGCGGCGGCAGGCTGGGCGGCGGTACCGGCCAGTATTTTTTGCGTCAGTTGGGTAAAGACAGCTGGGTACTTTCCCGTGATGTTGTTGCAGCCCTGATCCGTGAAGGGGTGGTGGATAAAGCCCCCACAGGCAAGGGTGCAATGAAGGCCGTACAACAGGCTTTTAACGATTGGGCCGATGAAAGTGGCCAGCCGTTTGCGCATATTTCCCGCATGTTGGCGTTAAGCACGGGCCCGAGCTATTGATAACCCGTCCCACATAACGCCCTGCATGATTGGCCTATAAACGAAAGGTACGAGCCATCTTGCCAATGAACCCCTAACTGGTGCACAATGTTGTGAAATGACATGTATTTTGGGGCGAAATCTTCTATGGTTTCAAAACAGGCTATGCAGAGGGAAGTGATGCGCACCGGCGCATTCATTACTGTAATGCTTGCTCTCTTGATTATTGGCACTCTTCAAATATCAGCCAGCCAGAAAACCGGCGCTGTAGATACAAAAGCATGGTCTTTTGAAAACGACGGCGCGTTTCATCTTAAGCGAAACTGGACGGTTTTTCGAAACAGGCTTCTTGCCCCGCAAGATTTTTCCGCAGGTAGTTGCGCGCCTACAAGTGCGATTTCAGAAAACAGCGGTGAGCAGATCAGCATGCCTGACCTATGGGGGCCGGGTTTTACAACATCGGTATCTTCCGGCCATGGAACGGCCACTTACTGTCGGGTTATTGAACTACCAAATTCCGAAGTTCTTTATTCACTGCGCATGGGAACCTTGCGGTCGGTTGCGCATATTTATGTGGTGCATCCGGATGACCACGGTCAAAAGAAGGTAACGTTACTCCATAAAAACGGAGGCCTTGACGCGGCAGGTGAACAAGTGGTTAGCAACCCGGATTTGCCGATATTGTCGATACCTTACGGTGTGCAAAAGCTCACATTGGTGATGCAATTGAGCAACCGCATCCACAAGCAAGGCGGCATTGTTGAGATACCGACGCTGGATTTGAAGTGGCGGATGGATGCCGCTGATAACAGGGCTACAGGTACACCAAGTGCACTGGTTATCGTTTTGTTGTTTATCGCATTGGGCGCTTTGACAATGGGCAGGCGCAGCCACAGCGCTATTGATCACCAATTATTTGCTTTTCTGGCTTTTGCAGCGGCGCTTCGCGCTGCGTTTGTAAGCGATTTGATTTGGGACTATGTGCCTGATTTTGATTTGGCTCGCAAATATGACCTTGAGTATTTATCGCTGTTTGTGGTGGCTGTGGCGTATTATGCATTTGTGAAAAGACTGCTGCGGCCAGGGAAAACACTTAAAATCGATTTTGTAATTTACGGCTTTAGTGGTGGCTTGATTGTATTTGCCATTTTCCTTGCACCGTTTTTTGCACCGGGCACCATTACGCTAACACGGGAACCTGTTCAGGTTCTTTGGGCGATGATTGTATTGATGATGGTGTACATGGTTTACAGTACATCTATTACTTCCTCTGAACGTCGCCGCGAGGCAATTGTGGTAAGCGTGGCTGCAATTATTTATGCGGGCTATGAAATTCTGTCCAGCATTGGCGCGGTTACATCGTCACTTGAATGGTCGCAGCTTATCATTTTTGTTGTTGTGGTGGTGCATGCACAGGTTTTTGTTGTAAAAGCCCGACTTACAGAGGTTGAACGGGATGCGCTAATGGGGCGTCTGCAGGATGCCAACAGAAATCTGCAAAACCGGGCGCTTGCTCTTGATTTTGCGCTGAAGCGGGCAGAAGAGGCTTCCAAGGCGAAAAGCAATTTTCTTGCAACATTCAGCCATGAACTCCGCACACCGCTTAACGCTATAATTGGCTTTTCGGAACTTATGACGCGGGAGGTTTTTGGTCCCGTGGGCAGCAGCCACTATAAGGAATATGCAAACGATATTAATTCCTCTGGCACGCATCTGTTGGGGCTGGTGGATGATATACTTGATTTGTCGAGCACCGAAGCTGGTGCGGATGATCTGGTAAATCAAACAGTGAATATCTGTGATCTGGTTACCGAAACATTGAGCCTGCTTAAAATTCAGGCTGGGCACAAAAAAATAACGATGAAATTGGAGCAGGCGGTGGCGGTACCGCTGTTGCGTGCGGACGAACGCAAAATTAAACAGGTGCTGATAAACCTTGTTACCAATGCGATTAAATTCAACAAAGAAAAAGGCTCTGTGAGCATTAACGTTCATGCGGATGAAACCGGCCTTTATGTTGATGTGCTGGATACGGGCATTGGTATTGCTGAAGGGGATATTCCAAAAGTGCTCTCACGGTTTGGGCAGGCTGATAGTGCGAAACGGTCTGAAAACGCAGGTGTGGGTATTGGCTTGCCATTGAGCGAGGTTTTAGTGCGCCAGCACGGCGGTGAACTGAAGGTAACAAGCAAACTGGGTGAGGGCACATGTGTTGGTATCTGGTTCGCGCCAGACCGTATGGTGCACGAAGAAGAAGTGGTAGCGGGTTAAGCTCTATTTTAATGGGTTAGAATTTTCACCATTCTCTCCAGTGCTTTTACGCGGCGCATTCTGGCGTGCTTCTTCAATATCCACCTGTCGCGGGTTAAGCAGTTTGGCAAAGCCGAACATCGCAACCACAATCAGCGTACTGCCGGTTTTCTTGATCTTGGCCGACCGCACACCCCGCACCATCGCCCAAATCATGAGCGCGAGCAGAACAAGTAAAATGAACGATATTTGCAGCTCAGACATAGATCCCCTGACGAATATTACTGGTATTATATTGGGTGTTTAGGTTGGCCTTGCAATATGCCCACATAAAAAAGCGCAGAACCGGGTGGCCCTGCGCTTTGTTTAATTTTGATGGTGGTTTTGCTTACGCTGCTGTTGGTGCGGCGGCGTTTACATCTGCGTCTACGTGGGCGGCGAAATCTTCAAAGTTTTTGATGAACAGGCCCACCAGATATTGTGCCTTGGCATCATAGGCTT
>Ga0316204_10003350_pt1 | contig 32424 bp, 36 predicted proteins | sample 6monrhotite_MG_2_FD_205661 | JGI IMG/M metagenome (GOLD analysis project Ga0316204, IMG submission 205661) | Microbial mat bacterial communities from mineral coupon in-situ incubated in ocean water Damariscotta River, Maine, United States -... | ecosystem: Environmental > Aquatic > Marine >... | reverse complement strand
ATGTACTAGATGTTTCGGAGTTTAAACACTACCGAATCAACCACTCAAAACTATTCGCTGACAAGCATAATCACATCAATGGTATTGAGAATTTTTGGAACCAAGCCAAGCGTCATATGCGCAAATTTAATGGCGTTCCAAAAGAACATTTTTACTTCTTTTTGAAGGAGAGTGAGTGGCGGTTTAACAACCAAAGTCCAAAGTTGCAATTAGACCAACTAAAACAATGGGTTAAAGAATATTATCGATAGTTATCTAGGACAGCCCCTTAAAGAATTAAAGAAAACTGATAGGAACAACTTAAATATCATACATCCCTCTCCTCAAAAAAGAAAACACTAGAGGCTGTCCCAGATAACTAGGCATTATTCTTTGTAACCAATTGTTTTAACATGGATAATTGTTGTTTTGGATTAGAGTAGTTAAAACGCCACTCACATTCCTTCAAAAAGTGGTAGAAATGTTGTTTTGGAATGCCATTGAATTTACGCATGTGCCGCTTGGCTTGGTTCCAAAAGTTCTCAATCCCATTGATGTGATTATGCTTGTCTGCGAAGAGCTTTGAGTGGTTGATTCGATAGTGTTTAAACTCGGAAATATCAAGCACGTTATAACCCCTCCAATAGTCTGTATAGACAATGCTATCAGGTTGAACCTTCTTTTGAATAATAGGCATCAACGTCGATGATTTAGCATCAGCTATGATCTTGGTATAAACCTTTCCGCCTCTTTTAAGTAAGCCAAAAACAGGAACTTTACCAGCCGCACCTCGACCACGTTTACCTTTCCTGTGGCCACCAAAATAACTCTCATCAACTTCTATTTCACCACTTAGAAACTCACGTGCTTCTTGCTCCAGGTGAATGCTGATAATCACACGTAATCGGTGGTAATAATAAGCTGCGCTTTTTCTGTTTACGCCGACCAGTTCAGCAGCGCATCTAGCCGTACTACCTGATACAAAATGCTCTATCAGTTTCAACTGTTTATAGTGGCTTAATCGACTCTTTCTCATACTGTCCCTCACGATAACTTTTCCTAGTTATCTGGGACAGCCTCTTTATAATTGGTCTATTCATACCCTTCCCTTCACAATGTGCAACTTTAGCATAACTTCTTAATGTCCACTTTTGACCGGTAGCAGACATCGTAATTGTTATTAAGAAAAGTGAACACTCACCATTTAATGTACTTGCCATAAAAACAGATGCAATCAGGGAATCCAGAGCTGGCTGATAAGCTGTCCAAGGGTACTTCACCTTTCCCTCGCTAAAACAGCCCTCAAACCAGCAGTGAGCTTAAATTATTAGTCTTTTTTATGCCAAAGGTGAAAAAAGAATGATACAGCGATGCCAAAAGCACCGCCAAAAGTAAAAAGTCCGCCTAATAATGTTTCTACTAAGATCGATTTTGATACTTCCTCATGCAACTGCGGAAAAGCATAGGCAAGTATGGCGATACCAATACACATAACTATCGCATAACGCTTCATATGGCGCATCCATATAGCATCATCATTCACTGTTATTTGAACTTCCTCTGACATAATACCCTACCCTTTAGGAACAATTAATAATGCCCCTGACGCCAATACCAATAAGCGTGCAACAACAATGCCTATAAACTGTTTGCGGTGCTCATCTCGCGTCCGCAGATGATCCTCTGATTTGGGAGGGTGTTGTAACATAGCACGCCCTGCCATCACCTGTAATACATACAAAGCATATAACACCATCACAAAAATTAAATGACTCCACAGCAGAAAAGAGAAAATATCACCATCCACAATGAGACGTTTCCACCAATCATGGGTTAAATACAAATAAACAGGAAAAAATAAATCAAATACCATCAAAGAAGACATGGCTGCAATATGGAAGCGTTGTTGCTTACGCCAATACCACGCTGCCGCCAACAAACCAAAACTCATCAATACCAATAAAACACTTGTTGCCATGCCTTAACCCTAACAGAACTATCAACAATTCGTTATCTTTGTTTGCGCCTTAGCACGAAAACGTTACGCTTCGCCCATGTCCGAGCCTATTTCCTCAACCTCCCACAGCACAATCAACAAAAACCGCTACCTAGCTAAGTTCCTTATCACATCCGTACTTTCCTTCTTTGTAGGCACAGTACATGGTGTCTTACAAGTGATTCCAAGTATTCGTGCTTGGCTGGATTCCATTGGCAGTCCATATGGCGGGCCTGGACATATGATTGATCCGTTGGCACATGCGCACATCAACTTGGTAGGTGGTGTTACCATCTTAGGCATGGCAATCACCTATTATTTAATTCCTAAAATCACTGGAAAACCACTCTATTCTCAACGTATGGCAGAACATTCTTTTTGGTGGACAACTATAGGTGTCGCAATATTTTATACATCGTTAATGATTTTTGGCATTTGGGAAGGTCAACTATGGCTCACCCATCCAGAAGAAATTCCAGCAATTCATCGTTTTTATGGCCCTGTTATTTCTATTGCAGCAACAGGTCTTGCCATTGGTTTCTGGGTTTACCTTGCGAATGTTCTATTATCACTGAAAGGCATTTACAAAAAGTCATAAGCCATGACTGACGATCAGATAGTGGCTCAAACAGACATCCAAAACCATGAGCGCTTAGCGTGTGGCTGCCCTTCAAGTTACCCCGATTGGAAACATGGTGATATTGATTTGGGTGGGCAGCTCGTTCATAACCTAAAAATACCCATGTTTATGCACATGCCCATTGGTTATGAGGCTTATCTTCTTAAACAAAAAAATGATATTGAGCGCCTTGAACTGCATGAAAAGTGGCCTGGCTTTAATTTAACCCGTACAGGCGCATTGCGTGGTCAAATGCTCTGCCCTCTCATTGAAGAAAAATCCCCTGCACGCAATTTGATGTCACTTACCCATCCATTTCACCTGCGTGTTCACCTTTTTCACGGTGATGTTACTGAAATGCATACAACTATTCGTAAAATGCAATCTGAAATCTTAGATGATGGTTTGATGCCAAAAGAGTTATATCTAAGCTACCTCACCTGCCCTATTTGCGAAGAACAGCGCGGTGGCAAACGTGTGATGTTAATGCGCCGCTGGGTAAAAAGTAAAAAACTCGAAGCCCGCTTGAAAAAAGCGGCCAACAAAAAATAAAAGTAACCATGGATGGGGCACACAGCTCTTGTTGGGTATCATTTTCAGCGGTATTGGCATTGGTTACTTTTCTTATGGTAAAAAACAAAAAGCAGCTGTTCCACTTTTAATAGGTATCACCCTCTTTATTTTCCATTATTTCATCACAAATATCTATGCTATGATATTCACCGGACTTACACTGATGGTTATACCCTATTTTATAAAACGGTGATCATTATACACTTTTAGTTAGGCAGCCAATAGGCTCCCACTGCACTCAAGCTTTAAAACTCATAACCAACAACCAATTTAATCGCTCCTTGATCACTGGCCTGTGTCAATCCAAATAAATAGCCTACTTCATAACTAAACCCATTATGAAGCTTACCCATAAATACAGGGCCTATTTGATGCGATTGTTTCGCTAAAGGCTTGTTATTCGTCAACTCACCCAAAGACCCATAAACTTCAATGGCAGGCTCCCAGGCACGTGTTTTTCGCCATTTACTGCGCCACGAGTAAGCTGCCGAGGCATTGCTATTCGCATTGGAGCCAACTTCCTGTTTAAAAATGAGGTTGTTTGTATGTACGACTCTTCCAGTTTCCTTTTCTAATAATATTTTAAACTCAACTGCATCTGGTTTATTGAGCGAGCTTTTCGGGATAATATATTCAATATATGCAGCTGCATCCAACCAATATTCACCTTGCTCAAAAAGTTGATAAATATTTTCCCATTTCAAGCCTTGGTATGCAAAGCCCTGCTTCGGTCTTTTCCTGAAATCACCATAAATTGCAGTTTTCCAACGATCTGTAACGCCCCACTCAAGTTCAAATTGATGCCTTGCATTGGTGTTCTTAGCAGCATCACTATCAATCGCATAATCAAGGTAGTATTCAACTTCGACCTCACCCTCCTCAACAATGGGCGAATATATTTTTTTTGCCTGTACATCAACAGGTTGCATGACAATAGCCAAACCCATAAAAAACACCACTGCCACAGCATTTATTGAGCGCTTTTTGATGTTCTTTTGCAAGTAAATAGCCAACCAAGTCAAAGATAAAACCGCTGCAAACACAAATACTTGCATGCCACTGGGGCGATCATCATAACCCATTAATGCCTGAAGAACCTGTCCCAACATTCCCTGCTCAGGAATGATATGCGATGTATTCCAAAGCGGCTGCCCCCATGCTGGCAATTCATCCACCATCACCAAATAAGCAATGCCCTGCGATGCCATACCCGCTGATAACAATACAATAAGACAAGTTACAACTAAAAAAACATGGCGCATCGGAATATATACAAGACTACGATACAAACCCATAGCCACCAATATGCCAAGCACAATCCCTATGGCTCCCCCAGACAACATTTCCGAAACGTTGCTCATGCCTGTCGCTGTAACACCGTATAAAAATAGAACGACTTCTGAGCCTTCCCGCGCAACCGCAAGCCCGACAATTATCGCAAGTACAAATTTAGTGCTACCACTTCCTCGCACATCAGCACATGTCTGACGAATCCGGTGAGACACTTCTCGACCATGTTTGCCCATCCAAATAGCTGTCCAAGCCATTAACAAAGACGCAGAAATCAATATCGAAGCATTAAATATTTCCTGCCCCATACCCTGCATCGAAGCGGCAATCGAACCTGCAAACATAGCAACAATGATTGCTGCAAGCAGTCCGCCTAAAACACCGGCATAAATCCAACGTGTTGCAATACTTACTTCACGCGCCGCTGCGGTGGCAATACCAACAACAAGCATTGCCTCTAAAACTTCACGAAATACAATAATTAATGTGGATAACATAGCCACTCTCCTATTTCACAATAATACGGCCCTGTGCTGTCTTGGGGTTAAATTCACCAAAAAATGGGTATTCGCCAGCTTCTAAGAGAGGGATAAATATCACGATTTTTGAATTTCCAGAAACGATCTTCTCGCGATTAAGCTCATAACTTTCAAATTCTTCAGCAGTGGGATCATCATTGATTACAATCAAGCGATGTTTTTCCCCAGCCTTCATTTCAATCAGATTGGGTACAAACTGGTGATCCTTAATTGTAACCACATACTCTTGGGCTACGACAGTGGATGCCCCTATGAGTCCGCTTAACATGCCTATTATGATACTTTTAATATTCATTATCACTCCTCTTCATATGATAATGATAATTGTTATCACCAACTAAGTCAATGATAATCATTATCATATATTGTTCTTTAAGGTTATCTCAATATTTTGTCGCTGATCAACATGATAAATAAACGTGCTTTATCAACAAAAAGGCGCTCGGGAGGCTCTTAATAAACCATAAGTTTCTTTTTTGTGCTCAAAAAGTTCAAATTCTTCGTTTTAAATCTTCATCATAGAGGTGCTACTACGCGCATTTTACGCCTTGGCTTTGAGCTTCTTGAACTACAATTTACTTCAGCCAGACTTACTCAACGCCTCCCTATACCATGACTTGATACAAAAATGATAATCCAACTATACGTTTCTCTATAACACAAAGTTTACCAGCTATGCTATAAACGCTAACATTCACCCATCCTGAAAGACGGTACTGGCAACAGACCGAAGCAGAAAGGTAAATATAATGACAATTTCTACACTACGCCGAACTACAGCAAGTACTTTGCTGGCGGATAAACAAAGCGGGCGTACCAATGTTTGGTTAACAGCCTATGATACCCATTCGGCTGCACTAGCAGAGACTGCGGGTGTCGATGTGATTCTCGTTGGTGATTCTCTGGGCATGGTTTCTCTGGGTTTTGATTCCACCATCCCTGTTACCCTTGAACATATGATTCATCATACCTCAGCAGTGGTTCGCGGATCAGATAAAGCATGGGTTGTCTGTGATTTACCCTTTGGCAGCTACCAGCAATCACCCGAACAAGCCTTTGCATCCGCCGCACAGGTATTGCAAAAAACAGGCTGTGATGCCGTGAAAATCGAAGGTGGAACACATATGGCCACTACCATTAAATTTTTAAGCGAGCGCGGCATTGCTGTCGTAGCTCATATCGGACTTACACCACAATCTGTGAAAAAGTTTGGTGGCTTTAAAAAACAAGGGCGCAACCCTGAAGCTGCACAGCTTGTTTTAGATGATGCACAAGCAGTCAGTGATGCCGGAGCAGCTGCTGTTGTTTTGGAATATATCCCTGATGATTTGGCGGAGAACATTACACAAACCATTGCTATACCTACTATCGGCATTGGTGCAGGCAAGTATTGCGATGCTCAGGTCTTGGTATGGCATGATTTATTGGGTTTATCTGAAAAGAATCCACCCTTTGCCCCTGCTTATGCTAATCTACGCGATACTATCACCAAGGCCATTGAACAATGGGCAGATGATGTTCGATCTGGAAAATCGATATAAAAACGACTATGAATATTTCCAAAACACCTGAACAAATAAGGCAATATCTTGCCCCGCTACGCAAAAGAAGTATTGCGCTTGTAGCAACGATGGGTTGTTTACATGAAGGTCATATTAGCCTGATTCGTAAAGCCAAATCCTTGGCTGATATAGTCGTGGTCAGTATTTATGTAAACCCCATGCAGTTTGGCGAAAATGAAGATTTCAATCAATATCCGAAAACTTTTGAAAAAGATGCTGAAATTTGCAAAAATGAAGGTGTCGATGCCATATTTCATCCAGAAAATCTATATCCTGATGATGGTGCAAAGATCACGCTAAAAGCCAGTGCTATGAGCAATATACTTTGCGGTATATCACGCCCTTCCCATTTTGATGGTGTGGTAACTGTTGTGAATATGCTGTTTAACATTATTCAGCCAAATATTAGTGTTTTTGGTGAAAAAGACTGGCAACAACTGGCTATTATCCGTCGCATGATTAGTGATTTACATATGCCTATTGAGATTATTGGCAGTGAAATTATTCGTGAGAATGATGGCCTAGCCATGAGCAGCCGAAACCGTTATTTAAACCCTGATGAGCATCAAAAGTCACTCATTTTATCACAAACAATGTTTCTGATAAAAAAGAACATTAAGCAAGACCAAAAAACATCAAAAAGCATCCAATTTGGCATAGATAACTTAAAAAACAATGCTATTTCAATAGAATATCTTGATGTATGCAATGAATTAACACTTACGCCTGAAAACACTATCACGCCACAAAGCCGCATATTTATTGCTGCCAAAATCGGAAAAACACGTTTAATTGATAATATATCTTTAAGAATCGAATCGGAAAAAATATTATGAAACTGACTTTATTAAAATCAAAACTTCACCGTGCCACAGTAACCCATGCCGAATTAGATTATGAAGGCTCTTGCGCCATTGATCAAAATCTAATGGATACAGCCAATATTTTACCCTTTGAACAGTTGCATATTTACAATGTTAGTAATGGCGAACGTTTTACCACCTATGCTATCGTTGCACCACGCGGCTCTGGGACAATTGGTGTGAATGGTGCCGCCGCACACAAAGCCAAAGCCGATGATTTATTGATAGTTTGTACCTACGCAGAATTCGAAGCTTCCGAAGCCGAGCACTTCAACCCTGCGCTGGTATATCTCAATGAAGAAAATGTGATTACCCACACCAGTCACGGGCATTTGGCAGCGATCTAAGTCTTAAGGAAGACCTGAATACTTCATTCAGATTTATTCGAAGCTTCCTTAACCTAACAACTGCCTTAACATGCTTCCTAATTCATTAGAAATCAATGGCTTACACAAAAAACTACATGCTCCAGTATCAAGTAAAGCCTCTGTTTCCGTATTCGAAGGTGAACCACTAATCATCAAAATAGGCAAAGTATCCAAAGGCTCACGTATTTTTAAAAATAATTTCTGACTATTACAATCAGGAATGTTTAAGTCCAATATGACCAGGTCATAATGGTTTTTTCCTAACAACTGCAAAGCTAAAGCAGCATTGTTTGCCACACTTACTTTGTACCCCCATTGTTTTATCAAAGCTTGCATGACTTTCAATACGGTCGGATCATCATCAATTAACAGAATATGCTCTGTACCAGCATATGATTCAAACACACGCCGCCTCTGTATCACACTTGGCGTATCTTGCTCTCTGACAACCGGCAAAAGAACCCTAAAAATGGAACCTTTGCCTATTTCACTTTCTACAAGTATTTCACCCTTATGATTACGAATAATACCATGCGCTGCAGCCATACCCAGCCCACGACCTTGAAATTTAGTGGTATAAAATGGTTCAAATAGATGTGTGCGTACAACATCGTCCATACCTATACCGTTATCTTCAATACAAATTTCCACATAATCACCGCTTTCAAGCTCCACTTCAGGCAGCAGTGCTTGGCGCTCAATAAATCTATTACGCGTTGATATGCGCAGCACCCCTCCCTCCATCATCGCTTCAAATGCATTAAGAATAATAGCACTTAAAAGTTTACGAATTTGTGCAGGGTCTCCATTCACAAAAGGCGTATTTTGCAATAAATCAAGTTGCACATCCACAGAGTCAGAAACAGGCAGCTCTTCCGAAACCATCAACTTCGTGAGCAAATCACTAACATCCATGTCTTCAACCTGATACTTACCACCCTGCACATAAGCCAACATCTGACCTGAAACATCTGTTGCCTTCATACCTGATTGATAAATTAAATCTAACAAATGTTTGGGTTCGCCATCTTGAGGAAGGTATTGACGCAGTAACTCAACGCCTGTCACCACACCAACCATTAAGTTATTCAAATCATGGGCTAGGCCACCCGCCAGCGTTTTTGCTACTTCCATGCGCTCAGAAGAAATAAATATTTTTTCTTCCTGAATTGCCAGTTTCTTTTCTTCAGTGTCCAGTAATGTCTGGCGTATCACCGCCAATAAATTCTCAGGATTCAACTTATTTACATAATTACTCACACCCGCACGTAAAAACTGAGCAAACACCTCTTCACCAATAGGCTTTGCCACCACAATAAGAGGAGTCAACATGCCCAGCTCTCTCAATCTGTACAAAACGTCTTTCACCATAAGCTCAGGAAAACTTACATCACAAAGAATAACATCCCAGTATAATGTCTTTAGCGCCGTGGAAAATTCATCCATATTGGCGACATATTTTATGCTCAGTACCTGCTTTTCAGCCTCCAAAACCTGCTGTATTGATGCAACATCATCGGCATTATCTTCCAAGAATAAAACGTTCAACTGATCAGCAACTAGTGGAGCTTTCCTTAACATTATTTCTCCGCCAAAATTCGTTCCCGCATACAAAGACTATAGCTTAAAATATGACATATATAAACTGAACATGATAAAGGTTTAGAATAGGGCTTGAAATTAGCACACACACACCTTACTAATGTCTGCAGATGATAATGATTGCGTTTTTTATAACGCTTAGAACTAATCTAAACTAATAGCATAAAGGGAACCCATACATGTCCAACACGCCTGTTAAAGAAACACATACCTTTCAAACTGAGGTTAAACAACTTCTAGATTTGATGATTCACTCATTATATTCCAATAAAGAGATATTCTTGCGTGAATTGATATCCAATGCATCCGATGCTGCTGATAAATTGCGTTTTGAAGCCACAACTGATGATGCATTGTATGAAGGCGATTCTGATCTTCATGTATATATTGAAGCAGACAAAGACGCCCGCACTATCACTATTCGTGATAACGGCATTGGTATGAATCGTGATGAAGTGATTGCCAATATTGGTACCATTGCACGCTCTGGCACCAAAGAGTTCTTCGGCCAGTTATCGGGTGACCAAGAAAAAGATGCACATTTAATTGGCCAATTCGGTGTTGGTTTTTATTCATCATTTTTAGTAGCTGATAAAGTAACTGTCACAACACGTCGTGCAGGCTTTGAAAAAGAGCATGGTGTACGCTGGGAATCCACAGGTGATGGTCAATATGATATTGAAACCATTGTAAAAGAGACTCGTGGCACTGAAATTATTCTGCATTTACGTGAAGAATCTGATGAATTCCTCGAATCCTTTCGTTTAACCAGCGTTATCCACAAGTATGCTGATCATATCCCCTTCCCTATTCGTATGTTGGGCTCTCCGGTGCCTGCCGCTGAAGGAGAAGAAGAAAAACCAGCAGAAATTGAAACTATTAACCAAGCATCGGCATTGTGGACACGTCCAAAATCTGAACTATCAGATGATGAATACAACAATTTCTACAAACACATTGGTCATGATTTTGAAGATCCTTTAGCACACTTGCATCAAAAGCTAGAAGGTAAATATGAATATACATTACTATTATATTTACCAAAACGCGCACCCTTTGATTTATGGCAAAGCGAATCCAAGCATGGCGTAAAACTCTACGTTCGCCGTGTATTTATTAGCGAAGCTACGGAAGATTTACTGCCACGTTATTTGCGTTTTGTGCGCGGCGTGATGGATACCAATGATTTACCGTTGAATGTATCGCGTGAAATCTTGCAGCAAAGCCCTGCCATGAGTGCCATGAAAAAAGGCGCTAGCAAACGTGTATTGGGCATGCTTGAAGATATGGCAAAAAATGCCAGTGATGATAACACAGATTATGCCACTGCATGGTCACAATTTGGTAACTGCCTAAAAGAAGGCATCATCGAAGATTCCGATAATCGCGAACGCATTGCCAAACTTCTACGTTTTTCCAGCACACAGAGCGATGAACAAACGCTATCACTCAAAGACTATGTTGAGCGTATGGTAGAAGGGCAGGATACTATTTATTATATCACTGCAGAAACCTTAGCTGCGGCTAAACATAGCCCTCACTTGGAAGTATTTCGCAAAAAAGGCATTGAAGTATTACTGTTATCAGATCGTATTGATGAATGGTTGACCTCTCACTTAACTGATTTTGATGATAAAAAGCTCCAATCCATTGCCAAAGGTGAATTGGATTTATCCAGCATCGGTGAAAATGCCGAAGAAGATAAAAAAGAACATGAGGAAGCAGCTAAATCAGCCGAGCCTGCTGTAAAAAAATTAAAAGAATCTTTAGGCGACAAAGTAAAAGATGTTCGTGCTACGGATCGTTTGACCGAGTCACCTGCTTGTTTGGTATCCGACCAGTTTGATATCACAGGCAATATGGAACGTATTCTAAAACAAGCAGGGCAAGATGTACCATCAGCCAAGCCAATTTTAGAAATCAATCCAGAACATGAATTGGTCAAACGTTTGTCGAAAATGCGGTCCAAAGAAAAAATAGCAGACTTCTCTGATATTCTTTTCGATCAAGCTATTTTGGCAGAAGGTGCATTACCTGAAGACCCAGCAGGATTCGTTCGTAAAATTAACAGCCTTTTAACACAGTAAGTGAATAGCTTCACCCCTCACCAGCTGGTGAGGGGTGAAACATTCTTTGATCAATACTTTTCTTTCCCATAAATTATTCGCGCATATTATGGTCAATCAAATACCACAAACTACCAAACAATCACTTCAAATATAAATACGCTCTCCACAGAGCCCAAAGAAACCGTGTAAGCGCCAGGTTCTAAAGCCACTTTAATCGCCCCTCCTCCCTTGCTTTTCAATCGCTCACCATTCACCCACACACCCAAGCGCGACTCATCAATAAGGAAGACACCTGCTTTACTGCGTTTAAAATGACAATGGTGCCGTGAAATACCATAGGGTGGAATATCGTGAATATCCAAGTCATTTTGATCACTACCCAAAAACCATGAGTTTTTTATTTTTTTAGCAACCCAGCGCCCAATCTGAAAAGGGAATTTATCAATAACCAGCCGTTCAACACCACCTAGTGCATGTTTTGCCTGCTCTGTCTGGCCAGATAAGGTGACATTGCCAGGTTTGAAGGTTACCACGCTTGCCTTTGATTCACCTTGCTGATTCTCTTTCCCTTCAATTTGGTTTTCCAACTCCATAACACGAAGGTTCATCTGCCGCATACGCTGAAAAAGTGTGCTTAAAATACTCTCCACCGATGAGAAATCTTTAGCCATCGCTTTAACAAATTCTTTTTTACTAAAAAACCGAACCTGTACATCACCAACCGTGCTCACCGTTGCAGAACAAGGATCATGGCTAATCAAACCCATCTCACCAAACACCTCACCTTCAGCAAGCTCTGCTAAAACAAGGTTGCGTCCAAAATCATCACGCCGCGAAATAACCACACGACCCGATAACAAAATATAAACACCATCACTCACTTCGCCCTCTTGCAAGATGACAGTACCCGTAGAAAAATTTTTAATTTGTGCTTTCTCTTGGCTCATCCCAGTCGTACCCCATGATTCTTCTAAATCTATCCTAGCGAAATGTAGAAAGGTTAGATGTTAGTCTGGAGAAAAACAAACGCTACAGTTTATAAAGGGTGAACCTTCACCTGTCCTGCCGCACTCACATCAATTTGATAGCGCACACCATTTGGGCATGTAGCTCGAATTGTTTGGTTGCCATGGCTATCCTCTTTTTGTTGAATCTGTGTCACTTGCTTACCACCGCAAGCAAAACCACGTAGCATAATCGTTGTTGCAATATCTTCTTCTTGCGATACCGCCCATGCAGGTGTCAGCAATAAAAAACTTAACCCAAAAAGAACGCCCTTCATCCATATTTTCATGTCTTCACCTCCAATAAGCTTTGAAAAATAGAGTGCCTAGCTGAATAAATTTCTTTAGCTAAATCTGGATCCTCTTCCAATAACGCCATGATTTTTAATAGTAGCCCATCAAAACTCGCTTTAACTTTCAGCATTTGAACTTCTAAAACTTTATTTTTACGCATTTTTATCACTTCATCTTGAAAATCCAATACATCCGACCGGATCGCCAACTTGGTAAAAAAACCAATGGCTTTACTTGCTTTCAAGCGTTCAACCAACTCACCCATAGAAATGGGCATGCAATCTTCTGGTGATTTATTTTGCATAGATGGCTCTTTCTGCACGTGTTGTTTAGCGCTTGCCAAACTCTTTACCTCATCTGCAAACGCGCGAAAATCGGCCATCATAAATATGGTTAAAACATAGCTAATACATATGACCCAGCGTTTCATATAATCAGTGTAGCCTACTTTTTAAATAATAACTCACTATTTTTACTCCAAACACGCAGCTATACACTTATACGACATTTAGCATGCCTGCATATTTTTCAGAAAAAATGATAGTCAAACGTATATATTCATCTTCCACACACTGATCAATAACACGCCCATATTCATGGCACCATGAAATCATTCTGCCATCAGAGACATGCAATTTCACCGAACACATCACACTATCAGTTTCTTGCCAACGTCGGATCAGCAAAAGTAATTCTTCCATGCCCAAACCAGTTAAAGCTGACACAGCCACACGACTACCATCAATATTATCTAACAAACGCGATTTTACTTCCGGGGCTTGATCAACTTTATTGAGAACTTCCACAATCGGCGGTGCATGGTCACCATGCAAACCGAGCTGTTCTAATGTCTCCAATACAACATTTTTATGCATGGGGGATTCAGGGTCAGAAGCATCTCGTACATGCAAGATTAAATCAGCTTCGATTACTTCTTCCAGTGTCGCGCGGAATGCATTCACTAATTCATGCGGTAAATCCTGCACAAAACCCACCGTATCAGAGAGCATCATCTCTTCACCACCAGGTAAGATTAACTTACGCAACGTTGGATCAAGCGTAGCAAACAACTGATCAGCAGCATACACATCGCCTTCGGTCAACCTGTTAAACAATGTCGATTTACCAGCATTGGTATAGCCCACCAAGGCAACGGTTGGAATCTCATTTCTCTTACGCCCAATACGCTGGGTTGCACGCATGCGCTGCACTTGTGCCAGCTCACCTTCCAAACGTTTGATGCTATCCCGAATCATGCGACGATCCAGCTCGATTTGACGCTCTCCTGGTCCACCAAGAAAGCCATGACCACCACGTTGACGTTCCAAATGCGTCCATGAACGCACCAAGCGCCCTAACTGATAGTTCAAACTCGCCAAATCAACCTGTAACACACCTTCTCGCGTCCGTGCTCTTGATCCAAATATCTCAAGAATCAAACCTGTCCGATCAACAACCTTCACAGCCCATGTTGTTTCTAGGTTTTGCTGCTGCACAGGTGTTAAAGCATGGTCAACAAACACCACATCTGCCTCAAACTCCTCTACCAGATCGGTAATAACTTCCGCTTGCCCAGAGCCAAGTAAAGTTGAAGGCACTGCCTTACGAATCGTTACTTCTTCCGAACCAACTAAATCACAATCACAGGACAATACCAGTTGCTCAAATTCATGCAGCCGTGATGCACTTGCATGTTCACCCCAACGCTTATCTGCCAAGCGTGGATGCACCGCAATCGCCCGTGTTGGGCCTTCATCGGTTTCCATCATTTCCATGTATTTAACTGCTCCATTATCGCTTGCTTTAGTTGTACAGCATCAGCCTGCACTGCATGCGGGGTTTGATTGCGAAACCATGTAACTTGCCGCTTGGCATATTTACGCGAGGCTGTAATGGCATCGCGCAAAGCTTCTTCCAACGAACATTCATCATTCAAATGCATCAGCAACTGCCTATAACCTACTGCGCGCATGGCTGGGTGAAGCTCAGATATTGATTGCTCTTTAAGCCAGCGTACCTCATCCAACCAACCTGCATCCATCATCATTTCAACACGCGTTGCCAAACGCTCACGTAACTCAGGCCGTGCTACGTCTAAAACAAACACGGGGCAATTAACTTTCTCTTTTTGCGCTTCCTGCTCTACCTGCCATGTTGAAAGTGGCACATTGGTACTCTTATAAATACATAAACCACGCATAATACGCTGACTATCCGTATTATGTAATCTTTCTGCCAAAATTGGATCGCATTGCTTCAGCAAATCATGCAAGTACGGCGTGCCATGCTCGGCTTGTAAGCTTACAAAATAATCACGTACACCCTCTTTTTCTTCGGGTATTTTGGCAAAGCCTTCTACCAATGCGCGCAAATACATGCCTGTACCACCCACAATCAATGGCACCCGTCCCTGTTCATTTTCCTGCTTGATAATCTCTAGCGCAGCATCTGCCCAACGCTGCGCAGACCAAACATCAGATATATCCGCGCAATCAATCAAATGATGGCAAATGCGTTGACGTTCCTCAAGGCTTGCTTTGGCAGTGCCAATATCCAAACCACGATAAAGCTGCATCGAATCACATGAAATAATACTGCTTTTCCATGCTTCCGCGATATCCAAAGCCAAAGCTGTTTTACCCGTACCTGTTGCTCCCATGAGTGCCACGGCACGCCATGGCTGCTGAGGCTTGTTCAAACAAGCTGCCGTCAATCGTGACTCCGCGTTTGTTCTAGTTGTTTTGCCATAGATTTTATTTCTTCATCTAAACTTTTATCTGCCATCATTTGTGTATCTTCTCGAATAAACAAACGTACAGCAACCATCCATAACGGGCTTAACATCAAAGAGAATGCAATCACCACAATGGCCATTTGGTGGCCAGTTGCCGAGAGCATACCCGTCGCCAGCCCCAACGAAGCCAATAAAAAGGATAACTCACCAATTTGCGATAACAACCCACCTGTTAACAACGACATCGTCCAAGTTTCACCAAGTACCCGTAATACCAATGTATTAATACCTGAGTTAAGAATAAACACACCCAAAGTCATTAACACCACAAAACCAATATTTTCCATAACAAAATTCAAATCAACCAACATGCCAACGGAAAGAAAAAATATCGCCACAAACACTACGTAGAGTGAGTGCAGATGATCTTCCACCCACTCGGCCTGATCCGATGATTTCAAAATCATCCCTGCCAAGAATGCTCCAAAGGGTGCAGATAGACCTATCCATGCCGTTAAAGCCGCTGCTGCAAAACAAAGCAGAAGACCCATCATAATCTCTTTATCAACACTTTTTAGAAAGGTCTCTGGGATATGCCAGCCAGGGTGGCGTAACAACCAAACAACGAGGCTCATCAATACAACACCACCAACCAGCTGGATAGCAATTTCATTACCCGACATATCATGCTCGCCCATCATGCTAAGAATAATCATGATCGGTACAATCGCTAAGTCCTGCACTAACAATACACCCAAAGCATTTTGCCCAAACGGCGTTTCCAATTCATCTGCATCTTTAAGCAGCGTCAATACCACTGCCGTTGAACTCATGCTAATAACAAATCCAAAAAGTAAACCTGACTGCCAGGTCCAACCCAAAAACCATGCTACCGAGCAGCAAATGCCCACCGATAACGTCATTTGTGCCGCTGTACCAAGCACAGCTACACGCCACTTAGCAATCAATCGTGGCAGTGAAACCTCCATACCGATAAAAAACATCAGCATAATCACACCCAGTTCTCCCAAGTGATTGAGTAACTCTCTATCTTGCACAAGCTCCAAGGCTGAAGGGCCTACAATGATTCCTGTAATAATATATGCAACTGCAGCTGGAATGTTGTATATACGTAAAATATAAGCGAACAAAAAAGCGCAACCAATCACACCAACAATTGAGAACAAAACAGCGTTCATTTCCATAGTAGCAAAACCTCTCTATTCATTTAAGTCTGAAAGCTGTAATCGATCAAGTACTGCCTTATACTCAGGGGAGCACTTAAACCGTATTTTTAGTAATAAAAATGCAATATTACGAATATAAAACAAAGCCATCACAATGATAGGAGAAGAAAGCATTTCAAACCAAAATAAAGATGTATAAGTCGAGTTAGCCAAACCTGAATAAGTTAGGAAATAGACCACCAACATCATCGCCAGCAATGTTCCCACAGTCAATGCAATATTCTCATGTGAGCCTTTAATTTTTTCCAACAATGCTTGTTTATTTTCCATAATAATCCTACTCACCTTATTCTTTGCGCCCAAACAGGCGATCTAATTCATTAAGCGACAAACGCACATACGTGGGTCTGCCATGATTACACTGGGCAATATTCGGCGTTTTTTCCATTTCCCGCAATAAATTATTCTGCTCTTCAGGCAATAACGAACGCCCTGCCTTAATCGAACCCTTACAGGCACGGTTGCCAAGCCAGCGCTCCAGTACCCTACCCAAACCTGTGTCGCCAGCCTCCGCATCGACACCCATCAATATGCAAGCATCAATCAATTCAGCAGCCAACTCTAGCGGCGACTCACTCGCCAGCATGGCAGGAACACTGCGAATCAAAAATGATTCATCCCCCATAGCTTCTACACATACACCAAACGATTCCAATTTTTCCATGTGATCATGCAACCATGCCGCTTTCTCACCCTGTAAATCCAATGCTACAGCTGTCAGAAGCATTTGTGTGCTGACAGAGCCCTTACTCAACTGCGTCTTTAACTTTTCATAGTTGATACGCTCATGTGCAGCATGCTGATCCACCAAGGTAATACCTTGCTCAGTTTCGCTTACAATATAACAACTATGCAACTGTGCCACAGCATGACCTAAATCCAACGCTCCCTGCACATCATAAGCAGCAGCTTCTTCATGTGCCTCATGTGGCGCACGAAATAACATGTGCTGTAAGTCAGCCGATACCTTTCCAGAGCCTGAAAATGATCGCGCTGATACACTCGAATGATTTCCACCGACTGTCTGCGAACGAAATGTCGGCATGGTACTATGAGCAACATATTCAGCTTGCATATCAGCCATGGGTGACATCGCTTCTAGTGCTTTATCGGCTGTGGTTGTAGCGACCGATTGCCCCATACGCTCAATGCCTGCTCGCACACATGCCACAATCCCTGCCCGCACAGCCTGTGGTGATTTAAAGCGCACCTCACGCTTGGCTGGATGCACATTCACATCCACATCCGCAGGATCAATTTCAATGCGAATCACCGCCACAGGGTAGCGATCATGAAACATAACATCACGATAACCTGCCCTAAGTGCCGCAATCAATGCTTTATCACGAATAACGCGCCCATTGACCAAAAACATCATGCGTGTGGAATCCCGGTGGTGAAAGGTTGGCAGCCCCAAATATGCAGAAATTTGCATATCCTCATGTTCAATCACTTGCTCCAGACTATTTTCTGAAAACTCGCTGCCCATAATGACCTGCACACGCGCTTGTTCATTCTGCACCATGAAATCAAAACGTTTACGTCCATCAAACTCCAAGCGCATAGCAACCTTTGGATGCGCCAAGGCCAAGGCACGAAAAGCATCCACAATAGCAGCTTCTTCCGTTTTATCGGTACGCATAAAATTCAAACGAGCTGGAGTGTTTAAAAACAAATCAAGAATTTCAATTCTCGTTCCACGCCGAGGAGCGGCAGGTCGAACAACGGTTTTTTCTCCGCCATCCACACGCACTTCAACACCTTCACCACTACCCTTAAAACATGTCTGCATGCGAAAGCGTGATACCGAAGCAATGGAAGGCAATGCCTCACCTCGAAAACCGTGAGATGCAATCGTATGTAAATCATCCGATGTCTCAATTTTACTCGTTGCATGACGCTGTAAAGCTCGTTCAGCATCAGTAGCCGACATGCCACAACCATCATCATCAATCTCAATGCGTTTTTTGCCAGCGCCAGCAATCTGCACCACAATCTTCGTTGCACCCGCATCCACACTGTTTTCAATCAATTCTTTCACTGCCGAAGCAGGACGCTCTACCACTTCACCTGCGGCAATTTGATTGGCTACCTGTGATGATAAAACATGAATGTAGTTCTCACTCGTCATCGCTCCACCCTATCCGATGCCTGACAAGCCCGCGCTAGAAAATCCATATGATCAATGCCAAAAAACATTTCAGGTTTGCCCTCGCCATGTAATATAAAAGTAGGCACACCAAACAACCCAGCTTTTAATGCCTTAGAAATATTGCTTTCAAAAAGATCTGATGTCATCTCTAACCAACCACAGGGAAGAGCCTTCGAGGTAAATGTTTCTTCCAGCCAGTCACCCTTGCGCGGGTCAATATCACCCGACCATAAAGCTTCAAATACCGCCATGCAAAATTGTACTCTATCCTTACCCTGCAATGCACCTGCAATACGCAGTGCTGGGCGACTATCAAACGAGCCTGGTCGAATCATTTTAAAAGGTACATTCAAATGCCCTGCCCAACGTTTTAAATCGCGCAAGGAATACATTGCCTTATTTTTGATCGTTGCCGGTGACACATTACCCGATTGATGAATTAATTTCGGCAAACTCACAGGTTCCCATGTAAGTTCCACGTTATTCTTTAGAGACAAATCTGCCAACTGTATCGCAGCCAAATAACTATATGGGCTGATAAAATCAAAATAAAAGTCAATATGTTTCAATGTTCATCACCAAAACCAACCTCCGCCATCATCAAGTTTTGCTTTGCAACGCTGAATTTGAGCTGCATAACGTGCTGACCGACGTTTTACTTTTTTTGCCACTTTTATCAACCAAGGTTTTTTATTAAATGTTTTACGCTTCCAGCCACCATGCCCCTCATGATAGGCTAAGTATTGGTTATAAGCATCCCATTTGGAAATGCCTAGCGTCTTGTATGAATAATTACCATACCAACCAATAAAGTCCGTAGCATCCTCAAAATCATCTCTGTCTGCGCCCCAGTTCCCCGTAGACTTCATATACCATTCCCACGTATCATCTAGAACCTGCGCATAACCATAAGCACTACTTACCTGTCCCCAAGGAATAAAGCCCAACAAGGTGTCATCTGGTGCTAAAGCCTCGGAGCGAAAACGCGATTCCTGATGAATAATCGCCAACTGAACATGCACAGGAACACCCCATTTCTTAAAGGAGTCATTCGCATCCGCATACCAATCATCTTTTTCAGTCAATATGGAACACGCATCATTCAAGTGCTTGGGAGGTCCACCAGCACACGCCCCTAAAATAAAGGTACAAAAACATAACAATAAAAGCTTAGATAGTTTATTTATGTGCATTTAACCCTCTTTTATAAGGCCATTCGCTCTCATGCCAGACCCTAAAGCTAGCTTGGTTTTGTAGGGGAAATCAACCAGCGGTATCATCACGAGATAACTATACAAGCTGATAGAATCAAAATAGGAACCAATTTTCTTCAATAGCTACCTCACTAACGTTTACAATCACAATAAAAATTTTCATGCGAAGCAATTGCCAATAGTTTAATGATGAGCTTAGCTTTATCCGCCTATTGTGAAAAAGCTGATAAAAAGGCCCCTACGCTAAACAGTTTTAAAGATTGCAGGCTTACTATTAATCAGAACTACCCATTTAACTAATTGGATACTTTCAAACGCATAACAAATTGACGTTTTCCAGTTTTAGAGTATCTACCAAGCAAGACCTTAGCCAGCATCTCGGCTTCACGGTCAACCGCGGCAATAGTCACCTCTTCCCCTAGCCGAACCGTAAGCTCTGTTGCCGCACCTGCTATAGTTATCTCTTGATTCTGCCTCGACTTTGGATTTGCATTATATCGCAAATAAGAATTAGGAATCACAGGCTCTCCATTCTTACCAAGGTCTATCAATACATTTTGATTATTATTTACGCCTTCATGAAGCACTCGCTTCATCCAAGGAGTAATACGCACATGCACCAAGCCATTAGTGGCCAGCCTAGCTCGGACATAGAAACCAGTGCTGATTGGGATCAATTCAATGCTACGCTGCTCGATCACACCATAGCCACTTAGCCACCGACGTGTTTCACGATTAAAGCTCTGAATAACCCCCGCTTCAATACGACCAGGCTTATTGGCACTCACCCGCAACTGATAGCGGCTACGATGAGATGTATGCCGTAATTGTTGCCCGGCTGCTAACTTAACCCAGCCTCCTGAAAGCGGTGATATAAAAGCTTTCGCCCCTATGCCGCGCTCTTCCAGACGCGAGATATCTTCCATTTTCACTTGTACAGTTAATTGGGAGGCTGGTTTATCAAGCCTTTTTAATAGAGCCTTGGCTTTTTTAATATATGCATCTTTATCGTCAACTAACAACATGCGTTTTGAATTTATTTCCACCACCTTCCCTTCACTGGAAAGCTGCGTTTTCACAGCGTCTGAAGCTTCATGCAATGGTAAAAAGTAGACTTCTAAAGCCTCAGTTGCTGCATAAGAAGGAGATAGACAACTCCAAAAAAGAAATAAAGAAATAAGTAAGTTTCTCATTTAATACCCCACCCCTCTTCAGTATCGAACTCAGAGTTTGTTTACGATGCTGTTAGCCACGCCATAACTTAGATCTAGCTGCAGCCTGTTTTTTGCGCCAAGCCTCTATTTTTTCATGATCACCACTAAGCAATACATCAGGAACACGTTTACCTTCAAAAATTTCTGGGCGAGTATAATGCGCCCAATCTAACACACCCTCTTCTGTGAACGAATCAAGCACCGCCGATTCAGCTGACCCCAACACACCAGGAAGTAAACGAATCACCGCATCCAACACAGACAATGCCGCAGGCTCACCACCGGATAACACATAGTCACCCAACGATAGTTGTTCATCAACTTCATCGCAAATACGTTCATCAAAACCCTCATAACGACCACAAAGCAAGGTTAGGTGTTTCTTTTCAACATATTCAAGGGCTTTTTGCTGCCCAAAGCGTGTCCCTGACGGAGTCAGCATCACCACATGGGTTTCCGGATCACGTCGCCGCGCTTCGCGAATAGCTGCAACCACTGGCTCTGGCTTCATCAACATGCCTGGGCCACCGCCATAAGGTTTATCATCAACTGTTCGATGTTTATCCGTGCTAAAATCACGTATTTGTATGCAATCTACTTTAGCAATAGATGCTTCAATAGCACGCTTGGGAATAGAGCAGCTTAATGGGGAATCAAAGAACTCCGGGAATAATGTTAGGATCTGGGCGTGAAACATGCATCCATCCCATCCAATAAACAGGCATCAATACGGCGGTTTTCCAAATCCACCACTTGAACCACATCTTCTGTAAAAGGTAGCATCCATTCACCTTGAACGGCAGCGCTTTCAGGGGTTTTTACCACCAAAATATCCTGTGCACCATACTCCTCCAATGCCAAAACATAGCCTATCAAACGGTTTTCAACATATACGTCACAATCAAGCAACTCTTCCCATAAGTATTCATCATCGTCCACTTCTATTTCGTCAGAAGAAACCCAAATTTTAATTTTTTTAAGTTGTTCTGCTTGTGTACGAGTTGTTACCTTTTCAAGATCAGCCAACATGCCTTTATTGCCATGCTGCCAACACCGGCTAACAGTATATGCTTTTGCACTCTCTGCCGTAACACCCAAATACCAACAAGAATACCCAGCGATGCCAGAGGCAGGCCGGGTATCCGAATAAACAGTGAGTGTACCTTTCAAGCCATGTACGCCTAAAATGGTACCCACACAAATCAATGTATCAGTCATACTATTAAGAAAGGCGCTGTTCTGTAAAAAATAAGCACGCCTTTATCCAGAATTAGTTAAGCAGATGCCTTAGAAGACTTCGCAATCAAGCTTGCAACACGATCTGAAGGCTGCGCCCCCAAGTCAGTCCATGCTTTCACACGCTCAAGGTCCAATTCAATTACTTCTGGCTCCTTGCAAGGATCATAATAGCCCAATTTTTCAATAAACGCGCCGTCACGACGTTTGCGTTCATCCATCACTACTACTGCATAAAACGGGCGTTTCTTACGTCCACCACGTTGCAAGCGAATCACTGTTGCCATAGTTCAAAACCTCCAAAATCAGGCGCGCACTATAACGGTCAGCCCCTAAAAGTCATCATTTTAATTTATTTTATCCCACATAAGTAGTGAGACATTACATCTTCGGCATACCACCCATGCCGCCGCCCATACCACCAACCTGCCCCATCATTTGCGACATCATGCGTTTGCCTTTGCCACCCTTCATTTTTTTCATCATTCTCTGCATCTGGGAAAACTGTTTGAGCATTTTATTCAACTCTGGAACACTTGTTCCAGAACCTGCTGCGATACGTTTTTTCCGGCTCCCATTAATCAACTTGGGATACTGGCGCTCTTTACCTGTCATGGAGTAAACCATCGCTTGCATACGTTTCATAGGTTTATCATCAACTTGCGACAAAGCTTCTTTCGGCAAATTCACACCTGGCAACATCTTCAACATGCTCGCCATACCGCCCATATTTTGCATTTGCCCCAACTGTTCCGCAAAATCCATTAAATCAAAGGAACCTTTCTTAACTTTTTTAGCTAGTTTATCTGCACTTTCCTGATCAACATTGGCCTGAATTTTCTCAACCAGCCCAACCACATCGCCCTGCCCCAAAATGCGGCCAGCCATGCGTTGTGGATCAAATAATTCAAAGGCATCAATCTTTTCGCCAGTACCCACATACCGTACCGGCACACCTGTACTATGAGCCACGGAAAGAGCTGCACCACCACGCACATCGGCATCTGTTTTGGTTAATACACAACCCGATAGTGTGACTGTAGCATGGAATTGCTCGGCAATTTGCAAGGCTGTTTGCCCAGTCATCGAATCCAATACCAGCAAGCGTTCAGTTGCCTGTACAGCTTGTGCTACCGACTTAATTTCATCCATCAAGCCATCATCAACGACTTGACGACCCGCTGTATCAAGAATTAAGACATGATGACCACCTGTACGTGCCAATTGCAAGGCTGATTTCGCCATCGCCGTAGCTGAATCACCTTCGCCAACAAGGTAAGGTACGTCCACTTGCCCTGCCAAAATTTGTAACTGCTCACGCGCCGCAGGGCGGGTCGCATCCACACTGGTTAAAGCTACTTTTTTGCCTTGAGAAGTTAACAAACGTGCCAGTTTACCTGCACTCGTGGTCTTACCGGCCCCTTGCAGGCCACATAGTAAAATAACCGATGGGATTTTCGATAAATCCAAATCACGACGTTGACCACCCAGCACATCTGCCAGTACATCATTAAGAACCTTAATAATCACCTGACCAGGGTTCAGGCTCTTAGCAACATCAACACCTAACGCACGCTCACGTGCTTCATCCATCAAATGGCGAGTGACAGGCAACGCCACATCCGCTTCCAACAATGCCATGCGCATTTCACGCAAGGTTGCATCAAGGTCTGCTTCAGTAATACGCGCCACACCGCGCAGTTTATTAGCAATTCCGCCTATTTTTTCACTTAAACGATCAAACATATCTTACCCCAATCGAAAAAGGGAGGGCATATGCCCTCCCCCCTCCTTTTTTCATCACAATACTTTCTAATTACTTTGTAGCAGGCTGCGCAGCTGCTTGTCCATCAACTGGCTTTTCAGTCACAATATCCAACAATTCCACTTCAAAGGTCAATGTTGAATTCGGCGTAATCACTGCACCAGCACCACGCTCTCCATATGCTAAATCAGATGGAATATAAAATTTAAACTTCGAACCCACAGGCATCAACTGCACACCTTCAGTCCAACCTTTAATCACGGCATTCAATGGGAAGGTGACTGGTTGACCACGTTTGTATGATGAATCGAACTCTGTGCCATCCAGCAATGTACCACGGTAATGTACTTTCACTTTATCCGTTGCAACTGGTTTTGCACCATCACCCAGCGTAATAACTTCGTACTGCAAACCACTTTCCGTTACCTTCACACCTTCTTTCTTAGCATTTTCAGATAAAAATTTCTCGCCTTCAACCTTATTTTTAGCACTTCCAGCTTTACGTTCTTCAGCTTGTTTTACAGCACGTTTTTGAAAGAATTCTTGTTTGGCCTTTTTTGCTTCTTCAGCAGTCAAACGTACATCCGCACCATCCAACTGTGCATTTAAAGCTTCTATAAACACAGCACGGTCAAGGTCTGCACCTAAATTCTTCAAAGAATTAGCCACTTCCAAACCAATAGCATAACTCACCTTTGATGGTTCGGTATCCAGTGCTGTCTGTTTTGACTCAGAATTTTTCTGCTGTGAACAGGCCGTCAAAACTACCATCGCAGCCACTACTACATACTTTTTCATGTCACCCTCTCATTTTATCAACTTAAGTTATTTCCACTCAATTTATACGTTAAAATTAGCAACTGCCTCATAAATTTAACCGCATCATTCCAGATAAAGAGACTCGATGCAATGCTAATCCCTCTACCATTTCATTGATTCTTCAAATCAATGTGAAACACCATCCCGATAAATCACTTTGATAAAGGTTCGCCATAAGATATAAATATCAAACGAGAATGATTGGCGCTTTAAATACGCCACATCTAGCTCTACTTTTTGTGGAATCGGCAATTCGTCTCGCCCATTCACCTGCGCCCAACCCGTTAAGCCTGGTAATAATTCATGCACACCTTTTTGTGTACGCAACCCAATCAAATCATCCTGATTAAATAGCGCAGGACGTGGCCCTACAAAACTCATATCACCTTTCAAAATACACCATAGCTGTGGCAACTCATCCAAACTGGATTTTCGTAAAAAATCACCACTCGGTGTCAACACACTTTTCGGATCCTCTAATAAATGCGTCGCAACCGCAGGTGTATCCACTTTCATACTTCTAAACTTAGGCATTCGAAAAATATCATTGTGAATTCCCACTCGATCCGACCAATAAAGCACAGGGCCTGTGGATGTCAGCTTAACCAACAGTGCCACCAGTAATATAGGCACGAACAGCACCAGCGTTGCCAGAAAAGATAGGTACAGATCAAACAGACGTTTCATTGTTATATGACTCAACTGTTTTCTTTAGCTGCTCATCCATAGTAATCACAGGCTTCCAATCTAAAAGCTCTCTCGCTTTACTACTATCCACCTGCAATGAACCAAACAGTCTGCCTGCTACTGAACCCTTTCCCAGTAGCTTGGCGGCAAGCGTCATAAACCCTGTAGGTATTGGTAACAATCGTGGCTTCTTGCCAAAGGCTTTGGCAATTTTTTCCAATAGCTCAGTGGTTGAAACATCTTCACCATCAGATATCAAAAACACTTCATTAGCGGCTTTGGGATGAGTCATACTGTGAATAATAAAGTTTACAAGGTTGTCGAGTGCCACCAGACTTCGTTTATTCTGGACGCCCCCAAGCGGCAAAGGAATGCCAAGTTTAGTAAATTTGAGCAGTTGTCTAAAATTAGCTTTAACATCAGGCCCATAAATCAGTGGAGGGCGAATAATCACCACTTCCATCCCAGTTTCTTTGGCAAGCACTACCAGCCCCTGCTCAGCTTCCAGCTTTGATTGCCCATAAGGATCTGTTGTCATATATGTATCATTTGGGGTAAAAAGGGAACCACCTGTTGTCTGCTCACCATTGACCTTAATTGAACTCATAAAGATAAACCGCTTCACACCTGCTTGTGCCGCCTGCCTTGCAAGGTTCAAACTACCTTCACTATTTACATTTCTAAATTCGGCTAAAGGATCTGCAGCATCATCTTCCATCACATGCACACGTGCAGCCAAATGAATCACTACATTAACTCCTCGCAGCGCTTGATTCCAATCTGTGTTAGGTAATAAATCGCCTGTTACCACTTGTCTAACTTTATTTGGCAAAACATTGGACTCACGTCTAACAGCAGCCACAACATCGTACTCCCCCGACGCAATCATTTGATGTGCCACAGCACTGCCAACAAAACCTGTCGCACCAGTCATTAAAACATTCACTTAACGCTACCTTTAAAACTTTTCATGATTTTATACAAAGCTCTTGCATCCAAGACTCCAACTTATCTATCAACATCTTCCTATCAAAGTGCTCAGCATAATATGCTAGCCCTGCATCCCCCATCATTTGACGTTTTTGCGGACTTAATTGGCTCATCTTCAACACGACCTCTGCAAGCCCCACCTCATCACCTGATGTGGCACAAAAACCAGAACCGCTGTCATCAATAATTCTTGCTCCTTCACCATTTAGCGCCCCAATAACTGGCCGGCCACAAGCCAAGTATGATTGAACTTTACTGGGAATCGTTGCCATCATCACGGGGTCATCTCTTAATGTTACAAGCATGGCATCAGCTAATGAGAAATAAGAAGGCATTGTTTCAAGAGGTCTACTTCCAAGCACATGCACTCGATCCAGTTTCTTCTCCACAACACTCGCTTCCAGCCACTCTCTTCGCCTACCATCACCTAGAAAAATCCAGTGTATGGGCATGTTTCGCAGAATTTCCGCTGCACCGACCATTGTTTCAATTGACTGCGCTTCACCCAAATTACCAGCAAACATGACAACAAAGCCATCACTAGGAACCTCTAATCGCTCAGAAGCACCAGCCTCTAAACTCACAGGCTTAAATAGTGATTCCACCCAATTAGGAAAGTAGCGGATTTTTTCTCTCTCTGCCCCAACTTCCATAGCAGGCTCAATAAAAGCCTGCGACTGAACAGGAATTAGATCACAATGCTGATAAATATTCTTTACCAGCCGTTGAACCATAGAAAGTGCCGCTGGTGATTGAATGGATCCTGTTGCCGATAAGCTTTCCGGCCACAAGTCTTGCACCCAAAATAGCATAGGAACTTTCTTCAGCTTCCGCATCACCATCGCCGGGTACGCAACAGTGATAGGTGAAACTTCAAAGGTGAAAATTACATCAAACTCTTTCTTCCGAAAAGCCCAAGCGCCCCAGACACTCGCAGACACTGCAAATGAGAGGTAGTTTAACACCAACTGCCACGACTTACTTTCACGTCGAAGAAATAAAGGGGAGCGTATAATTGGTATACTTTTCATATGATCACGCCGTTTCCTCCACCACGAATAACCATCAAAGGCTTTTCCCGCAGGGTAGTTTGGCATACCTGTTAAAACTGACACGTCATGACCGCGCTCTTTTAAAGCCATTGCTAAGTCGTTAATACGGAAGTTTTCCGGCCAAAAGTATTGCGATACTATAAGAATTTTCACCGTTATTTACACATAATGCCCATAAATAGTAGCGTGATGATCCATCCAAACCTTTGCTTCACCAAGCATGGTTTTATATTCAGGCCTAGGGTATTTAAAATCTGTTCTGGTACATACCAAGCTTTTATCAACAGCATACTCATCATATGCTGTGATTAAAACATTCTTACTCCACACTTCATTAAATAGTTTCATCAAGTGATATTTAGAAATTTTCTGTTCCGGACATAACTGATAAAGACCAGTGATACCTTGCTTTATCATTTCGTGAACTGCCCTTGCAAGCTCCAGCGTTGTAACACCGCTCCAATAGGCCTTCGTATACCCTTCTATTTCTCCCTCTTGCTTTAAAAACCAATCAAGCAGCCCTGTTCCATTGTCCTTAAGTTCTGGGCCAATAATTGATGTTCGAACTGTAAGGTCTTTATCATTAACAACTTCACCCAAGGCTTTTGAACGTGCGTAATTATCATCACCATCCCTAAATGATGTTTCGGTGTATCCCCCATCCTTTCCTGAGAATACACAATCGGTACTGATGTGAATCAACTTATAACCAAGCTCATCACCAAGCTGCGATAATAAGTGCGGCAAATAGCTATTTAAAAGAACTGCAGAAGCTATCTGGTTTGCCGAATGCGCAACCAATGCTCCCACACAGTTTACAATAATCTCTGGCTTCACTGAAGCTAAAAAAGTTTCAAGCAGTTTAAAATCCGTGACATCCAAAACCTCTGCTACAAAGTTACCTGGCTGCCTCGCAACACCAATCACCTCATATAACCCCGTATGACTAAGATGCTCCGCCATAATATGGCCTGCCATACCTTGTGAACCAAGGACGACTACTTTCTTTTTCATATTAATAGGCTTTCCAAACTGTACGGTTTATATAATCAATATAACTTACAATAATTCGCACAACTTTTTTGGATACATTGTCCGTATCATAGTCTACTACCCTGTGAATACCTGCTTGATTCTCATCCCGTTGCGATGTGACAATGTTAATCGCTGCAAGTATGTCATCGCTTTTTAGACCAGACATAATAAGTGTACCCTCATCCATACCTTCTGGGCGTTCGTGTGCTTGGCGAATCGTAATAGCTGGAAAACCTAAAATGGATGACTCTTCGGTAATTGTACCGCTATCAGAAATAGCGCAACACGCTTGTTTTTGCAGCGCAATATAATCAAAAAATCCCAATGGCTTCATAAACTCAACCAAAGGGTTGAATTCTTTCGCTGCCATTGCTTCAAGTTTCTTTCTGGTTCGTGGATGCGTTGAAACAATCACACGCTTCCCATAAGTCTGGGCAATCACATTCAATGAATCCAGCAAGTCATTAAAGTTTTGCTCTGAATCAACGTTTTCTTCTCTATGCGCACTCACAATAAAGAAATCTTTTGCTTTTAAAGATAAGCGGCTCAAAACATCTGAAACATTAATCTCCTTCTCGTGATACTGAAGAACTTCAAGCATGGATGAACCCGTTTTAATCACAGTTTCGGGCCTAATACCTTCTGATATAAGGTAACGCCTTGCATGTTCAGTCAGCGTCATATTGATATCACTAAGTTGGTCCACAATTTTTCTATTAATCTCTTCAGGCACCCTTTGGTCAAAACATCTATTCCCAGCTTCCATGTGAAACACTGGAATCTTTCGTCGTTTTGCCGAAATAACAGCAAGGCAACTATTGGTATCACCATATAACAAAACCGCATCAGGCTGCACTTCTGCAAACAGTTTATCTGATATTTTAATCACATTCGCAATCGTTTCTGCAGGAGTTTCTGCAGCAGCATTTAAAAAACAATCTGGTTTTTTAATACCCATTTCATTAAAAAACACTTCATTTAATTCATAATCATAATTTTGACCACTATGCACCAATACATGATCAGTAAACCTTTCAAGCTCTGCAATAACTCGGCTTAATTTAATGATTTCAGGTCTTGTGCCAACAATGGTCATTACTTTTTTCATACTTCTACTCCGAACTCTCTTAAATCACCTTGAATCTCGCGTAGTTCAATGAGCATTTTTCGTAACTCTTCTTCTGTTAATTGGTGTGTGTTGTGCGAATGATATTCATCTGCTTGCGTTATAACCGCCTCACCTTCTTCAAAGTATTTCGAATAGTTGAGGTCTCTTGTATCTGCAGGAATACGGTAATAACCACCCATGTCCTCAGCTGAGACCATCTCTTCTCTTGTTAAAAGTGCTTCATACAGCTTTTCGCCATGCCTAGTCCCAATAATACTAACTTCATGGCTCGGCCGACCTAGTAGGCTTGTAAGTGTATGAGCTAAAAGGCCAATCGTCGCAGCAGGTGCTTTCTGAACAAAAATATCACCACTATTGCCATGTTCAAATGCAAACAATACAAGCTCAACTGCCTGATCCAAACTCATCATGAAACGTGTCATTTCAGGGTCAGTAATTGTAATTTCTTTATTGTCCCGAATTTGGTCTATAAATAGAGGAATCACAGAACCACGCGAAGCCATCACATTGCCATACCTTGTACAGGCAATCATGGTATCATTTTCATTAAGGTTTCTTGATTTAGCTACAGCGACCTTCTCCATCATCGCTTTAGAGATACCCATCGCATTAATCGGGTAAACAGCTTTATCAGTACTAAGAACGATGACTTTTTTAACTTTGGCATTAATCGCACAGTTTAAAACATTCTCTGTACCTATCACATTGGTCTGCACAGCCTGCATAGGGTAAAACTCACAAGATGGCACCTGTTTCAAAGCTGCTGCATGAAATACATAATCGACACCTCGCATCGCATCGACAATAGAGTTAACATCACGAACATCACCAAGATAAAACTTAAGCTTCGGGTCATTATATAACTTCCGCATATCATCTTGCTTCTTTTCATCACGCGAAAAAATACGGATTTCATCAATGTCCGTAGCTAAGAATCGGCGCAACACAGCGTTACCAAACGAGCCTGTTCCACCTGTAATTAACAATTTTTTCTTTTTAAACATTTTATTCTCCGAAATTAAGTCGTGTTAGCCAAGGAACTCCATTTACAAAAAAAATTAAACTCTAAAAGTCTCCGCAAGAAAATCTTTTGCCTTAAAGAGGTTAATTGTAATTTTTGCGGGAGTATTAGGCATATCTATTACTGCATCTGCAATCGATTCGGGAGAATCTACATCAAAAGTTATTGTTGGGCTAATCACATCATTTACATAACTAGCATTCGATGCAACGATAGGCAAACCTAACGAAGAAGCTTCAAGCAACGGCAGGCCAAAGGATTCAAATACCGATGGATAAATCATAGCTTTTGAATTGCAATACAATGCTTTAACTTCAGAGTAAGATAAACATCCCTTTATCTCCACATTCAACCCGTACTCTTTTACATTTTTTTTTATCCATGCGTATAAAGAAGAAAAATGCTTAGGGTCTAATGTCAAACATAGGCTTGGAAAATAACCTCTATTAGCTAACTCAAGCCAACCATTGATAAGTGACTCATGCCTTTTATGAGGCTCTCCAGATGCCACATAAACAAAGTCATACATCTTGTCTTGGGTATCATTTATTTCACCGCAATTATCCACTAAAAATCCTGGCACGAAAGGAAGTGCCTTTGCATCCCTTCCTAAGCTTTCACTCAGCATCTTGCGCATTGTGGGCGTTTGAACAAAAAAATTTCTTACGTACCTCGACCTAGTTCTAAGCCACCAGCGCTCAAATAATAATCTTGCGCGCACAATAAATGAAAATGATTCTAAAGTGACATTATCTATCAAATAGCGATTTTGGACAAAAACATGCTGTATTCCTTTATGCGAGAATAGTGGGGGCAAATTACCCATGCACAATAAAAGCATTTCAGATGAAACCAAACTCCGCAACTTCCATTCAAAGCATAGTCTAGATATTACTGTCGCTTTAACTCGATATACTTTCCCCTCAAAATGAAAGCCTTCAGACAACTCTAATCGTTCATCAAGTATAAACATAACATCGCTAGCATTTACTAATGCATCAAGCAGAGGGAGTAATAAAGCCTTACCTCCACCCTGATGAATATTGGGGGCATAAAAAACCCGCCTATAAATCACCTTGGTTTAGCCAGCACCATAAGGGTTTCCCCTCCTAATAGGCGCACTCCAATGTCTTTATTCAACGCATATATTAATCGTCGTGGTAAACTTACCAAGCGCGTCTTTAGCGTTGCTTGAGGAGCATTAAAAGCAGCTCCTGTATATTGATAATCAACGACCTCAAAGCCACATTCATCCAGAAGCTCAAGAGCAAGGCCTTTAGTAAAATAATGAATATGACCAACCTTCCTTCTCACATGCAGCAGTGGCGTCTCGCGTAATACACTGCTAGCAGATAAATCTAGAGGAAAATG
>Ga0316204_10003347_pt1 | contig 32443 bp, 29 predicted proteins | sample 6monrhotite_MG_2_FD_205661 | JGI IMG/M metagenome (GOLD analysis project Ga0316204, IMG submission 205661) | Microbial mat bacterial communities from mineral coupon in-situ incubated in ocean water Damariscotta River, Maine, United States -... | ecosystem: Environmental > Aquatic > Marine >... | reverse complement strand
AGCTAAACACGTTGCAATGAGCGCAATGCTGAAGGTTTGAATTTTCATAAAGTCACCATTTTAATGTCAGTAATAAAGAAGTATAAACTCCATCGTAATTGGCTTGCTGATCTGTCTCATATTCCGACGCAGCGATACTCAGCCCCAATTCGGCATGGTCACTGATCTGCCAGCTGGCATTTGCCCAGTATGATAAAGTCTGAATATCGGGATTATTGTTTATTGAATCTAAACGATGTAAGACCAGATAACGTTGATCGCCAAGTTGCGCACCAAAGATAAGTTTCGTCGGAATCAGTGATCCACTGCGCCATAGGTTCTGTGTCCACTCGATGATGGCGGAATACAATGTGCTGTCAAATAGCACGTCATCGGTATTATCAATAGAAAATAATTGAAACGATAACCAACTGGATCTTAATCCGGGAGAAAATTCGAAGGAGAGATTGAGTTGATTTACCGTGTTGTCACTACTTTGGCTGTTAGAATACTGGGATTGGGTGAATAAGGTATCGAGATACATTGTTCTTCGATAATTTAAATAATTCCAGCCGCCGGTATAGACATTAGCAACTGTCGAGGAAGGTGATGTGAGTGAATAGCCTTTAATATGCCAGCCAACTCTACCGCTGATTAAGTCTGCATATTGAAACCAGCTGCCGCCAATAACAAACTGGTTCTGTCGAACATTGCTTCCCTGGCTGGCGTTCAGTTTTAGTTGACTATAACCCAGCATCATATCCATCTTGTCCAAATATTTTGTTTGCATGTTAATAGCATAGTCAGTCAGACTTTTGCGTGTTGTGTCACCTTGGTAACTTACCGATGCGGTTTTGACATCGCCGTAACCTGTCCAACTGTCTGCGAAAGTATTGCTAAAAAAGCTCAATGTAATAATCAATAGGCTCGCAGTCGCTATTTGATACTTGCTTGCCATGATGGAATTCCTTCATCTTCAAGTTGCCCCACGTTTAGCAATGTCGCTCGCCATTGTTCATCCATGAATTGAATTGATAACTGAATCTGACTGTTTTTTATATCAATATTAAGCTGCGTGTGGGCTTCGAGTGTCATTACTCCAAGTTCAAGTTTGTGCTCACCAATTTGGCACCATTGTCGTGCTTCAGTGTCGTAATGTCGTTGATAGCTACTGTTCAGTCCTGTACCCAACGGATGAGTAAGATTATTTAAAACACGCTGCCAGGGCTTCAGTGGTAATAATTGACTACTTTGAGAATCATGCCATAGCAAAGCCTGCGCAGAAAACGGTGTCAACCCAAAAGCCAGAAGCCACATATCCAGAAACTTGTCTTTCCTGCCTTTGCGATCATAGAATGCGAGTAAATCTTCTGTTTCAATAAATTTCGCTTCGGCATGTTTATCACTTTTTAGGATAAATTCGCCGAGTAAAGAAAGCTCCACACTGAGTTGTCGGATAACTGTTTTGTCGGCTTGTTGAAAACTGAAATTGAAAACACGGCCAACCGGGAAATGCAGACTGGTTTTTAAACTTTCATCAGCCAGTGCAGCGTGTGTTCCCTGGCCGGTGGTGGGGCGTGCGACCAGCTGAAATGTTTTGTTTTCCTGTGCATCTACAACAATCACACTGGTGAGGTGAAAGGGATAAGTCTGTGCACCTAACACGGGTAAGGTTTGCACTTGCATGTGTAAATGTGGTTGAGGGGAGCGGCCAGAGTTGCCGCATTGCGCCAGATCGTCGCCTGGCTTTATATTGAGACCTTCAGTCACGCTGATACTGTGTTGTTTTAGATGCGCCAGCAGTAAGTGCAATCCGTTTGCCATGCGTATTAAAACAAAATTACCCCAGTTGTTTTTAGTGTCTACTTCTCCAGGTATATTGTCGGGCAGGTTTTGTTGCATGCGAATAACTGTGCCATACACTGGTGACACAACCGGCAGGCCATAGCAAAAATAGTCGTCTACAGAGGTTCCTTCACCACTAAAACTTTTGCCTTCCTGCGTTTTAAAAAAATCCAGCGCATGTTGCCATGGTGCAATATGCGTATGTCGATCATTAAATCCCTGATAGATTTGCCATTCGCCATAAAACGGTGTTTTTACCGGTACGCTGTTACTCTCACCGAGGCGTACTCGGATAATGCGTGCGCGTTCATAATTTTCTTCCGGTGATATCGGGTCATCAAGCATTAAATCAGGCAAAGCGGAGTCCAGCCTTTTTGATAAGGCATAAAGAATAATCAGTGTGGTTGCTAAAAATGGTGTAGCCATAACCGGCAGGCCAAATAAAACCAGAAAATTTTGTAACGTCGTTGTGAGTAAAGCAGCGATGGCTGCTCCTAACATCGCGATGGCAAAACTGCTCAGTGATGGCACAGTAAAAAAACCACCTAAGGCCATGGCAGTCAATGAAAAGTTAAATCCATTCCATTGAATGGTGTCCGCAATATGTGCTCCGGCAAGATAGGTAAAAAAACCGAGTCCTACAACATAACCGCTAATACACAATAAAGCCAGATAGCGTGAGCGTATTAAAATGGCCAGAAATATCAGCAAACCAGCCAGTGGGTGTGGAATAAAAAAGATAGCACCGAGCGAGCTGAAAAACGTATCCAGCCAGGGATAGCTGATATCAGGTATTGCCAATTTCAATTGCAGATAGGGCGTGAGTTCCACATAACTCTTGGTTGCAAATGCAGTGGTGAAGGCAACCAGGATGAAGGGCAGGCTGAGTATAGGGACTTTTCCCAATCGCCAGAAAATATCAATCAGAATTGTTGTCAGAAACAAGGTTAACAAACTTGAAACAAAAATGATGAAAAGCAATTGGGTGTCGAGTTGATAAAATGCCCCGAGGGACAAACCAACCAGTAAGGCATTGAGAATGTGCAATCCACACTCTTCATGTGGCATGCGTAAAACGCGCGAAGCGATGATGGCAATAGCGGCAGATAGTAACCCAGCAATACCAATGTTAGGATACCAAAAGGTTGCAACAACACAAACCACACCGGCCCATGGCTGGCCAAGAAAAAGAATTTGTGCATAGGCACGAAATATTTCGAAGGCCGAATACTTTATCTGTGCAAGCATGAGCTTATGGATTATCTAATTTAAGGTGTTCAGGAATATCTTCAAGACTGGTAATGTCAGTCAGCGATTCTTTTCGGCGCACAATATTTGTGTTGCCATCAACATCGATATAAACCACCGGTGGTCGATATTCAATAAACTGTAACCATTGAGTATTATTATATGCACCAACCGGAGAAATAACCATAACATCACCTACTTCAACTGGTGGCAACATAACACTGGCACGCACTACGTCGATATTCATGCATAACGGACCATAGATAACTGTTTCTTCCACGACACCATCCAATAAACGTGTTGCTGTGATTTGATGGTTATACCAGAATGCGGTAAACAAAGCGTTTACACCGGCATCCAGAATTACCGCGCGTCGACCATCGGGCAATCGTTTGTTGGCAAATACACTGGCCAATAAAACTTCTGCATCGTCTACCAATGCGCGTCCGGTTTCGAGAATTAGCAATGGTCGTTGTCGTGATTGTTGTTGCCGATGATGGGTGGCTTCGAGAATCACATCACACACAGCTTCGGCATATTGTTCGTAACTGGGCACAACCTGTTCGGGTGGCAAATATATTCCCTGCAAAGCATTCTTGGATGCAAAGCCACCACCGATGTCGATGCTGTTGATCTGGCAGCTGGTTTCTTCCTCAACCTTGTTCATGAAGTCGCACATGATTTGCGCTTGTTTAGTATAAGCACGATGTTCTAGCACAAAGGTGCCAATATGACTGTGTAACCCAGTCAGGCAAAGATAATCGCTGGATGCAATGCGTCCTGCGGCATCCATGGCCTGGCCAGATTCAACATTAAAACCGAAGCGACTCCAGGGCTCGGTAAATCCGGTATCAAAATTTAATCGAATAGTGACATCGACCTTGCGATTATTTTCACGGGCAACTTTTTCGATCAGATATAACTCGTCAAGATGATCAATGTGTAAATGCGCGCCTTCACTGATTGCTTGTTCAATATTGGCGCGTGTTTTGTGTGGGCCATTAAATAGAATATGATGGCCGGGTATGCCCAGGCTGCGCGCTTTTTCATATTCAAAACCGGAAACCACTTCAGCCCAGGCGCCTTGTTGATGAAAGGTATTACACACAGCACCGAGATAATTGGTTTTGTAAGACCAGGCCATTTGCACTCGAGGATAACGATCAGCGAAGGCATCATGCAAACGACGATAATTGTGGCGCAAACGTTTTTCTGAAATTACAAATAATGGTGAGCCATATTTTTCAATTAAAGAGGTGATGGTTATACCGTCAAGTTCTTCAATATGATTATGTGAGCTGACATTGCCGAATTTGTTCATGAAGCCGGACTTGTGGGTAGTCAGGGTCGGTTTAACCCAGGTCTTTTTAACAGGCATTGTTGATTTATTTTCTTCATTCATGATTCATCAATTCCTGATGTTTTGTTGCCGGTGCCATTCATGACGATGCTTTCGAATTCATCGATAGTAATAATTTTTTCCTGTGCATAACGAATAAATATTATACCGGAACGATAGTCGGGATAGTCAGGCATCTGTTCACCAAGGGCGACTTTCAACAAAGCAAATGGCAAATTACGCTGAACGCCTTCTGATAAATAAATCCAGGCAGGAAATCGCGGATTGATTTCGATAAGTTGATAGCGACCTTGTTTATCTTTCATCACTTCAAGCTCTAGCGGGCCAGTCCAGTTGATTGCTGTTACCAAACGCGTCGCTGCATCTAAAAGTTTTTGATCAAAAATGCTGACCCCGGCCCAGGCTTTACCTTTGTCGGTCAACGCCATTTTTTTCATCATTACCGGCGCAATTAACTGTCCCTTTCCGTCACCAATGGCGGTCAGGTTATATTCTTCGCCTTTCACCACTTTTTGCACAAGCACCGGGTAACCCCATTGCGTGGCAACTTTGCGGAATGCACTGCTGGCTTCATCTTTGTGTTGTACAATATAAGCGTCGTAAAAAATGCCTTTGATCACTAGCGGATATTCCCAACCCTTTTCGTGGCAATCGTTAAAAAAACTGATGTTGGTGATACTTTTAATATCCGGGCATTCAATGCCGGCATGTTCTGCCAGTTCCGGCAGTCGGTCTTTGTTGCGTAAACGAAACTGCTCAGCATCCGGCAATACGGTTTTAATGCCCAAGGATTTTAATTTGCTGGCAAGCCGAATGAAATTGGGTAGCTCTGCGTCCAGGCAAGGTATCAAAATATCGATGGATGTTGCTTGGTGGATTTCTTCGATACGCTCCAATAAGGTATCTTCACCGGCTGAAGGGTAGGGTAGCAAATAACTTTCATCGATAAATTCCTGCATGTACAAACCAGGATCAAGTGAGTCATAACCCAGACCGATGAGTTGTCCTTGAAAATCTGGAGATGCTTTAAGGCAGCGCGCCACCGCAACACCAGGTCCAGGGTTGTCTGGTTTGGCATTCATACCGGTGATGGCAACACGACATTGATTGCTCTTTATCATAAGCTGGCATCAACTTGCTCACGTAACAAGCTGATAAATTCCAGCAGGTCTCTTTCAATAGCAGCTGTCTGTTCACTATAACTGTTTTGCAATTCTGCGATGGTGGCGGGTAAATCTTTGCCTTGTTGTAAACAACGAATAATAACTATACCGGTTTCATTTACAGAGAAACTGTGTCCGGACACGGGATCGAAAATAAATCCACTTTCACTGATCGCTAATTGTTGTAAGCGATCTGCTGATGGCAGCATGGATTTTTTGTTTTGTGACACAAATTGATTTGTTGAATCCATTTTTCTCCCCAAAATTCATTTGAACAATGAAGGTTACAAAAGTTTTTACAACAACGGCGAGAGGTTTTTTATATTTTAGATATCACTAATATAGCACAAAATTCGGAATTTGTAAGTGTAGGATGTTTTGTTGTGATTCAATACTTGATGATTTAATCACATAGAATTTTCTGTTTTGGAGAAATAAAAATATTTGTATCTAAGGGGCTGGAAAGCGCCGAGGTTTATAAGGAACGTGCACAAGTTATTTTATGCACGCTCCTAAGCCTCGACGCTTTAGCTTAGGCGTTTGTTACTTTTTTTCGTGCTGACATTTTTATTAATACATAACCGAAAACGGCAGAAATAAATGATGCTACTAATATTGCAAGTTTATCGGTGTATGAAAATGCCGCAGGATCACTGAAAGCAAGTGAAGCGATAAATAAACTCATGGTGAATCCAATCCCGGTGAGCACACATACCCCGTAGAAACTCATCCAATTAGAGTCTTCAGGTAGTTCGGCAATTTTTAATTTGATAGCAAGCCAGCTAAAACCGAAAACACCCAATTGTTTACCAATGAATAGGCCTAACAATATTCCCATCGGTACTGGGCCTGCCATTTGATCTAGTGATATTTTGGTGAAATCCACACCGGCATTCACAAACGCAAAGAGCGGTAATATGAAAAATGCAACCCAGTAGTGAAGGCCATGTTCTATCTCATTTGAAGGATAGAACGTTTTTCCTTCTTCATTTTTTGCAACAAAGGGAATGGTGAAAGCGAGTGCTACCCCGGCAAGCGTGGCATGCACACCTGATTTTAATACGCTAACCCATAAAATGGTACCGACCACAAAATAAGCCGATTTTTTGGCGACGTGCATTCGATTCATAATAATCAAAACTGCCAGCGATGCAGATGCGACTGAAATAGAGAGCACAGAAAGGTCTGTTGTATAAAATATTGCAATGACAATAATCGCCGCTAAGTCGTCAATAATGGCTAATGCCATTAAGAATATTTTCAGTGAGACTGGTACACGTTTCCCCAATAGCGCTAATACACCTAATGCAAATGCGATATCAGTAGCGGTTGGTATCGCCCAACCAGAGGCGGCTTGAGGGTCGTCATAATTAAAGGCGAGATAGACAGCGGCTGGAACAACAATACCACCAACTGCGGCGACACCCGGCAATATAGCTTGTTTTACCGAGGAAAGATGGCCCTCGATAATTTCTCGTTTAACTTCCAGGCCGATGAGCAGGAAGAAGATCGCCATAAGTCCATCGTTTATCCACAATAGTAGTGGTTTGTTAATATCTAACGCGCCTATACGAACTTCGATAGGGATATTAGTGAACCATTGATAGAAGGTAGATAGGCCGGTATTAGCAAATATAAGTGCAAGCACAGTGATAAATATCAGTACGATGCCGGCGGATGACTCTTTTTTTATAAAATCTTCGAGCAAATTCATTGAAAGATAAAATCCTTAAAAATATTTAAAATCAATTTGGTATGTAATATTGTGACATGTTATGTCTTAGGAAACTATACGATTCGATCTATACACAACATAGACAGATAGCTATTACAACAGTCAGTTGTCATTTATCGCTGGATAAATAAATCATTAGCTAACAAATAGTTAGCTATGAAACTTATTTTTGTTTCTATTATTCCACATGGTTTCAGCAAGTTGTTGCGCCTCTTCTTGAATGTGCGCTTTTTTCAATAATTTAAGTGCAATTGCTGCTGTCCCGGTAATACTCGCAATTCCGTACTCATCAGCATCGTTACCTTGCCAGACATCAATTAAACGTTTTGGGTCCATGGATTCATCTTTTAAATGCCGTGGTCCGTTAAAAATTGCTGGCCATTCTTCTTCTAACAATTCGCCATTTTCGACACATTTCACTAAGCAGAGTTGATCGGGATTGCGTTCAATTTCACCACCTTCACCTTTTAAAACGGCTAAGTGCGGTTGATTGAGTAATTTTGCAGCATGTTGGTGGGTATCTCGATAACTTGGATGAAAGATTCCCTGGATTTCAAATTCTGCTTTAAACGGGTTTAATAGTCGGGCAATAGTATGCACGGGTGAACGTAAGCCAAGTAGGGGACGCATTTGAATAATGGTGTGTAATTTGGGAGAAAGAAATTCCAGCGGCAAATAAGCAAAGTTCGATTTTGAAATCTCATCTGCAGCTTGTTGTAATGATTCGGTGACTGGTTGTCCCAGCACCTCCAATATCTCTCGGGTATAGATTCTTCCCGCAGTATGTCCTTCAGCACCATGCATGAAAACGGAAATATTGTTTTCAGCCAGTAACAGAGCCGATAATAAAAACCAGGGCAGATGACGACGTTTACCTGCGTAAGAGGACCAATCAAGCATCACTTGAGGCGCATTATCTGGCAGCAAAAATGTGGCTTTAACCGCACGAACAAATCCTGCAACTTCCTCTGGCGTCTCTTCCTTGACTCTAAGTAACATGAGATAGGCACCAAGCTGACACTCTTCAACTTCGTTTGAGAGAACCATAGTCATGGAATCATAGGCTTCTTGTTCGGTTAAACCTCGGGAACCGCGTTTTCCTTTTCCAAGAATTCGAATGTATTGTGCAAATGGATGTTCTTGTTGCATAAAGTCTGTGCTTACCTGAATTATTGTTATCTAAAGTATATAGTACTGTCATAACGATGATTGATAAAGATTCGCCAGTTATCTCATTATTTAGGATAATGTGTGTTTTTATTGTCACGTAACAAGGTTTCAAATGTTTGATTCAGAATATTCCGCACGCTTTGCCGGTATTACACGATTGTACGGAAATAAAGATGCCGAACGCATTCAACAGTTTCATGTCTGTGTTATCGGCATTGGCGGTGTTGGTTCATGGGTAGCTGAGGCACTAGTGCGCAGTGGTGTTGGAAAAATTACATTAATCGATAATGACGACGTTGCACTTAGCAATATGAACCGACAAATCCACACATTAACCTCGACAGTCGGACAACAAAAAGTGAAGGTGATGTCTGATCGCCTCCGAGAAATTAATCCCGATGTTGAATGTGAAATCATTGATGATTTCATCACCGTTAAGAGCTATGAAGACTATCTTTCACGCGGTTATGATTATGTAGTTGATGCCATTGATAGTATCAAGTTTAAAGCGTTAATCATCAATTATTGTAAACGAAATAAAATACCGGTCATTACAACAGGTGGTGCAGGTGGTTTATCAGACCCCACAAAAATAACAGTTACCGATTTAAGTAAAACTCACCACGATCCATTGGCCGCAAGAGTACGACAAAGACTCAGACAAGAATATGGTTTTAGTAAAAATCCACAAAGTCGATTTGCGGTTGAGTGTGTTTTTTCAACACAACAGCAGGTTTATCCAAAACAGGATGGCAGTGTAAGCCATGAAAAACCGGGTATACATGGTGTTTCTTTGGATTGTCGCTTTGGATACGGCGCGAGCAGTTTAGTGACTGGGACATTTGGATTTATTGCTGCTAGTCGGGTGATACACAAATTATTAGCTAAACATAAACGGCAAAAAAATTAGCCAGAATAATGAATATTGCTCAAATAACATGCGCGAAAAAAGATCTCTGGAGTTGTTTTTGCTTGATAACTCAGTATCAAGCAAATCAGGAGTGGAGTATTGGCTCATATAGTAATAATTGGGGCTGGTGTTGCAGGTGTATCTGTTGCTCAGGATCTTAGAGCGACTGGCGGTGAAGAGCACGCGATTACTTTAATTAATGAATCGGATTGTTTTTATTATTCCCCATCTTTAAATTGGTTTTCTGTTGGTTGGCGCGATGAAGAAGATATCTGTTTTTCGCTTTCTCGGGAGCTGGCTCATGAAAATATCAACATCCTACCGATCGCAGTAAAAGCCTTTGATGCTAAACAGCAATTCGTTATTTTACTTGATGGCTCAACCCTTAGTTACGACTATTTGATAATTGCAACAGGGGCAAGGAATGCTGTTTGTGCGATTGAGCGGTCATCCTATTGTTCCTTTACCTCTTCATTCTCAGAGGCAAAATCAACTGTTGAAAACTATTTTCAATTCATTAATAAAGAGGGTGGCGAGATAGTTGTGTTAGCCACCGATCCCACTAGTCATCTTGTTAATGCCTATGAAACTGTTTTTATTATTGATGCCGACTTAAAAAGACGGAACATAAGAGAGAAGTTTAAAATCTCGTTGGTTAGTAGCGAGCAAGTTATTGGAGAGTTGGGGTTGAATGGGGTAGGGGATTCCATCAGGACGTTACAAACAGCTCTACAAGAACGTGATATTAAACCGTTTAAAAACGCGAAAAGATCGTCTTGGGAGAATGGTAGCCTCGTTATTGAAGCAATAAACAATGCTGGAGTTAGCGAGCAAAGTAAATTTCAATCTCCGTTTGTTATTGATTTCCCCGCACGAACAGGAGTGGGTGTTGTTACCCAAACTCGTGGGCTTTGTGATGAACAAGGATTTGTATTGGTTGATGAGTATCAACGAACACTCTTAGATCCGCAGATATATGCAGTGGGTGATTGTGTTGCCTTGCCCAAAATGACAGAAGATGCCGTACATACTGTTAATACCTCCGAGTTGATGGTAGAAAGTATGGTTAAAGCGGTTACTCAAAATGTTTGTAGCGAGTTGCTTGGTTTAGAGGTCAGTACAAAATTCAAACAAAATGCCATTGGTATTATTGATATGGGTGAGCATGCTGCGTCTTTTGCGGCTATACCAATGAATGAGCCAAGAGAGACGAGCTTGTTTGAGATCAATGAATGGTTACATATTACAAAACAGAATTATGAAGCATTAATAATCGAAAAATTGAGGTCTGGTGATTCAACTGGAAAAAGTGACAAGGCTAAGTTTGAAACAAGTGGAGATTGATAACAAAGTATTGCTAAATGAGAAACAAAGCCTTTTTGTCGATTTAATGTTTATAAATCATTAAATTAATTTGATAGAATTGGAATAGACTCAAACACATCCATTACAAGAACAGGAATAATTACGTGACAACTGCACATCAATCAATCGATTTTTCGATAGCTTATTACTCAGGTGATAGAAAAACAGGCTCAATTACGGTTATTAAACGTGATAATGGTGAAACAACCACTACTGCAATCGATACCATTCCTGCTTCTGATTTGCCTGCAGAGCACAAACCAGTTTTTATCGGATTAACGGAAGAAAACAAAGTGATACTGCTTGATCCTGATACTAAAAAGGTCATGTTCGAACCTCATTTTCCTGCCGATGCTTTTGCCGCGCATATTTATTCAGATCCCAACAGCAAGCGTGATTGGTTCATGAACGATGGGGATAAAGCGACGGGAAACGATCAAGTTAACTGTGGTGATAAAGGTTCTTCTGTTACTGTTATTGATGATACAACTTCGGCTAATTCGAAATTTTTGAAAACGATTTGTGTTGGTCGCGGACATCATCAAGCAAGTTTTTCGTTTCCCTCTGATACACACCCCAATACACCAAGTCAGGTCTATATTAGTAATTTAAAAGATGGCACTGTTTCAGTGATTGGGAACGATCCTACGGATACTGAAAATTATCTTTCGCTCGTTACAACCATCAATTTATGCGAGCCTGATAAAGAAGAAGACAAAACAGAAGGTGCAATTCCTAACAATGCTTTTCCTCACGGTCTTGTTTTTTCTAAAATATCAGGAAAAGTTTATAACCTGAATAATGGTTATGGCACTGTTGTTGTTATTGACCCGATCACATGTGAGATTGAAAATCGATTTACTTTTAAAGGCCACAGCAATTTGTTTGCATCGCCTTGTGGAAACTATGTGCTTGGCCGCGGTGCTGACAGAAAATCAGACCCCAACCATGTCATCGCAAAACTCTCTTTGATAGATGTTAGTGATAATACGGTTAAAGACTCATTAGATCTGCAGGATATCTACATCAGCAAATACTTTTTCAATCCTGAAGGTAGTCGTTTATATTTAACAACATCAAGCTCAGGGAATGATGAGCAAAAAGCGAATCTAAAAACTGATGCCCTGTTAGTTTTTGATATGACAGCACTGCCAAAGTTAAAATTGATTAATGAAACTCGTTTAGGCTCAAGTACTGGCACATTGGATTTCGTGACTAAAGACAATGAAACTCAGCTCATGTTCTCTTCAAATGCGGAAGAGGGCTCAGTTGCAGTGCTAAATATTGATGGCGAAGTCTTAGAGAAAATTACGGTTGCAGAAAGTGCTTCTCACTCACGGTTGTGGACTTTGTAAAAACACTACCACTGATGAGTAAAATAACGTCACGATATGAGAAACATCGTGACGTTATTTTATTACTCAAGTTTCGGAGTTCAAATTTTTTAAATAGTTGCCATAAACATGGTGTATGTACAATATGAAAGCATCGGCAGCACGACTCAGGAGACAAAGTCGAGGGATGCTGTCGTCGAGCTTACACGGAAGTATTCACAGCGTCTTTCATATTGTACATACAGCGTGGTTGTTGCCTCCAATATAGATTTAAACTCCGAAACTTGAGCTATTTGGGAGCGTTCGTTTCAAACATTCCAAAAAAGGCATTGAAATACCAATAAAGTAAAACAAATGCCAAAAATATCCAAGGTATAAGAAATCTTTTTTGATACAGATTTTTCAAGAAAAAGTCGAGTTTCTCTTTGCCTTGTGCATCAGGATCATAACCCGTTTCTTTTTGATATCGTTCGCGTGCTTGCTGAGCATAGATTGCTTGATGCTGCTCAAACAAGGTTTTTGCTCGTGGAAACACATCATCCTCTTTGATCCAAAAACTAGGTTTACTTAATCCGAAAGCGGAACCCGGTGTGATGTAATAATCGATGTTATTCTCTTCCATGATATTGGAGTAGTAATCTAGTTCGTCCTGCTCAGTGAGGGGGCATGAAAATAGTCGTTTAGCCATAGCTGTTTTTTTGTGGTTTTTAAAATTAAAATTTTACCATTTTGTGAAATTTAATCATAAACAATTCTTTCGTTAAACCACTTCAATAAAAATATTATATCTTTGATAAATAAATCTAATGCATATTTACCAACCATTCACTTGTGAGTTGACTATAGTTAGGGAGTAACTATTCAATCCGAACTTATATTTTGAGTTCAAATGCATGGAGGACGAATGTTATGGAAAATAAGTATCAATCTTTACGGTTTAAAAAGGTTAAAAATGATACCTACTTACCAACAGCTAATCAAAGTATGGAGACGATGGTTAGCGTCGATGATCCAGCACTATTTGTTATGACTGATTTTTTACATACTATACCTGTTTGTATTGAGTCTACCGCTACAATAAGTGTGGCGAACGATAGAATGATCGCTTATGGAATCAGGCTTCTTTTTGTTTCTGATTTTGATAACGACATTTCTGGGTTAATTACCTATAACGATATTTGGGGCGAACGGCCAATTAATTACATCCAGGAGCACGGTGGTGAGCGCAGAGATATTATGGTGCTCGACATAATGACGCGTAAATCCGATTTGGATGCAGTGAAAATGAGTGATGTTTCATTAGCCAATGTTGGTGATATTGTAGAAACGATTAAAGCTTGTGACAGGCATCATGTACTGGTGACAGAAGATCGAAGAGATCGTATGGTTATGCGGGGTCTTTTTTCTATCTCTCGTATATCGAGTTTGTTGAGAAAAAACATTGAATTAAACAACAGAGCTAATTCGTTTGCTGAGCTTGAAAAAGCATTAAGCGCCTAGAAATTACATGACATCCACCCAAGAAATTGGGTGGATGTCTAACGTCGTTTATTAATCAATCATCGCTTGAAGTTTATGCTTGTCATTTCTGCTGGGTTGGTGTGAAAGATCATGTACGATTTGTGCTAGTGCTCTCACATTTTCTGTCGCACTTGTATCGTTCATAATCTCTTTTAGTTTTGTTTTGTCTGCTGATGACGCTTTATGCTGCAAGTTCATCATCGACTGAGCAATTGTCCTTTCATGTTTTGATTGGCTGTTCTGAGCTATTTTCCCCAATACTTTTTTATCCGAACTACTAGGGTGATGGTTTAAATGCATCATGATATTTGCCATGGTTTTTACTGAGTCATCAGAATCCATCGCGCTATGGTTGCTGCTATTACCGTGTTTATGACCTTCACCGGCTAATAAACTTTGTGGAATAACAAACAGAGAGAATACTAGTGTAATTAGAACTATTGTTGAATTTTTCATCGCCAAATTCCTTATGTGATTTTTTCTGGACTAAACCTCCATAAAGTATAGTATATAAAATTACTGAGGTATTGCGGATTGCTGGATTTTTTCTATCTATTACCGGTGATTATATGAACACCTCACTGCTAGCCCGCATTTCTCAAAGATCAAGCGAGATTTCGTAAATCCTGTGAGAAATGCGGGCTAGCCGCCTATACCTTCTTTAATTCGCTTGAATGTACTTTGTGTTTGTTGCCCTTTTTGTTCAAGCACCTGATCATCGGTAGGACAATGTTCGTTAAGTAAAATAATAATGTCTTTTGCCAGCGCATTATTATTGTATCTTTTGTGAGTAACTTTATCCCTAATAATCCCAACACCCAATACTGTTTTCTGATGTTTGGCCTGTAACTTGGTATGTTCACGTTCCAGAGTGCGAATTTGATTTTTGGCGTCCCTGAGGACATCTAATTCTTCCCTAGCTTTCGCCAGTTTTAATGCTTCAGTATTAAATTGAGTCTGCAAATGGTCTTTTTCGCGTTCTGCCATGAGCAGCTGTTGCTGATATTTCTTGTTTTTTTTACCGGACGTGACGGACATATACTCGGCTGTAATCCAGCCGGCTATTATTAAAATAACGGCAAATATCAGTATGAATATGAATAAATTGCTCATGAAAAATTATCGATTATAAGGTTTTAACTTATATCGATTTTTTTATGGCAATACTTGAAAATATTTTAACCTGGCGATTATCGCTGTTACACGTAATCTACATTGGCTAATGCGCTGTCTTCATAACTTATCTGTTTTTTGTTTAATAACTGAGCAAGAAACGACATCTGTTGCATCGGCCTTCCAAAGTAGTAACCTTGTATTGATTCACAACCCCATGATCTCAGCAAAACGTATTGCTCATAATTCTCAACCCCTTCTGCAATCACATGCATGTTGAGGTTTTCACCAATGGCAATAATGGTTTGTACCAAACTTGCATCATCTTTATTGCTGGCAATATCTTTTATAAAGCTTTGATCAATTTTGATGGTACTGATCGGAAATCGTTTTAAATAACGTAATGAAGAATAGCCAGTGCCAAAATCATCCAAGGTCAGTTTAACGTCTGCTAGTGCAAGCTGATCAAATATATTTTTCACCAGTTCATATTCTTCCACCAATATACGTTCAGTTATTTCAAGTGCGATTTGTTTTGGATCGATTTGGTACTGTTTTAAAACCGAATTTAAATGCGGCGTGAAGTCTTCATCCATAAATTGATGGCCGGAAACATTTATAGTCGTTACAACATTTTCGAGGCCGAATGTATTCCAGCGAGCGCGGTCTGCACAGACGGTTTCGATAATCCAACTCCCTATTTCATTCATGAGACCATTTTTTTCAGCAACATCAATAAACTCATCCGGGTAGATAATACCGCGTATCGGATGGTTCCAACGCAGCAGGGCTTCAGCACCCGTTATACACTGAGTATGGCTGTCAACAATAGGCTGGTAGTGAACTTCAAATTCTTTGTTTTCAATCGCACCTATTAATTCAAGGTGTAGATTCAAGGTGTGTTCTACCTCTTTAGACATCGAGATGTCATAAAATTGATATGCAGGTTTGCTACGTTTTTTTGCATAATGCAGTGCCGTATCTGCGTTTTTTATCAATTCTTTGACGCTGTTACCATCATGTGGATAGACAGCAATACCCGCACTAAAAGTTCCATACACTTCATAACCGTTTAGATTATATCGACCACTTACTTGATCAATCATACGGTTAGCAATTTGTGCTGCATAACTATCGGGTTGTTTACTTTCCAATACCATCATAAAACTATCCGCACTTAACCGGGCTAGAATATCGGTTGAGCGCAAACAATAGCCGATCTTTTGTGAAAACTGTTTTATATATTGATCGCCAATATCATGCCCTAAGGTGTCATTGACATGTTTAAAGCTATTGATGTCGATAAAAAACAGCGCTATTTCGTAATTGTGTTCTTTGGCATTCTCTATGGCTTGTAACAAATGATTTTCCAGCAATATTTTATTTGGCAAACCAGTCAATGTATCGTGTGTTGCGAGGTATTCTGTCTCTTCCATTTTCTGTTGTAATAATCGATTAGAATTATTCAATTGATTCAGGAGAATTAAAAAGAATAGCGGGAGTATTAACATGCCAATACTTAAACCGATGGCAATTTCAATTTGATTTAACCAGGCGTCGTTTAACAAAACAGCAATTGTAAAACCGAGAACGGAAATTGTTGATGATAGAGATAGAAAGGTAGGGCCAAAACGGAAACCGTTTTCAATACTTACCCACAAATATAGTGGATAGAATGCAGTACCTGCTATTCCAAAGCTATAGATACAATAGGAGATGAGCAGGTTATCCAGGATAATGACAAAATATCGTCGGACAACGGTTGGTTTTGTAGATTTATAAACATATATGCAGTAAATGGCACTAAAAATAAAATAACCAAAAACAGCACTTAGTGCAGACTTTTCTTGAGCATCTAGCCCATAGAAAATAGAAATAGTTTGCAGTGTAAAAAGACACGCTAACGTAACAAATATACGAGTTATACCTTGTCCAACTTCTGAATAAATTTCATTGGATTGGGTAAAGAACAAATTTTGTGTGAAAGAAAGTTTCTTCTTTCCAGAACTGTTGTTTAAAAGTCCTTTTTGTTTTTTCAGCTTTTCCACAATAAATCCCCGCGTGTATTAACCTGGATTCTGCGGCTGGATGCGTAATTTTAATGCAAACGTTGATAATAAATCACCCATACAAAAAAATTAATATCACCAATTTGGTGAGTCGCTACATTCAGTTATATCTGTCATTTTAGTATTGTGTAAAGTACAAAATAACATGCCACAGAATGCCCAGCACCAGATTCCAAGATGAATCGGCACCGTGAATAGCGATTATATTTTTCTACTGCATTAGATTTTTATTATTATAAGAAACAGCAAAAACACCTGAAAATATTAGTTGAGTGTGAATTCAATGTTTGAAATTAGGTTTTTCAGTAATATCGAAATAAATTTTCCTCACCGGTAGGCCGATTAGGTGAATTTTTTTGATAACTGTGGAACCAAATTCTCGCGCAATGAATCGCAATCTAATTAATTTTTCCAGGATTACTAATCGCTATCATTGAACCCTTATTCCCCATACCCTAATGTATACACGCTTAGATTTTCTAGGTGGGTTTATTTTCAGTAATAGATACAAGAAAAATAATTTTTCATGTGTCATAAAACTGTTTTTTACCCTTTATTGTGTTTTATTTACAATAGGATGACATTTTTTGCGTTTTAGATACTAAATGTGAGAAAAGGATTTAGCTTTTCGAAAAAGTTCCTTGAACATCAAATTTGTATTTTTTTAATAACGCGTTTTTTATATGTCAATTATTGTATCACGTTAATTTTTGTTAACATATTAAAAATAGTCGATTAAATAGACCATTAGCAAAGAAAATGGAATTATTCTAAGTGAAAAATTGGATGGGAATAATGACTAAAAACGAAAATTAAGAGGACATTAAAAAGAGTGGAATTTTGTATTGTAACGATATGTTAATGTTAATGTTATTTCTGAGTTTACGAATATTAAAATTAACTTAAGGGCGCAATGAAGTTATTACCGAATAGATTATTTTCCTTAGTTAGCGTCTTAGAACTGCTATCCAACGCCACAAATTTAAAAGGCTAGCTAATGAACCAGCGACATAAGTAAACGCAGCCGCTCGCAGTATTTTTTCCGCACCTTTTAATTCTGTGTCATCTATGTAGTTACCTGCTTTTAAGACGGGTAAAGCTTTTCCAAAACTTGCATCCCATTCCACAGGTAGAGTGACCAGGTGGACGATTGTTGAAATCAACATGCTTCCTAAAGCGACAATGAAAAGCAACAAACCAAGGCTTGGCGCACGAGAAATCGCTGTGACAAAGGGGATTGCAATTATGGCTATTGAGCCCATTTTTTCTGCACTCACAGCAATGCGAACAAGTTTAGATCGTAGTGTAAGCATTGGATGGTTTTGAGCATGCTGCACCGCGTGTCCCACCTCATGGGCCGCCACTGTGATGGCGGTTAAAGATTTTGCATTGTAATTGTCGGCTGAAAGACGAACAGTTCTGGATTCAGGATCATAATGATCTCCGATATCGCTGATTTCTAAACCGACATTTTGTAGATCAAATTTGTCTAATAAATGTCTTGCCAGCTCTCCACCTGAGCCGGGAAAATGAGGGGAGGGTTTGCTGAATCGCTTAAAAGTTGCACGAGCCCAAAATTGTGGGCCATATATAACCAAGATCAGTAACAAGCCAAGGATGACAAAATGCATGAGGAAACCTAGTTAATTGTCTGTAGAGGTACATTATCCTAAAAAAAGCAGTTGATCCACGAAATAGAACACAGGCTCTTATTTCGCCTAGCTATATGAAAAAAGCTCGCTTCACCAATCAGGTGAAGACAACTTTTTTCATTACGCTATTCAAAACAATATCCTGCATTCTATTTGCGCGTCCAACCGCTTTCTCTAGGATTATCAGATTTAGGGAACATGTTTAATATTGCGCGTTGACTTATTTCGCTAAAATAGTCACCGCTCCAGCGTCCGAAAAAATTAACATTGCGGACTGTATGGTGTGATTTATCGTAATGCTGAGTTGGCATGATATAGCCAATATAATCCCCATTAAATGAGGTGGCCCATGGGAAAACATCTTTGTCGGCTGCCCAGATTTCCAGATCTCGAGCTGATTCTCCGGAGTAATCCGCAGGATAGCCAAGAAATAATATTTTACCAATTCGTAATGCATGAATGAAAGTTTCTCTATCATGAAATAAATGATTCACGATAAACGGACTTAGGCGCATATCATCGTTCAAGCGAAAACTTTGTGAAGGCAAGTGCACAGGAATAACGTCAGATTGTATAACAGCTTTAGGACTTGTCCACTGAGCAATTGATGCTATTTTTTGCTCATCATATACTGGTTTTTCACTGAGTAAATTTGTGAGTAGCGCCGCCATTCGCAAACTCATATCATTAAGTTTTTGTCGTTCTGCTTCGATTTTGCTACTAGGGTTTTCATCAATTCCTTTAGGCAGCATTCCACCGACAGCACCGGCAGCGAATATCATTGTCCCTGGCAATCGATCTTCCAGTTGCAGCATGACAGCACCCGGGTAATCTCCACTGACCAATTTATTACGCTTGCCAAGAAAAGTAGGGTGCGCGCTAAATGAAATTAAAGTGGCAAGTCGCTTGTCACTCGTTAAATCGTTAAGTTCCATCAGATGAAGGCTATTATGGGTTTGTGAAGATGTGTTGAGTTGGTCTTGAATAAATTGCTCTGCAGCGTATTGTGTCAACTCTATACGGCGATAGTTGATCTCTACGGGCGATAAATTTTTTCTACTTTCTAGAATAGCTTGCGCTATTCGGCCTGAAAGAAAATCAAATTGTGTTTGATTGAATTCACCAAGCGCCATAGCGGAAATTATTCCATGAGAATAAGCACCAGGTCCTGAATGAGTGTGTGAGGTAGCAAAAAATATTTCTTTTCGTTTTAATCCTGTTTTGTTGACGATGCTTTTCACTAATTCAGGCATGGGTAACAATATTTCAGCGGATACAAGTGTGATAGCATTAATGTCGTTATCTAAGGTGATTGCTTTTGCAAAAACTGGGTGCAAAACTCCTGTATTAGCTTTGGGTGTTCTCGCTGAATAGCCACCTAAATCAAAGCCGATAGGTGGTGTAATATCGATAGAAGATACACCTGCTCGCAATGCTTGTGCGTCTGTTTGCACTTTGATTTTATCAATATAGTTTAAGGTGTTTTTGGCGTATTCAGACTCAAGGAAATGGGAGTCGGATACGGGCCAGGGGCCAATAAGCGAAACGAAGAGTAATGTGATCAGGAGAGTCGAAGGGAGTAGATATTTTTTCATTGAGGCATTCTAACGATAATCAGCCTCAATTATATCATCCTAAAGTTAGTAGTAGGGATAGCATGCAGTGTTAGTCATATAAACTATTCTATAATGCATTCACCATATGGCTAACACCTATGTGCGGAAGTATAAAATTTAGACGTATACCTCACTAGAGGATTAATGGAGAATCCAGAAATCAATCCAGCGTTCTTTGACTATTTCAATAAGCATATAGACAGGATCCCATGCAATTAGCGCCGTGAGTAAAGGATACATGGCGACAAAATGGAGTGTAGCAAACCATTCTGAGTTGATCGCAAATGCGAAAGAGAGTAATAAAAGGATGAACCCAATAAATGCGCGGGACATGCGTTCAATAAAACCAAATCGAATGTGATGAATGTGTATCATGGCTGTCACCTCTGCTTAGATTAGTTCTATAAACCGTATCGCCTGATTAAGAAAAAAACTTAAACATCTGCTTCACAAAATCACCAAGAATAATAGTTAGACAGATTGCCAGGTAAAAAATGCGTCTGCATAGTGTTAAATTTAATTACAGCAATAGTTACGCCACTAAGGAAAATTCCAAATTATCAATAACCTATAAAGCGCTTGATGAGCGATAGGTATGCGTAGTTCCGAAAATAGTCGGGAATATATGTTGGAGATAAATCTAATAATTCATACTCAGGAGCGTGAACGGATAACTCGATTATAGAGATTAAATCGGAAAAACAATCACATAGATGATGTTTATAATGTATGAAAGCAGTTTGTTAACAGCGTCTATAAAGTTTACATTAAGATAGCCAATAAAATGACGGCAATTGAACTCACCCCCATACTTTGTTATGGTGGCGCGCTTTTGATTGTCGATTTCCCTTCCTAGTTAATGAGAAAATAAATGATTACCCTTTTTGTAAATAAAGCCGCCAGTGCTAAGGATGATGTATTGTCCGGCTTAACGGTAGCGCTTGCACTTGTTCCTGAAGCCGTGGCGTTTGCGTTTGTTGCTGGCGTTCATCCATTGGTTGGATTATATGCTGCGTTTATGGTTGGTTTGATAACTGCGAGTATCGGCGGGCGACCAGGCATGATCTCTGGCGCTACTGGTGCGTTAGCTGTAGTAATGGTGGCTTTGGTTGCGGAACATGGGGTCGAATATCTCTTCGCTACTGTTGTATTAATGGGGTTTATTCAGATAACCGCAGGGGTGCTAAAACTGGGTAAATTTATTCGTATGGTACCTCACCCAGTGATGTTAGGTTTCGTAAACGGCCTTGCGATTGTGATTTTTTTATCGCAGTTACAAACATTCCAAATCACATCCAGCACGGGCGAAACTGAATGGATTAGCGGTTCACCCTTATGGACGTTAGTAGGCTTAATTGCCTTAACGATGGTTATTATTAAGTATCTACCTTTACTCACTCGCGCAATTCCTTCGTCACTTGCTGCCATACTAGTTGTTTCACTCATTGTAATTTTCTTCAACATGGATACACGAACTGTTGGCGACATTGCATCAATTGCTGGTGGGTCTCCTGAGTTTCATATTCCTGATGTACCGTTCACATTGGAGACCTTATGGATAATCCTTCCCTATGCTTTTATTCTTGCCGCAATTGGCTTAATTGAATCTCTTTTAACACTGACGTTGATCGATGAATTGACCCAGACTCGAGGCAAAGGTAATAGAGAATGTATTGCTCAAGGGGTTGCTAATACGGCAACCGGCATGTTTGGCGGCATGGGGGGTTGTGCAATGATTGGACAGAGTATGATCAACGTAAACTCTGGTGGGCGGGGTCGATTGTCAGGCATTTCGGCTGCACTGTTTTTACTGTTCTTCATCCTGGTTGCATCGCCACTCATTGAACTTATTCCGTTAGCAGCGTTGGTTGGGGTCATGTTTATTGTTGTCATTGGTACATTTGAGTGGTCGAGTTTCAGGATTCTTGGCAAGATTCCAAAATCAGATGCTTTTGTGCTGATACTGGTTTCTGGTGTCACTGTTGCGACAGATTTAGCGATTGCTGTCATTGTCGGAGTCATTGTTTCCGCATTAGTGTTTGCTTGGCAACATGCTAAAAATACAGCAGTGGAAACACATGTTGATGAAAATGGCGCTAAGATTTATCGTTTAAGTGGGCCACTCTTTTTTAGCTCCGTACATAACTTCAATAATCTTTTTGATTTAGATAATGATCCTGATGAGGTTATTATCGATTTTGAACGTTCCCGCGTTTACGATCATTCTGCGATTGAAGCGATCGATAATTTAGCAGAGCGTTATGTGCAGGCAGGTAAACGACTTCATTTAAGGCATTTAAGTCCTGAATGTCGAATCTTAATGAAAAAGGCTGGGGATTTGGTTGAAGTGAATGTCATCGAAGATCCAAAGTATCGAGTTGCGGATGATAAATTAGCCTGATATTTGCTCGAAGCGAATAAAAAAGCACCGTGTTCGGTGCTTTTTTTATGCATGTTTGAAAAGATTTACTGATTACATATATAGTATGAGCACATAACAGCTAAAAGGAATTATTCGGATGGGTGAAGAAATACGCAAAAATGTGACTGTAGAAAAAACCTGGGTAAGAGCAATTTTCATGATGATTTTCGGTCTCCTCTACTCATTAGCTGAGATTGTATTAATTGCAGTCGTCGTGTTCCAGTTTTTAACGGTATTATTTTCAGGAGAGAAAAACAAAAAACTACTCAAGTTTGGTAACGAGCTCAGTATCTATATTTTCCAAATACTTCAATATCTCACCTACAATAGTGATGAAAAAGCTTTTCCATTATCAGATTGGCCAGCGGAAAAACCTGAGTGATAACTTCACTCGTTTATTTTAGGGGCAACTGTAATATGCTTCACAAGTGATCAAAGCACTTATGAGTAGAATAGTCACTATCACTTTAAATCGCAGCAAAGTAGTAAGGTCGATCAATTATGTTTGTTGAAAAAGAAAATAATTTAAATCACACAGACTCGCAAGCAGAGGTTGCATGTCGGCAGGCTATGTCTGATGCGGGTTTTGCATTTGGATCACCGCCTGCCGCATTTCACTGGTCACAGCTTATAAAACCAACTGGCGATAAAAAAGCAGCTAAAGCAGCCTATGAAGCTCTATTAATTACCGAGCCATACAACAAATCAGCATTAGAAGGTCTGGCCTATCTCTATCAAACCATGGGGATGTCTGCACAAGCACAACAGTACCGCAAAAAACTCCGCTATGCAGAAGTAAAAGCGTTGGGTTTAGAGGAAGAGTTTCAAAACGAAGCGGTTGAATTTCTCTTAGCGAAAACCGGTGAAGCACTTCAACCAGATCAAATGCCAACAGTTTTGATTGCCGCCTATTTTGATAAACACGCTCATCAATATGATTCATTGCTGCAAGGCCCTTTGGAATATCAGGGACATAAATTAATCAGAGAGCAGGTGACTGAGGTCTATAAAACCATAGGCAGACACCTTAATGTATTAGACCTTGGGTGTGGTACTGGATTGGTTGGCGAGTCAATATTCGAATTTGCAACAATTATTCATGGAATTGATCTGTCAGAAAAAATGCTAGAATTTGCAAGAGAACGAAATGTTTATGATCAGCTGTATAGAGAAGATTATTTGATCGCAATTAAACCGATGAAAGAGGCATATGATTTGGTTACCGCCTCCGATGTGTTAAATTACCGAGGCGATTTAGAAGAAACTTTTTATCGTGTGAACGAGGTTCTGGATAATGGCGGTGAGTTTATATTTACCGTAGAACCAAGTAAAGCTAAAGATTTTATGTTGAGAAACACCGGGCGGTATCAACATAGCAGCGAATACATCCAAAAGCTTGCACATCAAAATGACTACATAATAATTTATGATGAAGATGTCGAATTGCGGAAAGATAAAGGAAACTTTATAGATGCAAAACTATATCGACTAAAAAAGAGCTAGTGAATATGCTAAAAAAAATGGAAATAAAAACTGCATTTAACCAAGAGAATATATTATGGTAGGTATTACGCAAGAAGGAAAGTTTGTTTCAATAAAAACACCATTGGGTGAAGATACTTTATTGTTAACAACTTTTAGCGGTGAAGAGTCCATATCCAGACCATTTCGTTTTCAGTTGGAGATGCTTTCAACAGATCATGCCATCAAAGCAAAGGATATTATTGGAAAAAAGGTAGACGTTTCTATTCTTCTATCCGATGGTTCTACCAGAGTTTTTAATGGCCACATAATGCGGTTTATTGGCGGTCCAGTAAACCCTAGCGGAAAACGAATTTATCATGCAGAGATGGTTCCCTGGTTTCAGCTTCTTACCTTATGTAACGATTGCCGTATATTTCAAAATATGGATGTTAAAGCAATAATAGAACAGGTTTTTAATGATCGTGGTTTTTCTGATTTCGAAATTATGGCAAACCGTTCGTTTAAGCAACGTGAATACACCGCACAATACCGAGAGTCCGATTTTCAGTTTGTAAATCGTTTGATGGAAGAAGAGGGTATTTATTACTTTTTTACGCATCAAGATGGCAAACACACAATGATACTTGCCGATACAGTTAACGGTTATAAAGCATGTATTGAAAGCGAAGCACACTTTTATGATGGTGGACACTCTGGTGATCAACTAACAGAATGGGCACATGAGTATAATTTAATTCCTGGTAAGTGGGCGCAAACCGATTATAACTTTACTACACCAAGCACTGATATAAGCACAACCATAGATAGCGTCGTCGATCTACCAGATATCAAGAATTTTGAACAGTATGACTATCCCGGTTTATATGAAAACCGCGGTGATGGCGATGGTTTAACAAAAATCCGTATTGAAGAAGAAGAAACAACGCATGACATTGTCTCGTCATCAGGCACATATCGTACATTTGCTGCTGGCAGTAAATTTACTCTGGCAACTCATGAGATTTCTTCAGAGCAGGGTAAAGAGTATGTCATAACAACAATTTCACATTTCGCGAGAGATGGGAGTTATGAATTAGGTGAGGGTGGTGGCAGAGAATACAATAATAATTTTCAATGCATACCTTCATCAGTACCGTTTCGCCCACAACAAGTCACACGAAAACCCTACGTGCAAGGTCCACAAACAGCCGTTGTTGTTGGTCCATCTGGGGAAGAAATTTATACTGATGAGTACGGCAGAATCAAAGTTCAGTTTCACTGGGATCGTGTGGGCAAAAAAGACGAAAACAGTTCCTGCTGGTTACGCGTGTCTCAACAGTGGGCAGGAAAACAGTGGGGTGCCATATTCCTACCACGCATCGGCCACGAAGTTGTGGTGAGTTTTCTCGAAGGTGATCCTGACAGACCGTTTGTCTCCGGTTGTGTCTACAACGCTGATAACATGCCTCCGTATGAACTTCCAGCCAATAAAACACAAAGCGGTTGGAAAACACGTTCAGCAGATGGCGGCAGCACATCAAACTTTAATGAACTGAGGTTTGAAGATAAAAAGGGCAGTGAAGAGGTTTATATTCATGCGGAAAAAGATCAGAATAATGTAGTGGAAAATGATGAGACTACCAATGTAGGCCATGATCGGATTGAAGATGTGGGTAATGATGAAACGATTACCATAGGCAATGATCAATCAATAACAATAGGTAATAACCGAACAGAAAACGTTGGGAAGGATGAGACTATTACTATTGGTGCAAATCGTACAGAGTCAGTAGGTAAAGACGAAAGTATTTCCATCTCCGAAAATAGATCAGAAAATGTTGGAAAAAATGAAGATATCAATATAGGAAAAAATCGTACTGAACAGGTGGGTGAAAATGAATCTATCACTATCGGTAAAGATCAGGAAATTAATGTAAGCAAAAAACAAGATGTCTCTGTTGGTGACTCAAGAACAATACAAGTTGGTAAAGACGATACATTAAATGTCAGTAAAAAATTGAATATCATTGCAGGTGACCAAATTACCATCAAGTGCGGAAAATCCAGCATCATTATGAAAAAAGATGGCAAAATTCAAATATCAGGCAAAGAACTCAATATCAAAATGAGTGGCGACATCAAAATGAAAGGCGCGAAAATCGCACAAAATTAATCGATGGCAGATAAGGCAATCCAATGAAAATGCAACAAGATAAAGTATTACAACAGGCCTTTAATCAAACGCGCAAAGGTGTGGTGCTGGAGGTTATTGAAGAAGGATTAATTCTGGTGCAAGATAACACCGACAGCAATGCGGTTTATCCGTGTTATTTTTTGCGTACCACTGCCGGTGCCTTGCCCAAACTTCAGCCACAAGATCCTGTCATCTACCGTGTCCCAGAAATGGATGAAGAATACGGCGTGGTGTTAGGTGTGATTGAAAAATATGCGGCGTTTGATGGCAAAGTCGCTAAGAAATTGAAAAAAAATGACATTAGCCAAATGACAACCCTGGAAGACAAAGTGCTGCACATTAAAGCTCACGATGGTTTGGTGATAGAGTGTGGCAAATCAACTATCATTCTGACTAAAGATGGCAAAATACAAGTCAAAGGCAATGATATTCTGAGTAGAGCCCGAGGCATGAATAAAATTAAAGGTGCAGGTGTTAATATCAATTAGTCATGGCATATCAGGGACTGGAAAATAATACACCGTATAAAGCAGAACTCGCTTTAATCGCCGACGAAAATGGTCGCGATGTTATGCTCATTCTGGTCAAACAGACCTATGACATAAGTTCTACTGGTGAATTGACACTAGCAGAAGAGCAAGCCGATATTTGTTTTGAAGGCGAATATTTCGGTGAGCCAGGTTTAAGCAGTTTAAAAATTGCACCAGAAGCAAATTTTTCTAAACTGGCAACAGACGTTGTATTGATTGGCCAGGCTTATGCCCCTAATGGTCAACCGGTTACTGAAATGGATGCAGGTTTTAAAGTTGGCCCGGTTCAACAGCATGTCAAAGTGATTGGCGATAGAGTCTGGGAAAAAAGAGTTACAGGGAAAATGGTTAACTGGTATATGAGTACACCGCACGCCTTTACTACTATGCCACTGACTTATGAAAATAGCTTTGGTGGGCAGGATTTAACACCCGATGATGAAAAACATTATGCCTATGAATCACGTAATTTAATCGGCAAAGGTATAATTGCAAAAAACAGCAAACTGGATGTCGTGCCTTTGCCGAATCTGGAAGATCCGAAAAATCTTATCCAGTCACCAACTGACAGACCGCAACCTATAGGTTTTGGATTTATTTCACCGGATTGGCAACCGCGTTTGGGTTATTCGGGAACTTATGATAAAAATTGGGAGCAAAACCGCTTACCTATGTTACCAACTGACTTTCAACGTGAGTTTTTTAATGCAGCACATCCTGCATTAACAACAAAAGGATTTTTGCAAGGTAATGAGCCTGTGATGCTGGTGAATGTGTGCCAACAAGGAAGCATGAAGTTCACCTTACCCAGCCAGAAACCTGCAGTGCAGTTTAAGTTTCAATATGAAGACCTAAAAGATTTACCAGCAGATTTGGATACCGTCATTGTTAATACGGATGATATGCAAGTCATCCTACTATGGCGAGCAGCACAGGACGTATTTAATCGCATTTACGATATGGAAAAAATTATCGTCGATGAAAAAACGGCAACAGAAATTAATCCAGAAGATTTTGAACTGGCAATCTAGCGAGAAAGAAAATGGGCGTAACAGTTGGTGTAAATAATTTATCAGTGGTACACAAAGGCAGCAGTGGTGTAACTATCGCGTTTCCTGATGTTTGTAAAACCCAGTGTGGACCACCGGTTGTACCGATTCCTTATCCGAATATTGCCAAATCCAGTGATACCGCGAAAGGTACTAAAAAAGTTAAATGCGACGGCAATCCGGTTTGCGTTAAAGATTCAAACTTTAGTACCAGCGTGGGTGATGAGCCGGGTGCATTGAAAGGTATTGCGTCGAGTAAAACTAAGGGAAAAGCCGAGTTTGTTATGTGGTCGATGGATGTGAAGTTTGAGGGAAAGAATGTCCCCAGAGCATTTGATATAATGCTGCATAATGATAAAAATACTCCTCCGTTTCCTGTTTTACAGGCGCCGATTATTGTGGTTTCTAAAGAAGAGAAACCGTGTTGTTCACTTTGCGATAAACCGCTTAAGTGAAAATGCCATATTCACATATTACATCCTGGGGAATGATTAGTTGTGGAGGTCATGACTCTGTCACGAGTTGTGCATCGATTAGGGCTGGGATAAGTCGGCAAGCTGAGGTCGCACATTTTTCTGCCCTTGATTTTGAAACATATGAGATGCAATTTTTGAATGGTTTTCCTATAAGCTCCATTACCGATGGATTTCAAGCAACCTCCAGGTGGTTGCAAATGATGAATTACAGCTTTAAGGATTGGGAAAGTAAATTTATATCTGAGCCAAATAAGTTAACTGACGAAATTGATTATTCAAACCTACGATTATTTTTTGTCATACCATCACTAAATAGTGGACGTTATGAATTTGTGGAAAATTGTGATTCGGAGAATATTGCTGAATTACTATTTCGTTTGTTTGTCAATATGGTAAAGAAACCTTTTCAATTTTCCAAATGCCAAGTAATTCAAGACGATCAAATGGGCATTAGTTTAGTTTTGCAACAGGTTGAAGAGGAAATAAAAAATGATGTCACATATAAAGCACTTGTTATCGCTGTTGACTCTTTATTAGATGCAAATAGTTTAAATTGGTTGGCAGAAAGAAATAGACTTAAGAGTTCTGGCGTACCGGCAGGTTTAATGCCGGGTGAAAGTGCAGTAACGCTGTATATTGAATCATCTACTAATTTTAGTTCACCAGGTTTTTCTATAGAAAAGTTGATCTTTGATAGTCAGGCTGATGGCACCAATTTATTTTCAAATGGCTTAAATACTATTCTTAGTTTTGCTGAAAAATATGACTGCTTGCCCAGTTACTGGATCGGAAATCTGAATGGTGAGAATATAAAAGCAAAAATATTTGCGAATGCATTAGTTGGTGTTCAAGCAGAGTATCATTATCTAGATATCCATATTCCAGCAGTAAGTATCGGTGACATTGGTGCTGCATTTACACCTTTGAATATCATTTATGCAAATCACCTTCTTGAAAGAAAATATGTTGAAGAAAAAAGTATGCTTGTATTCGAAATTGGAGAAAATGGTCGATTTTCAATTCTCCTTGTGACTAGGAAGGGTAGTTAAATGGCAGGGAGTTCTAATAGTTCTAAAAAAAGTGGCGAACATTTATTCTTTCTCGGCTACGCTGCTTTTCATGAAAAAAAAGAGTCGACAGAAGGCGGGGCCTGTCTCTTAAAGCATGTCACCTCGTTTAATGAGAATAATAGTTGCTCCTATCGATGGCAAGGTGTGAAAAAATCGAAGGAAGCACCGGTTAACAAAATTTATGATTCAGTTAAAGATAGCAGCATTCGTACAATGGGAGATGATTGGATTGCTGACCAATCTGATGGAGTGGTAATCAAAACATTAAAAAAAGCTAAATCCAATAAAAGTGTTGTAGAGCTGGAGAGATTTGCAACGGGCTTCGCCCCTTATGGAAATCAAGTGCATCATGTTTTACCTTGTGGCGCGTTTAAAAAAGCGGCTTTTAAAGTATCTGAGAGTACTACAGGGTTATTATTGGTTATAATTGGTGGTCTTTTAGAAGAAAAATATAATATAAATCACAAAGACAATATGATCGTGTTACCGACAAATGAGAAAGTGTCTTGCAGAGTTGGTTTGCCAAGGCATTATGGATCTCATCCTACTTATAGTAATAAAATTCAAGGAATGGTAACCGAAGCACTAGACCCTTATAAAAAAGTTGCCGATCAAATTGCAAAAGGAGAACCGCATGATGAGGTTGATCCTGTAACATTGAAAGAAGCGCTGGAAGATATTAGTGAACAAATGTTTGATAATATACTAAAAGAGCGTCCTGAAATTCTGGGAAAATGTAAACAGGATTTTGTTAAGGTTAACACACTGCCGGAACATGTTTACGCTGTGAGCTTATAGGTTGACTATGAACTATTATATTTTAGATACAGCTGGTGATTTAAATAATCGTGACTATTGTTTTATTGACTCTGAGCCGTATGGTATTCCAAAAGCACGGTATGCTGTGAGTCATGGTGAACGCGCAACTGGAAATGTCCCTGTTGAGCAAGATGAGATTGAGTTTAGATTAGGGGAAGATAATCCTGGGCTTGTGTTAGCTTCTTTGTTAGGTAATGTTGGCAGCTACCTACTTTTGAATAAGCAAGTAATCAGCGCAATCAAGGAACTGAATTTAGGTGATTTAGAGTTATTTCAATTTATTTTATTGAATCATAAAGGAAAAATTCATTCTAAAGACTATTGCATAGTTAACCCTGTTGGTGACTATGACTGTCTTAATAAAGAACGATCAATTTTCAAATACTCTTCCACAGGAAAATTAATTAGAATTAAAAAAATGGTATTTAATAAACAAAAGCTAGAGAGAGCAAATGATCTTTTTCGTTTACACGACAAACCAAATCGTTATTTAGTCAGTGAAAAATTTAAAGATACCATTGAGGTAAATGGCTTTAGTAATTTTCTATTTGAGCAAGTTGAAACGGACTAATCTATGTCATCTGAATATCTTGCTGATTATATCGAAAATGCAGCGTTTGCATCGCAAAGAATGTTATACCCACTTGAAAATGGTGAATTAGATAACGTTGGAATACAGGAATTATGCTCATTTTTCAGGCAGCATGCATTGTGTTCATATTATCTTTATCATGATTCTTCAATTTTATTTTCAGATTTGATGAAAAGTGCTGCTGCATATATTTATTTTTTGGAAAACACATCTTCTAACCAGATAATACTAAGCAGGGCTAAACCTTTTTACGATGCGATTTGCGGTGGCTATTTTGATGCAGCCGAAAAAATTTCTAAACTATCCCCTTTTATCTGGCATAAGGATAAAGAGTACGAGGATGATTTTCTATTTATTAAGTTTATTATGCAATTATTTTTTTCTGACGCTGTGAAAGAAGATTTGGATTTAACTCTAGATGCCTTAAATGGAGAGTTAACAGATGAAAATTTATTTAGGGGCGATATTTGTAGATCATTAATTGATAAAAATGGTGAATTATTTCGAGATTCATTAGATATTCTTGTACAAACCAGAAAAGCCAAGATTGAAAAAATGATTGAGGATGAAGCCATTGCTGAAGAATATTGGTCGTGGATGCGGTATTTTTCAAGCGAAGCAACTGCATTGGTAAAGTTAGCAGAGAAAATGGGGCTTGAGCTGGATAGTGTTATAGAAGATGTGCCTTCCATTTTGAGAGAAGATTCAGGGGTTTCTTTTCGAGAAGATTCCTGGAAAATAAAAATATAATTGTCCGATACAAACAAATGCAAGTACTTCAAGAAAAATTTAATATTAGTCTTTATATGGAGAGCATAGAGGAAATTGGCTTTTTACTATTTGATATAAAAACCAGTTCAACTTCTGCTGAGTTATTGTGGACAGATACTGCCTACTCACTTGAAAGGCTTAACGATCATATTGATAGCCTGATATTGGGAAATGAAATTTCTTTAAAATGTTCACTTGAATCTGTTATTGATGATAATGAGGATATTCAACTTGGAGCGCTATTTGCTTTGTTATGTGCATTCTGCCAAACTGAATATGCAATAGATTCTGCTATAGATACTTTCGTTAATTCAAAGTGTGAAATTGCGTTATGTGATATCGCGTTTAAGTATTCTAAGTCAGCGAAAGTAACAGAGAAACTTTTACCAGTATTGATGCATGAAAAGTCTACTTTAAGGGCTGCAACCGCAGAAATCCTCGGCTATAGAGGTGACACTGACCCACGCCGTATCTGGCCCTTATTTCACGATGAAAATGACACAGTAAAAACCGCCGCCATGGTTGCCGTTATGCGTCTAGGATATAAAGAAGCTGTCCCAGCCATGGAGCAAGCAGTACTTAAATCAAAAGACGTTTTTAACGAACATTGCATTTTACCCTTGTTAATGTTGGGTTCTAAAAAAGCATTACACTTTGTACAGCGAGCAATGAGTTCGCAGGAATATATCAAAGAACAGTATCCCCTCTATCTTGCATTTGCAGGTAGCCAACAAGATTATCCACTTTTTGCTCAAGCCCTGAAATTTGATGGCATGTTATTACCTGTTGTTGAGGCGCTCGGTATTTTCGGAAATGTTCAATCGATTGGTTTTTTGTTAAAACAATTAACCATTGAAGATGATGAATTAAGACTCGAAGTCGCCAAGTCACTTAACATGATTACCGGCGCTAATCTAAAAGAGACTGTAGTAATCATTGAGCAGGAAGAACCTGATCTTGACGCTGGTGAAATCAC
>Ga0316204_10003346_pt1 | contig 32453 bp, 26 predicted proteins | sample 6monrhotite_MG_2_FD_205661 | JGI IMG/M metagenome (GOLD analysis project Ga0316204, IMG submission 205661) | Microbial mat bacterial communities from mineral coupon in-situ incubated in ocean water Damariscotta River, Maine, United States -... | ecosystem: Environmental > Aquatic > Marine >... | reverse complement strand
TGGTTATTGCCATTGCCGTACTGGTCGCCCTGTTCTATCGGGTGTGGTTGTTCCTGCGCCGTGCACCTGGTCAGGTCAGTGGGGTCTGGCGCAACCGCCGTCGCACTCAGGGATATCGCGCTTTAACTCAAGGAATGGTTGCCGTTGCCGCCGGTGACGGGGGGGAAGCGCAACGTCAGTCAAAACGGGCTGAGGTGTTGTTAAACGAACCGCCGTTAACCATGCTGTTGTCTGCTCAGACTGCCCAACTGAACGGCGACGAGCAGGCAGCGGAAGGTTTTTTCACGGCAATGACCGAGAATCCGGAGACCGAGTTTCTTGGGCTCCGAGGCCTGATCGGGCAATCCATGAAGAAAGGCGATCATGATCAGGCGCTCAAACTGACGCGCCGTGCCTATGGTCTGAAGCCCAAAAGCGAATGGGTTGCGCAAAACCTGTTTGAATTGCAGATTCAGGAAGGCCAGTGGCTGGATGCGGGCGTTACAGGCGATGATCTGGTGCGTATCGGTGCCGTTGATAAAAAAGATAATCTTCATCGCAAAGCCGTACTTGCCTGCCAGCAGGGGCTGGATGCGCTGGCCAAAGGTGAGGCCGCGGAGGCACAGGAACACTTTAAACGGGCCGTCGGTTTTGATGGTAAGTTCATTCCCGCTCTCAGCGCCTTTGCCGATACCCTGATCAAGCAAGGCCGTCAGCGCAAGGCCGTGCAGCTGATCGAAAAAGCCTGGATGACGACTCCGCACCCGGATCTCGTCGCGCCCTATTGGCGGGCGTCGCAGGCCGATGATGCAATGGCCCGCATGCAGGCATCGGAGCGGCTGGCAAAAACCAACGTCGGCCATGAAGAAAGTCATGTGGCAGTTGTTGTTGCCGCCCTTGAGGCCCGATTGTGGGGTGAGGCCAGAGATCATTTGGGACGGATTACCGGTGATAACTTCGATCACCTGGATTCGCGTATATGCCGGTTGTGGGCTGATCTGGAAGAGGCGGAACACGGAAACATGGATAAGGCCCATGAGTGGCTAACCCGTGCATCGCAAGCGGTACAGGCAGCGACCTGGACCTGCACCTCATGCGGCAACACGACAACAACCTGGAGCGCCATTTGTGGAAATTGTCAGGGATTTGATCAGTTTTCCTGGCACCGCCCACCACATGTCAGCCGTCTGGCGGAAGGTGCATCGGACCTGCCTGCAGTCATTGCTCCTGAGGCAGGTCGCATCGAGATTGGCTGAGCCGATGTTTGTGCCAAGACGCAGTGATGATGATCATGGCCGATGATATCGATATCCTGATCAGCGAAGTTGGTCCGCGGGATGGGTTGCAAAACGCCAATGGCGTCATGGCGACAACCGCAAAAATGGCCTGGATTTCAGCCCAGGCGCGGGCGGGTTGTCGGGAAATTGAGGTCTGCTCTTTTGTCCCGCCGAAGCTGGTCAAGGGCATGGCTGATGCGGCAGACGTGGTCGCCCATGGCCTTACCCTTCCGGGATTAACCGTCGCCGTACTTGTGCCCAATCTACGCGGCGCCATAGATGCCATGGCGACCGGGGCCCACAAAATCACCCTTCCCGTTTCCGTCAGCGAAAGTCATTCTCAAGCCAATGTCCGCAAATCTCGCACCCAGATGATCGAAGAGGTGCGTGCCGTCTGCGCCCAACGGGATCAGTTGGCAAAAGAACATCGCCCTGTCATTGAAGCGGGCATGACAACGGCGTTCGGCTGCACCATAGAGGGAGTCGTCCCGGAACGTGATGTGCTGGAGACGGTGGTGGCCTGTGTTGAGGCCGGGGCCGACGAGATCGGGCTGGCGGATACGTCCGGCATGGCCAATCCCCAACAGGTTAAGCGACTGTTTAAATTGGCGAAGGCAGAAGTCGATGACGCGCTTCAAGGCGTGCACCTTCACAATACCTACGGGCTCGGCCTTGCCAATGCCATGGCAGCGGTTGAGGCGGGCGCAACTGCGCTCGACAGTTCACTGGGCGGCCTGGGCGGCTGCCCTTTTGCGCCCGGCGCCAGCGGCAATATCGTCACCGAAGATCTGGTCTTCATGTTGGAATCACAAGGATTGCGCACGGGAATTGATCTGGGCGGTCTGATTGCATGTCGGGATATCGTCCAGGCGGCCCTACCCAATGATGTGCTTTACGGTTACATTGCTGAGGCTGGGGTGCCGAACGTCTTTAAATAATCGAGTGGCGAATTTTTGCCGACACCCACTCGCTGACGATTACCGTCGCCAAAATAACCAGCAGAATCACCGAAACCTGAGTCCATGTTACCGTGTCGATGGAGGCACTGAGTTGCAGCCCGATTCCGCCGGCGCCAACCAGTCCGAGAACTGCGGATTCGCGGATATTGATGTCCCAGCGGAAAACGGAAATGCCAGCGAAAGCCGGCAGGATTTGCGGGACGATGCCAAAATTAAGGATTTGAGGACCGGAAGCGCCGGTGGCTGTGATGGCCTCAACCTGAGACTCGTCGATTTCTTCAATGGCCTCATAAAGCAGTTTGGCGCAGAATCCGATGGACCTGAATCCGATGGCCAGCATCCCGGCAAATACGCCCGGCCCCAAAATGGTAACCAGCATCAGAGCCCACAGTAGGGAATTGATGGACCGTGATGCGACGATCACGAAAAGTGCGATAGGGCGCACAAAGGCGGTCGATGGTGTGGTGTTACGCGCTGCCAGAAAGGCGATGGGAAATGCCATGACCACGGCCATCAAGGTTCCGAGCGTGGCGATGGCGACCGTATCCCAAACCGGACGCCAAAGAGTTTCCATGTAACTCCATTTTGGAGGTATCATGCGCTCCACCATGTCAACGGTAATGCGGGGCGCATCGAGCACAAAAAACCAGGTGGTTTTGTCAGATACCAGTTGCCAGCAATACATGAAGATTGCGACGGCAATAAACTGTACGGCCCAGATGCTGACCTGGCGGTTGCGATCTCGCCGTTGCCAGACTTTGGTCGTTCCGGATGATTTGATCGGCATTACTGGACCCACTTTCTGACATAGCCGGAGCTGTATTCCACCGCCATGACGATGGCGATAATGATCAAAAGAATTGCCGCAGACGTGTCATATTCGTACCGGTCAAAAGAGGTCAACAGGGTCGCGCCGATGCCGCCGGCGCCGACGATGCCGACAACAGCCGATTCACGGAAATTGATGTCAAAGCGGTACATGGCCAGACCGATCATTCGCGGCATAACCTGCGGCTGGATGGCATAATTCAGCCATTGAAACCAGGATGCGCCCGTGGATTTGACGGCTTCCGCCTGAACAACATCCATGTCTTCGATATCTTCCGCCAGTAATTTTCCATAAAAACCGACGGTGCCGACGGACAGCGCAATGATTCCGGCAAAAGGGCCAAAGCTGAAAATCTTCACCGCAAACAGGGCGATGATAATTTCGGGGAAGGTCCTCGATAGGGCGAGAATGCCACGTGAAAACAGGTAAACCGGGCGTGGCGCCAAATTGCGCGCCGCCCCCAGTCCGACCGGAATCGACAGCCCGATCCCGATCACTGTTGAGACGACCGTCATCCATAAACTTTCATAGATACCGTCGAGAATATCCCCTGACTTGGAAACAAAATCTGGTGGAAAAAAGGCGGAAACAAAGCGCTCTGCCCGTGGCAAACCATCGGCGACCCGGCCCCAGTTGATCTCCATGGTGCCGAGTGCCAGCGCCAGATAAATCGCACCACCTACAGCGATGCCCCAACGCAGCATCGGGCTTTTGATGAAAGGCGGGCGTTTCCAGATACGGCTGATGGACATGATCGTGCCCCCCCCCCCTCAATCGGCGGCGACGGAAGCGACCGCACCATCCTCGTCGTCTTCATCTTCGACCTTTTCTATGGTCGCCTCCCAATCCTCTTCTCCGTAAATCTGGGTTAGAACATCAGGCGTCATACCATCGGGCGGGCCGTCATAAACGATTTCGCCCAGTTGCAGGCCGACGATCCGTTCGGCAAACATTTGAGCCAGCAAGACATCGTGAATGTTGATGATGGCAGACAGGTTGCGTTCCTGACAGAGCTCACGGATCAGACGCATGATCTGGCGCGACGTTTTTGGATCAAGAGACGCTGTCGGTTCATCGACCAGCAACAGTTCCGGGTTCTGAATGAGGGCACGGCAAATACCCACTCTTTGTCGTTGACCGCCGGATAGTTCGTCGGCCCGTTTGTCGGCCATATGGTCCAGCCCAACCCGTTCGAGAAGCCGAAAGGCTTCATCAATATCGGACTGCGGGAATTTTCTGAAATAACTGCGCCAGAAACTGACGTAGCCCAATCGCCCGGACAGCACGTTTTCCATCACCGTCAGGCGTTCAACCAGTGCATACTCCTGAAAAATCATGCCGATGCGGCGGCGTACTTTTCGAAGTTGGCCCTGTGACAAGCTGGTCAATTCCACCTCACCCAGGTGAGCGGTGCCGGATGTCGGTTCGACCAGACGGTTGACGCAGCGGATCAGCGTGGATTTCCCGGCACCTGACGGCCCGATCAACGCTAGCACCTGACCGTTCGGAATTTCGAGATCGACGTCCTTTAGGGCAAGATCGCCGGTTTTATATTGTTTCGTAAGTTTATTGAGGCGCAGCATTAAATTTCCGCCGTGTCGATTGAGATAAAATGATAAAAAATAACCTGTCAGGAGAGACACCTAATCAGGGGAGACACCTAAAATGATGCCTCCCCTGCAGGATGTCGTGTTGCTTATTTGCAATTGTACTTGATGTCGTTACCGGCGTCGATTTTGCGAATAACGGCCCAATCGGTTTTATGTTGGATGCCGATGAAGCGATCTTCTTTCTTGAACTCTTTTTTGAGCTCTGAGCCTTCCCATGGGAAGGTAAAGAATGCCTGTTTGATTTTCGCGACCAGGCTCGGGTCAAGGTTGTGGGCATGACCGTAACCGGTTGTCGGGAAAGTCTGCGACTTGTAGATGGTGCGGATTTTGGTTGGGTCGACCACTTTACGATCAATCATCCGGTTCATCACCGAATTGGCGACGGAGGCAACCTCATAATCCTTGTTGGCAATGCCGAGTACCGAGTTGTCATGTTTCCCTGAAAAGGTGGTTTTGAAATCCATTTCTTTAACCAGACCAAATTCTGATTTCAGCAGGGCGCTTGGGGCCTTGTTGCCGGAGTTGGATGTTGGTGAGGTAAAGGCCATGGTTTTGCCTTTGATGTCGGCGGGCGACATGATTTTTGAATCAGCTGGAACAATGATTTCCATTTCGTAGCCAAACGTGCCATCGGCTTTAGCCATCATGGCAAACGGCACGAGGCCGGCGCAGCTTACGGCAATCGGGTTGGAACCCGTGTTGAAGCCCGCCACATGAAGGCGACCGGAGCGCATGGCTTCCAACTGGGCGGCATTGGACTGAACCGGGAAAAAGGCAACTTTTTTACCGGTCGTATTTTCCATATGTTTGATAAAACCATCCCAGACCTTGGCGTAAACGGCGGGGTCTTCAACTGGCGTGTAGGAAAAAATAACCGTGTCGGGGTTTGCCCATTTGCTGGAGTCGAGCGGCAGATCGGCGGTTTGATCGCGGTTGCGGTCGCAATATTGTTTGTCGAGCGTGCCGCGATAGCATTCTGCGGCGTTAGCCGGAGATGATGCACTGGCGAAAACGCCCAATGATGCGCCAAAGATGGTGGCGGCCAGCAAGGTTTTGGTCAATTTCATTATAGTCTCCCTGTGTTTTAGGTCGGACTGGAGGTGCTGATATTCAATTGTCGATTTTATCCTGTAGCATCGACCCCGTAGCATCGACCCTATAGCACCGACATTGATCCCAATCACCCCAGTTCTCAATTGTGACAGTTTTTTTACAGTAATGTTACAAACCTAATGAGATCGGCAAAGCTTGGCAATGTGAAAAAGTTCATATTGCCTTTCGTTTTTTTCGGTAATGAAAATTTTACCGCCCACAGTCGGTTAAAATCATGATAAACACTGGAATGCGGAGCTTGACAGGGCCATCACGCTTGCTAACTTGCGCCCAGTAAACGCCTAATGCCGCCTTAGCTCAGCTGGTAGAGCATCGCATTCGTAATGCGGGGGTCGGGTGTTCAAGTCACCCAGGCGGCACCATTTCTTTCCAATGACTACCCCGCTGTTTGACGGAATGTAATCTCGACAAGGTCGCCTGCGTTCTCTCGCAAAAGAGCTTTGATCGGAATGAGGATTCGGCGTTCCGGCAATGCAGATATTTGCTTTGACCATGTGATGTCCGCACCTTTTCGGACAACCAGCGTCCCTTCGGCCTGATGTGTAAATCGAAGCTGAAAATTCTGCATACCGGACAGGCTCAACGGCAAACTGATTCGTTGTGGAACAACAAACTTGATAGGACCGGTTAAAGATACGGGCAGTTCTTTCTCTGACGTCGGTAGCCGTCCGTCAAGGTCGTCTGCAACCATGTTGCCGATCAGCTTGCCCTCTTGCCAACTCCAGCCAGCGGTTTCGACAGGACGCAGGAGATTTCCGGTGGCAAAATAGACCGGATCAGAGCATCGGCCATATTGATCGACGACCGGGCCGCCGGTGGCGTGGTCGACCGTCAAGTGTCCGCAAAGCGCGAGACTTGCCTCCGGCGTGAACCGGCCTGTCAGGACAACTCCATCACAATCGATCGTGCGCCGGTTTCCGCTCGCATCTTCAATCACAACGGCACTAACCTGGTTGATGCCTTCAATTGCAACGACGCGAGAACCCAGATGAAGCGGAATTCCCATGAGGCGTGGATAGAGCGATGACGGCCAGCGGGCGGTTACCCGAGAGTTTTCTTCAAGCATGGCGACGGGGCGTATTTTGGCATGCCGACAGGTCATGATCGCTGAGAACGACACCAGTTCGGTTCCGACAATCACCGGTCGCTCGAACGGTTTTTGACCTTTCAGGTAGATCATCGACTGTAGCGCACCGGTGTTGATGATACCTTGTGGACGACTACCTGCTATCAGCCTCGCCGAACGCGGCGTCTCACGCACGCCTGTCGCATAGATGATCCTGCGGGCGCTGATTTCCTCTGTGCCTTCGTCTGTCGCGATCAGCAACACACCGTTCGGGCGCGCCTCGACCACGGTCGTTGACGGGTGAATTTCAACGCCGGCAGTGCGCGCGGCAAGGACCAGGTTTTTGGCGTATTTGGGGCCGGTCAAGATACGCTTGAACTCGCGCATACCAAAGCCAATGTGCCCGCAATGACGGGGAATGCCACCGGCTTCGGGCTCCCGGTCAAGCACAACGACACGCGAAATGCCGCGATGTTTAAGCTCGGTTGCCGCCGCTAAACCGGCAGGCCCGCCGCCAATGACGGCAACATCGATTTGCTTTTTCCCGCCAAGGATGAGGTCAGCCATGACTGATCTCATCCGAAGGCGGTTTGTTAAAGTAACCTTCAGTCAATTCGGCCAGGCGTGCCGCGCAATAAAACCCCTGACAGCGTCCCATCGTGGCCCGGGTCTGTCGTTTCAATCCCGACATTGATCGTGCGCCAAGCGGTCCTGTCAGCGCCTGAGTGATCTCGCGTCTGGTCACAAGCTCGCAGTGGCAGACAATTTCGCCGTGGTCTTTACAGCGCCAATCACGATCCCCACATTGCGCCAGGACCGCCGTCGTCGGCACGCTCGGCTTGGCAATCGCGGAGTGGGTTGGCCCCATTTCAGTATATAGTTTGTATACGTGCCGGGCGATGCCCAGTGCACTACTCAGGCCGGTCGAGCGAATACCACCAACGGTTATCCAGCCCACGTCCGGTTTTGCATCAATTTGATAGTCCTTGTATTCGCTGGCTGGCCGCAAACCCGCGTAGACCGCAGTAACGGGCATGCCTTCCAGGTCGGGAAACCTCTCCACACCAGAGGAAATCAACGCGTTAAGCGCCGCCTCGTCGGTTGATGCATCGGATCGGCTTTCCTGATCCTCTGCTGTCGGGCCGACCAGAACATTGCCAAAAACAGTCCGGCACACCACCACACCCTTGGTGCGGGACGTCGGTACCGGAAGAATGATCGAATTAACCAGCGCCGATGCGGCCTTGTCGAAAATGACAAATTGGCCTTTGCGCGGGGTAATATTGAACTTTGTGGCCCCCAGTAGGGCATTGTCCAGCCTGTCTCCATAAAGACCTGCGCAATTAATGACGTGCCTGGATTTCAGCCTGCCTCCTGATGTTTCCAGGTGCCACTCACTGCCATCAAAATCACCTCCAGTGACCTCACAGGATAGAAAAACTTGTCCGCCATTCATAAGTGCCTGACGCAAATAGGCGTAGGGTGCGGACCAGGGGTCGATAATGCTTTCTCCCGGAACATCAATTGCCGCCGTTGCATTTTTCGACAATTTGGGTTCCCTGCGAAAAAGCTCCCTAACCTCAATAGGCTTTACATCTTCAACGCCGTTGGCGTGCGCTTGTTTTATAATTGCATCTAGCTTTGCAGCTTCTTCATCGCTCCAGGCGACCATATGGGCACCGGAACCTTCGCGAGGAAGTCCCATTTCGGCGTGGATTTCCGCATATTCCCGATAACCATCACGAATACAGGATAATTCCAATGAACCCGGTGGCGCGTCGAACCCGGTGTGTAAAATAGCACTGTTGGCCTTGCTGGCACCATCGAGTATGTCGGCCGCTTTTTCAACAACTGCGACATTCGCGCCTTCCAATACGAAACGCCGGGCAATTGCACACCCCACCACGCCAGCGCCAATAACAACGGCGTCGAAAATCTGATCACTTATGACAGATTGTGTTGGCTTGGATGGCAGTTGCCGGGCGCTCTTCACAATTGCTACCTCGTTTTAAACATATGGCAAATCGTATATTTTAAAGGTCAATACGAACCGAGATCTGGCACAGTATCCAATGATGGCTAAGGTTGGTGGTGCTCTTCAAACGGATGCGGGCCATCGACGTCTCGGACGTAGACGGTGTGCGTTACCAGGTCCTGTTGCGGGGTCCAAAAATGCAGCTGATAGCTGGGTGCATCCAGATAAAATTCAGAAGGACGTTTCAGAGTAAGGTCAAGCCCCAAACGCATCCCGATGCTGGGTGCTGTGCTAACTACTGTGCCACGCCACCGAACATGAATGGGTAGATGAATATGACCACAAAATATACCTTCTATGTTTGCATATTTGTCGACAACGTCCCCCAGTCGGTCGGCTCCTGAAAATCCGTCCATATCGGTTTCCAGAACGCCACACTTGACCGGTGGATGATGCATGAAAATGATTGTTGGCCGCTCTTTAGCTTCAGACAAACGCTCGTCAAGCCATGCCGCCCTTGTTTGGCATATTTCCCCCCCGGGGGCGCCCGGTACAGTGCTGTCCAATGCGATTAACCGAACATCGAAAGCATCGATGACATAATTACTGAAATCCCGAAATCCAGACGGGCAGGCCTGTTCAGAAAATGCCGCGCCAAGGCTCTCTCGGGTATCGTGATTTCCAGGTATGATGTAAAATGGGCTTTTGAGCTTACTCAAAAGGCTTGCAGCCTGTTCGGCTTCTTCTATCTTGCCTGAGCTGGTAATATCCCCGGTGACGAGTACGACATCGGGTTTTGGCTCGCACTGATTAATATGATCAACACAGCGCGCCAAATTCTCAGACATCGGCGCGATGCCATATGTTTTTTTACCCCACCCGGCGATGTGTGTATCACTGATTTGTACAATGAGCATGCGATCCTCGCGTCAATTCGCCGTGTCAGCTGATGATCTTGGCAAACAAGTATCCTTTGCGGCCAATGTGTTGGCCTTATGGTTTCTGTCGATGGGTTCGCCTCGGCAATACAGAGCTGGTCCCATGGCCCAAATCCACGGGACCAACTCTGATCACCATCTTCCTAAAAGCCACCAAAGAGGCAAAGGGCCTTTTTTGTTGGAAGATTCTTAGCCCTGGCCACAGGCGGTTCGAAAACCGCCTGTGACGTTTCCCAGAGATAAGTGGAGGTTATTCGTCCAACCACCACTGCGGGCCCCGGTACGGGAGCGCCCAGTAGTACTCGTAGGAATGGGTTTTGAACTCGGTCACGTTTTTGAGGGCATTCCGGTTATAAATTACCCCGGGTGCCTGCACCGTGCCGATAAACAGGGTGTTGCTCACCATGGTTTCCACCAATTTTGCACCCAGCGCATCCGATTCCGGCGTACCGTTCGGTATGGATTGGAATGCATTGATATCTTTCATGAGCTGTTTCACATACTCGGGCGGTTCGACCCCAGCGGCGCCCTTGCTATCCACCCACTCGGCCCACAGCATACCAGTGCGGAGGAAAAAGTAAGTATCAAATGGGGGTACCCACAATGCGTTACTGCCCATCACGATGGCAAGGGGTTGGCCTTTCCGCCACATGCCTACATCCAGATCGTTCGAAGATTGCGACGAACGGTACTCATCCGGCGTCACTTCTTTCAACTGTGTTTGAACGCCCACAGCAGACCAGTGTTGAGCGACAAGCTCCACAACTTCACCGGCAATACCCTGAGTCGCGAATTGCAGGTTCAGCACCAGCTTTTCACCATTGGGCAACTCACGGAAACCATCACCATCGGTATCCTTCATGCCAACTTCGTCCAGCAGGGCTTTCGCCTTATCCGGAGCGTATTCGGCCATGTAGGTCGACCATTTCGGATCGACGAAATTCGGCGCTGGCGAAAACCCGATATATTGTTGCGGCTTGCCCAGACCGAAGAACGCAACTTCGTTGATCTCTTCTCGGTTCATCGCAACCGACATGGCCTGACGGAACCGCACATCGCCGAAAACTTTGCGTTTTTCAGGGTTTTTCGAAGTTACGTTGAAGGCGAAGGTCGGTGCCGAGATTTCCGGCTTAATCTGGATTCTATAATTACCGGCCTCCTGTTTATCCAGCAGTACCGGAGACGACGCGAGTTGCAGCGACTGTGACTTGAAGTCCACCTCACCGTTGATCAGCTTCAAGATACGAACTTCGTTTTCGTTGATGTAGATCTCGTCCTGTTCGCTGATATAGGGCAGCTGATTGCCAGCCGTATCAACCATGAAGAAGTAAGGATTTGCCACCAGGTGACGGCCATTTGGGGTATCCGTCACATAGATATGCGATTCCAGTGTCGGCACCACGTCCGCCGGCAGATTGCCTGCTTTGGTCGGGGTCTTCAGCAGCGGTGACGGGGTATCCGTCCAGTCCGAGTTGCCGAAGTAGGCCGAAAGCACATCAAGGCCGTCTTTATAGCCGGCTGCCTTCGCCATTGCGTCAGCTTTCGAGTTCAGCTTTGGATCCCATTTGCTCAAGAAATGCTTAGGTTGAAAGCCCTGGGCGAAAGACGATGCAAAGTGAGCCAGCAGGCCGGGCTTGGGTGCCGGAAGGTTGAAGATCACCGTTTGAGCGTCTGGCGTGGCGACAGTCATGCGCTCGCCTGCGACCAAAACATAATCCTTCGGTTTGGCGATAACGTCCGGGTTCAGTGCCAGATTGTCATACCAGTATTTCACATCGGCTGAGGTGAACGGCGCACCGTCCGACCATTTGTGGCCTTTGCGGAGATTGAAGGTCAGCTGGGTGAAGTCGTCATTCCATTTCCAGCTTTTGGCAACCATCGGAACGATGGTTTGCAGATCATCAGAATAGCGTACCAAGTTAACGTGACGCACAGACAAGAAACCAGCTGTACCCGCCTCAGGCGCATTTGAGATAACATCAAATACTCCGCCATACTTGCCGATCGAGGTGTAGGGCGCCACGACCAGCGGCTCTGCCGGGATACGCTCAGCGAGCGACGGCAGTTCCGAGTTGCCACGGATGCGCCCGTTCAATTTCGCAGCGTCCGGGTTGCCTTGGAAAGTCATGGTGCAGTTAGCGGCGGACTGGAATTCAGCCAGCTCGTACTGTTGCGGGAAGGCCCCGCCTGCGACATTCATTGAGTTACTTACCGTTACGGCAGGACAAGCTGCAGCTTGTACCTGCGGGGCAGCCGTGAGTGCTAACAATGCAACACTGGCTAACATCAAACGTTTCATTATATCTCCTCCTAAAGTTAATGTTGATTGCCGAAGTAGTCGGCAGTTTCATTTCGTGTCGAGAAAATTCATCCAGGCATAAATCCCGCCACTTCTGATTTTATCTTTACAGCCGGAAAAATCAGTTTGATAGGGTAACGCGGTCTTGGTGTTTTGTAGAATGACGACAATTAAACAGATTACCGTCAGGGCAGCACCCAGCCTCGCGCCTATATTAATTCTGCTTGAGAGCAGGTAGCTTATGACCGGTACTTAAATTTTCCTAACAGATCGTGCAATTTTTCTTCTCCCTGTTGCCTCAGCATTTAGAACTCATACGCTTGGGTACGTTATGTTGGCGTATCGTCATATTCATTAGCTGAATATGGAATAATTTGTAGTATTAAATGACCATATGGTCAATTTAATATAGGAAATGGTCACGAAAGTTTAACAGAGAAAATGGTCATGAAAGTTTAACATAGGAAATGGTCGTGAAGGTTTAACATAGGAAATGGTCATGAAGGTTAGGCAGCGCCAGAACAAGATTGTTGATATTGTTCGCAAAAAAGAAAGTGCGACGGTAGGGGAACTGGCCTCGCAACTGGATATTTCGCGCGAAACGATTCGACGGGATCTGTCTGACCTGGCCGGAACGGGCAAAATCCATAAAGTGCATGGTGGCGCAACAATTCCGCGAGATTTTGGCGAGAATACATTTCAGCAACGCATGTTGGACCACGCCGAAGCCAAGATGCGGATTGCCCAAAAAGCGATCTCATTGTTTGGAGCTGGAGAGGCCCTGTTTGTCGATACGGGATCGACAACGCTGTATTTTGCCGAAAAACTGTCCGAAATTTCGGGACTGACCATCATCACAAATTCAGCCGAGATCGCCAGGACGGTTTCATCAAACTCTGTGCGCGGTCGATCAGAATCTGACGTCGACCAGCGGACTTATCTGCTTGGAGGCGAGTACAAACTCGGCAACCGCCAGACAGTGGGAACAATGGTTGCCTCTCAGATTAGATTGTTCCGCGCTCATCATGCGGTGCTGACCATTGGCGCGTTGGACGGCCAAACAGGCGCAATGGATTTCAATATGGAAGAAGCACAGGTCGCTCGCGCCATGATCGAGCAGTCACAATCCCTGACGGTTCTGATGGATGCGACGAAATTCAATAAACTGGGTTCTTTCGACGTCTGCCCGCTTGCCCAAATCGACCGCTTGGTTGTTGATCAAGAGCCACCAGACGCGCTTGGAGAATCTCTTGAGGCGGCAGGTGTAAAGGTCATACTGGCGCACTGAAAAGAGGGTTATAGGGAGAACAGGGCTCGACTTTGTTCATATTCGGTTTTGAAATTCCATCCTGAAATACAGAAATGTATTTGTGGAAAATCACAATAATGGTTTTTACGTACCTTTTGTGCGTTTGTAATGTGGGGGCGAGTGTTCAAGTCATCCAGGCGGCACCATTATATCCAACACCTTGGCGCAATTTATTGCTGGACTGGCGTAATCTGAGGCGCTAGGCGCGGGTGGCGGCTTCTTCAGTGACAATTTCAACAATGTCCCGGCAGTCTTGCTCGGTGAAGGTCAGCGGGACGCGCAAGTCGCAGGTGGTCGACAGAACTCGGATTGTATTTGGCAGGGGATTAATATCGCCAAGATAATGCCAACTGTCGTAACGGCTGGTAAAGCCGACTGGCGCTTCGCCTCCGAACCACTTGATCTCGACACCGCGTGCCGCACAACGGTTTAGGAAGTCCGTGATATTTTCTGTCCCGATCCCCAGGGCCTTGAACTGAATTGAAGACCCTACAAATTCTTCGTGTTGCTTGCGTGTGACGACCTCCAGACCGGGTGCGGAACGAAAGCCGCTCTCCAGAATGTGGTAGCGCAGGTTCCAGCGGTGTGCATTTTCCTCAAGATGTGGCAACTGTGCGCGTAGGATTGCGGCGCGCAAATTATCCATTCGGGCCGAACAGTTAGGGCTTTCGAGCCGGACCTTGCGAAACACATCTTCCGTCGGAATTGCGCCGTGGGTCCCATAAAGCATGTAGGACCCAGACCCGACGACAGCCCGGGCCGCCAGTTCAGGATTATTGGTCGTGATAAAACCCCCTTCCCCCGAATTCAGGTGTTTGTAGGTTTGAGTCGAGAAACAGGCAACATCGCCAAAGTTTCCGGACCGGATACCCTTCCACCGGGCCCCCATGGTATGGGCACAGTCTTCAATTAGCGTAATGCCAAATTCTTGGCATATAGCCAAAATTCCGTCCATGTCGGCAATGTGACCGCGCATGTGCGACAGCATGAGATATTTGGCCTGACTTTCCTCAGCTTTGGCACGCAGATCAGTTAGATCCGTATGCCAGTTTTCATCGATTTCGACCAGAACCGGCACACCGCCAACGGCAAAAATAGCGCCGGGAACGGGTGCCAGAGTGTAGGCGTTGGCCAGTATTTTGGTGCCGTGGTCGACACCTGCGGCACGCAAAGCAATCTGCATTGCCTGACCGCCAGATGTCGTGGCGAGGCAGTAGTTCACGTCCTGCCATTGGGCAAACTCCTGCTCAAGAAGTGTTGCTTCCGAGGTTTCATCCGGCACGGTATTGTACCTGTGCAACCGCCCACCCCGCAGAATTTCACTAACCCGTGAAATGGCCGATTCTGGAATTGGTTCTTGCTGGGTGAAAGGTTTGTTAAATCGCTTGGGCATTATCAGTCATACCGCTGCTGATTGGCGACCTCGAAACCCCAGTCTCTATCCGGGAAGTATTTTTTAAGCCGCCAATCGCATGCCCGCGCATGCCCGTCCATGCCTTCAAGTCGACTGATGCGAGACGCAACCGCACTGAACGTCAGGTTGGCTTCTTCATTAATTTTCTGCCACGTCAGAACCTTCAGAAACTTCATGACATTAAGCCCGCCGGTGTAGCGGGCAGCGCCTTTGGTTGGCAGGATATGGTTGGTGCCTGAGCATTTATCTCCATGAGTGACATTGGCACCTTCCCCCAAAAATAGAGAACCGTAATTTTTTAACCGCTCTTTCCACCACTCCAGATCTTTCGCAATGACCTGTAAATGCTCGCTTGCATAACGATCTGATATTTCGCAAACCTCCTCGCGGCTCTCGCAGAATATGATCTCCCCGTGGTCTCGCCACGCTGCTGCAATCACGTCTCCACTCGGAAAGTCATTGGCAATTTTTGGCAGTATGCGATTAACGGTGTCGGCAAGATCACGTGATGTCGTGAACAACCAGACGGGGGAATCAGGGCCATGCTCGGCCTGACCGGCAAGATCGATGGCGACGGTCATCGGATCGGCCGTATGATCAGCAATAACGGCGCTTTCTGTCGGCCCGGCGAAAACATCAATGCCAACCTCGCCAAAAAGCAAGCGCTTTGCTTCGGCAACATAAGCATTGCCGGGTCCGACCAGGATATCTGCAGGGGGCGTTCCGAACAGGCCAAAGGCCATGGACGCAATGGCCTGAACACCGCCCATCTCAAGAATCATATCGGCACCAGCCAAATCCATGGCATAGGCCACCTGCGGGGCGATTGATGCTCCTCTTGGTGGAGAGGCGGCAACTACGAACGGCACACCGGCGACCTTCGCTGTGGCAATGCTCATGATCGCCGAGGCGGCATGGGCATACCGTCCACCCGGCACGTAGCAACCCGCACAATTAATCGGGACAATCCGCTGACCCAATTGTACGCCGGGCTCGGTTTCAATCTCAAACTCTGTCAGGCTGGTCCGTTGGGCTTCGGCGAACCGCTTTACCTGAGTATGAGCGAAGCCGATGTCCTGTTTTTCCTGATCGGTGACCTCGGCAATGAGATTGTTCTTTTTTTCTTCGGACAATACGAAGGAGTCGCTCCAGCCATCCAGAGACTGCGCATAGTCGATAACCGCTGCTTCACCCTCTGAGCGAATGCGAGATAGCATCGACTCAACGGTTTCCCGGACCCTATTGCTTTCGGCCTCTTTCTCGACCTGAGAACGTTTTATGTATTCCATGTCTTAATTCCAAATGTCAGATTCTCATTCTTGAAAATGAGCACAGCACCGAACTACGCATCCTCGTCAGTTCACCCTCAGGCGCGACACCTTTCCAGACTCAATCGCGATGTTTAATTTTTTTAAAATTTTGATTTAAAAAATGTGGAACGGCGAGGTGCTAATCGGAAATGACCTCAATTGCCCCGGCCATATGGGGCACGATACTGGCAAGCCGTGTGACGACCTGATTCTTGACCAGTTGCCGACAGTCTTTCGCGAGTTGATCTGGCAGGTCTCCAAGCTCACCGGTTCGGGCAATCAGATATATTTGACGCGAGAAAGCCGGAAATGGAACATGAGAGACTTCGATCTGAGGGATAAACCGTTCGGCGTCGAGCAGGTTTAGCGGCGTTGTTATGGTCCAGCCCCCGGCCTGCACGACCATCGCGATCACTGAGCGCGTTGCCTCCAGTGCAAATCTGCGTGGCATATCGAAACGCACACGTTTCAGGTGTTGGGTTATTGTTCGACCGATCGGGATGGCTTCGGAATACTGTATGAAGGGTGCATGGGACAATTGCTCAATCGTGTCCTCGCCATCACGCAATAGACCCGCGGCTGTCACCAGGATGAACGGTTCGCGTACAATCGGGATCGAGTGAAATCCGTTGACGTCAGCCGGAACAGTCGCCGAGACGCAAATATCTACTTCACGCTGTTGTAGCATATCGATCAAATGATCAGAGCGCCCCGAGTAGGCGTTGACAAAGCAGTCACGGAACCGCTGCTGTAAACTGGCAACAAGAACAGGTGTTAGCGATGCATCAAGATCGTCAATGATGGCAAGGTTAAGCTTTGGCAGGTCAACGAGTCCATGCTCGGAAAGTTGGGCTTGAGCATCCGCTACGGCTTCAAGAATCTTGTGGGCGTGGGCCTGCAGCATTTGTCCGGCAGGTGTTAATTTTAGCGGGCGGGTCTTGCGGTCAAACAGCTTTGCGCCAACCGACTGCTCGAGCGCCGTGATTTGTTGTGATACCCCTGACGAACTGCCACCGATCAGCGTTGCCCCGTCGCTGACGGAGCCGGTTTCCTTAACACTGACAAAGGCGCGCAAGCCGCGCAATGTTAACTCAGGACTGTTCTTATTCGTCATAATGCGTAACCACCCCATTGCACCATCTGGTTTTTCTGGTGCAACAAAATGTTTTGCTGCCGACCGTCCGCAAACCGTGCCGTCCAGATGCTACCATCAGATTCTGCACACCTGCCCCAATAAAACAGTGAAGTGTAAAATATTTAAATTTTATGGAAAGATTTTTCAATTTATCTAAAAACAGGCCGTTTTTCTTGACATATAAGCCCAATCCAACCGCCATAAGGCATCAAAAATGGATCATTGGGAATCAGCCAGCCTTTGATCACAATAATTTTTAGTGCTGACACAGGAGGAGATAGACATGACCCCTTTTAAAACTCTGCTTTGCAGAGCTGGCGCGTTGACGTTGCTTGCCACAAGTTCAGTTGCAGCCACCATGGCCAACACGACAGCGGCAAACGCTGAAGAACTCACCGTCGCCTATTTTCTGGAATGGCCGACACCAAATCAGTTTGCGCAAGCCAAGAAAATGTATGCAAAAGAACTTGGTATGGACATCAAGTGGGTTTCATTTGATGCGGGAACGGCAATGTCGGCGGCGATGGCCTCCGGGGATGTCCAGATCTCCTTCTCCCAAGGCATTCCACCGTTTGTTGTCGCGGCTTCCGCCGGGCAGGATCTTCAGGTCGTTGATGTTGCGGTGTCGTATTCCGAAAATGACAATTGTGTTGTCCGCGCCAGCCACGAAATTACAAAAGACAATGTCAAGGAACTGGAAGGCAAACAGGTCGGCGTGCCTCTCGGTACGGCGGCTCACTACGGGTTCCTGAAACAGATGGCGCATTTTGGCGTCAACACATCAACCATGAAAATTGTCGATATGGCTCCGGCTGATGGGGCTGCTGCTTTTGCATCCGGCAATCTCGATATGGTCTGTGGTTGGGGCGGCGCGCTGCGTCGAATGAAAGAGCACGGTAATGTACTGATGACAGGTGCCGAAAAAGAAAAACTCGGTATTCAGGTTTTTGATGCCACCACCGTTTCGACCCAGTGGGCTAGTGAGAACGCTGAGCTGCTGGCAAAATTCCTGAAAGTTACGGCGGACATGAACGCTAAATTTGCCGGTGGAGGATCGGCTGAGATGCTTCCTGCCATCGCCAAGGCCGCAGGCATGGACCAGAAAGCCACCAAAGAGACAATGGCTGGCTTCGCTTTCCCGACAATTGAAGAGCAACTCAGCGCCCAATGGTTAGGCGGTGGAACGCAGAAATTTCTTAAAGAAGTTGGAGATTTCTTCGTCAAGCAGGGCACCATTCCAAAAGCCCGTGGCAGTTATGATAGCGCAGTCGACGCCAGTTACCTCAGGGCGGCTTCAAAAATGTAGCTAAAAACCGGAGTGAGCGCGGCGCGTAGAAACACCTTACGGGCCGCGCTCAATCCCTATATCATGACAAGTGCTGAAAAATCGAGGGGGACGGCGTTTTGACGGAGGCCAACCAGTCATCTCTACATCTTGATGACCAGTCATCGTTGCATATCGATGATATATCCATGACGTTTAGCCTCCCCAACGGCAGTGCCGTAGAGGCCTTAAAAAGTGTTTCCCTCAGGCTCGCCGCTGGCGAGCTTCTTTCTGTTTTGGGGCCTTCGGGCTGCGGGAAAACCACGCTTTTGAACATTCTCGCCGGGTTTCTGGCTCCGACGGGTGGGCAGGTGGTTCTTAATGGTCATCAGGTCACCGGACCGGACCCTGAGCGCGGCATGGTATTTCAGCGTGGCGCTTTGTTTGAGTGGATGTCGGTTCGGAAAAATATTGGATTTGGGCCCGCCATGAAGGGTGTCCCGGAAAAACAAATCAGACAGCGTGTAGATGAGCTGCTGGAGATTGTCGGGTTGCATGATTTCGGCGACAAAGCGATTTACGAACTTTCCGGGGGCATGCAACAGCGGGTTGCCCTGGCAAGGTGTCTCGCCAATGATCCGGACGTGATTTTGATGGATGAACCGCTCGGTGCCCTTGATGCTTTAACGCGCGAAAAAATGCAGGGGCTGGTCCTTAAACTTTGGAAAGAAACGGGCAAGACCATCATCCTGATCACTCATTCAGTAGAGGAGGCGCTGCTTCTTGGCGAGCGGTTGTTGGTTATGGCCCCCAGACCAGGTCGCATCCACAAGGAATATCATTTGCCATTTGCCGAGCTTGGCGTTGATGCGGATTTGCGTGAAGTTAAAAAACATCAAGATTACGGAAACAAACGAGAAGAAATTCTGTCCATGATCTGGGAGATGGAAGAAGAAATTATGGGCAGAAAGGAATAACGCAATGTTGGTACTGACGATCTACATCGCAATATTTGTTCTGGCCTATGTCATCTACCATCTGGTTGTCGGTCGATCTGCGTCTAAGCTGGGTTTTAACGCGCGAAAAACCGTCACTTTTGGTGACGAAAGTGCGGTGACCGCCAATCGGACGGCATCCGTGATTTCAGTTGTTGCCATATTCCTTATTTGGGGGGCGTTTACGGGCTCAAGCCTGTCACCCGTTCACGTGCCCGGCCCATTTGTCGGCGATACGTCTTTTTCATACACGGCCACCAACCCTCAAAACCAAACAGATGAGGCAACGGTCTATGTGCGGGTAGGGTTTATTGGAGAGGAGTTTGGGAAGCCTGAAATACCTGATAATAAGCAGTCCGTTTTCGCCAAAGATGATGCGATGAAAGTTGGCGCATGGCGCAGTGGCCTCATTCGCGCACAGAACAATGATGATGGTGGGAAGATAAAGGGCTACCGGATCACTGCCATCGATGGTCAGCCTATCGCACCAAAACAATCCGTTGAAGTTTTAGATGGCGTTGTCAACATGACGGCAAAAGGCAGCTTGTCTTTTGTTCCTAATCAGGGATGGCAAATGGAGCCGATCTGGCTTCCGGCACCGGAAACCATCGTCTCTCGACTGATTGAAATTTCACGGGATGGTTACCAAAACGTCGCGCTTTCTGAAAACATTGGCTGGTCGCTTTTCCGTGTGGTTGTAGGGTTTTTACTTGGCAGTATTGTTGGTGTACCCCTTGGCTACGCAATGGGGCTGAATGACTGGTTCCGGGGCTGGTTTGATCCAATTGTCGAATTTATGCGGCCCATTCCGCCCTTGGCGCTTATTCCGCTGGTCATTATCTGGTTTGGCATCTGGGAGCAGGGAAAGATAAGCCTTTTGTTTCTCGCGGCACTCTGGATCATGACCATATCTGCCCGTGCCGGTGTATCTGGAGTCAATATTTCCAAGGTTCACGCGGCTTATTCGCTCGGCGCATCGAAGCTCCAGATCCTGCTACATGTAATTATCCCAAACTCATTGCCGGAAATTTTCACCGGTGCACGGGTCGCCATGGGTGTGTGTTGGGGGACCGTTGTTGCGGCTGAGTTGGTGGCAGCAGAAAAAGGTGCCGGTAAAATGATCATTGCTGCGTCGAAATTTCAGCAAACAGATATTGTTATCATGGGTATCATTCTGATTGGCGTCATCGGATTTGGGATCGATATTCTGATGCGTATGGCAGAGAAAATTCTGGTGCCATGGAAAGGTAAGGGTTAGGCGGGTGTTCACGTCACCTCGTCGGCTTCAATTCTTGCCCTAACGGTGAGCAGTCAGCCGATGTCTGGCGTCAGCCAAAATCTCCCAATGCGTCGTGCAGGCCCTCAATCCGTTTCAACCGTTCGCGTCCGGCCTGTCCGGTCTTGGTTAGCAGTGCGCTACACAGGTGATGAATCAGGCTCATTGCCGCCGTATAGCTATCAAAGACACCGACGCCAGCGACCTCGGCATGGAGGATCCATTTGGCATAATTGACCGTCGGTCCAACCGTCGGGTCGGTGATATATAAAATCGGAACGCCTGCGGAATGAGCCTGCCTCAATGCGTTGCGAAACGGCTCTTGGCGGCGGCGAAAGCCAAACGCGATCAGCAAATCCTTCTCTCCCAGACCAGCCAGGTGTTCGGCAAGTGTTTCGCCGCCCTGATCGATCAGGTGAACGTTGTCTCTTAGCTGAAAAAATTGGCGATGGGCATAGGCCGCCAGATAATGGCTGTTGCGAAATCCCATCAGCGATAGTTTCTGCGCTTGGGCGATGGTGCCGACGATACGTTCAACGGCCCGTTCATCGAGTCCTTCAAACGTCCGCACCATGTTGGCAACGTCACGCTCCATATGGTGCTTCAGAGCCCCCTGAATCTCGGCCTGCTCCGGATCCTGACTGAGCAAATACAGGGGTGATCCCCAGTCTTTGGCATCTCGAGCCATGCGGCGCGCTTCTTCAAAATTACTAAACCCAAGTCGCCGGATCAGTCGCGTAACGGCGGCCTTGGATACGCCCGACAGTTCAGACAATTCGGTGGCTGAATACCCTGCAATATCGCCTGGGAAATCAAGAATCAGGTCGGCAAGCTTACGTTCGCTTTTAGGTAACTGTTCGTAATGCTTCCGAATTCTGGCGACGATGGAATGGCCCTCTTCAGTCTTTGCCACACTTAGAACCTTTCTCATTCTCTTTTGCGTTGGGGGTATCTTAAACCAACCAGTTATTGAAACAATAATTTTAATGTTAGACATTTTAAAAATATTGTAACAATGTGTTGGGTGATAATATGGAGCCGTTGCCAAATGGTAGCAACCGAACACTCATTTGCAAGAATTGCCGGGCGTGCAGCCGCATGGAGCGTTGGCTTAAGCAAGGCGGTTGAAGTCATTGTCGTCGGCTTGACTGTTTTGCTGGTGCTTGATGTCTGGTTGGGGGTTATTGTTCGCTATTTTATCGATCTTCCCCTGACATTTACGGAAGAAGCCGCCAGGTATCTGATGATCTGGATGGCGTTGCTGGCCGTATCCATAGGCATTTCCCGACGTGAACATATTGGTGTGCTCATCCTGTTTGACCGGATGGGCAGGGTCGGGCGACATGTTTTGTTGGCAGTTTTTGATTTGCTTGGCCTGTTTCTGTTTGGATTTTTGCTGTTTTATGGTGTTGAGTTCGCCCTCAGCGGCCTTCATCGGCTGACCATGATTTACGGATTACCAAAATTTCTACCTTTTGCCGCAGTTCCGGTCTCGTGCGCCCTCGCTTGTGTCCAGCTCATTCTGAGCGGCATCCGAGACCAAGCCAAACTTCATGTTGAAGCCGGACAGGGGAACCTTTCGGTATGATTTTAGTCGCGTTCTTATTTTTCAGCCTCTTGGTGCTCGGTGTCCCCGTTGGTTATGTGCTGGGGCTCGCTGGTATTGCGGGCATGGTCCAGATCGGCGGCGAGCAATTTTTTGCCATGGCCCCCAAACGGTTTTTTGCCGGGCTCGATCTTTTCCCCTTCCTCGCCATGCCGTTCTTTATCCTGGCCGGCGAAATCATGAACCGTTCGGGCATCACCCATAAGCTGGTTGGCTTTGCCGATGCCTTGGTTGGCTATATGCGCGGCGGTATGGCGCATTCCAATATGGTTGCTTCTGTGTTTTTCGCCGGCATAACCGGAGCCGCTACAGCCGATGCGGCGGCGTTCGGAAATACACTTGTGCCGGCCATGGTCAAGAACGGCTACACCCGACCGTTTGCATGTGCGGTGACAGCCGCGGGCTCGATCATCGGTCCAACCATTCCGCCGTCAACGCTGATGGTCGTCTACGGATCGCTCATGGGCGTTTCCATCGCCGGACTGTTTGCGGCTGGAATCCTTCCCGGAATATTAATTTGTCTGTTGTGCATGGCGCTTATCGCGGCCTTTGGAAGGCGTTGGAATTTACCCAAAGGAGAGGGTCGTCCCAGCCTGATCTCGATTTTCAAAGCCTTTCGGGAAAGTATCCTGGCCCTGGTAATGCCGGTCCTGATTTTGGGTTTTATTCTGGGTGGCGTGACAACACCGACGGAAGCCGCATCAATCGCCGTCGCCTATGCCCTGTTTCTCGGCGGCGCAGTCTACCGTAGTTTAACGTTACGCGATTTGTATGAAATGCTTGCCCGGACGGCGCTGATTACCGGCATTATCTTTCTAATCATTGCTTCCGCCTCAATCCTTGGCTGGTGGATGACGTTTGAGCAAATCCCGCAGGCGATTGCCGCCGGTTTCCTATCAATATCCGAAAACCCCAATGCAATTATCGGGATGATCCTGCTTCTGCTGCTTGGCATTGGATTGTTTATGGATATCAATGCGGCACTCATCATTCTGGCACCTGTTCTTGCCCCCCTGACCGTCACCATCGGAATGGACCCGGTGCATGCTGGTGTGATGATTGTTTTGGCGCTCAATATATCGCTGATGACACCGCCCGTCGGGGCCTGTCTGTTCGTATTGTCTTCGGTTACGGGCGAGCGGATTGAAGAAATTTCCAAAGCATTGTGGCCATTTTTAGTCGTCGAGGTCGGGGTTCTTATGGCAATTGCTTTTTGGCCCAACCTTACTCTCTTTGTCCCCCGTCTCCTGGGGCTTTGAGACTGCATGAAATAGGAGAAACAATATGAAACCAGCAACAGGAGGTTAACATTATGAAGTCTTTACGCACGATAACAACGGGCGTCGCCGCAGCGGCTATTGCGGTTGGTTTAGCCATCTCGCCCGCACTTGCAGAAAAAGTCCTGAAGTTGTCGCACCTGAACCCTGCGGATCCTTTTAACAATAACTCCGGGGCGATGACGGCTGTATTTAAGTCATTGGTTGAAGCCGGAACCAATGGTTCTGTCACCGTTCAGCTGTTTTCTGACGGGCAGCTTGGCAAGGACAACGAAGTTATTGAGCAAACCAAAAACGGCGTTATCCAGTCAAATATCTCATCATCCGGCGGCGTCGCCCAACACTACCCGTTGATTGGTGTTTTTGATCTGCCGTTTGCATTCCCCAATATTTCCGTTGTTCACGACGTCATGGACGTCAACAGCAGCTTTGGCAAAAAACTGGCTGCCGACATCCAGAAAAAGACCGGCCTTAAAGTTCTTGGCCTTTTGGATAGTGGTGGGTACTTCGCAATTTCCAACTCCAAGCGCCCGATTAAAACAATGGCCGACATGAAGGGGCTGCGCATCCGTACGATGACGCTGCCAACCCACGAAGCCATTATCAGCTCGCTTGGCGGAAAACCGACGCCGCTACCCTGGCCCGAAGTCTATACGGCTCTGCAAACCGGTGTTGCCGATGGTCAGATGAATCCGGTTCCGATCATTGCCTTTGCCAAATTTGATGAAGTTCAGGAGTATCTGACCCTGACGCAACACATTATCACACCCTATGTGTGGTTCATTAATGCAAAGTTCTATGACGGATTAACGGCCGACGAAAAAGAAGTCGTAGACTACGCCGCCAAAGCAGCGATTGTTGCAGGCCGCGGTATTTCCAGAATCATTGAAGCATCCAGCCGTGGACTGCCGCATCTTGGCAAAAAGATGAAGGTCAACAGTGTCTCCGCTGCCGAGCTTAAAAAGTTCGCTTCGGCTTCACAGCCCGCGGTTAAAAAGCTGATCGGTGAAAAATTTGGCGCCGAAGGTGTTGATATGCTGGCCGCGATGGAGGCCGCTATCAAGGCCGCCAACTAATCGCGGACGAAAAAGTGCAGGGCCGGGCAGTTTATGCCCGGCCCGTTTTTTGGACCATCTGTTTTCTCTGGTTTGTTCGTCAATGAAACCACTATCCAGTTTATACGTTTTCGACTTATCTAAAAACCCGCTCGCGCAAAAAGGCTCCCTTTATGGCGCAGCTCAATCCGCGATCTTAAACGCGGATGGGTTCGCCCATGCCAAACATACGATAACGGCTTGGCCGGGATATGCGGTGACGCCCTTGCGTAACCTCGCGGGCGTGGCAAAGGCAGCCGGTGTTGCCAACGTATTTTATAAGGATGAAAGCACCCGATTTAACCTCGGCAGCTTCAAACCCTTGGGTGGCGCCTATGCCGTTAGCCAGTGTCTCAGCAAAGAAATTGCGGCGCACAATAACGGAATATCACCAGACCCCGCAGATCTCCTGAACGGTAAATTCAAAAGCATTGTTTCCGACATCACCGTCACGGCGGCAACCGATGGAAATCATGGACGCTCGGTCGCTTGGGGGGCGCAGTTATTTGGGTGCCGCTGCGTTATCTTCATTCATCAAACAGTAACGCCCGGCAGAGAGACGGCCATTGCGTCTTATGGTGCGGAGGTCCGCCGCAACCCGGGTACCTATGACGACGCGGTTCGTAGTGCGCAGGAAACAGCTGAACGTGAGGCCTGGCATGTAATCCCCGACACCTCAGACGGTTCGATCATCGAGGCGCCACGAAATGTGATGCAGGGCTACACGCTGATGGCGGCAGAGGCCGTTGAGCAATTACCCGACGGGGTTCGGCCATCACACACATTTTTGCAGGCGGGTGTTGGCGGCATGGCCGCAGCTACGGCAGCCGAACTCTGGCAAACCTACGGCGTTGATCGCCCGAAAATTGTTCTTGTCGAGCCGAAGACGGCGGCCTGTTGGTATGAAAGCCTGCTGGCGCAAAAGCCGGTTGTGGTTGGCGGTGAGTTGGACAGCATTATGGCTGGTCTGGCCTGCGGAGAAATTTCAAAGCTGGCTTGGGAAATTCTGGCGCCCTGTAGCGATGCAATGATTAAGATTGATGATGAAGCCGCGGCGGACTGTATGCGGCTGCTTGCCGATGCCCGCTACGGTGATGCACCTTTTGCCGCGGGGGAATCCGCCGTTGCCGGGCTTGCGGGGTTTTTGGCTGTCGCCAATGACGTGTCGGCCCGCGCAGAAGTTGGCCTGGACGCAGACAGCAGCGTCTTGCTTTTTGGTACTGAAGGCGCGACCGACCCCGACACCTATGCTGAAATCGTCGGGCATTCCGCATCAGCAGTAAATCTCGGCGAGGCCGTGCGATGACGTCCTCAAACCTTCGCATAAATCTAGAGCGGCTTCTCGGGCGGATTGAGGTTTTGGCAGAAGTTGGCCCGATTGAAGGCAATGGCGTTTGCCGAATGGCGCTCTCAGACGAGGACCGTCAGGGGCGGGACCTTGTCATTGGCTGGATGCACGATCTTGGGCTCGATGTGCGCATTGACCGGATTGGCAATGTCATCGGACTCCGCGCCGGAGCAGAACCGGGAAACCCAGTTTTGACCGGATCACACATCGATACGGTTGCGACAGGCGGACGTTATGATGGAAATCTCGGCGTTCTTGCAGGACTAGAGGTTATTGAAACGCTGAATGATGCAGGACTAACAACCCGCAGGCCGGTCGGGGTTGGGTTTTTCACGAATGAGGAAGGCGCACGGTTTGCCCCCGATATGATGGGGAGCGCCGTTCATCAGGGCGCCGAAGCTGTCGAGGATATGCTGCGTGTTGTCGGCGTCGATGGTCAGAGCGTAGGCGAAGAGCTCTCAAGAATCGGCTATGCGGGTGAGGCACCAACGGGTGAATTTCGCGCCCACTGTTTTGTCGAGTTACATATCGAGCAAGGGCCAATTCTTGAGATTGAAGAGTTTGAAATCGGCGCCGTTGAAGGCGTTCAGGGAATCTCCTGGAATGAATATCAGCTGAGCGGAACGTCTAATCATGCCGGTACGACACCTATGCGATTGCGCCATGATGCGGGCTACGTTGCCGCTGCGATCTCGGTCGAGGCGCGGCGTATTGCAAATGACATGGGGGAAAATCAGATCGGCACCGTTGGGGTTACGGATCTGAACCCGGGCCTGATCAACGTGATCGCCAAAGAGGCATTGGTTACGGTTGATTTGCGTAATACCGATGAGCAAAAACTGCAGCTCGCGGAACGTTCGATGCGCGAGTTTATCGCCAGGACCTGTGAGGCTGAAGGTGTGGCGGTCGAGAGCCGGACACTTGCCCGGTTTGAGCCTGTCACATTTGACAAGGACATGGTCTCGCTGGTTGCCAGCACCGCGGCCGAGCTTGGCTATAAAGTTAAGACGATGCCATCCGGGGCCGGGCATGATGCTCAGATGTTTGCCCCCAACTGTCCAACATCAATGATCTTTGTGCCCAGCCGGGGCGGGATCAGCCATAACGTTGCCGAGTATACGGAACCTGAGCACATTCGCGCCGGGGCGGATGTATTGCTGCAGGTTTTATTGCAAAAGACTGAGTAGTTAAGGATCTAAATCAATGTCGAGAACCCTCACGGTTGCCGCCGCACAACTTGGCCCAATTGCACGTGACGAACCCCGGTCGTCAGCCGTCCAGCGTATGATCCAGTTGATGGGGCAGGCGAAGGCACAAGATGCTGACCTGGTGGTTTTCCCCGAATTGGCGCTGACGACATTTTTCCCTCGCTGGTATTTCGAGGAGCAGTCTGAAATCGATAAATATTTTGAAACTGAAATGCCAAACGCCGATACGCAGCCTCTGTTTGATGAGGCAAAAAAACTGGGGATCGGCTTTAATCTGGGATTTGCCGAACGTGTTCAGGAGGAGGGTATTGCTCGCCACTTTAACACCTCAATCCTGGTTAGCGACCAGGGTCAGATTTTGGGTAAATACCGGAAAATCCACCTGCCGGGCCACACAGAAAATGAACCCTGGCGGGCTTTCCAGCATCTGGAAAAACGGTACTTCGAAACGGGTAATCTGGGTTTTCAGGTTCACGAGGCATTTGATGGCAAAGTCGGGATGTGCATTTGCAATGATCGGCGATGGCCGGAGACGTTTCGTGTTATGGGATTACAGGGGGCAGAGCTGATCTTGCTGGGCTATAACACACCGGTTCATTATCCTCCTGCACCAGAGCACGATCATCTTCAGGATTTTCATAATCATCTGGTCATGCAGGCGGCGGCCTACCAAAATGGAACCTGGGTGGTGGGTGTTGCCAAGGCCGGAAATGAAGAAGGCTGCGACCTGATTGGGGGGACGTGTATCATCGCCCCGACGGGAGAGATTGTTGCGGAGTGTAAAACATTGGATGATGAGGTTATTGTTGCCGAATGTGATTTAGATCGTTGTAAGGAAATTCAGGAAAATATCTTTAATTTCAAACTTCACCGCGAGCCCGAGACCTACGCATTGATTACGGCGCCCAAATCCGCATAGAGCTTTGATTTATCAATTTTTACGCTCTTAATGAGCGACAGTTGGATGGAAGAAAATAATGTACGAAGGACTTGAAAAAGAAATCGTCGATCAGAATGTGTACGACAAGACCGTTCAGCGCTTTCGCGAAGCAGGGATCAGGTTGCCGAAATTTTCTGAACTGGCAAACCCTGCAACAATCAAAGAAAAGTACGGCGAGGCGTTGGCCAAGGTCGATCCTGATAGCCCGGATCCGATGAACTTGTTCAGGGTCCACTGGCACAACGGAGATGACCGACGTGAGATAACGGATGTGCCGGCGCATGTGGTTCTGCCATCGGAGCTGACCGGCGTTAAGGCCAAGATTATCGTCGCCCTAGGTAATCGGTTCCCAATGATTCGTACACATAAGGTCCTGGCGGCCTATGGCTGTCTGGTGCCGCAGTTATTGGCGGGCCGGTTTGATCCTACAAAGAACCGCGCCATATGGCCGTCGACCGGCAACTATTGTCGAGGCGGTGTTGCCATATCACGAATTATGGGGTGCCGTGGTGTTGCCGTATTGCCGGAAGGTATGAGCCAGGAGCGATTTGACTGGCTGGAAGACTGGATTACGGAAAACAAGGATATTATCCGCACGCCGGGATCTGAAAGCAACGTTAAGGAGATTTATGACGCCTGCCATGAATTGTCGAAAGACGACAACAATGTCATCCTCAATCAGTTCGACCAGTTCGCCAATTACATTTCCCATCGTTCGGTTACGGGACCGGCGCTGGAACGCGTGTTCAACACGGTAAAGGGGGACGGAAACTTACGCGCCGCCGCCTATATTGCGGCGTCAGGATCAGCGGGGACACTGGCGGCCGGCGATCACCTGAAACAGAAACTGGGAGCCCAGATCGGCGTTGTCGAAGCCCAGGAATGCCCCACACTGCTGTATAATGGGTATGGGGAGCACAATATTCAGGGCATTGGCGACAAACACGTTCCGTTCATTCACAACGTTTTTAATACGGATTACGCCATCGCTGTTTCCGAGGCAGGCCCCGATGCGCTGAACTTGTTGTTCAATACGGATGTCGGGCGCGGGCTGTTGAAGGGCCGTAAAGGTATTTCGGATGCCGTGATCGAAAAACTGGCCGATTTTGGCCTGTCATCAATCGCCAATGTCCTGGCCGCCATCAAGCTTGCGAAATACCTGGATTTGGGGCCAGACGAAGCGATCATTACCGTCGCCACCGATGGCGGTGAAATGTATGGAACAGAAGCCGCTAAAGCAAAAGAGGCTTATTTTGGCGGTCAGTTTGACGAACTGGCAGCGGCAGAGACCTTCGGGCAGTATTTGAAAGGCGTGGCCACCGATCATCTGATAGAGCTCGATCGCCCCGGTCGCGAACGGATATTCAATCTCGGCTACTACACCTGGGTCGAACAGCAGGGCGTTTCGCTGGAAGCATTTGATGCCCGCCGCGATCCGGAATTTTGGAATGACCTGATGGGTTATGTGCCGGTTTGGGATGATATGATCGATGCGTTTAATCAGGCGGTTGGTCAGAACTGAAGCGAGCAAGGCGTCACCGGTAAGAGATTGATAACAACGCCCTAAGTTCCCGACATTTCAATCAGCGGGTGTTGACCGTACCGAAACCCCGACCTTGAGAGGGCTCCTTAACAGGGTTCTAAGGTGGATTTTTAGACGGTTTGAGCCTATACTTTAGCCAGAGCACTCATGATGCGGGACCAGCTTACATGGGTAGTGTGGCAAAGATTTTGGCAATTATTGATCCGGGCGTCGATGGTTTAGCGGCGCGGGAAGTTTTGCGCCAATCCTGCCAGGGCGGTGAAATGGTGATTGTCGATCAGCCGGATCTGCTCCCCGATGTGCTGAAAACCCAGAGTTGGTCGGCGATCCTGCATTGCGGGGTCAAAAACAGCGACGCTGTCCAGCTTATTGGTCAATTGCGCCCCGATCTGGCGGTTGTGACCCTGGATGTGGCTGATCCGTATGCGGTGGCCGACTTGCCATTTCGGTCGCCAGCCTCCCAATCAGATCGTTTTGCCCCCGACATTGATGCCTATCCCCAACCGTCATCCAGGACAGTTGTCTGGTCGGCAATTGCCATATCTGTCGCAATTTCTATTGGGGGCTGGTTTTTGACAGGCCGGATCATCTCTGTGAACGAAGCGGATCGGAACGGTCCGATTGCTAACGAAGACATCAATGACCTGGATGATTTTTCGACGGCTGCCGGCAAAAATGGCGAAGACTGAAAGACATGAAAATTGGAAATTAAGTTTAAGTTCTACGTAATCAATTGAAATAAAACAAATCATTATCATTTCGGATCCGAATGTTTAGTCTGAGTGACCGCCATCGGATTTCGTGCCCGAGTTTTAAATGAATACCGTAGGTGAAACTATTCCGCGGGTCACGGATATGGCGATTGCCGGATAAGCCGGAATACGAGGAGGACTGGTGCGGTAGAGAAATGACTCATCAGCGCGTGGCTTTTATCAGCAGTTCAGATCATGGTCTTTTTGGTGAGATCATTCACCTCAACCGGCAAAGTTGGTTCGTTATGCCAATGGATCTTCGCAACTTTCTAAATTCCCGATACTCTTGACGGGGGGGAAAATGAAAATGGTGTACCGGGGGTTATGTTAACCACTATGAACGGTTGAGGTGGTGCCGGATCCAACGGATATCCCCCAAAATCACCTCGTTTATTTTTTATAGTAAACGCTTAGTTAACGCAAAAATATCATTAAAAACAATGCGCTGTGGAAATTTTCGGAAATAATCCATAAATCGATCAGAAATTCTTCCAAATTGACTAAAAAAACAACATTAGTAGTTGATTTTTTGATGTTAACTATTTTGACTATTGCTGTCGCGATTCAAACATTGCAGCATTGGCGCTGCGCGGCTGGGGCTTCAGGCTTTTTATGTTGCCTGGAATCAGGAAGTGTAGCGATAGAGGCGGGTGATATTCCCAACTCAATATTTTAAAAAATGTATTTACGACAAAGGGTTATGTAAACTTTGTGACTCAAAGCCAGAACAAGACCTCGTATACTATTCCCTGTTCGAGCGCCTTTCGGGACGCCGTGACGGAGCTCGCCGACAGGCGAGGCATAAATGTCGCGGATATGGCGAGATCGGTCGTCTTGACCCTGCCCAGCGAAACGATTTCACAGTTTCCCGACCCCGGTGCGCCTCTCGCCAACGACCGCGAAACGGTTATCCTGAAATCCGGGACATCCAAAGGCCGCCCCTGGAAGCGCAAACCCCGGCTACAGGTCCGGCTGGCACCGGGGTATAAGGAGGGTTTTCTGCGTCGCGCCCTGAATATGGCGCTGGCCATGGACGAGGGCGCGGTTCAGATCCATGTGGAAGCCTCTGAATTCGGCCTTGAAGTCGAAACTCAGAAAAATGCCCGTGAAACCGCGCGCTCCCTGCTTGAGATGGAAAAGTTGAAATCCGTGGTGTCCGTTCTGGTCTTTGAGCCGCTGACACACGAGGTGGAAACCCGTGCGGATGCGCTTTATGTGATGGGATATCACGCCATGGCCCGGCCAAGCGCCAAAGATTTGCGCAGCCGCTTTCGCTTGGTGGCGACGGTTCATCACCCTGATTCAGGGTATGGCTCTCATGAGCGGATGAGCCAGTTGAACAGCGCCATGGAGTATCTGAAAAAACACCGCGACTGATGCCGACCCTTGCCGAAGGGCTTTCGACATCGTAGGAACGACACATACCAAAAAAGGGAAAAATCATGCGTCTTGAGAACAAAGTTGCCATCGTCACGGGTGCCGGATCAGGCTTTGGTGAGGGAATCGCCGCCAGATTCACCGAACAGGGGGCGAAGGTGGTGGTTGCTGATATCGACGCCGAAAATGGTCAACGGGTCGCGGATAACCTTGAGAATGCCATTTTCTGCTCTGTCGACGTGACCGACAACGCGCAAGTCCGGGCGATGGTGGAGATGGCGGTCGGCGAATTTGGCGGTCTCGACATCATGGTCAATAACGCCGGTATCGCCCAGCGCAATGGCCCCATGCTTGATGTGACCGAAGAGGTGTTTGATCGAATTTATGCGGTCAACGTGAAAAGTATTTACCTGTCGGCGCTTCATGCGGTGCCGGTTCTGCGCCAGAGGGGCGCGGGCGTCATCATTAATACGGCCTCGACCGCCGCCGTCAGCCCGCGGCCCGGTCTGACGTGGTACAACGGCTCCAAGGGGGCTGCGGTGACCCTGACCAAATCCATG
>Ga0316204_10003345_pt1 | contig 32462 bp, 40 predicted proteins | sample 6monrhotite_MG_2_FD_205661 | JGI IMG/M metagenome (GOLD analysis project Ga0316204, IMG submission 205661) | Microbial mat bacterial communities from mineral coupon in-situ incubated in ocean water Damariscotta River, Maine, United States -... | ecosystem: Environmental > Aquatic > Marine >... | reverse complement strand
TGTCGAGATGGTGATGCCCGGCGACGACGTCGAGTTCGCTGTCGAGCTCATCCAGCCCATCGCCATGGAGGAGCAGCTTCGCTTCGCCATCCGCGAGGGCGGCCGCACTGTCGGCGCCGGCGTTGTCTCCAAGATCAACGCGTAGACCGGTTCCCTCTTCTCTGAACGCCGCTGGTGTTTAGAGGTGAGGCCCCCGGCCTTCGGGTACGGGGGCCTTCTTACGTTCCGCCTTGCCGCCTGTATCGGAAGATGCTAAAGGGCAGGGCTCTCTTGCAAGCTTGGTGCCATACGGCACTTCACCCACGGGTCACAAGTGCATTACCAGCGCTTCATCTACCTGGCATTCCTCATCGGCGCAGTGATCGTTGGCTTGACGTTCCGTAGCGCAACGATTGCAGGACTCGCCCTGGCGGGTAGCCCGGACACCATGATTGCGGGAACTTTTCCTCTCTCGACGCTGGTGGGTATCGCGACAGGCGTACTCAGCTTCTTCATCGTGCTCCGCAACCGCGAGGCCGTGCTCTTCACGGACGAGGTCTGGGTTGAGCTGTTCAAGGTGAAGTGGCCGGATCGGGAGGAGACCCAGAACTCCACGTTCATCGTCGTCGTCTCGACGGCGGTGCTCGCAGGGTCGCTCGCTGTCTTCGATTTGGGTTGGGGCGCCATCACCGAGCGCTTCCTCTACACCGCAGGGTAGGGTCGGTCGCAAGCAGCGATCGCTCACACCACATCACAACTCTCAGAGGAGTGACCCACCATGGCCATGGCCTGGTATGTCGTACATACGTACTCCGGATACGAGAACAAGGCGAAGCTCGCTCTTGAGGAGCGCATTCGTCTGCATGATCTGGAGGACCGGATCATCGAAGTACTCGTCCCGACTGAGCAAGTGATGGAGGTCAAGAACGGGAAGAAGCGTCTGGTGACGCGTAAGTTCTTCCCGGGCTACATCCTGGTCAACTTGGAGTTGGACAACGAGACCTGGCATCTCGTTCGCAACACCCCCAAGATCACCGGCTTCGTCGGCGGCGCGCGCAACCCGCCCCCGCTGCCCCAGCACGAGGTCGACCGCCTGATCCAGCGTGAGCCGGAGCTCATCCCCAAGGCAGTCCTCAACTTCCAGACGGAAGAGCGGGTTCGTGTCATTGAGGGGCCCTTCGCCAAGATGGAGGGCGTCATCGAAGAGGTGAACGACACGCGCGAGAAGCTCCGCGTCATTGTCACCATCTTCGGCCGTCCCACCATCGTGGAGTTGGACTTCACGCAGGTCGAGAAGCTTTCCTGAAGTCCTTTAGTTGAGCGCCCGCCGCGAGCGGTGATGGTGCGGGAGTAGTTCCAGATGGCTAAAAAGGTCGTCAATCAGATTAAGTTGCAGATCATGGCTGGCCGGGCGAACCCCGCCCCGCCCGTTGGCCCCGCGCTGGGCCAGGCTGGCGTGAACATCCCCATGTTCTGCAAGGAGTTCAACGCTCGTACCCAGCCCATGGCTTCGGAGAACATCGTCGTTCCCGTCGTCATTACTGTGTACTCCGACCGTACCTTCACCTTCGTGGTCAAGACCCCGCCCACCGCGGCGCTGATCAAGAAGGCGCTCAAGCTCGACAAGGGCTCGGGCGAACCCAACAAGGTCAAGGTCGGCAAGATTACCGAGGCGCAGATCGAAGAGATCGCGACTAAGAAGCTCCCAGACCTCAACACAACGGACCTGGCGGCGGCCATGTCAATGGTCAAGGGGACCGCGAGGTCAATGGGTGTTCGCACCCCCTGAGTAGGTCCCGACAACAACTTATCCACCGTAAGACCCGGTTTTGGGGGAGGGGAGCCGTCGCCCCGCTGGACCCCACCGGGGCGCTCATTCGTAGTCTCTACGGGTGGGTCGGAGGAGGAATCACGTGGCAAAAGCAGGAAAGCGCTGGCTCGCCCTTCGAGAGAAGGTCGACAGCCAGCATCGGTATACACTCGATGAAGCGGTCGGCATGATCGGTTCAATCGGCAACACGAAGTTCGACGAGACTGTCGAGATCGCCGTGCGCCTCGGGGTCAACCCCCGGCACGCTGATCAGATGGTCCGCGGCGCGGTCAGCCTCCCCTTCGGGACCGGCGCGACTGTTCGTGTTCTGGTCTTCGCTCAGGGCGACGCAGCCAAGGCTGCGAAGGAGGCCGGTGCTGACTTTGTTGGCGCTGATGACATCGTTCAGAAGATCCAGAAGGAAGGCTGGCTCGACTTCGACAAGGCCGTCGCTACCCGCGACATGATGGGCAAGGTCGGTCGCATTGGTCGTATCCTCGGTCCCCGTGGCCTGATGCCGAACCCCAAGGTCGGCACCGTGGTCGCGCCCGATCAGGTCGCCCAGACGGTCCGCGAGCTCAAGGCCGGTAAGATCGACTTCCGGGTCGAGAAGGCCGGTATTGTGCACGCCCCCGTGGGACGCGCATCCTTCGATGCCGAGAAGATTCACGGCAATGTGGTCTCACTGATGCACGAGCTGATGCGGCTCAAGCCCTCCAGCGCGAAGGGCACCTACCTGCGCAGCATCACTCTCACGACCACTATGGGCGTCGGTGTTCGCATCGATCCCAACGACCTCGCTCGCGCTCTCAGCGCGACCGAATAGGAGGCACTCATGAACAGGACCCAGAAGGCCCAGTTCGTCGAACAGCTCTCCGAGCGGCTTGGCAACAGCCCCTTCATCGCCCTCGTCAACTTCCGGGCCACCACCGTTCAGGCGACCAACGCCTTGCGGCGTGACTTCGAGAAGGTCGGTGTTGAAGTCAAGGTGGTGAAGAACTCCCTGGCGAAGCTCGCGGTCGCCGGTACAGAGTTGGAGGGGCTCACCGAGCACTTCTCCGACATGACCGGCATCGTGTTCTGCAGCGAGGATCCGGTCGCCAGCGCCAAGGTTGTCAAGGAGAAGCTCTTCATCAAGAACCCGCCGATGACCGTCAAGGGCGGTTACTTCGACGGAGAGGTGCTGGACGCCGCGGGTGTCAAGGCTGTCGCCGACCTGCCCAGCAAGGAAGAGCTCCAGACCATGCTGCTGCAGGCCCTCCAGGCCGCGCCCCGCAAGGTCATGGGGGTCATCCGCGCTCCGGCGCGTGACCTCGTCTACCTGCTCAAGAACTACGAGAACAAGCTTGCCGAGCCCGAGGGTGACGAATAGTCTCCCCCGTCTCGTCTTTGACCCACACTACTTTTAGTATTGCCGAGGAAGAAAAAAAATGTCCATTTCCCAGGCTGATGTCGTCGATTTCATCAAGAACCTGAAGCTCTCCGAGGTCAAGGGCCTCATCGAGACCCTCGAGGAGGAGCTCGGTGTCAAGGCTGACGCCCCCGTCGTCATGGGTGGCATGATGGCCGGTGGCGGCGCGCCCGCCGAGGCCGTCGAGGAGCAGACCGAGTTCGATGTCGTCCTCAAGGAGGTCGGCCCCAACAAGATCAAGGTCATCAAGGCGGTCCGCGCCCTGACCGGTCTCGGTCTCAAGGAGGCCAAGGAGCTCGTCGAGAGCGCCCCCGGTCCGGTCAAGGAGGCGATCGACAAGGACGCCGCCGAGTCCGCCAAGAAGGACCTCGAGGAGGTCGGCGCGGTCGTCGAGCTCAAGTAGCTCATGCTTCCCTTAGGGCTCCGGCGACCCAGTGCCGCCGGAGCCTGCGGGTTCGCCCGCGAATCGGTGACAGCTCTTCTCGAGCGCTCGAGCTGTCCCAGACCAGATACGCACCAACTGCGTGTCGACTTATACGGGCGCTCGCCCCTGCCCAGTCCCCCGAGTGACCGACCGTTAATGGTTCACTTGCTATCAGGACAACATTCATCGGCCGCCCTTCCCTGACGCACCGTCGGGTGAGGGCGTCTCTGTGCTCTGCACCTCCAGGCCCCAACTGAACCGTGCGTGCGTCCGAAACTGACGCCCCGGCTCCAATCCCTATTTACGGCCCGGTAGACCCGCGAGGATCCAATGCCGAATCTGCTCGCCACCAACTTCAAGTACCGTCTGACCTTCGGTAAGACCGCGCCTGCAGTTGAGATCCACAACCTCATCGAGATCCAGAAGGCCTCCTACGAGGCGTTCCTGCAGCACAACATGGACCCGCTGGACCGGGAAAGCCAGGGACTGCAGGCGGTCTTCAAGAGCGTCTTTCCCATCCACGACTTCTCTCACAAGGCTTCGCTCCAGTTCGTGTCTTACGACCTGGAAGCCCCGAAGTACGACGTGGATGAGTGCCGCGAGCGCGGCATGACCTTCTCGGCGCCCTTGAAGGTGACCGTGCGACTGGTTGTCTGGGATGTCGACGTCGACACTGGCACCCGCACTGTCTCCAACATCAAGGAGCAGGAGGTCTACTTCGGCGAAATCCCGCTGATGACCGAGAACGGTACGTTCATCATCAACGGCACCGAGCGCGTGGTCGTCTCGCAGCTCCACCGCTCCCCGGGCATCTTCTTCGACCAGCACCAGTCGAAGACGGGCGGCAAGAAGACCATCTTCTCCGCGCGCATCATCCCCAACCGCGGCTCCTGGATCGACTTCGAGTTCGACACCAAGGACATCCTCTACGTCCGCATCGACCGCCGGCGCAAGCTGCCCGCGACGGTCCTGCTGCGCGCGCTGGGCTACTCCTCCGAGGAGCTGCTCAACTACTTCTACGACGGCGAGACCCTCTCGCTGCGCGGCGGCCAGTGGTTCAAGACCACCAACGCCGATCTGCTGGCGATTCAGACCGCCAGCGTCGATGTGGTGAACCCTGAGGACGGCACGGTCATCTCCAAGGCCGGCAAGAAGTTCCTCAAGGGCCACATCCGCCGCATGGCCCGCTGCGGTGTCCTCCAGAAGGAGACCCGGGTCATCGACGGCCGCGAGAAGGAGATCCTGGTCGGTGAGATTCCGATCACCCACGAGGCCGTGCTCGGCACCATCTCCGCGTTCGACATCGTGGACATGAACACCGGCATCATCCTCGTGGAGAACAACGAGGAGATCACCGAGGAGAACCTCCAGGTCATCCTCGACAACGGCATCACCGAGATCGAGACCGTCTTCATCGACGGCGTGCACGTCGGCAGCTTCCTGCGCGACACCCTGATGCTCGACAAGCTGACCTCCCCCGAGGAGTCGATCATCGAGATCTACCGGCGCCTCCGCCCCGGTGATCCGCCGACCTACGACACGGCGTACTCGCACTTCCAGAACTTGTTCTTCAACGCCGAGCGCTACGACCTCTCCAAGGTCGGCCGCCTGAAGCTGAACTTCAAGCTCGGTCTGGACCTGCCGCTGGAGCAGACCACGCTCACCCGTGACGACATCCTGCGGGTGGTCAAGTACCTGATCGACCTGAAGAACAACAAGGGCGTCATCGACGACATCGACCACCTCGGCAACCGGCGCATCCGCGCGGTCGGCGAGCTGCTCGAGAACCAGTACCGGATCGGCCTCGTCCGCATGGAGAAGGCCATCAAGGAGCGCATGAGCTTGACGGAGATCGAGGCGCTGATGCCCCACGATCTCATCAACGCCAAGCCCGTGAGCGCGGTGGTCAAGGAGTTCTTCGGCTCCTCGCAGCTCTCCCAGTTCATGGACCAGACCAACCCGCTCTCCGAGGTCACCCACAAGCGGCGCCTGTCCGCCCTCGGCCCTGGTGGTCTGACGCGCGAGCGCGCCGGCTTCGACGTCCGCGACGTTCACCCCACCCACTACGGTCGCATCTGCCCCATCGAGACGCCGGAAGGCCCGAACATCGGCCTCATCGCGTCGCTCTCGACCTACGCGCGGGTCAACGAGTTCGGGTTCATCGAGACCCCCTATCAGCGGGTCACCGATGGCGTCATCACCGGCGAGGTCTCGTACCTCACCGCGCTGGAGGAAGAGGGCCACGCCATCGGCCAGGCCAACGTGTCGCGCGATGATGCGGGCAACCTCACCGGTGAGGTGGTCCCTGCCCGCGTCGACGGTGAGTACTCCATGATCCCGCCGGAACAGCTCTCCCTGATGGACGTCTCGCCCAACCAGCTGGTCTCCGTGGCCGCGTCGCTCATTCCCTTCCTGGAGAACGACGACGCCAACCGCGCGCTGATGGGCTCCAACATGCAGCGCCAGGCGGTCCCGGTCATCCGCACCGAGTCCCCCCTGGTCGGCACGGGGATGGAGCGCATCGTCGCTCGTGACTCCGGCGTCACCACCACCGCGCGCCGCTCCGGCCTCGTGGAGGCGGTGGACGCCAGCCGCATCGTCATCAAGACGGATGAGATCTTGGATGAGGGTGAGGTCGGTGCTGACATCGACATCTACAACCTGACGAAGTTCACCCGCTCCAACCAGAACACCTGCATCAACCAGCGCCCGGTGGTGAAGCTCGGTGATCGGATCAACGCCGGAGACGTCATCGCTGACGGCCCCGCGACCGACACCGGCGAGCTTGCGCTGGGTCAGAACATGATCGTCGCGTTCATGCCCTGGCAGGGGTACAACTTCGAGGACTCCATCCTCCTCTCCGAGCGCCTTGTCCGTGAGGACTACTACACCACGATTCACATCGAGGAGTTCGAGGTCGCCGCCCGCGACACCAAGCTGGGCAAGGAAGAGATCACCCGGGACATCCCCAACGTGGGTGAGGAGGCTCTGAGGAACCTCGACGACTCCGGCATCGTTCGGATCGGCGCCGAGGTGAAGCAGGGCGACATCCTGGTCGGTAAGATCACGCCCAAGGGTGAGACCCAGCTCTCCCCCGAAGAGAAGCTCCTCCGGGCCATCTTCGGTGAGAAGGCCGGCGATGTCCGCGACACCTCCCTGCGCGTCCCGCCCGGCGTGACCGGCACCGTCATCGGCGCCCAGGTCTTCGCTCGTGAGGGTGTCGAGCCCGACTCCCGAGCCCGCGAGATCCAGACCCAGGCCATCGCGCGCATCGAGCGTGACCGCGACGAGAAGATCCGCACCATCCGTGAGTCGGCTCGTCGTCAGCTTGGTCTGCTGCTCACCAACAGCGTCTCCGCCGGCAAGATTGCCGACCCGGAGACCGGTGAGGAGCTGGTCGCGCGCGGTGAGACCTTCACCGAGACGGTCGTTGCCCGCCTCCCCGTGGACCTCTACGAGCGCATCACGGTCGAGGACGGACAGACGGTCGAGGAGAAGATCTGGAACCTCGTGGACCGCCTCCGGGAGAAGGAGGACCAGATCCGCGACATCTTCTCCGCCAAGATCGAGCGGCATCAGAAGGGCGACGAGCTGCCCCCTGGCGTCATCAAGCTGGTCAAGGTCTACGTCGCCATCAAGCGCAAGCTGTCCATCGGCGACAAGATGGCCGGTCGTCACGGTAACAAGGGTGTCGTGTCCAGGGTGCTCCCCACCGAGGACATGCCGTACCTGGCTGACGGTACCCCCGTCGACATCGTGCTCAACCCGCTGGGTGTTCCCTCCCGTATGAACGTCGGCCAGATCCTGGAGACTCACCTGGGCTGGGCTGCTCGCGGCATGGGCGTTCGGATTGGCGAGATGCTCGATGAGCTCTACCCCCACGATGAACTCCGTGACTACGTCAAGACGTGCTTCAAGGGGCAGCCCGATGTGCAGGAGTTCGCTGACACTGCCACTGAGGATCAGCTCAAGGAGTTCGCGGGCAAGTACCGCAAGGGCGTGACCACCGCGACGCCGGTGTTCGCCGGCGCCACTGAGGCTGAGATCAAGGACGCGCTCGGTAGGGCGGGCCTCGACCTCTCCGGTCAGAGCCTGCTCTTCGACGGGCGCACCGGAGAGGCCTTCGACCGGCCTGTCACTGTCGGCATCATGTACATGCTCAAGCTCCATCACCTCGTGGATGACAAGATCCACGCCCGCTCCATCGGGCCCTACTCGCTGGTCACCCAGCAGCCCCTGGGCGGTAAGGCTCAGTTCGGTGGGCAGCGGCTCGGTGAGATGGAGGTCTGGGCGCTTGAGGCCTACGGCGCGGCCTACAACCTCCAGGAGTTCCTGACGGTGAAGTCCGATGACGTCACCGGTCGGACCCGGATGTACGAGTCCATCGTCAAGGGCGAGAACATCTTGGAGGCCGGCCTGCCCGAGTCCTTCAATGTTCTGGTCAAGGAGCTGCAGGCTCTGGCGCTCGACGTGGACCTCATCGAAGACAAGGAGCTGCTGCGCAGCTGACGCCGCTGGTGTCTCACTGCACCCGCGGCGCCCTCGTCTGACCCTCTCTTTTAGTTTCCCACTCTTCTTCCAGGAGACCGGCTGTGAAGGACATTTACAACCTGTTCGAGAAGCCGAAGAACCCCCTCCAGTACGTCGCTGTTCGGATCAGCCTGGCCTCGCCAGACAAGATCCGCAGCTGGTCGCACGGTGAGGTCAAGAAGCCCGAGACCATCAACTACCGTACCTTCAAGCCCGAGAAGGACGGCCTCTTCTGCGCCCGCATCTTCGGTCCAATCAAGGACTACGAGTGCCTCTGCGGTAAGTACAAGCGCATGAAGCACCGCGGGATCACCTGCGAGAAGTGCGGCGTCGAGGTCATCCAGGCCAAGGTTCGCCGTGAGCGCCTGGGGCACATCAACCTCGCGACTCCCGTTGCCCACATCTGGTTCCTGAAGAGCCTGCCGTCCCGCATCGCCAACCTGCTGGACGTCTCCCTCAAGGATCTGGAGAAGGTTCTCTACTGCGAGAGCTACGTGGTCACGACCCCCGGCGAGACCAAGCTCGCCGAGGGTGAGATCCTCTCCGAGGAGGACTACCAGGAGGCCATCGCGACCTTCGGGTACGGCACCTTCGAGGTCGGCATGGGCGGCGAGGTCGTCCGCGACATGCTCAACAGCCTCGACATCGAGGCCATGTCCAACAAGCTGCGCACCGAGATGAAGGAGACCTCCTCCGAGCCTCAGCGCCGCAAGTTCGCCAAGCGTCTGAAGATCGTTGAGGCCTTCCAGAAGAGCGGCAACCGCCCCGAGTGGATGATGCTCGAGGTCGTGCCCGTCATCCCGCCGGACCTGCGCCCGCTGGTCCCGCTGGAGGGCGGCCGCTTCGCCACCAGTGACCTGAACGACCTCTACCGTCGGGTCATCAACCGCAACAACCGCCTGAAGCGTCTCCAGGATCTCAAGGCTCCTGAGATCATCATCCGCAACGAGAAGCGGATGCTGCAGGAGGCGGTCGACGCCCTCTTCGACAACGGCCGCCGGGGCAAGGTCTTCACCGGCCCCAACAAGCGCCCGCTGCGCTCCCTGTCCGACATGCTCAAGGGTAAGCAGGGTCGCTTCCGGCAGAACCTGCTCGGTAAGCGCGTCGACTACTCCGGTCGCTCAGTCATCGTGGTCGGTCCCTCGCTGCGCCTGCACCAGTGCGGTCTTCCCAAGAAGATGGCGCTGGAGCTCTTCAAGCCCTTCATCTACAACAAGCTGGAAGAGCGCGGCTTCGTCACCACCATCAAGGCCGCCAAGAAGATGGTGGAGCAGGAGCGCGACGAGGTCTGGGACATCCTGGAGCAGGTCATCCAGGAGCATCCCGTGATGCTCAACCGCGCGCCCACCCTGCACCGCCTCGGTATCCAGGCCTTCGAGCCGGTCCTCATCGAGGGTAAGGCCATCCGCCTCCACCCGCTGGTCTGCACCGCCTTCAACGCCGACTTCGACGGCGACCAGATGGCTGTGCACCTGCCCCTGTCGATCGAGGCGCAGATCGAAGCCCGCGTGCTCATGATGTCCACCAACAACATCCTGAGCCCCGCCCACGGTAAGCCCATCATTCAGCCGTCCCAGGACATCGTCCTTGGCTGCTACTACATGACGCGCGAGCTGCCCTACGGCCGCGGCGCGGGCCGGATCTTCTCCAGCCCCACCGAGGTGCTGGTCGCCTACGACGCCGGCGAGGTTGATCTTCAGGCTGGCGTCAAGGTGCGCATGCCCGCGCCCACCCTGGAGTCCCGCCTCGGCGCCGGACTGCTGGAGGAGCTGGGCGACGCTCACCTCTTCGTGGGTATCGACCCCGCGGCGGACGTCAGCGAGGCCTGGCACATCCACCGTGGTCATGTGCATCGCTACAAGAAGGGCGAGGTCATCCGTGACGTCGCGACGCTTGGCGGCGACGTGATCTTCTCCATCGACGGCGCGGGCGCAAACCTCGACGTCCCAGGAGAGTCGGTCGCAGTGCTCGACCTGCGCCACCCTGGCGTCGGGGCCAACAAGCTCCTCGCCGAAGCCAGCGAGAAGGGGCTGTTTGGCTTCACCTCGCAGAGCCACACGGGGGACTTCCCCGGTCGTGCGGGCATGGGGATGGGGGCGGACAACAAGCCCTTCGGCACCGACGTCCTCGGCACTCACTCCTTCGGCGACGCCCACGCTACCGCCTACCGGCTGCCCAAGCGGCGGGAGCTCGAGCGCGTGGTGATCGTCCTGGACGTCACCTGCGCCACGGACGAGAACGGTCTGTTGATCGACGCCCGCTTCAACACCTCGCGGCGCTCTGCGGCCCTCAAGGAGGCCCTGAGCTGGTCCCGTGAGACCTACGGTGACGACTTCGTCGCGTTGATCACGCCCGCCGGCTACTTCGGCGGCGGCGGCCAGGTGCCGCTGCTCCTGGAGGACAGCGACGAGAACGTGGTCGAGGCCCGCACCGAGCTGGTGGATACCACCATCGGTCGGGTGCTGTTCTACGACATCGTCCCCAAGAAGCTGCCCTTCAGCGTCGTGAACCGGGTCCTCAACAAGAAGGCCCTCGGTGAGCTGATTGACCGCTGCTACCGCAGCGCCGGCGCCAAGGCGACGGTGCTGATGGCCGACGCGCTCATGGGCATGGGCTTCCGCATGTCCACGTCGGCCGGCGTGTCCTTCTGCCTGGATGACATGCTCATCCCGAGCCGTAAGCAGGACATGCTGGATAACGCACACGCTGAGGTCCGCGACACCGAGGAGCAGTACAACGACGGCCTCATCACCGTCGGTGAGAAGTACAACAAGGTCATCGACATCTGGTCTCAGGTGACCGACGACATCTCCAAGGAGCTGATCCAGGAGATCGGCATCCAGCGCATCGTGACCCCCGAGGGCAAGAAGGCCGAGGTTCAGTCCTTCAACTCCGTCTACATGATGGTCGACTCCGGAGCTCGTGGCTCCACCACGCAGATTCGGCAGCTCGCCGGTATGCGTGGCCTGATGGCTCGCCCCTCCGGCGAGATCATCGAGACGCCCATCACCGCGAACTTCCGCGAGGGCCTGACGGTGCTGGAGTACTTCACCTCCACCCACGGCGCTCGTAAGGGCCTCGCGGACACCGCGCTCAAGACGGCCAACTCCGGCTACCTCACCCGCCGCCTCGTCGACGTGGTGCAGGACACCATCATCACCGCCAAGAACTGCGGCACCCTCGAGGGCATGGATCTCATGTCCCTCATCGAGGGCGGCGAGATCATCGAGCACCTCGGTGAGCGCGTCCTGGGTCGCGTCGGGGCTGAGGACATCCTCGACCCCTACAGCGATGAGATCCTGGTGCCCCGCAACGGCATGCTGGATGAGGCCGCGGTCGAGAAGATCGTTCAGTCCGGTGTCGAGCGGGTCAAGATCCGCTCCGTTCTCACCTGTGAGATGCGCTGGGGTATCTGCGCGATGTGCTATGGCCGCGATCTCGCTCGCGGTCACCTGGTCAACGTCGGTGAGGCCATCGGTGTCATCGCCGCCCAGTCCATCGGTGAGCCCGGTACGCAGCTGACCATGCGGACCTTCCACATCGGTGGCGCCGCGAGCGCCAAGGTGACGGAGGCCAGCATCGAGCTGAAGACCACCGGTACCATCCGGTTCTCCGAGGATCTCAACGTGGTCAATGTGACCATCGACGGTGAGACGAAGACCATCGCCATGAGCCGCAACGGTGAGATCTCCGTCGCGGACGACAAGGGGCGTGAGCGTGAGCGCTACGCCATCCCCTACGGCGCCAGCATCCTGGTCGGCTCCGGTGAGCGCGTCTCCGCCAAGGATCGCATCGCCGAGTGGGACGCCTTCTCCACGCCCATCCTCGCCAACAACGAGGGCCTCGTGAAGTACGAGGATCTCGAGAGCGGCAAGGCGCTGGACGAGCAGGTCGATGTGCTGACCGGTCGCTCCCGTAAGGTTGTGGTCGAGCCCAAGGATCCGGACATCAAGCCCTGTCTCGTGCTGCGCGAGCCTGGCGCCCGCAAGCCCAAGGCCCGCTTCTTCCTCCCCGTCGGTTCGCAGATCAGCGTTGACGACGGCGCTGAGGTGCGGCCCGGTATGGTGCTTGCCCGTATCCCGCGCGAGTCCACCAAGACGAAGGACATCACCGGTGGTCTGCCGCGTGTGGCCGAGCTGTTCGAGGCCCGGAAGCCCAAGGAGGTCGCGCTCATTGCTGAGCAGGACGGCGTCATCTCCTTCGGTAAGGAGACCTCGAAGGGTAAGCGCCGCATCGTCATCACCTCCGAGGACGAGCGGAGCACCGTCGAGTACCTGGTGCCCAAGGGCAAGAACATCATCGTCAACGAGGGCGACTTCGTCCGCGCTGGCGACCTGCTGATGGACGGTGCGCCCAACCCCCACGACATCCTGAAGATCAAGGGTGAGGGGGAGCTCGCCAAGTTCCTCGTGGACGAGGTGCAGGAGGTCTACCGCCTGCAGGGCGTCAAGATCAACGACAAGCACATCGAGGTCATCGTTCGGCAGATGCTGCGGCGTGTGAAGGTCAAGTCGGTGGGTGACACCGACTTCCTGGTCGATGAGCAGGTCGAGAAGCACATCTTCGATGATATGAACCGCCAGATCTGCGCGGCTGGTGGTCGGCCCTCCAAGGCTGAGCCCCTGCTGCTCGGTATCACCAAGGCCTCTCTCAGCACCGACTCCTTCCTCTCAGCGGCCTCCTTCCAGGAGACCACCCGCGTCCTTACCAACGCCTCCATTCACGGCCGGGTAGATACCCTTCGCGGCCTCAAGGAGAACGTCATCATGGGACGCCTCATCCCTGCGGGTACCGGATTCGCCGCCTACCGCAAGCTTGGGATGATGACCAGCGAGGCTGCCGAGGCTGCCGCCGAGAAGCTCATCGCTGACAAGATGGCGACCTGAGGTCAGTTCGCTTGACAGCATGAGTCAGTGTCTATAGGTTGCGCCGGCTTGGGGATTGCGTTCCCGGCCGGCGTCACCAGTTCACGCCGCCCAAAACGCGACCCCACCGATTGATCGAATTGCTCGGAGCTTGAATGCCCACCATCAACCAGCTCGTCCGTAAAGGCCGGAAGAAGATCAAGTCCAAGACTGCTTCTCCCGCGCTCAAGAGTTGTCCCCAGAAGCGTGGTGTCTGCACCCGCGTCTACACCACCACCCCCAAGAAGCCCAACTCGGCGCTTCGTAAGGTGGCTCGTGTGCGTCTGACCAACCAGATGGAGGTTACGACCTACATCGGTGGTGAGGGGCACAACCTGCAGGAGCACAGTACGGTGCTCATCCGCGGTGGCCGCGTCAAGGATCTTCCGGGCGTCCGTTACCACGTCGTTCGTGGCGCTCTTGATTCCGTGGGTGTTGACTCGCGGCGTCAGGGTCGTTCCAAGTACGGCGCCAAGCGTCCCAAGAAATAAGGTAGGAGAGACCCATGCCTCGCCGCCGCGAAGTACCCAAGCGCGAAATCGTCCCGGATCCGAAGTACGGAGACGTGGTCCTCGCCAAGTTTGTCAACAACCTCATGTTCGACGGCAAGAAGTCGGTGGCTGAGACCATCGTCTACGGTGCCTTCGATGTTATTCAGGAGCGTACGCGCGAAGATCCCATGAAGATCTTCCAGCGCGCTCTTGAGAACGTCGAGCCCGTTGTCGAGGTGAAGTCCCGCCGCGTCGGTGGCTCCACCTACCAGGTGCCCGTCGAGGTCCGCCCCGAGCGTCGTCAGGCTCTCGCTATGCGGTGGGTCATCAGCTACGCGCGCAAGCGTGGTGGCCGTTCGATGCGCGATAAGCTTGCCAACGAGCTCATCGAGGCAGCCCACAACCGGGGCAACGCCGTGAAGAAGAAGGAAGACACCCACCGGATGGCTGAGGCCAACAAGGCCTTCGCGCACTACCGCTGGTAACGTCGACTTGAGCCGAGCCGGAGGCGCTCACCCCCATCGTGGATCCTGAACGCCTCCGGAATGTCGGCATCACCGCGCACATTGACGCGGGCAAGACCACACTCACCGAGCACATCCTCTACATCTCTGGTGTGGTTGATCGCTACGGTGAGGTCCAGGATGGAACAGCCTTCACGGACTGGATGAGCGAGGAACGGGAGCGCGGGATTACGATCACCGCCGCTTCCGTTCAGTGTCTCTGGGGTGGCTGTGCGGTCAACATCATCGACACCCCCGGCCACGTAGACTTCACCGTTGAGGTGGAGCGTAGCCTGCGTGTCCTGGATGGTGTCATCGCGGTGTTCTCGGCGGTCGAGGGCGTCGAGTCGCAGTCGGAGACCGTCTGGCGTCAGGCCGACTCCTTCGATCTGCCCCGGCTGGCCTTCATCAACAAGATGGACCGTGTCGGCGCTGACCTGGAGGCAGTCGTCGAGAGTATGAAGGAGCGGCTGGGAGCCTCGCCCGTGCTCTTTCAGCTCCCCATCGGGGAGGGCGAGGACTTCAGAGGCGTCATTGATCTGATCCGCGGGGTGGCGCTGGTTGGCGGGGAGGGGAGGGCGCCACCAGAGGCGATCCCCATTCCCGAGTCTCTGGAGATTGAGGTCGAGCTGGCTCGAGAGCAGCTCTTCAACAGCATCCTTCAGGACGAGGCGCTGATCGAGTGCTTCCTTGAGACGGGTGATGTGCCTGTGGTGCCTGCGCTGAACGAGGCCCGCCGCGCAGTGGTGAGCGGCCGGGTGGTGCCGGTCTTCTGTGGAGCGGCGCGCCACAATCAGGGAGTGCACGCGCTCCTTGACGCGGTGGTGGCGTTGATTCCCTCACCGCTGGACCGCGCCGACCCGAGGCTCCCACCCGACGGGCCCTTTGCTGGGTTGGCCTTCAAGATCCAGAAGATCCCCCGCATCGGCAACCTCATCTATGTGCGCGTGTATTCGGGAGAGCTGCGCACGGGCGACAGGCTCCTCAACAGCCGGACCGGACGCATCGAGAAGGTCGAGCGACTGCTTGTCGTGCTCGCGGATGAGGGCGAGGTCGTTGAGCGGCTGGGCCCCGGAGAGATCGGTGCTGTACTGGGGCTGTCCGCTGTGGGGACGGGAGACACCCTCTGCGATCCGGAGCACCCGCTGGATTTTGGCGTCATGGCCTTCCCTGAGCCGGTTCTCTCGGTCGCTGTGTGGGGAGACGACGAGGAGGGCGAGCGCCTCCTCGAGGAGGCGCTGCAGGAGAAGGTTCGTGAGGATCCTACGCTGACGCTCGTCAACAACGAGGAGACCGGCGAGAGGCTGCTGAGTGGAATGGGTGAGCTGCACCTGGAGGTGGTGCTTGAGCGACTCCGAGCCGAGCTGCCGGGGATGGTTCGCAGTGGTCAGCCCCTGGTCGCCTATCGGGAGACCATCCGGCGATCCGCGATCGGAGTCGGGGAGGTGGACGGTCGCCGCGGCGGGCGCGGACGCTACGCTCAGGTGGAGATCGCAATCGTGCCAGCGGCACCGGGGGAGGGAGTACAGGTTCAAGCTGACGAAATCGCTGGCCTGCCCCGAGAGTTGCTCGACGCAGCCCTCTCAGGTCTCTCAGAGGGCTTGCGTGTTGGGCCGCTTCTGGGTTATCCACTCGCCGATCTGCAGGTGACCGTCACCAACGGCCACCACAAGGAGTTTGACTCCACCGAGACCGAGTTTCGTGCAGCGGGTCGTCTGGCTCTCAGGCGTGCGTTGACCGAAGCGGTTCCCCAACTACTCGAACCTGTCATGAGACTTGAGATCATGACGCCAGGCGAGTATACGGGGTCGGTCATCGGAGACCTTAGCGCCCGGCGCGGAGACGTCACCGGGATGACAGTTAAGGGTAGGCTCCAGATTCTGGGTGCCAGGGTGCCGCTCGCGCGACTCTTCGGATACGCGACGGACCTCCGCTCCATGACCCGCGGCCTCGCAGGCTGCTCCATTCACTTCTCTCATTACGAACCCCTCCCCGCCAACATCGCGACCGAGCTGATCAGCAAGGGCCGCAGGGGATAGCGAGGAAACTGCCATGGCGAAGCAGAAGTTCGAGCGTACCAAGCCGCACGTGAACATCGGGACCATCGGTCACGTTGATCACGGCAAGACCACCCTGACCGCAGCGATCACCAAGGTGCTCGCCGAGGCCGGTGGCGCTGAGTTCATGGCCTATGACCAGATCGACAAGGCGCCGGAAGAGAAGGCTCGCGGCATCACGATCGCGACGGCCCACGTGGAGTACGAGACGGAGTCCCGTCACTACGCCCACGTCGACTGCCCCGGCCACGCCGACTACATCAAGAACATGATCACCGGCGCGGCCCAGATGGACGGCGCTATCCTGGTGGTGGCGGCGTCGGATGGTCCGATGCCCCAGACCAAGGAGCACGTGCTGCTGGCGCGTCAGGTGAACGTGCCGTACATCGTGGTCTTCCTGAACAAGGTCGACCTGCTGGACGACGAGGAGCTCCTCGAGCTGGTGGACATGGAAGTCCGCGAGCTGCTCGACGAGTACGAGTTCCCCGGCGATGACACCCCCATCATCCAGGGCTCCGCGCTCAAGGCGCTCGAGGGCGATGAGGGCGAGATCGGCGTGCAGGCGATCCACAAGCTGATGGCTGCGGTGGATTCCTACATCCCCACCCCCGTGCGGGACATCGACAAGCCCTTCCTGATGCCTGTCGAGGACGTCTTCACCATCACCGGTCGCGGCACCGTCGCCACCGGTCGTATCGAGCGCGGTCAGATCCGCACCGGCGAGAAGATCGAGATCGTTGGCATCAACGACACGACCGAGACGACGGTGACCGGAATCGAGATGTTCCGCAAGATCCTCGACTACGGTGAGGCCGGTGAGAACGTGGGTGTCCTGCTCCGCGGCGTGAAGCGTCACGAGGTTGAGCGCGGCCAGGTTCTGGCGAAGCCGAAGAGCATCCCTCCGCACACGACCTTCGACTGCAAGGTGTACGTGCTCAAGAAGGAGGAGGGCGGTCGTCACAAGCCGTTCTTCAACGGCTACCGTCCCCAGTTCTACTTCCGCACGACCGACGTGACGGGCAAGGTTACCCTGCCCGAGGGTGTCGAGATGGTGATGCCCGGCGACGACGTCGAGTTCGCTGTCGAGCTCATCCAGCCCATCGCCATGGAGGAGCAGCTTCGCTTCGCCATCCGCGAGGGCGGCCGCACTGTCGGCGCCGGCGTTGTTTCCAAGATCATCGAGTAGCGCAATCCGGCCCCACCGGCTAAACGGGGGGGTCGCCCAAGTTCCCGGTTCGATCCGGGGGCAGGGCCTGCAGGAGTTCTCATCATGGCCAACAAGATTCGTATTCGCCTTAAGGCTTACGATCACAAGCTCTTGGATCGTTCTGCCGGCGAGATCGTGCAGACTGCCAAGAACACTGGCGTGCACGTCCGCGGGCCCTTCCCGCTGCCCACGACCATTTCGAAGTGGACCGTCCTTCGCGGACCCCACGTCGATAAGAAGTCGCGGGAGCAGTTCGAGCGCCGCACGCATCACCGCCTCATCGACATCGTCGAGCCCTCGCAGACCACGGTCGAGGCTCTGATGAAGCTCGACCTGTCCGCTGGTGTTCACGTCGAGATCAAGACCGCTAGCTAGACCCGTCGCCAGACTCGCTGGGCCTGCTCCAAACGGGGTGGGCCTTCGATGCGCCGGAATCAGGAGCCCCCATGCCCACCGTGGACGTCTACAACCAGTCGAAGGAGCAGGTCGGTACTATCGACCTGAGTGACTCTATCTTCGGCGCTGAGGTCAAAGAGCACCTCTTTCACACCGTTGTGCGCCAGCAGCTGGCTAACCGCCGCGCTGGTACCCATAAGGTCAAGGGCCGCTCTGAGGTCCGAGGCGGTGGTCGCAAGCCCTACCGCCAGAAGGGCACCGGTCGCGCTCGTCAGGGCACGATCCGTGCGCCCCAGTTCCGCGGTGGTGGTGTGGTCTTTGGCCCCCACCCCCGGGACCATGGACACAGCATCAACAAGAAGGTCCGCAGGGCCGCGCTTCGCAGCGCCCTGTCCCGCCGCACCGAGGAGGGTAAGCTCACCGTCCTCGACAAGGTTGAGTTTGACGCTATCAAGACCAAGAACTTCAAGAAGGTGATGGACACCTTCGGCTTCGGCGACCTGCTGCTGGTTGTTCCTGCCAAGGACGACACGGTAGTGAAGTCCGCTCGGAACATTCCGAACGCGCTGGTCCTCCCCGTCGCCGGCTTGAACGTCTACGACATCCTCCGGCACGAGAACCTGGTCATCACCCAGGACGCGCTGGAGGGCATCGCCCAGCGACTGGGGAACTAAAAATGGCAGAGCTTCAGCTGCATGACGTCCTAGTTCGTCCCCTCGTGACCGAGAAGTCGGTCAGCATCGAGGAGGGGGAGAACACCTACAGTTTTCAGGTTGGCATGCAAGCCAACAAGCACCAGATCAAGCAGGCGGTCGAGGCCTTCTTCGGTGTCCGGGTGTTGGACGTTCGTACGTCCCGCGTTCGCGGCAAGGTCAAGCGTTTCGGTCGTCACCACGGCAAGCGCTCGAACTGGAAGAAGGCTTTCGTCAAGGTCCATGAAGAGGACCATATCGACCTGTTCGAGACCAGTGAGGGCTAGAGGCCATGGCTATTAAAAAGTTTAAGCCTACGAGTGAGGGGCGACGCTTCATGAGCGTCACCGACTACTCGGAGATCACGACCAACAAGCCCGAGCGGAGCCTTCTGGCGCCCTTGAGCAAGAAGGGCGGCCGTAACAACCGCGGCCGCATCACCGTGCGTCACCGCGGCGGTGGTCATAAGCGTCGGTACAGGATCATCGACTTCAAGCGCGATAAGCTGGGGATCCCCGGCAAGGTCGCCACGATCGAGTACGATCCCAACCGGTCCGCTCACATCGCCCTCATCAACTATGTTGATGGCGAGAAGCGGTACATCCTGCAGCCGTTGAACCTGAAGGTGGGTGACTCCATCATCAGCTCCGACGACGCGGACATCAAGCCCGGCAACTCCATGCACCTCTTCGCGGTGCCGCTGGGTACCTGGGTGCACAACATCGAGTTGCGTATCGGCGAGGGCGGTCAGCTCTGTCGGTCTGCGGGTACCTACGCCCAGGTCATGGCTAAGGAAGGCAAGTACGTCCTCCTTCGGCTGCCCTCCGGCGAGCTCCGCAATGTGCACCGGCGCTGCCGGGCCACCATCGGTCAGGTCGGCAACACCACTCACGAGAACGTGAGCTATGGTAAGGCTGGACGGACCCGGTGGATGGGTTTCCGCCCCCACGTTCGTGGTACTGCGATGAACCCCATCGACCACCCCCACGGTGGTGGTGAGGGTCGAACCAAGGGTGGTCGCCATCCGGTGACCCCCTGGGGTAAGCCCACCAAGGGTTACAAAACTCGGTCTCGCAACAAGCCGAGCGATAAGTTCATCGTTCAGCGTCGCAAGAAGAAGTAGGAGTAGCTAATGGCTCGTTCCATCAAGAAGGGCCCCTTCATTGACATGCATGTCATGAAGAAGGCCATGGCCGCTCGCGCTTCTGGTGCGCCGCGTCCGATCAAAACCTGGTCCCGTCGTTCCACTATCCTCCCGGATTTCATTGGATTGACGTTCCTCGTTCACAACGGTAAGAAGCACATTCCCGTCTATGTGACGGAGAACATGGTGGGTCACAAGCTCGGCGAGTTCGCCGCGACCCGCACGTTCTACGGTCACGCTGCGGACAGGAAGTCCAAGGTTCGCTGATTGCGGTCCGGCGCTCTGTAGCGCCGGGCTCATCAAGGAAGGTTCGCCATGAAGTCCAAAGCCAGCCTCAAATTCGCCCGGGTCTCGCCCCAGAAGGCGCGTCTGGTGGCGAACATGGTCCGCGGTCACGACCTCGACGAGGCGCTGGAGATGCTCTCCTTCACTCGTAAGAAGTCCGCTCCGCTGATCAAGAAGCTCATCGAGTCCGCTGTAGCAAATGCCGAGCAGGCTGACGCTGAGGTAGACGTCGACGCGCTTTACGTCCAGACGATCACCGTGGACCAGGGGACGTCGCTTCGGCGCTTCCGTCCCCGCGCCCAGGGCCGCGCTACCCCGATTCTCAAGCAGACAAGTCACATCTCCGTGGTCCTTGGGGCCCGGGAGGAGTAGCCAGATGGGTCAGAAGGTTCACCCGATCGGCTTCCGGGTCGGCATCTCCCGTGGTTGGGAGTCTCAGTGGTTCTCCGAGAAGGAGTACCACCGGTTCCTCCACGAAGACATTGCCATCCGCAAGTTCATTAACACCGAGTACAAGCACGCCAGCGTGTCTCGCGTGAACATCGAGCGCGCCGCCAACAAGGCGAAGGTGTTCGTTCACGCAGCCAAGCCGGCTGTGATCCTCGGCAAGCGGGCTGCCGGCCTGGAGGCGCTCCGCGCTTCCTTGCAGAAGCTCACCTCCACCGAGATCTACGCCAACGTCATCGAAGTCCGTAAGGTAGAGACCGACTCCCAGCTCGTCGCCGAGAACATCGCGGCTCAGCTGGTCAAGCGCGTCTCCTTCCGTCGGGCGATGAAGAAGGCCATGACCCAGGCTCGTCGCTCCGGCGCCGAGGGCATCAAGGTCATGTGTGCGGGTCGCCTCGGTGGCGCCGAGATGTCCCGTACCGAGTGGTACCGGGATGGTCGAGTTCCCCTGCACACTCTCCGTGCCGATATCGATTACGGCTTCGCTGAGGCGCGCACCACCTACGGCATCATCGGTGTCAAGGTCTGGATCTTCAAGGGGGAGAAGCTCCCCGGTGAAGATGAGCGCCTGGCTTAGGCCGTAAAGGAGTAAACAATGCTCAGTCCCAAGCGCGTCAAGTACCGCAAGCGCCAGAAAGGTCGCATGCGGGGAGTCGCTCGTCGCGGCTCCAACGTCTCCTTTGGGGAGTTTGGCTTGCAGACCACCGAGTGTGGTCGCATCACCTCCCGACAGATCGAAGCCGCTCGTATCGCGATGACTCGTCACGTGAAGCGCGGTGGAAAGGTCTGGATTCGGTTGTTCCCCGATAAGCCCATCAGCAAGAAGCCCGCCGAAACCCGTATGGGTAAGGGTAAGGGCGCGCCCGAGTATTGGGTTGCTGTCGTCAAGCCCGGACGGGTGTTGTACGAGCTCGATGGGGTCGAGGAGGATGTCGCTCGTGAGGCTTTCCGTCTCGCGGGTCACAAGCTCCCCGTCGCCACCCGCTTCGTCAAGCGGGAAGGAGTGATCTGATGCTGTACACAGACACCAACGGCCTCTCCGACGAGCAGCTGGTCCATAAGGGCCTGCAGCTTGAGCGTGAGATGATGGGGTCGCGGTTCCGCCTTCACACTCAGCAGCTCGAGGACACGTCCTCTCTGAAGAAGCTGCGTCGGGATGTGGCGCGGGTTCAGACCGCTCTCCGTGCGCGTGAGAACGCCCAGGGCCTTCGTAAGAATGCCCTCAGTGATCAGTACTCGACGTCCTTCGACGCCTCCGTTGGCGCCGCTGGTGGCGAAGAGTCCAGCAATCTCCTCTCTGGGATTGTTGACAAGCTTCAGGGTAGCGAGTAAGTAAGGCTGCCTTCGCAAGAGAGTGATTGTAGCTCTTCTGCATTGATTCGAAGGTCACCGGGATCCGTCCCGGTTTCCTTATGTACCAGGCGGGCATCATGCCCATCCTGGTACGCGGCACGGTGCCAACCGGGTCGTGTCCCATCTTGATGGGAGACCGGTCCGGGAACCCAGTTCAGCGCTTCTGCGACGCGGGCTTCCCGATCGGGTTCTAACACTCACTTCGAGCAGAGTGATGTCCGCGGAAAACAACAAGACTGGTCGCCGTACCCTCACGGGGAAGGTCGTGTCTGACAAGATGGACAAGACCGTCTCGGTCGAGGTTGTCCGGAAGGTCAAGCACGCCCGGTACCATAAGTACATCAACCGCCGGAATGTCTTCAAGGCCCACGACGAAGACAACGCCTGCCAAGCTGGCGACACGGTGGTGATCCAGGAGTCACGTCCCCTTTCGCGTACTAAGCGTTGGGTCGTGATTGAGCGGCGTCCGCGCCACGCCTAGCCCCGGCATCCCCGGGTAGGAGATTCCCATGATCCAGATGCAGTCCGTGCTCGACGTGGCCGACAACAGCGGAGCTAAGAAGCTCCTCTGCATCAAGGTGCTCGGCGGCTCCAAGCGTCGCTACGCGTCGGTGGGTGATCGCATCGTGTGCTCCGTCCGAGAGGCCATCCCCAACGGGAAGGTCAAGAAGGGCGATGTGGTTCGCGCTGTGATCGTTCGCACCGCCAAGGAGCTGCGCCGCACCGACGGCACCTACATCCGCTTTGACGACAACTCGGCGGTCATCATCAACACGCAGGGCGAGCCGATCGGCACCCGTATCTTCGGTCCTGTGGCCCGCGAACTTCGCGGTCACAGCTTCATGAAGATCGTCTCGCTGGCGCCGGAGGTCTTGTAAACCATGGCCAGGTCCAAGTTCAAGATCAAGCGCGGCGATACTGTCGTCGTCATTTCGGGTAAGCACAAGGGTGCGACCGGCCGGGTGCTCAGGCTCCTCCGTGAGGAGGGTCGGGTTCTGGTCGAGAACGTCAACCTCGTCAAGCGCCATGTCAAGGCCACTGCAGACCAGCCCGGGCAGATTCAAGAGAAGGAGGCTCCCCTCCACATCTCGAACATTGCCCTTTGGGATGCAGACAACAGCCGCCGGATTAAGGTCGGGTGGCAGGTCGTCGACGGCAACAAGGTGCGCGTGGATAAGAAGTCCGGCGCTGCCATCGATGCTGGAGGTGCTCAGTGAGCCTCGCTCCTCGTCTGAAGGCGACCTATCGTGAGAAGGTCGTCCCCTCGCTCCTTGAGGAGCTGGACTGCGGCAACGTGATGAAGGTGCCGCGCCTGACTAAGATTGTGGTCAACACCTCCTTGAAGGATGCTATCCAGAATCCCAAGATTCTGGACGCCGCCGCAGAGGAGCTGGCCATCATCACCGGTCAGAAGGCGGAGATTCGTCGTGCTCGACGTTCCATCGCCAACTTCAAGCTGCGTGAAGGGATGCCTATTGGCGCCCGGGTGACGCTGCGCGGTGACCGGATGTGGTTCTTTTACGACCGCCTCATCAGTGTCGCCATCCCTCGTATCCGCGACTTCCGTGGGCTCAGCCCCAAGGCATTCGACGGCCGTGGGAACTACACGCTCGGTCTGACCGAGCAAATCATCTTCCCCGAGATCGACTACGACAAGGTCGCGAAGATCTACGGGCTCAACATCTCCTTTGTCACCACTGCTGCGACGGACGCTGAGGGGAGAGCTTTGCTCAAGCACCTCGGTATGCCGTTCCGCGATTAGGCAGGAGTAACCAGTGGCTAAGAAGTCCCAGATCGCTAAGTCCCAGCGCAAGCCCAAGTTCAAGGTTCGGCAGATCAACCGCTGCCAGCGGTGCGGCCGTCCTCGCGCTTACTACCGCGAGTTCAAGCTTTGCCGTATCTGCTTCCGTGAGTTGGCCCTTCAGGGTCAACTCCCGGGCGTGACCAAGGCCAGCTGGTAGGCGGCAAGGAGAGCAATTATGTCCATGACTGACCCCATCGCCGATCTCCTCACGCGCATTCGTAATGCGTGCGTTGTCGGCCACACCACCATCGTGGTGCCCCGGTCCAAGGTCAAGCTGGCGTTGGTGAAGGTGCTGAAGTCCGAAGGTTTCATCGAGGGCTACCTCGATCTGCCGGAAGGACCCCAGGGCCTCATCAAGGTCTTCCTCAGGTACGACGACGACCAGCGGGCTATCATCCGCGGCGTTGAGCGCGTCTCCAAGCCGTCTCGGCGGGTGTATGTCGGTAAAAACGACATCCCCCGCGTGCGCAATGGCTTGGGCGTCTCGATCCTGACGACCCCCCGTGGCATCTTGACCGACGCCCAGGCCCGCGAAGCGGGTGTGGGTGGTGAGATCATCTGCCGCGTCTGGTAGGCGTCTCGCGCCAAACGGAGAATCCTCATGTCCCGTATCGGAAAGCAGCCGATCCAGGTGCCTAAGGGCGTGACCGTCACTTTTGGTGACGGAGTCAGCGTCAAGGGCCCCAAGGGCCAGCTCCAGCGTACCGTCGTTGACGGCGTCAGCCTCCGTCAGGAGGATGGCAACATCCTCGTTGATCGTGAGTCGGACACCAAGCAGCACCGGTCCAATCATGGGCTGATGCGTGCGCTGGTTGCCAATATGGTCACGGGTGTCACCACGGGCTTCGAGAAGAAGCTCGAGATCCAGGGTGTCGGCTACCGTGCCGACACCAAGGGCAAGGGTGTCACCTTCCACCTTGGCTACAGTCATCCCATCGAGTACACCACGCCTCAGGGCGTGGCAATCAAGGTGGAGAAGAACGTCATCTCGGTGACTGGTATCGACAAGGAAGCGGTGGGGCAGCAGGCTGCCATCATTCGCGGCTTCCGTCCGCCTGATGCCTACAAGGGCAAGGGTGTCCGGTACCTGGACGAGTACGTGAAGCTCAAGCCTGGCAAGTCCGCCAAGAAGTAAAACGGTTTCGGAGCGAGTCATGGCAAAGACCAATTCCCGCACCAAGGCGCGCCTGCGCCGCAAGGTGTCCATCCGGAAGCGGATGCATGGCACCGCCAGCCGTCCCCGGCTGTCGGTGTTTCGCAGCAAGCAGCACATCTACGCGCAGCTGATCGACGACGACGCTGGTCGGACCCTCGCGTCCGCCTCCTCGCTCAAGATCGAGGACTACGACGGGCACCGCGGCAACATCGCCGCGGCTAAGCTCATCGGAGGGCGCATCGGCAAGCTCGGCGTTGACGCTGGCGTGCAGCAGGTGGTGTTCGACCGCAACGGCTACCTCTACCATGGTCGTATCAAGGCCCTGGCCGACGCCGCCCGCGAGGCCGGCCTCAAGTTCTGACGGAGTTTTCCAAATGGCAAGAATGGGTGGCAACAACCGCGGCCGTAATCGCCGGCAGGAAGTTGATGACGGACTGATCGATAAGGTCATCCACATCAACCGCGTCGCCAAGGTCGTCAAGGGCGGCCGTCGCTTCAGCTTCTCGGCCATTGTGGTCGTGGGTGATGGCGAGGGTCGTGTCGGCACTGGCTTCGGTAAGGCCAATGAGGTGCCCGAGGCGATTCGCAAGGCGATGACCAAGGCCCGTGAGAACATGATCCAGATCGCGCTGATCGACGGCACTGTCTCGCATGAGATTGTGGGTCGGTACGGCGCTGGTCGCATCCTGCTCAAGCCCGCATCTCCCGGTACGGGTGTTATCGCGGGCTCGGCAGTGCGCTCGATCCTGGACTGCGCTGGCGTTCACAACGTCCTTACCAAGAGCCTCGGCTCCAACAACCCTCACAACCTCGTTCGGGCCACCATGGATGCATTGAGCAACCTGGAAAGCCCCGAGCAGTACGCGCGGCGGCTTGGCAAGAACCTCGATGAGGTCATGGCCAACTACACCGTGGGTCACCAGGTCTGGAACACCGCCCAGTAGGGCGGTGTGAGGCCAACAGGAGCGAGCAATGATTAAGCTCAAGGTGACATTGAAGAAGTCAACCATCGGGTCCACCCAGGAACAGATCTCTACCGTAAAGGGCCTCGGCCTGCGGAAGATCAGGTCATCCCGGGTTCTGGAGAACACCCCGGCGGTCCGTGGAATGGTCAAGAAGGTGATTCACCTGGTTGACGTGCAGGAGATCGAGGCCTAGTTTTCTGGCCTGGTCACTGCGGAGGCCCTACATCATGGCAAACGAACTCTCCAACCTGCAGCCCCCCGAAGGTTCTCGTCGCCCGCGCAAGCGCGTGGGTCGAGGCGAGGGGTCTGGTAAGGGTAGAACGTGCGGTCGCGGCCAGAAGGGCGCGGGCTCACGTTCAGGTTTCAGTATTAACCCCGGTTTTGAGGGCGGTCAGATGCCGCTCCAGCGCCGGCTTCCCAAGCGCGGTTTCTACAACAAGTTCGGTAAGGACTACACCGCCATCAACCTCCGTCGGCTCGAGGGCCGATTTGAGGCGGGTGCGGTTGTTGACGCTGCAACGCTCAAGGAGATGGGCATCATCTCCAAGATCGGTAAGAACGGTCTGAAGATCCTGGGCGAGGGTGAGCTCTCGGTGGCGTTGACGGTCAAGGCCGCCAAGTTCACCAAGACCGCCTCCGACAAGATCGCCGCCGCTGGTGGCTCGGCCGAGGTGGTCTGACCCGTGACCAATACGATCGCCAACATCTTCAGGATTCCAGAGCTCCGCAATCGGATCCTCTTTACCTTTGCGATGTTGGCTATCTATCGGTTGGGTATCTTCATCCCGGCCCCTGGTGTCGATCGGCACGCTCTGAGCCAGTTCTTCTCGGAACAGAGCAACACGCTGTTCGGCTTGTACGACATGTTCTCGGGTGGAGCGCTGGAGCAATTCAGCGTCTTCGTCCTCGGGATCATGCCCTACATCAGTGCCTCCATCATCATGCAGCTCCTGGTGGTCGTTGTACCCCAGCTTGAGCGCTTGAAGAAGGAGGGCCAGTCAGGCCAGAATAAGATCACCCAATACACCCGATACATGACCATCGGCATCGCGCTCATCCAGTCCTTCAGCATCTCGATGGGGCTGGAGCAGATGCGTACAGCCGGCGGTCAGGACGTAGTCATCAGTGGGGGCATCAGCTTCCGCCTGATGACCATGATCACCATGAGCGCGGGCGCCTGCTTCGTGATGTGGTTGGGTGAGCAGATCACTGACCGCGGCATCGGCAACGGTGCGAGCCTCATCATCACGGGCGGAATCGTCGCGGGCCTGCCTGCTGCTATGGCCCAGACGTTTACGCTGCTGCAGACCGGCAACATCAACCTGCTCGCCATGGTTCTCCTGGTCGGGTTCATGTTCGTGGTCATCGCCGCCATCGTCTTCATCGAGCGCGGGCAGCGGCGGGTGCCGATTCAGTACGCCAAGCGGGTCATCGGCCAGCGGGTGTACGGCGGACAGGCAACCCACCTTCCCTTGAAGGTGAACGTCGCAGGTGTCATTCCGCCGATCTTCGCGAGCAGCGTCCTGATGCTGCCTGCGACCGTCGGGAGCTTCTGGCCTGACAACATGCTCTTGGGCGAGGCCTCGCAGGCCTTCTACCCGGGGGCGTGGATGTACAACGTCACCTACATCGGTCTGATCGTCTTCTTCTCGTATTTCTATACGGCGATGACCTTCAACCCGGTCGATGTGGCTGACAACCTGAAGAAGCATGGCGGCTACGTCCCTGGGATTCGTCCCGGCAAGCAGACCGCTGACTACCTGGACCGCATCCTCACACGGCTCACCGCCGGTGGCGCGGCGTACCTGGCGGCCATCTGTCTGCTCCCGACCTTTCTCATCACTGAGTACGGCATCCCGTTCTACTTTGGTGGCACCGGCCTGCTCATCGTCGTCGCGGTCTCCCTCGACACGGTGGCTCAGATCGAGGCCCACCTCCTGACGCGTCACTACGACGGCCTCGCCTCTGGTAATCAGGGCGGCAGGGCTCGTCACCGGCGCGCACTGGAGCGTGAGAAGAAGGGCGAGTAGCCTTGGCGCTCAAGTGTCCAAGCAGCCGTGCCCCGTGGGGGGTGCGGCTTGTTTCGCTTCAACCTGATCGATTTGAGGTGGTGCATGTTCATCGCGTTGTTCGGACCCCCTGGCGCCGGGAAGGGCACCCAGGCTGCGTTTCTTTGTGACGAGCTTGGCGTCCCCCACGTGGCGACCGGTGACATCTTTCGGAAGAATCTGAAGGAAGGCACCGCGCTGGGCGAGCTGGCTCGCTCGTTCATGAACAAGGGGCAGCTCGTCCCTGATGAGGTTGTCTGGAAGCTGGTCGCTGACAGGCTCGCGCAGGCGGACGCCGTCGGCGGTGTGCTCTTCGATGGCTTCCCGCGATCGGTCCGTCAGGCGGAGCTGCTGCTCGGCTGGCTGGAGGACAACGGCAAGACGCTGGAGTGTGTCGCCGCCCTGACCGTCGCTGACGAGTCTCTGGTCGCGCGGCTCTCGGGGCGTCGCACCTGTATGGGGTGCGGTGCCACCTACCACTCCACCCACAACCCTCCCGCGAAGGAGGGCAGCTGTGATCGGTGTGGCGGTGAGGTGGTTCAGCGAGAGGATGACCGCGAGGAGACCGTTCGGGCTCGCCTGGCGACCTACCACCGCGAGACCGCGCCGGTCCTCGACTTCTTCAAGGCCCGAGGCCTCGTGAGTGAGGTGGATGGCACTGGGGCCATCGAGTCGGTCACCCAGCGGCTGCGTCTTGCTCTGGGCTAAGTCCAGGAGCCGTGGAATCGCGGTTCGTACGCCCTGGGAGGCCGCGCTGATGCGCGACGCCGGGCGTCGCCTCGCGGAGTGCATCGCGCTTGTGCGCGAGCAGACCGTGGAGGGCGTCACCACCGGTGAGCTGGACCGTATCTTTGAGGAGGCCATCAAGGCGCGCGGCTGCGTGTCGGCCTTCAAGGGATACCGCGGCGTCCAGGGGGCAGTGCCTTTCCCCGCCACGATCTGCGCCAGCCGCAATGATCAGGTGGTTCATGGCTTCCCCGATGACACCCCGCTCAAGTCTGGCGACATCATCTCGCTGGACTTCGGGCTTGTCTACGGTGGCTTCTTCGCGGACTCGGCCTACACGATCGGCATCGGTGAGGTTGACGATAGCGTGAGGCAACTGCTTGACGTCACGGAGAAGAGTCTTTATGAGGCGGTTTCTTGTGCGGCGCCAGGCGCTCGGGTGGGCGATATCGGCCATCGGGTCCAGACGCTGTGCGAGGCTGAGGGTTTCGGAGTCATACGCGAGTACGTAGGACACGGGATCGGTCGGAACCTCCATGAGGAGCCGAGCGTACCCAACTATGGAAAGTCCGGCACCGGCGTCCTCTTGAAGGCAGGCATGTGCCTCGCCATCGAACCCATGATTACGACCGGGAGCTGGAAGACCAAGACCCTCAAGGATGGATGGACTGTCGTGACGACGGATGGCTCCCAAGCCGCCCACTTCGAGCACACTGTCCTCATCACACCTGAGGGGCCCGAGGTTCTGACAGCGATCACGTGATCGATCTGTTTCCAACAACACAGCACCGATGAACCAGGGAGACCTGGCGAGGAGGCTTCAGTGAAAGTCAAAGCGAGCGTGAAGCGCATGTGCGACAAGTGCCGGGTTGTCCGGCGTCGTGGCGTCGTGCGCATCATCTGCGAGAACCCCAAGCACAAGCAGCGGCAGGGATAAAACAATGGCACGTATTGAAGGCGTGGACCTGCCGCGCAACAAGCGCGTCGACGTCGCGCTTACCTACATCTACGGCATCGGCCGTACCTCCTCGCTGAGGATCCTGGCTGAGGCTGAGGTGGATGGTTCCATCCGCACCAACAGCCTCTCCGAGACTGAGGTGGCCCGCATTCGCGAGGTCATCCAGCGTGGTCACAAGGTCGAGGGCGAGCTCCGCAAGGAGATCGCCATGAACATCAAGCGTCTGATTGACCTTGGCGCCTACCGGGGCCTCCGTCACCGTCGCGGTTTGCCCGTTCGCGGTCAGCGCACTCACACCAACGCCCGCACCCGTAAGGGTCCTAAGCGGGTCGTTAGCCGGCGTAAGTAGGAGGTTCTCATGGCTGGTCCCAAGAAGCGTCGTGGCGGCAAGGGCGTCAAGAAGAACGTCCCTGCTGGCATCGTCCACATTCAGGCTACGTTCAACAACACTATCGTTACCATCACTGATCCCGCCGGCAACACCGTGGCGTGGTCCAGTGCCGGCGTGAAGGGGTTCAAGGGCTCTCGGAAGTCCACCCCCTTCGCCGCTCAGCTCGTGGCAGAAGATGCCACCCGCAAGGCAATGGATCACGGCATGAAGACTGCCGGTATCTTCGTGAAGGGCCCCGGCGCAGGCCGCGAGTCCGCGCTCCGCGCTATCCAGAACGCGGGCCTGAAGATTACGATGATCAAGGACGTGACGCCGATTCCGCACAACGGCTGCCGCCCCCCCAAGCGTCGCCGCGTCTGATTTCAACCCCCGTGGAGGGGATCGCAGGATCCCCGGGATTTGACCCCCCACCCCGCTTCGAGCTTGAAGCGGGGCTTCACATCATCCAGTTCGGGTGCAGAACCGACGCCAGGTCAGTGTCGGCAGAAACCCCCCTGGAGAGTCCATGCTTCCTCAACACGTCTACGCCAACTGGCGGAGCCTCATCAAGCCCACTCGCGTCGACCGGGACAACCGCTCGACCGAGACCTACGGCAAGTTCGTCGCCCGCCCCTTGGAGCGCGGCTTCGGCATCACCCTCGGCAACTCGCTTCGGCGGGTGTTGCTGTCGAGCCTGCAGGGCGCGGCTATCACCACGGTCAAGATCGATGGTGTGCTGCACGAGTTCTCCTCCATCGCCGGCGTCATCGAGGACGTCACCGACATCGTGCTCAACCTGAAGGGTGTGCTCATCCAGACCAGCTCCTTGGAGCCGGTCACCGCGCACATTCACGCCACTGGCAAGCCCGGCGGCCTCACCGTCGTTCGCGCTGGTGATATTGAGTTCGACGGCGACGCCCGGGTCATCAACCCCGAGCACCCGCTCTGCACGCTCACCGAGCAGGGCGAGTTCCGCGGCGAGATGGTCGTGCGCATGGGCAAGGGCTACGTCCCTGCGGTCCAGAACAAGACCGAGGACATGAGCATCGGAACCATCCCGATCGACTCCATCCACACCCCCGTCAAGAAGGTCAAGTACACGGTCACCAACGCTCGCGTCGGTCACCGTACGGACTACGACCGCCTGACGCTGGAGATCTGGACGGATGGCACGGTCCTCCCTGAGGACGCCGTCGCCTACGCCGCCCGGATTCTGCGTGAGCAGCTCCAGATCTTCGTCAACTTCGACGAGGCGGATGAGCCGGTCCAGGAGGAGGCCTCCGTTGAGTCCCAGGACTTCAACGAGAACCTCTACAAGCGGGTGGACGAGCTCGAGCTGTCGGTCCGTAGCGCTAACTGCTTGCAGAACGCCGGCATCGAGTACATCCACCAGCTGGTGGAGAAGACCGAGGCCGAGATGCTGAAGACCAAGAACTTCGGCCGCAAGTCCCTCAACGAGATCAAGGAGATCCTCGCCGAGTTGGGCCTGTCCCTCGGTATGAAGCTCCACAACTTTCCTGGCCGGCAGTAACTGCTGAGCCGGGACGCAAACGGAGATCCCCATGCGTCACCGCAAATCCGGTCGCAAGCTGGGCCGCAACAGCTCTCACCGCAAGGCGATGTACCGCAACATGGTCACGTCGCTGATCCTTCATGGTCGTATCAAGACCACCGAGGCCAAGGCCAAGGAGCTGCGTAAGGTTGCCGATCGGGTCATCACCCTCGGCAAGCGCGTGCCCCTGTCCTCTCTCGATGGTCTTGAGGGCCAGGCCCTGGCTGACGCCAAGGCGCAGCGCGTTCACGCCATCCGCCTCGCTCGGCGGTACATGGTCGACCGCGACGCCCTTGATCTGGTGTTTGGTGAGTACGCGGAGCGCTTCAAGGAGCGTCCCGGCGGCTACACCCGCATCTACAAGCTCGGCTTCCGCGTTGGCGACAACGCCCCCATGAACCTGATCGAGCTCGTCAAGGAGCCGGTTGGTGTCAAGGCGGTGGCTGCTGACGATGCCGCACCTGCTGCGGACGAGTCGCCCGAGGCCGCCGCAGAGGAGTAGCTCCGAAGCGGTCCTTACCAGATGGCCGGTCTCCTGCATCAGCGGGGGATCGGCCATTTTGTAATCTGGGCTCTCTGGGATAGTGGAGGGGGCCTTTGTGGTGGGAGAGTACTGGATGGAAGCGGATCGGGTAGAGCAGTCCAAGGTGCGGCTGGCGCGCTTCATGGCCCGGACCAACCGCAAGAACACCCGCCAGCGTGAGGTCATCGTCGACGTCTTCCTCACGCTGGATCAGCACGTCTCTCTGCAGGAGCTGCTCGACAGCGTGCAGCGCCGCGAGCCTGGCGTGGGCTTCGCGACGGTCTACCGCACCATGAAGCTGTTGGTGGAGGCCGGGGTGGCCTATGAGCGGCAGTTTGCCCACGGCAACACCCAGTACGAGCCGGTGGGCCTGGTGGGGGAGCATCACGATCACCTGATGTGCGAGCTCTGCGGACTCATTGTGGAGTTCGAGGATCCGGTGATCGAGCGCCGTCAGACCGAGGTCGCGGAGGCCCACGGCATCAACATCACCTCACACCGCCATGAGATCTACGGCAGCTGCCAGGACACGGCCGGCTGTGAGGCGCGTCAGGCCGCCGACGGCTGAACCGGAGCCTTGGGGGGCTGACAGGGCTCAGCGGGGTCCGTGGTGCCCCTGAGAGCCCGGTGAGTACGCGGCGGGATCGGGGAAGACTGCGAGGCACAAAAAAGTGGCGGGCTGAGAGAGAACTCTCAGCCCGCCGGCTCTGATGCGCGAGAAGGGAGT
>Ga0316204_10003344_pt1 | contig 32463 bp, 27 predicted proteins | sample 6monrhotite_MG_2_FD_205661 | JGI IMG/M metagenome (GOLD analysis project Ga0316204, IMG submission 205661) | Microbial mat bacterial communities from mineral coupon in-situ incubated in ocean water Damariscotta River, Maine, United States -... | ecosystem: Environmental > Aquatic > Marine >... | reverse complement strand
AAAGTGAACCCGCGAACGCCACGTCCGCCGCCATGGCGTCTTCAGCGGCCTGTTCGCGACCCGACATTTCAGCGGTCATGGCCTTTTGCACCTTTTCGAAAGCGCGTGCTTCCAGCTGACGCACACGCTCGCGAGAGATGCCGTAGTGTTGGCCCAACTCTTCCAGCGTCACTGGGTTGTCTTTAAGACGGCGCTCGATAAAGATGTGCTGTTCGCGCACGTCCAAGTTTTGGATCGCACTTTGCAGCATTTCATGGCGCAAGCCGCGCACTTCACCGTCGCCGAGCAGCTCTTCGGGGGACGCGCCTTCGTATTCCAGTTGGTCCTGGAACTCAACCGAAGAGCCCTCATCCTGACCGACCGGAGCGTTGAGACTCAAGTCCTTGGACGCCAGACGGCGGTTCATATTGACGATTTCGTCCGCCTTTACGTTCAACTCTTCGGAGAGCCGATTGGCTTGATCCGGATTGAGCTCGCCGGTGTCTTGAATGCCAAGGCGCTGCTTGTGACGGCGCAAGCTGAAGAACAGCTTTTTCTGTGCAGCCACGGTGCCCATTTTAACCATCGACCAGGAACGCAAAACGTATTCCGTGATCGCCGCCTTGATCCACCACATGGCGTATGTGGACAGGCGGAAACCGCGTTCGGGCTCGAATTTCTTGACCGCTTTCATCAGGCCGATATTGCCTTCGGACACCAAATCTGCGACCGGCAGGCCGTAGCCGCGATAGCCCATGGCGATCTTCACCACCAAACGAAGGTGCGACGTGACTAAGGAATGCGCAGCCTCGACATCGCCTTCATCGCGCCAGCGTTCGGCCAGGGTGCGTTCTTGCTTGGCCTCCAGCACGGGGTAGGACCACGCTTCCTTGAAATAGCGCGCGAGGCCGTTTTCGGCGACGGAGGTCGGTAGGTTACTTGCGGTCATGGCGAGTTATACTCCCAAATCAATAACTATGACTTATCGTCAAGACGTCTGAAATCAACGACGGTGAACACGACGCACGGACACACACGTGCGTGCGTGCGCCGGAACCGGTTGGAAATCAATCTGCAAAGAGAGAAGGCGCGCCAGAAAACCGGGCGCGGCCAGAGCCAGAAAAAGAGCCAGAAAAAATGTCGCAACAAGCAACAGCATCTCAATCGTCAACATGGCTATCCTCCAATCGAAGCAATAGTCTCGACTAACTTGTCCATGCCCATACAAACTGGACAAAGTGGCAATTGGATGGCAACTGAATCCTCGGCAACCAACTTAAGGTCCCTGGAAAACGCCTGCGACAATCCCACGACAGCGCAGACATCCAGATGCCTTGAGCTGGCTCCTCCAGCGGCGCCAAAAGCCCGGACAAGCCCGATCCGCCTTTGCAGGTCGAACCGCCGTTTGTGCTCACCTCGTGGTTTACGGCCTCATGCCCCGCACAAACGGTATCGGCCCCATTATGGGCACCGATTGACGACATATTCTCACAATACCCAAGCCCAGTCAAGGGTTACCCGACATCACAGTGCTATTTTATTTTTTAAAAAACCATACTTATCATAATGTTATGGTTTATTTTAAGATCTGTTACAATCTAGTATTAACCCGCATTACCCTATATCTAGGCTCTTTGCAGGGCCATGAAAGCGGTTTATGGTCGCTTCGCATCAAGAACAATTGGAATGATTATGAGCGCCCCTCTTCGCGTTATTTTGGCCCAACCGCGCGGTTTTTGCGCCGGTGTGGACCGCGCCATCGCCATCGTCAAAAAAGCGTTGGAAAAATATGGCGCGCCGGTCTACGTGCGCCACGAAATCGTGCACAACAAATTCGTCGTCGACGAACTGAAAAACATGGGCGCGATCTTCGTCAAGGATCTGGATGAAATTCCCGACGGTGCACACACCATTTTCAGCGCCCACGGCGTCTCCGACGCGGTGGAAGATGAGGCGAAACGCCGAGACTTGCCCTACATCGACGCCGCCTGCCCGCTGGTGACCAAGGTCCACCGCCAAGGCCAGAACCATGCCGACAACGGCGAGCAGGTGATCCTCATCGGCCATACTGGTCATCCGGAAGTCGAGGGTACCTTGGGACGGATTCACGGCACGACCCACTTGGTGGGCAGCGAAGACGATGTGGCGAAGCTCGACATCGCATCCGGCACACCCTTGGCCTACGTCACCCAAACGACGCTGAGCGTCGACGACACCCGCGCCATCATCGAAGCGCTCACCGCCCGTTTCCCCAACATCCAAGGCCCTGATCTCAAAGACATCTGCTACGCCACGCAAAACCGCCAACAGGCCGCGCGCCAGTTGGCGTGCTCCGAACATCGTGCGGACCTGTTGTTGGTGATCGGCGGCAAGAACAGCTCCAACTCGAACCGTCTGCGTGAAATCGGCGTGGATTGCGGCGTGCCGAGCCACCTCATCGACGATGCCGACGGCCTGGACCCGGCATGGCTGGACGGTATCGACACCGTGGGCGTCACCGCAGGCGCATCGGCCCCGGAAGTCCTGGTGCAAGGGGTGCTGGACCGCTTGGGCGAACTGCGCGAAACCCGCGTCGAAATCCTCACCGGCATCGAAGAAAACATGCATTTCAAGTTGCCGACGGAATTGCGCGGCTGAGCCCTGCGTCCCTCAGCTTACCGCCCCAAGCTGTTGTGCATTAGCAGGGAACTTCTACCAAGCGGCCGGTTTTACAGTCGTATATGTAACCGTGCACAGGAATGTCACCCGGAACGAGGGGGTGCGTTTTGATGCGATCAACGTCACTTTTCACACTTTCGGCCTGATTGCGAATGGTTAACCAATCGATATAGTCCCCCTCATGCGATCCAGGTCCAGCCCCGGTGTCATGCCAGCCGCTCTCATCCACGCTCGCCGTGTCGAGACTGCTGGCGAGGAGATCGCACATAATCTCATCGGTAAACGTCTCCATCCCGCAATCGGTGTGGTGGATCACAAACCATTCGTTGGTTCCGAGCAGTTTGTGAGAGATCACCAGCGAACGGATGGCGTCATCGCTCGCTCTGCCGCCAGCATTACGGATGACATGGGCGTCGCCTTCCGCCAGTCCGGCATATTTGGCTGGGTCGAGACGCGCATCCATGCATGTGAGGATCGCAAAGCCACGTCCCGGTGGCATCGGTAGATCGCCCTTATCGCCAAAATCGCTTGCATAAGCCTCATTAGCAGCGAGGACCTCGTTCAATATTTTACTCATGGCGTCACCTCCATTGATAAAGCTATCGACAGAGCGCAAAAGTCTAGCCCCATTGAATGCCTGACGCCAGCGCCAGCGCGTTTCAATCCCTGCGCGTGGACCTGTCGGCAAAATCGCGCACCACCGCCTCCGCCGCCAGCCGTCCCGACTTGACCGCGCTTTCCAGCGTCGCGGGCAGGCCCGTATCGGTCCAATCGCCCGCCAGATAGAGATTGTTTAGATGAGTGCGTGTATTGGGTCTTTGCGCAAGCGCCGCAGGGGTCGCAACAAAGGTGGCGCGGCGTTCCTTGATGACACGGTGGGCGAGCGGTTCGCCATGCTCGCCAAGGGCCTTGGCGACCTCCGGCCACAGGGTGTGGGCGATGGCGTCGGTGTCTTTGTCCATCCACGCATTGGCCCCGCTGATGGTGACCGACACGACGGCGCCGCGCTGGAACAACCATTCGACCTCTCCACCGACGATGCCCAGCATCCTTGGCGCTTCCACGGGCTGCGCGACGCGGTAATGCACGTTCAAGATCGACTGCGCGCCCCGAGGCGTCTCGATGCCCGCGACCAAACCGGAAACGTTGTGATGGGGAACGGCCAGGATCACGGCGTCGCTTTCGCCCAGAACCTCGGCAGCGTTAGAGAAACGAATGGTGCCCACACGTGCTCCGTCACCATCCAGGCCGGTTACACGGCGTTGAAAATGAACATCCACAGCGCGCGCGCTCAGCAGCGCCCGCGCCGGATCGACCAGCGCCGCGCCCAAGCCGTTCGGCGCCAAGACCGGCTTGGCGAACGCGCCGCCCTTGAGCACCGTATCGCGCAGCACCGCCCACAACAAGCGTGCCGCGCCTTCGCTGGGTTCGGCGTTGAGCACCGCCAGGCACAGGGGACGCCAAAAGGTGCGAAACAGCTCCGACGACACATCAACGCAGTCCGCCACGTTTCGGCTTCGATCCCGGCTCAACGCCCATAAATCACGGGCAAAGGTAAACGGCTTGAGGCCCGGCGGCTGGCGTCGCGGGTCTAAGAGCCAGCGGATCAAGGAACCTGCGTGTGACGCGCCAAGGTCGACGCACCACCCCTGCCCCGTCGAGAGGTCTTTGAAATCGAAGGCCGCGCGCGGCGTTTCGCAAAGTGCCGCACGCCCGCCGATCAGGTCCACATAGGCCAAAACCTCCCTATTGCCGCTGAGCAGCAAATGGGTGCCGTTGTCGATGGTCGCATCCAGGGCATTGTCGAAAAAGCTGCGGCAGCGCCCGCCTGCCTGCTTGGCGGTTTCATGAACGCTGACGTCGAGACCGGCGTGGACAAGCCTCACCGCGGCAGACAATCCCGCCATTCCCGCACCAATCACGTGAACGCGGCCGTTCATCATTACAGCACGCCATGACGCAAGGTGAGCCAGAGCTTTTCGAGCTTGCTCACGCGCACCGGCACATGAATTTGATCCAGCCCCCGTGCTTTGAGCTTTTCCAACAACCGGACATAAACCGCCATCATCATGCGCGCCGGGCGGGTCTTGGATGTATCCAACTGGGCCAAAACCGTGCGGGTCGCTTCGAAGTGGGCGTCGGCACGCGCGGCCAATTCGGCTGTCACGTCCCCCAGGTTCGCGTGCGCCAAAACGGCGCGCGGATCGTCCGTTTCAATGGCGTGGGCGCGCAACAGGCTGAGCGGCAGGTAAAGGCGATTGCGCCCCGCGTCTTCTTCCAGGTCGCGCAAGATGTTGGTGATTTGCAACGCACGGCCCAAGTGATGGGCGAGACGTTCGGCAGCCGGACCGCTGAGCCCGAACACCTTGTCCGACAGCCGCCCGACGGCGGACGCAACGCGGTCGATGTACAAATCGAACGCCGCCTCGTCGGCCATGCGCACCGCGTCATGGGCGTCGGTTCGCATACCGTCGATCACCGCGATCAAATCGGCCTTGTCCAATCCGTAACCATCCACCACCGGCTTCAGGCACGCAATCGCGGCCGTCGGCTGTCCATCACCGAACAAGCTTTCCACATCGCGCCGCCAGCTTTGCAAGCGCGCCATCTTAACCAAGGCTTCGTCCGTCCCGTCGGCGATGTCGTCCACTTCGCGGCAAAAGGCGTAGACGTGAAACATGGCGTCGCGGCGCGCGGCGGGCATCAGCCGCAACGCCCAATAAAACGAACTGCCCACCGCTTTGACGGATGGCGGATGCGTGCACAGTTGGGGCGATTGCATGGATGTATGATCGTTCATGGACACCATGGATACACCACTCACGCCCCAAGCGCACCCCACGCAAAGCGCACCGCCATACCGAGCTTGGTGAGTTCCACCCGCTCGGCCAGCGGGTCATGGGTTCGTAGTGCTTTCGACACCCCCCTTGCAACGGCCAAGATGCCCCCCGCTTCCCGCGCCAAAGCCCGCGAGCGGATTGCTTGGGGCAAGGGTTTAGCGTCCGCCAGCAAAGCATCCACCCCATCCAAAGTCTGATCCAAAACCCTGCGCAACCCGCAAGAACACGAAGATGCGCCGAGGTCCGCATCCGTCACGCCATTGTGCGCCAACCCATCGCCGGGCAGATACACACGGTATAAGCTCTGAAAATCGTTCTTGATGTCTTGCAGATGATTGAGAACCTGCAAAGCCGCGCACAGCGCATCGGAAGGTGCATAGTCATCGCCTTCAATCCCACCCAGTAGATCGATCAGATAGCGCCCCACCGGGGCCGCCGACAGTTCGCAATACGCCATCAGCCCCGCCCAATCTTGGGTGCGCGAATGCTCTGCGTCCCACATGAAGGCTTTGAGCAGGTCTTGGGCATGCTCAGGGGATACATGCGTTTCAAGAAAGCTTTGATGCAGCGCGAAAACCTGCGCATAGGGTCCCGTCGCGCCGCTGTGGAGCTGCGCGCTCATCGCTTGAAGCTGGTCGAGTTTGTCTTGAGGCAAAATCTCCGGCGCATCCGCCACGTCATCGGCGGCGCGGGCGAACATGTAAAACGCCATGACGTGTGTGCGCGACCACGCGGGCAGCAGTTTCGAGGCGACAGGGAAGTTCTCGTCACCCGCTCCTTTGGGTCCCTTGCCCATCGCATGCACCGTGGTTTTGAGCGTTTGGATAACGCCCTCAATCAGTTCGAGAGGCTTTCCACTTTCTTGCGCAAAACGCCAAGCAGGCCTGCGACCGTGCCGCCGTTGGCGCGGATCACCGACGTGAACTCCTTGCGCTGGGACTGGCTCATGGAGATGCCTTCGACATACACATCGATGATCTTGTAGATATCCGAATGGCTGCGCACCCGCCAATCAATGCGGATCGGCTCGCCCCCCGTGGGGCGATGAATTTCGGAAAACACCAAAGCGTCCTTGCCCGGATCGGACACCGATTTCACCACTTTGATGACTTCGCCGGAATACTGGTCGAAGCGTTCGACGTAGGTGATGACCACATAGTCTTCAAACAGCTTCAGATACTCTTCCTTTTCCGCGTCCGTGGCGGTGCGCCAGTAGCGGCCCAGAACCCACTTGCCGATCACCGGAACATCGAAATTGTGGTTGAGCAATTCACGAAAGCGGTCGATGCGCTGTTCACGGCTGACGCCCTCGGCGGTCAGAGCCTGAACGGCTTCATCCGCCAAGCCTTCAATGAAAACCTGTGCGCTCGCGTCGCCGGCGTGCGCAGCGTTGGCGGATACGGGAGTAACCCAAAGAGCCAGCGCCCAAACGAACAGCGAGGCCAATGTGGTGCGGCGTGTCATCATCTATCAGCGTTCCCAGACTTAAGTAATTTTACAACCGGAAACCGTGCCCACGAACCTTACCCAGGCTCTCCCATTCGGTTCCCATACGTGCGGATCATAGGGTTTTCGCATCCCGTTGGCAAATGCGCCAATCGTCGTAGGCGCAATAAAATTAGATCGCGGATATCAGCTTATTTGTCGACGCACGTCATCCGTAAAGCCTTGTAGGATGGTGCTTTCCAATTCAAACACCGGGCGTTTGACCAGGGTTGGATGCGTCACCATCAAAGCCACCGCGTGGGCCTCATCAAGGCCATCCTTATCCATATCCGATAGCTGCTTCCATGTGGTGGAGCGTTTATTGAGCACCGATTCCCACCCCAATGCATCAACCCAACGCTGCACCGTCGCCGTTTCCAACCCATCGGCGCGGAAATCATGGAAAGCATATGCGATGCCTTCGCTCTGCAACCATTTCAGGGCTTTGCGCACGGTGTCGCAGGTTTTGATGCCGTAGACGGTGATCATCCCTATATCGTCCTTATCGCTGTTTTTGACCTTAGGCGTGCTTTTGGCCTAACGTGTCTTTTCCTTTGGAACAAGTCTAAACGAGAAACCCGCCCATGCTCTGTGTCATTTCCCCCGCCAAGCGCCTCAACCTCAAGGATTGGGATCGCACTACCCCCAATCTGACCACGCCGGATTATCCCGACGACACGAGGCGTCTGGCGAAAATCGCGGGCGCCCTGGATTTGAGCGAGATGGAGCGCCTGATGCACATCAGCGCCAAGCAAGCCGTTCAGGTCAAAAAAGACTACGGCGTTTTTTCGTTCCCCCACACACCCGACAACGCCAAGCCCGCGTGCTGGATGTTTTCCGGCGACACCTATGTGGGGTTGGACGCCGCAACGCTAAGCACCGAAGACCTCGCCTACGCCCAAGACCATCTGGTGATTCTCAACGGACTTTACGGCAAGCTGCGCCCGCTGGATTTGATCCGCGCCCATCGCCTGGACATGGGCGCACGGCTGGAAAATCCCAAAGGCAAGAACCTTTATGAGTACTGGGACACCCGCTTGTCCGACGCCATCATCGCACAAGCCAAGGCCGAAAAAACCGACACCGTGGTGTGTCTGGCCAGCATCGAATACTTCAAGGCCGCGCGCGGTGAGCACTTGGCTAAGGCCGGATTGCGCGTCATCACCCCGGTGTTTAAGGAAATCCGCGAAAACGGCGAGATCAAAATCATGAGCCTGTTCGCCAAGCGCGCACGCGGCATGATGGCGCGTTGGATCGTGCAAAACCGCATCACCGACCCCGAACGGCTCAAATCCTTCGACGTGGACGGTTACGCCTTCCAAGTGCAAGCTTCCGAAGGCGACGAATGGGTGTTTGCCCGTCCTCAACCGAAGAAAAAAACCGCGCCGAAAAAGAAAGCCGACGATCAGACGCCGCGATTGCGCAAGTATCGCGAAGGCGCTGCGGTGTAAGCGCGCCACGTCGCCGCCAAGCCCACCGCAACCGTCACCAGTGTGGCGATCAGCGCCAGTTGCACGCCGCCGACAAGCACAAGCTGTGCCCCCGTCAGGCCCGCTGCGCGGCTCACGCCACCCGCCACCATCAAGCCCAACGGCACGGCAACGATGGACACCAGCAAGCCCAAAATCGCGAACTCCACCGCCAAATGGCCCAGCATTTGGCTACGTTTTGCGCCGAGAATCTTAAACAGCAACGCTTCGTCCATGCGGGCGCTCAAGCCTTGCAAGACACTGCCGACCAACACCACCAGCGCCGCGACTCCGGTCATCGACGCGGCGACGTGCAGCCCCACCGCCACCGCATCCAGCGCGCTCGATAACGCCTGAATCACGGTTTCGACGCGCACCCGTGGTAAATTTGCAAAATTCGACGCGACCAATTGTTCCAATTCAAAAGCGCGTCCGGGCTTTGCTTTGAGGGACGCTGCATAGGTATGGGGCACGGTTTGCAACGCGCCGGGGCTGGCGAGAATGGGAAAATCGAGATCGAGACGCGTCCAATCGATTTGGCGCAAGTTGGCGATGGCCCCCGTCACGGAAACGCCGGACACATTGAGCGTGATGGTATCGCCCACCCCTAAGCCCAGCTTGGCGGCGATGGCGGCATCGACGGACAACAGATGCCGACTTTCCTCTTGCGGTTCCCACCAGGACCCAGCGGTGAGCGTGCCGCCTTTAGGCATTTCGGATGCAAACGACACACCGCGATCGCCACGCACCACCCAATTCAACGACGCGGGTATGTTCAGATCGCGCACAGCCACGCCGCCAATGGCCTCGACGCGGGCGTGCAGGAACGGCAGGATGCGTTTGGCCTGCAGACCGTCCCACGCGCCGATAACCGCTCCTAAATTTTGTGCACGTTCCTTTGGAATCGAAAACAACACCAAGTCGGGCGCGGTGCTCGGCAATACGGTCGCAACGTGTCGCGCCGCCGCGTGCTCGATCCCATCCAAGGCCACCAACAGCGTCAGCGTCAGCCCCAGCGCCATCACCACCGCCCCGGTCGGCGCGCCGCCGCGGTGCAAATTGCCCAGCGCCAAACGCACCAGCACACTGCTTTTCGACAAGTGGCGCGACATCCTCCGCGCCGCTTTCACCAACACCTGACCGAGACCCAAAAACACCAGCGCCACCGCCAAACCGCCCAGCAAAAACGCCACCGTCAGCATCGGCATGGGTGAGACCCAAAACACCAATGCGCCCAGCGCCGATACGATCGCCAACGTCCCCACCGCACCCCGCCAACCAATGCGCCCGGGCATATGGTCGAAGCGTTCGCGCAGCACTTCGCGCATGCTCACGGATTGCACACTCATCAACGGCCACCACGCAAACAACAGCGCCACCAGCAGGCCGAACGCCGCCGCGCCGCCCAAGGCCTTCATGGATGGCCACGGACTCAAGGCGAACGGCAATTGATCCGCCAGTGCGCCAACGGCAAAAGCCGGGCCAAACGCACCCAGCACGACACCCAAAACCGAACCCACGCTCGCCCCGGCCAGGACCTCAAACCCCAATGCCAAGGCGATCACGTTGGGCGGCGTGCCGATGCTTTTGAGGATCGCGATGATGTCCATCTTGGCGGTGATGTGCGCGCGCACCGCACCACTGATGCCCGCGCCGCCGATCAGCATCACGCCCAGGCCCAGAAACAACAGCATCACATGCACCATCGCCAGCGTGCGCTCCACCCCCGGCACACCTTCACGGGCGTTGACCATGCGCCAGCCCGACTGGGGAAAGCGCTCATCGATACGCCTGAGAGCAATGTCGGCATTGGCTTTTCGGGGCAATTTGACGCGGGTGTAATAATAAACTTCCGCCCCCGGCGTCACCAATCCGGTACGTGGCAAACTGTCCAAGGCCACCATCACGCGCGGCCCCAAGGAGAAGGCGCGAAATGCACGGTCGGGCTCGGTCAGCAGTTTGGCGCGCAGCGTGTAGCGTTCAGCGCCGATGATGATCTCATCACCAAGGGTGAGCCCCAGATCATCGAACACCGCTGCATCCGCCACGGCCCCACGGTTCTCAAAAATCTCTGGCAAGGGCCTATACGGTTCGGTGACAACACGGCCATAAAGCGGATAGTCCCCATCCACGCCCTTCAACTCAATCAGCAGGCTTTTTGCGCCCACTTGGAGCATTGGACGAAGTTCTGCCGTGACGCTGGCTATGCCTTCAGCCGAAATCGCCGCCAGCTCATCCGCCGACGGACCGCGATGGAACAGCCGCAACGACAAGTCCCCGCCCACGGCCTGCAAGCCGCCTTGGCGCACGCCGTCGCGAAGGCTTTCGGAACTCGCCCCCACCAGCGCCACCGCGGCGACGCCGACCAGAACACCCGCGATCAACAGGCCCAGCGTGCGCGTGCGCCCGTGCAACCCGCCACGCAAATCGCGGCGCGCGATATTCAACGCCAGGAAGATATTTTGAAAAACAGACACACCACCTCGCGCGATTGAAAAACCACGTTCAAGATGGCGCATGACCGCCCGAACTGTCCAGGTTCACTTACCAGTTGCTTACTGATAGCCCTTGCCACCGATGTAATCGCGCATGTTGCCCGTGTCGATTCGGCATTGGTCCAGGCTGTGCTTGATCACATCGCCGATGCTGACGATGCCGCCCAATTTTCCGTCGTCCTCGACCAAAACATGACGGGTACGACGCTCGGTCATGATTTCTTGGACCGTTTCGACCGTATCCTCAGGGCCGACGGTGACCAAAGAACCGGTCATGACGTCGGCAATCTTCAAAGCATCGAGATCGCCGCCCTCGGCGAAGGCCTGAATGATATCTCGCTCGGAAATCGAGCCGACAGGCTCATGAGCGACGTCCTCAACGACGGCAAACCCTATGCGTTCAAGCTTGAACAAGCGGGCCACATCGCGGATGCTATCGGCTTGCGAAACCCTGATCAGTTTCGGGCCTTTTTCGTCCAGGATGGTTTTAACAAACATTGGTCGTTCCTCCGCTACTCGCAAAAAAGGAATCTCCACATCTAACATTGTACCATATATGGTAACCTTTAGGACACACCCCAAGCTCTTTTGCCTCTTACCCTTTTGAGTTTTCCTTCCTAAAATATGAAACGCCAATAGCCCCATCGATACGACGCCATAAGGACAAGCGAAACCTAATGCCATGACCAAAATCAACGAAGAAACGGTGCGCAATCAACTCCTTGTAGAGCGCAAAGCTCTTTTGCACGACGGCGAGGTGACGGCCGAGGAACGCGGCGTCGTGAAGCTCGACCAGACCAGCGTCGGGCGGTTGTCGCGCATGGACGCCCTACAAAACCAAGCCATGCAGGTTGAAACCGAGCGCCGCCGCGAAGTCGAGCTCAAACGCATCGACGCGGCGCTGGCGCGCCTGGACAATGGTGAGTACGGCACTTGCGTGTCATGCGGCGAGGAAATCCAAGCCAAACGTCTGGAGATGGACCCCGCCACCCCGGTGTGTGTAAACTGCGCCCACAAAACCGACTGACGGCGCGCGCGTCCATGAACACCATCGTTTTTCTACTCGAAAATCGCCGTTTTCTTGGCTTTGGCCTAGCGTGCACGCTCGCCAGCAATTTCGGCCAGACTTTTTTCATTGCCTTGTTCGGCGATCATATCCGTAACGAATTCGGGCTCAGTCACGGCGATTTCGGTGCGCTGTACAGCGTCGCCACCCTGCTCAGCGCTGCCGTCATTTTGTGGGCAGGGCGACAAATCGACCGTGTGGATTTACGGCTGTATGCGGGCCTTGTGTTCACCGGGCTTGCGGTTTCGTGCACGCTGATGGCCGCCGCGTTCAGCCCCTGGGTCCTCGGCGCGGGCTTTTTCGGTCTGCGGCTGTTCGGCCAGGGTCTGTTGCGCCACACCGCCGTGGTCAGCATGGCGCGCTATTTCGACAACGCCAGGGGCCGCGCCATGAGCGTCGTCGGCCTTGGCTATCCCATCGCAGAGGCCGCCTTTCCTGCCGCCTTGGTCTTGATCTTGAGTGCATTTACATGGCGCGAAGCTTGGGGCGGCTTTGCGGTATATATCTTCATCGGGCACCTGCCATTGGCGTTGTGGCTGCTCAAGGGCCACGCTCGACGTCATGCGGAACATGAGCGACGCCTCCAGGCTGAAGACGCCACCGCCACCGTGCTTACCCAGCGTCGCCTCATCACGGACTGGCGTTTTCAAATGATCGTGCCCGCGTCGCTGATGGGACCGTTCATGATGACGGGATTGTTCTTTCATCAGCTTGCCATCGCCGACGCCAAGGGCTGGGACATCGCGCTGCTCGCCGCCAGTTTTCCGGCTTTCGCAGGCGCGGTCGTCACCTCCAGCCTAATCACGGGATGGCTGGTGGACCGCCAAGGCCCCGGCGGGATACTTCAGGTCTTCGTGCTGCCGTTGACGATGGCTTTGATTGTCGTCGCCACCATGGAGCAAACCTGGGCCGCGCCATTGTACATGGGTCTTGGCGGCCTCACGGTCGGGGCCAGCACCGTATTGATCAGCGCCGCGTGGGCCGAAACGTTCGGGGTGCGGCACTTGGGCGCGATCAGGTCCCTGACGTCATCCTTGGTGGTGGTGTCGACCGCCCTCGCCCCGGTGCTGGTTGGCTGGCTTTTGGACGGAGGGGTCACGGTCGGCGCCATCGCTTTCGGGGGCGCGGGAATTGCGTTCCTCACCAATGTGGTGGTGCTGGTCCCGGCGCGCGAACTGCAGCGAAAAAAAACGAAAATGGCTGTTTGAACAATTTCTTTAACATCTGTTTTGCTAAAATACCCTCATCGGTCGATTCGTGAGGAGAGACTTTTAAATGCCACATGGCCCTGCACCCGGACTTAAGACACGTCCCACACTTGCAGCGCATAACCTCGGGGGTGCGCTCCCTCGGGCTTTGACCTCTCTCCTTTTCGCGTCAACCGCGCCTGTCTTCGAATATCACGATCGCACACGTTTTCAGCGCCTCCGCTTCGGGGGCGTTTATCATTTGTGCGCAACCTCAATCATCGGAGAGCATCATGGGTAAGAAGTACCGCCGCCGCCAAGCCACCAACACCGCCGACGTGCACACCCTCCATCCAGATGAAGGCAATGGAAAATGGCATCCGCTGATGGATGGCCCAAACGGTGACGAAATTCAAAGGGATCAGCGCTACGTCAAGAACGTCTCGCCCAGAAGCGAGGGTCAAAAACACCTGATGCAAGCCATCGATGAGCACAATCTGGTCATGGCTTTGGGCCCTGCGGGCACAGGTAAAACCTATTTGGCGATCTCCAAGGCCGTTGAGGCCTTTGAGAAAGGCGAAGTCGGGCGCATCGTGCTGACCCGCCCCGCCGTCGAAGCGGGGGAAAGCCTTGGCTTCCTGCCTGGTGAAATGGAAGAAAAAATCGCCCCTTACCTGCGCCCCTTGTTCGACAGCCTGACCGACCGCATGGGCGGGCGCAGCCTCAAGACCATGATGAAAAACGGCGAGATCGAAATCGCCCCGGTGGGCTTCATGCGCGGACGCACACTCAACAACGCGTTCGTGGTCATTGATGAGGCGCAAAACTGCACCTACACGCAGATCAAGATGCTGCTGACCCGCATGGGCTGGCATTCGACCATGGTGGTCACAGGCGACCCGGACCAAACGGATCTGCTGCCGGGTATGTCGGGATTGGCCGATATTGCGCACCGCCTGGAAGCCCTAGACACGGTCGGCGTGGTGCGCCTCAAGGACGAGGACGTGGTGCGCCACCCACTGGTCGCCGAAATGCTCGGCGTGATCTGACCCCGCACGCCTTTGAACGACAAATCCCCCGCTCTCATCAGCGGGGGATTTTGTATGTGCGTGTCGTCGATAGTGCGCTTTAGCTATGTTCGCAAGCGTGGACCTCGACCGTGACATGGGAAAGTTCCAAAAGCCCCTTGAGCTTATCTTTGTAATGGTTCGGAGCTTGCGGCTGGTCCGATACCAGCGCAATCACCGCCGCCATATGACCGGGACCGACCTGCCACACGTGAACATCTGCAATCCGGTCGTCATTCGTTTCCAAAATAGCATGCACTTGGTCCACCAGAGTGCGGTCGGGTGTAGCGTCCAGCAGCACCGCGCCAGCGCCGCGTATCAGCCCCCACGACCAGTGGGCGATCACCAAACCGCCGACAATGCCCATCAAAGGGTCCATCCACACCCAACCGAAATACCGCCCGGCCAGCAATCCCAAAATGGCGAGAACCGACGTCAACGCATCCGTCAGAACGTGAAAATAAGCGGAGCGCAGATTGTGGTCCTTGTGCTCATGCACATGGTCGTGCGTATGATGGTGGCCGCCGTCATGGAGCAACCAGGCGCTCAGCAAATTGACGGCCAGTCCCAAAACCGCAACGACAATGGCCTCATCGAAACGAATGGAGATGGGCGAATTGAGCCGCGATACGGATTCGAACCCGATCAGCAAAGCGATGCCCCCCAAAAGCAACGCATTGGAAAAGCCCGCCAACTCCCCAAACTTTCCTGAACCGAAGGCAAAGCGCGCATCGTGCGCGTATCGACGTGCGAAGACATAAGCGAGCGCCGCAATGGTCAGCGCACCGGCATGCGTGGCCATGTGGATGCCGTCGGCCAGCAACGCCATGGAGCCGAACGCCAAACCGGCGACAATTTCACCGACCATCATCACGGCGGTCAGCGCCACCACAATCCAGGTTCGGCGCTCGTTGCGGGCATGATCCTGGCCGAGAAAAACATGGTCGTGCCGCCATGGATTGATAGAATGGGTGTGCATAAAAAGCTCCGATTACAGGTATTACAGGTATTTCACGATTTCACGAAACACCGCGATTTTTTCCTGTTCGTTCGGCGACAACGGGCCCGTGACGTCTTCAAGATGGTGATCGATATGATCCAAGATCAGCATCTGTTTAGACTTTTCCAAAGCCTTGATCACGGCCTGCATTTGTTGAGCGATGGCCAAGCAGTCCCGACCCTCGCAAACCATGCGCACCACGGAGTTCAGGTGGCCCTCCGCGCGGCGCAGACGCTTGTGAAGTTCTGGGTTATCGGCGTGGCTCATAGATATAACCTATCCCCCCGGATAGGATAAAGTCAATCCGCGCTTAACAGTTTCGTTTCACCGCGTCGGCAAGGGGCATATAGTACGGCGTGTTTATCCGCCCCCCTTCTTTGAGTGACCCGTTCGATGGCTTCATACTGGCATCTGTTCATCCCCAAGCTTTTCACCGTGCTCCGCGAAGGCTATGGCTTCAAGGCTTCCAAAAGCGACGCCTTGAGCGGCTTGACCGTCGCCATTGTCGCCCTGCCTCTAGCCATGGCGCTGGCGATCGCATCCGGTGTCGGTCCGGAACGCGGCCTCTATACGGCCATTGTCGCCGGATTTTTGATCTCGCTTCTCGGTGGCAGCCGATTTCAAATCGGCGGTCCCACGGGTGCGTTCGTGGTTGTCGTCTACAACGTGGTCGACAGGTTCGGTTATGAAGGACTGGTAATCGCCACCTTGATGGCGGGGGTGATTTTGCTGGTCGCGGGCTTCGCCAAGCTTGGTGCCTACATCAAATATATTCCTTATCCCGTCGTCACCGGCTTCACTTCAGGCATCGCAGTGATCATCTTTTCCAGCCAAGTCAAAGATTTGTTGGGATTGCGGATGACGGACGTCCCGGCGGACTTCCTCGCCAAGTGGGCGGCCTATGGCGATCACCTGTCCACATTCAACCCCATCACCGTTGCGGTGGCTGCCGGGGCATTGGCGGTAATCGCGGGACTACGCAAGTACGCGCCGCGCTGGCCTGCATTTTTGCTCGCCGTGGTCGGCGCGTCCGTCGCGGTCTGGTCATTGGGGCTGAACGCGGAAACCATCGGTCAACGTTTCGGGGAAATCCCCAGCACCCTGCCAGCACCCAGCCTGCCTAGCTTTTCGACGCTCACATTTGAGCATCTGAGCGCTCTGTTGCCCAGCGCGTTCACCATCGCTTTCCTTGCCGGTGTGGAATCCTTGCTCTCGGCCGTGGTCGCCGACGGTATGACCGGGCGCAGGCACCGTTCGAACTGCGAACTGGTGGCCCAGGGCGCGGCCAACATCGCGTCGGCCATGATGGGTGGCATCCCCGCGACGGGGGCCATCGCCCGCACCGCGACCAACATCCGTTCCGGCGCGCGCTCGCCTGTTTCGGGCATTATGCATGCTATATTTTTGCTGCTGTTCATGGTTGCATTGACCCCATTGATGGCGTTCATACCGCTGGCCGCACTCGGCGCGGTTTTGGTGGTGGTGGCCTGGAACATGAGTGAATACCAACATTTTCGCCATCTAATGAGCGCCCCCGCAGGCGATCGTGTGGTGTTGCTGACCACCTTTACGCTGACCGTGCTGGTCGATCTCACCGTGGCTATCGAAGTCGGCGTGGTTCTCGCCGCGGTCTTGTTCATGCACCGCATGGCGCAAGTGGTTGAAATCGAAACCCACACTAAACTAATCGACGAGGACATCGACGACCTAACCGATCCCGTCGCAACGCCTTACCCCGCCGACCAAGGCATTCCCGATGGCGTTGAGGTCTTTTCCATCAACGGTCCCTTTTTCTTCGGGGCGGCGGCGCGTCTGGGCGAGATATTGGAACAGATCGGCCCACCGCCCAAAGTCTTCATCTTGCGCCTGCGTCATGTCCCGTTGATGGATGCGACCGGCGTCGCGGCGATGCTGAAATTCATGGAGCAATGCCGCCATCAGGGCACGCATGTGATTTTGTGTCGCGTGCGCCCCCAACCGCGAGAAGTGCTCGCCAACATGTGCGCGGGCATGGCTGATTGCGCGGTCGAATTCGCCGCCAACTTCGACGAAGCCCGCAAGCGCGCCATTGCCTTGATCGGCGCTTGAGTTTTCCCCATGGACATTCCCCCGGTATGGCACAAAATAGCCATGACGAACGCTTGATTGATAAAGGGGAAACGTCCATGTGCATCACTCTTCGCCTTCTGCCCGCCGCCGCTTTGGCCAGCCTTATCGCCGCCACGCAGCCAGCGCACGCGCTGGACTTGAATCCTCTGTCCTATGTCAAAGGCGCCGTCGAGGCCGTGATTGAGGACCGCAGCACAAGCGACATCGCCAAGGACGCGGAAATCAAAGCCAAGATCATCGCCACCATCACCGACCAGCTTGGCAGCGATGTGATTTCGTTCAACACCGACGTATACGAGCAAGAGGTTATGATCACCGGCGTGGTGGAAAACGCCAAGCTCAAGAGCCAAGCCGGGCAGATCGCCAAATCCATCGCCGGAGTCAAGCGGCTCTACAACGAAGTCTTGGTGACGCCTAAGCTCAAACAAGAAAAAGGCATGGTCGAAGGCTTTGTCGACGACACCGTGATCGAAACCAAGATCAACGCTCAACTGATCGACGCCAAGGCGGTCAACGTGACCAACTTTCGTTGGCGTTCCATCGGTGGGCACGTATTCTTGTTCGGACGCGCCCTATCAAAAGACGAACTGAGCAAGGCCGTTAAGGTGGTCAAGGGTATCGAGAACGTCACCAATCTCACCAACCACGTGAAAATCAAACCGAAAAACTGAAATGAACATGACCTTCTTGCTCCGCTTCGTTTGCACCGCCCTATTGATGTCGATCGCCTCGCGCGCGGATGCCGCCGAGATGCTGCCCGACGGCGTCGTGGCTCATGGTGACAACGACATCCGCAGCGCATGGCTGAGCACCCCGACCGAGCGTTACGCACACGGCGCGCTGGGCGATGAGATCGAGGCCGGGGCCATCGACGTCGAGTTGAAAGATGGAACGCGCTTGAGCCTCGCCTTGCCCATGGACGCGGTGTTCGAAGACCGATATCCGCGCTTGGCAGACCTCGACGGCGACGGGCGCGATGAAATGGTGGTGGTCAAATCGACGCAAAGCCAAGGCGCGGCGCTGGTGATTGTCGGCGTGCGGGGCGGCGCACTGAAAATTCTTGCCGAAGCCGAGCCTATCGGGCGGCCCTATCGCTGGCTCAATCCGGTCGGCGTGGGGGATTTCGATGGCGATGGACAAATCGAGCTGGCCTACGTCAAAACGCCGCACATCGGCGGCGTTTTGCGCATCGTGAAGTGGCAAGACGGCAAACTGGCGCAGGCCTATAGCGCGCGCGGTTTTTCCAACCATGCCCTAGGCACGCGCGAATTGAATCTATCCGCCGTGATCGACGCCAATGCCGATGGGATTCCCGATCTGGCCGTGCCCAACACCAACCGCAAGGCGCTGCGAATCGTCACCTTCAAGGGCGGCGCGTTCCAGGAGCTGTCGCGCATCAAGCTCGAAGCGCCGCTGGCGCGCTTGTTCACACAAAGCTCAGGGAGCGCGCCCACGCACCTCAGCGCACAGCTCACCAACGGTGCACGTGTGGACTTAATCCCATGAGCGCACCTCTCAATCGCTTCAAGGCGATGCCATCCGCCGCTGAGTTCTACGCGCACTACTGGAACAAACGGCCCTTCGTCGTTCCCGGCGCAATCGCGCAAGAGGAGATGGCGGCGCTGATCTCGGCGGATGAGTTGGCGGGGCTCGCCATGGAAGAGACACCGCGCTCCCGCCTGCTCAAAACCGCAGGCGAACCGCAAAACTGGACCTGCGACTACGGCCCCTTCGACGAGGGCGATTTCGACGCGGCCGGAGATGCGCAGTGGAGCTTGCTGGTGCAAAACGTCGAGCAATTCCATCCTGACACGGCGGAACTGCTGCGCCATTTCGACTTCGCGCCGCGCTGGCTGTTGGACGACATCATGGTCGGTTTTTCCGCGCCTGGGGGCACCGTCGGCCCGCATTTCGACACTTACCATGTGTTTTTGGTTCAAGGCCAAGGCAAGCGCCGATGGAAAATCAGCCGCACAGAAATCCACGACACGGATTATTTCGACGGCATGGATTTCAAGGTCCTCAAGAACAGTTTCGACGGCGATGAGATCGAGGTGAGCTGCGGCGACGTGCTGTACGTGCCGCCGAAATTCGGTCATGAGGGAACGACGATTGAGAACGCGATGACGTTCTCCGTCGGCTTGCTCGGCCCGAAAACATCCGAACTGTTCACCGGCTACGGTCAATATTTGGCCGAGTTCGAGGACCTCGATCAGCGCTACGTCGGTAACGGCTTGAACGTCGATAGCGCAGGCTTCACCATCAGCCACAATTCTGTTGGCGATTTACAAAACAGCCTCGCCGGGCAGCTAAACGCCAAAGCGTTCGACCAATGGCTGGTGGAGTTTTTCACGCAATCCTCTCATGAGGATTTCGGCATTTACACGGAACGCGAAGACGAACTTTCTCGCGATGGGTTCGCACAAAAACTCAAACAAGGCGCAAGCCTGATCAAGCCGCGCTACGTCAAGTTCGCCCTGACGCGTGCACCATCCGGCGAGGTCTATCTCGGCTTTGACAGCCACAGCTTTGCGCTCGACGCTGATATCCTTCCCTTGCTTGAGGCGCTCATGCACGAAGACGCGGTGAGCGTGATGAGCCATCCCGAAATGCTCGAACGTCGCGCGACGCTCGAACTCATGCATGAGCTTCACACGCACGAGGCATTGGAGTTTACGGACTGACCATGGCGCTCATTGACATCTTCTCCATATCCCTGGTGGTCATCGCCATTTTCGGCGTCATCAACCATCACGTTTTGAAGCTGCCCAGCACCATCGGCTTGTTGGTCATATCCCTCAGCACCTCATTGTGCGTGATTGCGATCGACTGGGTCGTTCCCAGCCTCGGCGTCGGCGACACCGTGCGCGACGCCATTGCCGGGATCGACTTTCACGCCACCTTGATGACGGTGTTTTTAAGCTTCTTGCTGTTTGCCGGCGCTCTGCACGTCGATCTTGAAGAACTGATGAAGCGCAAAGCCGCCATCGCCTTGATGGCCAGCCTCGGCGTTTTGATTTCCACGCTGGTCGCCGGATACGGCTTTCACCTCATCACCGGCGCGACGGTGATGACGGCGCTGGTGTTCGGCGCGTTGATCTCGCCCACCGATCCGGTGGCGGTGATGGGCTTGCTCAAAACCGTTAAGGTGCCCAAAAGCCTGGAAGTGAAAATCGGCGGCGAAAGCTTGTTCAACGACGGCATCGGCGTGGTCGTGTTCGCCACGCTGGTCGCCATCGCCTTTCCCGGTGGAGATGCTCACCTGGACACCTCCGCCAGCGGAATTTCACTGTTTCTTTTGCATGAAGCTGGCGGCGGGGCCGCCCTTGGGTTGGTGACCGGCTGGACCGCCTACCGGGTGCTCAAAAAAATCGACGAATATGTGCTTGAAGTGATCATCACCTTGGCGTTGGTTGCGGGCACGTACTCGCTGGCCAGCGCGTTGCACGCCAGTGGGCCGATCGCCGTGGTCGTGGCCGGTTTGTTGATCGGCAATCACGGGGTGCGCTTCGGCATGTCCGAAATCACCCGCGAACATGTTCACAATTTCTGGCATCTGCTCGACGAGGTGCTCAACGCCCTGCTGTTCACCTTCATCGGCTTTGAGGTGTTGGTGATGGACATCCAGCCCCAGTATTTGCTGGCCGGGGTGCTGACCATCCCTGTTGTCTTGATCGGCCGCGCCTTGGCCGTCGCCGCGCCGCTCAGGCTGATTTTGTACAAGCAGGACTTCACCAAAGGCGCGGTCCCGGTGATGACCTGGGGCGGATTGCGCGGCGGCATCTCCGTCGCGCTGGCGCTGTCGCTGCCCAATGTGCCCGACAAGGACATGATCGTCGTTGCGACTTACGTCGCGGTGGTGTTCTCGGTCCTGGTGCAAGGGCTGAGCGTCAAATGGGTTATCGAGAAATGCGTCAAGATTTAACACACAATAAAAGGGGAGCGCCTTGGCCCTCCCCTTTTTATCAAATTGGCCGTTCGCCAAGATGCTTATTTCGTCGCATCCAGAATCAAACGGTTGTTTGCGGCTTGGGCCGGGCGTGCATTCTCGCCGCCGATCGCCGCCGTTATCGCCGCGATTTGCTGTGCGGACGCGGTGACCGGCTTGGTGACCAAGAACCAGTTCACACCTTCCGAGCACGGCGGCGTGGTGAGAGAGCCCATATAGCGATAGTAAGACGGGTTGGCAGGCAGGATCGAGCGGATATCCACCGTCACGCCCGCGACGTCATGCGCACCGTGGCTGTTGCCCTTGGGCGCGTTCTTGATCACGTTTTTAAGGGCTTCGTTTTCCGCACCTTCGTTGAAGAACAAACCGATCACGGCCAACGAGCCATCGGCGGCCTTGTGTACGAAATGCGCTTCCATGGCGTAAGGCTTGCCGCTGACGGGGTGTTCCGACGGGGTGTGAAAATGCACCTGCAACAAATTGAATTTTTTACCGTGCGAAGTCATGGACGAGCCGTTGCCGACATTGAATTGAACGGTGTGACCGTTGTTGATGATGTTCAGTCCGACCGGCTTGTAATCGTAGCTGATCTCAACGCCGCTGGTCGCATTGGCGTTCGCCAAGTCCACCGGAGACTGCATCTTCCCCATGCCGCAGGTCTTGAATTCCGGGGAAAGTTCGCCCCAATGCGCTGGACCGGCGTGGCCTTCGTAGCTCCAATGGGGAGCGGAACCCGCAGCCATGGCGGTTGTGCCGAACAGGGCGGTTGCGAGGGCGAGACTTGTCGAAAGGGTAAGTACTTTCTTGATCATGGTGGTTTTTACCTTTTTTTTAAGTACAATATATGCGCAGGACGCGCTATCAGGTGGAAATTCGGACGAATCTCCACGGGAGACGAGGTGGTTTTGCACCTGCGCCAGCACTTAAATACGCCTGTCCTTGACTTAAGTCAAACCAGCGATTGTTCTTTTGTTTTCAGTAGCTTGACGTTGGGGAAATCGTCTTGGGCTTTGTTCAGGTGCCAGGCGTTGCGCGCCATGTAGACGGGTGCGCCGTCGTGATCCACACCCATGGCGCCACGGTTGGCGTCGATGAAGTCCTTAAGCAGCTTGTCGTCATCGGCCTCGACCCAGCGCGCGGTGTAAAGTTCGGTTTGTTCGAAATGCACCGGGATTTCGTATTCCGTGCGGATGCGGTCCGCCAGCACTTCGAATTGCAGCGGGCCGACCACGCCGACCACCCAGTCCGCGCCGATGTTGGGCTTAAACACGCACGCGCCCCCCTCCTCGGCAATCTGTTGAAGGGCCTTGCCCAAATGCTTGGCCTTGAGCGGGTCTGCAGGACGGGCTTTTTGCAGGTGTTCCGGCGCGAACGTCGGCACCCCGGTAAAGCGCAGATCTTCGCTTTCCGACAATGTATCGCCGATGCGCAAGTTGCCATGGTTGGGAATACCGATGATGTCCCCCGCCACGGCTTCTTCCGCCACTTCGCGGTCCTGGGCCAAAAACAGCACCGGGTTGTGCAGGTTGATCATTTTGCCCGAACGCAGATGCTTGAGCTTCATGCCGCGTTTGAAATGCCCGGAATTGATGCGCATGAACGCGATGCGGTCGCGGTGCTTGGGGTCCATGTTGGCTTGGATTTTAAACACCACGCCCGTGACCTTGGGCTCGGTCGGATCGACGGTGCGTTTGTCGGTGACTTGCGGGCGCGGCGACGGGGCGTATTTCGCCAACCCGTCGAGCAGCTCACGTACCCCGAAATTGTTGACGGCGGAACCGAAAAAAACCGGCGTCATGTGCCCTTCCAGATAGGCCTGATGATCGAACTCAGGGCACAGGCCACGCGCCATTTCCACGTCGTCGCGCAGCTTCGCTGCGGCATGATCAGGCAAAAGCTCATCCAGCAACGGATCGTCGAGGCCGGACACCTTGACCCCCTCCCCCACATGCGCGCCCTTGGTGCGTTCCATCAAAATCAGCTGATCGTTGATCAGGTCGTAACAGCCCAAAAACTCACGGCCCATGCCGATAGGCAAGGTCGCGGGCGTCACGTCGAGCGCTAGGCTTTGTTCGATTTCGTCGAGAATTTCAAACGTATCGCGGCTTTCGCGGTCCATTTTGTTGACGAAGGTGGCGATCGGCACGTCGCGCAGACGGCACACTTCGAACAGCTTTCTGGTCTGACTTTCCACGCCCTTCGCACCGTCGAGCACCATCACCGCGCTGTCCACGGCGGTGAGCGTGCGGTAAGTATCTTCGGAGAAATCTTCGTGACCTGGGGTGTCGAGCAGATTGAAGGTCTGTTCGCCGTAATCGAACGTCATCACCGAAGAGGCCACGGAGATGCCGCGTTCTTGTTCCACCTTCATCCAATCCGAGCGCGCCCGCCGGGCATCGCCGCGCGCCTTAACCGCGCCCGCCATCTGGATCGCGCCGCCAAACAGCAACAGCTTTTCGGTCAGCGTCGTCTTACCCGCGTCAGGGTGTGCGATGATGGCGAAGGTGCGCCGGTTTTCGATGTAATTGACGAGATGGGTCATAGAGTCTCGGGACTGGGATTGGAATGGAGGCGAACATAGGCAATTCAGCGAAAAAGGCCAATGAAAAAGGCCGTATATCGCAATACAAACCGCTCCAAACGCTTTTTCCGGTTGTATATCCATATGCGCGGAAACATATGATTAACGACTATAGGTTACGAGGAGAGGAGCATACCGCATGACGTCTACGATGAAAGAGCGCGCCTCAACCCGCCGCTACGGCGCCGAACCGCGCAGTCAACCGGAGCGCCGAACACGCGCCCAAGACCGCCGCCAAGCCGACACACCCGTGGTGGTCGAACGGCGCAACATCACGGATCGCCGCGCAACATCGGACCGGCGTGAATTCAAACGCCGTTCAGGCCATGATCGCCGCGACGCCTAAGACCCTAGCTAAACGTCACGGTAATGTATTGATTTACAAAGACATACCATCATTCCAGCATCACCCGCCAGCGGGCAAATGCTTCCACCACGCATGCTGATTGATGGAGAAAACCGGTAGGTAGTGCTTGATCTTGGCAGCCGGGACCACCTGTTTGATCTGGTTGTCCAAGACGTACGGCTTGCCCTTGTAATAGACAACCAAGATGGCGTGGCCGATTTTCAGGTTTAAATCCTTAACCGCCACCACGCGCAGGTCGTCTTCCTTATAGCCCAGCAGGCGCAAGGACATGTATTTGGCGATGGCGTAATCTTCGCAATCGCCGAATTTCGACATGAACTCGCCAGGGGTCGCCCAAAAATCCTTTTTGCCCCAATTCACCGGGTCGGTAATGTAGGGCGCACGATTCATGTAATCGTTGATGGCGCGGATTTGGCTCACAAGGTCCTTGTCCTTGATGCCCTTGAGAAACTTGATCCATTTGTCGAAATTACACTTGTTGAGTTCTTTGTCACCGCATTTGCCCTTCTTCGCCGCCGCTTTTTCCTTGGAATAGCGCGCGATCGCTTGGTTCCATTTCTTAAACGCCCCCATATGCGTGGACATTTGCTCGGTGGTGTCGAAAAAGCTGGGCTTGCCCGCCGCCGCCCAGGACGGGTTGGCGCAAAGGACCGCCCACACGCAGATAAACACCCCCATGAGGACCCGGTGGGCGGTGGGCCTCACGTGTGGCGTCGAATACCGTCTCTCTGGCGCACAAAGAGGCATGCAACGTATTCCAGTACAATCATTTTCAACGACAACCAGTATATATGCAGCATGCCTGTGGGCGCAAAGCCATATTCCCCTTTGCCAGGGTGCCGGATTGCCGGTAGAGTCCAGAAATTGTTGATGTTTAGCATGTTTTGCTTGGGGAGAGGCCGGTGTCGGACAACGCGCCACAACAAAATCAGGAGACCAGCACCAGCGACGCCAAGCCAAACGCTGACACCCAGGGTGCTGAACAACTTGAGGACGCAAAACGCCCCGTCAACAAATTCGTCTTCATCGGCGTGTTTTTGATGCTCGCCGCCGTCGGCGCATCGATCTTCGGCGCGTTCAAGTTCGTCGAGGGCGAACGCGCCCGTTCGCTCCAGGAATGGCAGATCAGGCTCGGCATTGTGGGCGATTCCCGCTCCGCCGCCATCAACGACTGGCTGGAAAACAATTTCAAGACCATGCGCGATCTGGCGGAAAACGCTTCGTTGCAGCTCTACATGAGTGAAATAGCCACCGCCAAGACTCCCGCCGCCCCAGATGCGGAAGAAGACCCTTTCGCCACCTCCGACGGCGCGGCGGAAACCACCTATCTGCGCAATATTCTCACCGCAACGGCGCAGCGCACCGGCTTCAAGCCGCCCGTGGAAGCCGCCCAAGTTTCCGCCAACATCGAACGCACTGGGGTCGCGGGCTTGGGTCTTGTCGATGCTGAGGGGCTGCCCATCGCATCGTCCCCCGGCATGCCGCCAATGATCGGAAAGCTTAAAGACGCGGCCATGAAGGCCCTTCAAGGCGAGCCGACCATTATCGACGTCTATATCGGCGCATCGAACTTGCCGACCATCGGCTTCGCCCTGCCTGTCTATGGCATCCAGGACGATAGCGGTGGCGCAAAAGGCATCGGCGCGGTGATCGGCATCAAGGTCGTCGATGAAGATTTGTTCGCCAAGCTGGTGCAACCGGGTGAAACGTCGGAAAGCTCCGAGACCTACCTGGTGCGCAAGCAGGGCATCACGGCGGAGTATCTCTCTCCGCTGAAAGACGGCACCCAGGCGCTGAAACGCGCACTGGCCATGGATACCCCTGAATTGGCCGCGGCTTTCGCTCTCGACGCGCCTGGCGGTTTCGCCCTCAAGCGCGACTACCTGGGCGAAGAGGTCTTGATGACCTCGCGTCCCATCTCGGGCGCACCCTGGGTGCTGGTGCGCAAGGTCAATCGCGCCGAAGCCTTGGCGGAAACGGAAACCCGCCTGACCACGCTTTTGACCGTGTTCATCTTGATCATCGTCGGCGTCACCATCGCGGTGTTCGCCGTGTGGCGGCACGGTTCGTCCTTACGTGCCACGCAGGCGGCGCAGAATTTCAAACTTTCGTCGGAGCGCTTTGAGAATCTCTCTAAATTCATGAATTTGATTTCAAATTCTCACCCCGCCGGTATCGTCGCGGTCGGCGGAGACACGGTTTACACCTACGCCAACGAACCCGCCGCCCATGAGGCCGGCATCCCCGTCGAAGACATGGTCGGCAAGACCATGGCCGCCGTGGTCGGCCCCATCAAGGCCCAGGTCTATAGCGACATCAACGACAAAATTCTCAAACGTTTTAATGAAACGAACGACCGCGACGGTTGCCGCGAAATGCACATCAGCACCTTCGGTGATGACGATGATGAGGAGACCGACGACCTCCAAGTCATCAAGTCCGATCACATTCCGCTACGTGGCGACCGCGACCACCCATCGGGTGTTTTGATGATTTTGGAAGACATCACCGAACTGACCCGCGAACGCCGTCGCAGTGAAAAGATGTTGCGCCAACTGATCGACACGCTGGTGAGTGTCGTCGATCGGCGCGACCCCTTCTCGGCCAACCACTCCAAGCATGTCGCCGAAGTCGCGAAATCCATCGCTTTGGAAATGGGCGAAGACGATCTGGCGGCGAAGACCGTTGACATCGCGGGCAGCCTGATGAACCTCGGCAAAATTTTTATCCCGCCGGAACTGCTGACCAAGACCGGCGATCTGACCCCGCAAGAACGACAAACCTTGGTATCGAGCTACTTGGTCAGCGTCGATCTTTTGAAAGACGTCACCTTCGAAGGCCCCGTTGTCGATACGATCCGCGACATGGGCGAAACCTGGGACGGCAACGGCCCCTTGGGTAAAGGCGGCGAAAACATTCTTCAATCCGCGCGCATTCTCGCGGTCGCCAACGCCTTCGTCGGCATGGTCAGCGCGCGCGCTTACCGTGATGCCATGACGTTTGAAAAGGTCTCCGACATCTTGCTTTCGGACACAGGAAGTAAATTCGACCGCAAACCGGTTTCAGCTTTGATCAATTTCTTGGAAAACCGCGACGGCAAGGAAAAGTGGGCGCACTACCGCGAACGGCCACATGCCCCAAGCGAGGAAGAATAGAGCCCCCCACTCATGTTTTGTCATGTTTTGGCGTTCAACAGGTCTAGGGTCCGGCCTGGGGTCAAAACCTAGACGCGTGAGATATCTTCAACCACAAATCCATCTCTTTCAGGATAGCGCATCTGCACCTTCGCCAAGGCGCTGTTTTCGTCGTCGGCTTGAATTTCAATGTAATGGCTATCGCCCCAATCGTCGCTAAAACGTTTGTGATGCTCTCCATCCCGAAGAAGGGTTCGGACGTTTTCGTTATAGACGATGACTTCAAAGGTCAGCATGGCATACTCCTTGCGCCCCCATTGAACTCGCCCTTGGCGTAGTTGTCTGTGACGGTGAACACAGCTATCACTGAGAAACCGTCAACAAACCGAAACGCCTCGGTCCACTGTAACTCACATGCGACGACCGCATGGGTATTGAGGTCAGAGAAATACCTAGCAGTTGTTGTTGTCGTCGCCTCCACCCCAATCGTCGGAACCGCTATCGCTGCTTGAATAGCCGTCAGCGCTATCGTCTTGATACGATGTGTCGTCACCGCCGCCGCCTTGATCGTCACTGGAAGAGCCACTGCCAAGCGGTGTGATTCCACCGTAATCGTCCTTGCTGTCACCGTCGGTGATCGAACTGATATCGTAGTGCTCGCCTTCGAAGTTCAGCGTGTCGCTGTCTTCGAACATCGCCGCCAACGGGTCCAGGGCATCGACCGAGGTATCGCCTTCGATGACCACATCATCAGGCAGCGCCACATCGATGGTTGAGGTGCTGGTCGCGGTGTCGCCGTTGGAGCTTTCAACCGATGTGACCGAAACGCTCAACGAGAAGTCCTGCTGCACCGTTTCGTCGACCTGCAAGGTCAATTCGCTCAGATCGTTTTCGCCGAGCGTCCACGTGCCGTCGCCGTTGTCCGTTCCGGCGCTGAAGCTCGCACCGTCGGGAATACCGGAAACCGTGATGTCCGTCAGAGCTTCCGATCCGTCGACATCGGAAAGGCCCGTATCGATGGTGATATCGTAGGTCAGCAACAAGTTGTCATCGGGGTTGGAGTCCATCATGTCGCCCACACCGAACTGACCGTCTGTGAACTGGAACGTCTCGACGTTTTCGACCAAGTTCACACCATCATCGCCACCGCTGAGATGCTCGATGACGTACTGGCCGCTGGTGCCGGGCATTTCAGTGAACAGGTAATCTTCACGCGCGCCGCTGAGCACCATGACATCTTCGCCGGAGCCGCCATCGACTTTGTCGTAACCACTTCCCGTAAAGATAACGTCGTCGCCGGAGCCACCCAAAAGGTCGTCATTACCGGTTCCGCCGATCAGGAAGTCGTCGTCGCCGCCGCCCAACAAATCGTCGTTGCCGGAACCGCCGAAGAGAATGTCGTCACCGTCGCCGCCCGAGAGCGTATCGTCACCGGCACCGCCGAACAACACGTCGTCGCCCTTGCCGCCCTCGATGTCGTCGTCTCCACTGCCGCCTTTGCCGTCATCCTTGCCGTCATCGCCGTAGCCGCCCTTACCGTCGTATTTACCGTCGCCCTTGCCATCTCCCTTACCGTCGTATTTACCGTCGCCCTTGCCATCTCCCTTGCCGTCGTATTTTCCGCCGTCCTTGCCATCTCCTTTGCCGTCGTATTTACCGTCGCCCTTGCCATCTCCCTTGCCGTCGTATTTACCGTCGTCCTTGCCATCTCCCTTGCCGTCGTATTTTCCGCCGTCTTTGCCATCTCCCTTGCCGTCGTATTTTCCGCCGTCTTTGCCGTCGTCTTTGCCGTCGTCATCCTTCTCGTCACCATTGCCGAACGTAATGTCCGAATAATCGACGTCACGGCTCTCGACCGCGTCCCCAATGTCGGTGGCGATCGTTGGAGCATCCGCAACGGCAATCACATCGACCGTCGACGTAACGCTTGAAGTCGCACCGTCGGTTGCCGTCGCCGTGACGCCAACGTCGAACGATCCACTCCAATCTTGAACCGGCGTAAAGGTCAGATCCTCAAGCTGATCGGGTGTCAGTGTCCACGACCCATCGCCATTGTCCGAACCGGCAGACAGCGTGCCGCCTGTCGGGATGTTGGTGATCGTCACGCTATCGGCATTGCTGACCGTGATGTCCAGCGCGATGGTCGTATCTTCATTGCCCGTGGCGTTCACGGAATCGACACTCGGCGGTTCCGGAACATCCGGCATGTCAGCCGTAACGGTCTGCGTGGTGGTGGCCGTATCGCCGTTCGGCTCGGTCGCCGTAGCACTTACCGTCAGATCGAAGTCATCCCCCGCAGTGGTCGGAACCGTGATCTGCAAGCCCGCCAACTGATCCGGGCTCAAGCTCCACGTTCCGTCGCCATTGTCCGTACCCGCCGACAGTTCGGCATCCGCCGGAACACCGGCCACCACCAGTGACAAGGTTTCCGAACCATCCGTGTCCACCAAATTCGAGGCGATATTCAAATCGAACGCGGTCGTACCGGTCGAGCCGCCCGACTGTGTGGTCAGGTTCAAGTTAACGTCGTTAAAGTCCTGATCTCCACCACCGTTGAGGTCTTCCCAGTTCATGTTGCCGATGGATGCGCTGTCGGATTCATGATCGTAGCCGTCCGCATTCAGTGTTGGATTGGTGAAGAACAATCCACCGCCCGAAGCCGAATCCAGTACGTTGCCATCGGCATCCATAACCTGCCAATTGCCACTGCTGTCTTGACCAAAGGTGACGCTCTCACCATCCGACAAACCGGGATTCTGCGTTCCTCCATCTGAAAGCAGGAAGAAACCGATGGTGTTCGGATCGACATCATCCAAGGTGAAGCTATCGCCAACGCTCTCCTTGGCGTCGGCCCAAACAACCCCGCCTTCCACAGGCTCACCGTTTTCATCCATACGGTACCAGCCGATGGTGTTTTCATAACCCGCACTCGCTTGACCCATGTTGTCGAGAGTCAAGCTGCCGGTCACATCGCTGACGACACCTTCACCGATACTCACATCCAACGTCGGCGCATCCGCAACCGCAACCACCGTCACCGGCATATCGACCGAAGCCGTACCGCCTTCCGAGGTCGTGGCGGCAATGCCCAGCGTCGGCGTACCGCTGTAATTCTCAAATGGTGTCATGGTCAGGCTACCGAGGTCGGCCAAATCGGTGCCGTCGATGGTCCAAGATCCATCACCGTTATCGGTGCCCAGAGACAAACTTGCTCCCGTCGGCACGCCACTGATCACAACGTTGGTGAGGGTTTCACCGCCCACCGGCGTCACCGTGATACCGATCGGAACGTTAGTATCCTCATCACCGGTCCCGCCGCCCACGACCACGATGCCCGGCGCATCGCCGACCGGCGCAACCGTCACGCTCAAATTGGCGCTGGTCGAGGCGCTGTCGCTGACATTGCCCAGCGTGTCCGTCGAAGTCGAGGTCACCGTCAAATCGATGGTGCCGTTGAAGTCTGCCTCCGGGGTGATCGTCAGGCCGCTGAGGTCCGTCGCCGGATCCAACGTCCAGGTACCGTCCGCGTTCTGCGTGCCCGCGCTCAACGTCGCGCCCGTAGGAACGCCGGAGATCGTCATCGACAGAACTTCCGAACCGTCCACATCGGTTTCCGCCGTACTGATGTTCAACGCGATCGCCGTGTCCTCGGCACCGCCCTCGGTGGTGGCGCTCAACGTCGGCGCGTCGGCAACCGGCGTCACATCAACGGTTGAGACCGCACTGGCGCTGGAGCCGTCGGTTGCCGTCGCCGTGACGCCAACGTCGAACGATCCACTCCAATCTTGAACCGGCGTAAAGGTCAGACCCTCAAGCTGATCGGGTGTCAGTGTCCACGACCCATCGCCATTGTCCGAACCGGCAGACAGCGTGCCGCCTGTCGGGATGTTGGTGATCGTCACGCTATCGGCATTGCTGACCGTGATGTCCAGCGCGATGGTCGTATCTTCATTGCCCGTGGCGTTCACGGAATCCACACTTGGGTCCGTGTCGTCGGCAACACCATCCACCGACACGCTCTGTGTCACGCTGGCCGCATCCAAGTTCGACTGTTCGGTCGAAGTCGAGGTCACGCTCAGCGAGAACGCATCCGTGCCAGCCGGAACATCCATGCTCAGGCCCGCAATCTGATCGGTTGGCACCGTCCACGTTCCGTTGCCGTTGTCGGTTCCGGCGGAAAGCGTCACGCCGCTTGGAATACCGGAAACGGTTAGCGACAGAACTTCCGAACCGTCCGTATCCGTCAACGCCGTGGTGATATCGACCGGATAGCTCAAGCCGCCATCACCGCCACCGATGGGACTCGGGTCCAAGCCTTCCAGAGAATCGTCATAGTCGTAGCTATTTGCATCGCTCACATGATCTGCAACCGGCAGGTCTGCCTGCGTCGTACCTGGTGCGACATAAACCAATTCGCCCTCACCCGGACCAAAACCTGGCGTATGATTGTCACCAGCCTTGACCGTCAAGCCAACCAACGTGGTGCCCGGATAGCTCTCTGCCATAAACGCTTCGATACCCAGATCGTTAACGTCATCCAGACCGTTGCCCGGGAAGTCTTCCACTTTCACCTTGGTAATGTTTCCCGCGCCATCGTCCAGGTACATGACGATGTTGGAAATATCGTGATCCATGTCCTCGATGTCAGGCAGGAACCCGCCTTCCGTCTCTGTCGGCTCGCCCAAACTCAACGTCAACGTCGGCGCGTCCGCAACCGCAACCACCGTCACCGGCATATCGACCGAAGCCGTACCGCCTTCCGAGGTCGTGGCGGCAATGCCCAACGTCGGCGTGCCGCTGTAGTTCTCAAACGGCGTCATGGTCAGGCTACCAAGGTCGGCCAAATCAGCGCCGTCGATGGTCCAAGACCCGTCACCGTTATCGGTGCCCAGCGACAGGCTCGCTCCCGTCGGCACACCACTGATCACAACGTTGGTAAGGGTTTCACCACCCACCGGCGTCACCGTCACGCCCACCCCAACCGTGCCGTCCTCAACGCCGGAGCCCGAGCCCACGACCGCAACGCCCGGGGCGTCGCCCACCGGCGTCACCGTCACGCTCAGGTTCGCCGTGCTCG
>Ga0316204_10003343_pt1 | contig 32475 bp, 26 predicted proteins | sample 6monrhotite_MG_2_FD_205661 | JGI IMG/M metagenome (GOLD analysis project Ga0316204, IMG submission 205661) | Microbial mat bacterial communities from mineral coupon in-situ incubated in ocean water Damariscotta River, Maine, United States -... | ecosystem: Environmental > Aquatic > Marine >... | reverse complement strand
TGCAATGCATCAAATACGGGCTTACCCTGCGTGGCATTGATGCAGGACCGCCCCGTAAGCCATTGCAACCCTTGAACAAAGACGACAAACGCGAATTGGCCGAGGTGATCCGCACCATGAACAAAGCCATTTCCAGCATCACCGGAGAAGCGATATGAGCGATCTGTTAACCAAAGCCGAATATGCCGCCATTGCCGCGGATCTTGACCTGCCGCGCACCGCCTTTATTGACGGTAAATTCCGTGCAGGCACCGGGGCGGGTTTTGCCACGATCAACCCCGCAACCGGCGAAAAAATCTGTGACATTACCGGGGCAAGTGCGGCGGATGTTGATCTGGCCGTGGCCCGTGCGCGCACCGCGTTTGATCAGGGTCATTGGTGCAATATGCACCCTTCGGCGCGCAAAGACGTGTTGATCCGCCTGTGTAAACTGATCACCCGCAACCGCCGTGAATTGGCGGTGATGGAGTGTTTGGACAGCGGTAAACCGATCCGCGATTGCGAATTGATCGATATTCCCGAGGTGATCCAGACAATCAAATGGCATGCCGAAGCCATCGACAAAATTTACGATCAAACCAGCCCCTCAGGCAATGACGCGATCTCGATGATTGTGCGCGAACCTGTGGGGGTTGTGGTGGCGATTTTACCGTGGAATTTTCCGCTGTTGATGATGGCATGGAAAATTGGCCCCGCGCTGGCCGCTGGCTGTTCGGTAATTGTAAAACCGGCCGAACAAACCAGCCTGACCGCGCTCAAATTGGCCGAGCTGGCGGCCGAAGCGGGCGTGCCGCGCGGCGTTTTGCAAGTGCTGCCCGGCGATGGGCCATCGGTGGGCGAGCCCTTGGGTCGTCATATGGGCGTAGATATGGTGACCTTTACGGGTTCTACCGAAACAGGGCGTAGGTTTTTGCACTATGCCGCTGATTCTAATCTGAAAAAAGTTGTTCTGGAATGTGGTGGCAAGAACCCTGCCGTGGTCCTTTCGGATGCGGAAAATCTGGATCATGTGGCGGAAAACGTGGTTATGGCGGCATTTTGGAACATGGGGGAAAACTGTTCCGCTGCCTCGCGCCTGATCGTGCATAAAGATGTCAAGGCCCCGTTGATGGACCGCATTCTGGCGCGGCTGCGGGATTGGAAAACCGGTGATCCGATGGACCCGGCCAATCATTTGGGTGCCCTGATCGACAGGGATCATTGCGCCAAGGTCGCGACCTATCTGACGGGCAAGGCGCTGACCGGCGGCGTGGTTGACGGCCCTTATGTGGCCCCGACGATTTACGAAATCAAAAAGACCGATACCAAGGCACGAGAGGAAATCTTTGGGCCGGTTTTATCGGTTCTCGAGGTGGCCTCGGATGACGCGGCGATCGCGCTGGCAAATGACACCGATTATGGGCTGACCGCCAGCGTGTTTTCCGCCAATACCCGCCGTGCGCTGCGGGCCGCCAAGGCCATTCGCGCCGGCACCGTCACGGTGAATTGTTATGGCGAGGGCGACATCACCACACCCTTTGGCGGCTATAAACAATCGGGTTTTGGCGGGCGTGATAACGGCATCCATGCCCATGACCAATATACCGAATTGAAAACCATCTGGATCGACCTTTCCGATCCCAGCGAAGGGGATAACATCGGATGAGTGTCGCCGCCACCGGAACCGAACGTAAGGGCCGCGGCGCACGCCGTGCCGCACGCCAAACCCGCGACATCAAAATGCTGCCTGCGCTGAAACGCGGCCTGCCCCTGACCGAGCCGATGAGTGCCGAACAAGTGTTGAAAATCGACGCGGCCTCGATGGATATTCTGGAACAGGTCGGGGTGATTTTCCGTGACCCCATCGCGTTGGCAGACTGGAAACGCGTCGGGGCCGATGTGCGCGGCGAACGCGTGCATCTGGATCGTGGCCTGGTGCGCGAATTGATCAAAACCATCCCTGCGTCCTTTACCTATCACGCGCGAAATCCGGCCAATAATCTGCCTTTTGGCAAGGATCATATGATCTTTGTGCCGATGACCGGCGCGCCGTTTTTACGCGATCTGGATGATAAACGCCGCAACCCGACGCTGGATGATCTGGCGAATTTTCACAAGCTTTCCCATATGCTTCCGGCGCTGCATTCATCTGCGCATCACATCGTGGAACCCTATGATCATCCGATCAGCCATCGGCATTTGCGGATCACCTATTCGTCGATGCGCCATTCCGACAAGACGTTCATGGGGATGACCACCAGCCCGAAAAACGCCGAGGATGTGCTGGACATGTGCGCCATTCTGTTTGGCGCGGACTATATGGAAACCCACCCCGTGGTGACCGGCAATTGCAACGGCAACAGCCCGCTGGTCTGGGATGAAACCATGCTGGGCGCGCTCAGGGCGTTCAGCCGCCGCAACCAGCCGATTTTATGCAGCCCGTTTGTTTTGGGCGGTGCGAATACCCCTGCCTCCGTCGCCCCCACCGTGGCGCAACTGAACGCCGAGGCGCTGAGCGCGCTGGCCTATACGCAGGTTGTGCGCCGTGGCGCGCCCGCCATATATGGCCACTATTTATCCACCGTCAGCATGAAATCAGGTGCGCCCATGGCCGGCACGCCGGAAATCAGCCTGATGAATTTCATGATCGGCCAAATGGCGCGGTTTTATGATGTGCCCTGGCGTACATCCAACACGCTGGGTGGGGCAAAAACCTTTGACGCCCAGGCGGGTTATGAAAGCGCCACCACGATGATGGCGGCGCTTATGTCAGGGGCCAATTACATCTGGCATTCGGCGGGCTGGAACGAGGCGGGCATGCATTGTTCCATGGCCAAATTTGTGGTCGATGCCGAGCAATGCGCCATGGGCTATCGCATGGCCGAGGGCATTCGATGGGATGATTTTGACGAGGCCTTGCAAGCGGTGCGCGATGTTGGGCCCGGCGGGCATTATCTGGGGCATCCGCACACGTTGGAAAATTTTCAACGGGCGTTTTTCATGCCGGAATTGTTTGACAACAACTCGATTGAACAATGGGCCGCCGAAGGTTCGGTTGAAATCAACCAACGCGCGCTGATCCGCGTGCGCGATATGTTGAATGAGTACGAGGAACCAAGGCTGGACGCCGCCAAAAACGAAGAACTGCTGGCCTATATTGCGCGGCGCGAGCGGGAAATTCCGCCAGCGGATGCGCTTAATCAGGGCTACTGACCCCCCACGCGAACGGAAGGTTCATGGATGCAATTTGAAGGTAAAACAGCTGTGCTCACCGGTCAGAATTACACCATTGACGGTGGTCGCACCGCACAGTTGAGCCTGGCATGAAAGTAACCCGTTTACCCGTTGATCCCGGCCCTGCGGCGTGGAATGAATTGCTGCCATCTGCGGTGGCGGCACCGCCATTGCGCGATGCGATCAAAGCCGATTTTTTGGTGATCGGCGCGGGTTTTGCCGGGCTGAGCGCAGCACTTCGGCTGCGGCAAATCCATGAAAACGCCCGTATTGTGGTTGTCGAGGCCGCACAACTGGCCAGCGGGCCTGCGGGTCGAAACTCGGGTTTTATGATCGATCTGCCGCATGATTTATCCTCAACCGATTATGGTGGCACGCTTGCCGGTGACCGTTTGCAAGCCCGCGCCAACCGTCAGGCAATTGCCTTTGCGCATGATGCTGCAATCCAGTTTAACTTTGCGCCTGAAGCCCTTGTATTAAGTGGTAAAATAAACGGTTCTGCCAGCCCGAAAGGGCATCAGAACAATCTGGATTACGCCCGGCATTTGACGGCGCTGAATGAGCCGCATGAAATTTATGACGCGCAAAAAATGGCGGCAATCACCGGCACCGAATATTATCAAAGCGGGCTTTTCACGCCGGGCTGTGCGATGCTGCAACCGGCACTTTATATCCGCGAACTGGCGGACGCGCTGCGTCAAACCGGTGTCCAGATTTATGAGGCCAGCCCGGTAATCGCCCTTGGCCGCACTGGCGATTGGCAGGCAAAAACCCCGATGGGTCAGGTAACTGCGCCCAAGGTGATTTTGGCGGTCAACGGCCATGCCAACAGTTTCGGTTTTTTCAAACGTCGGCTGATGCATGTTTTTACCTATGCCAGCATGACGCGCGCATTGAGCAAAGCCGAGGCAGCACGGCTGGGCGGGGCGGCGACATGGGGATTGACCCCGGCAAATCCCTTGGGCACCACGGTGCGGCGGATCAACGGCATTGGCGGGGACCGGATCATCATCCGCAATCGCTTTACCTATGATGCGTCGCTTGCGGTGAATGACGCCAGAATTGCCCGTGTGGCGCGGGATCACGACCGATCTTTTGCTGCGCGTTTTCCGATGTTACAGGGCGTGGAAATGCAGTATCGCTGGGGCGGGCGTCTGTGTCTGGCGCGCAACGACGTGCCCGCCTTTGGCGAGCTGCAACAAGGGTTGTTTGCCGCTTGTTGTCAAAATGGGCTTGGCACGGCGCGGGGCACGCTGGCGGGGATGATGGCGGCGGATCTGGCGAGTGAAAAAACCAGCGAAACGCTTGATTTTCTGCTGGGTCAAGCCGCGCCAAAACGGCTGTGGCCAGAACCGGTGATGGGGCTGGGCGCAAACGCCTATTTGAAGTGGCAGGAAAACAAGGCCGGGCGCGAGCTATAAACTCGCGACGCCCATGAAGAGGGAATACAATGACCGATTTCACCAAAACCCGCGCGATGTTTCACATCCCCGAGGGGATGATTTATCTGGATGGTAATTCCTTGGGGCCGATGCCCCTGACCGCACCGGATGCCATGCACTCGTTTTTGCACGATGAATGGGCAAGCGAGTTGATCAAGGGGTGGAACAGTAAAAACTGGTTCATGCAGACCAATTCTCTGGGCGATCGTGTGGCGCGTCTGATCGGGGCCGCACCGGGCACCACGGTGGTTTCCGACACCTTGTCGATCAAGGTTTTTCAGGCGCTGTCTGCCGGGTTGTCACTGGTGCCGGACCGGCGGGTGATCCTGTCGGACAACGGCAATTTCCCCACGGATCTTTATATGGCGGAGGGCCTGATCAAGCTGAAAAACGACGGTTACACCCTGAAAACACCTGCGCCCGAGCATGTGTTTGACGCCATCACCGACGCGGTTGCCGTGGTGATGGTGACCGAGGTTGACTACCGTACCGGCCGACGCCACGATATGGCCGCGCTGATCGCCAAGGCGCATTCGGTGGGCGCGGTGGTGGTGTGGGATTTGGCGCATTCCGCCGGTGCCCTGCCAGTGGATGTGGCGGGAACCGACGTGGATTTTGCCGTTGGCTGTACCTATAAATATCTGAACGGCGGGCCGGGGGCACCGGCATTTATCTATGTCGCACCGCGTTTGCTGGACATAGTGGAACCGGCCCTGTCGGGCTGGTACGGTCATGCCGCCCCGTTTGCCTTTGAAACCATGTATCGCCCGATGCCCGCCAAAATCGAACGCATGCGCATTGGCACGCCGTCGATTGCCGCATTTTCCCTGCTGTCAGTGGCGCTGGATGTGTGGGACGCGGCGGACATCGTTGATATTCGTGCAAAATCGATTGAACTGTCGGAACTGTTTATCAGCGAGGTTGCGACGCGCTGCCTGGCCCTCATCCTTGCCAGCCCGCGCGATCCAGAACGCCGGGGCAGCCATGTATCGTTTCATTTTGACCATGGCTATGCGTTCATGCAGGCGTTGATCGAGCAAAACGTCATTGGCGATTTTCGCGAACCCGACATTATGCGGTTTGGCATCGCGCCGCTTTATATTGGCGCGGCTGAAATCATCGCGACCGTTGATATTATGGCGCAAATTTTCAAGGATGGCACGTGGCGCGCGCCGCGATTTCAGCACCGCTCGGCGGTGACGTGATTTGGGTTTTCGCCCCAAAAACCGATTGTACAAAGCCATACGGCAACATCGTCAGCGTTTACGCCAGCCCCGACGAAATGCTCACCGCCCTGACCGATGACGGGGTCGAAGAACTGAGAGACATGATCCAAGCCGCTCGCATCAACACCCAAACCGGGCACACATTCCTTGATGACTTCGTCGATGACGCCGACCTTGTTACCCAGATCAAGGCAAAGTAACCGCGGTAACAATGGAGCGGTTACCGCTAAACTTGGCCCGCCATGTATAAAAACTGGCGCTGCTCATCCCGTGCTCGCGGCACAGCTCAGAAACCGGCACGCCGCCCCCTGCCTGCTCCAGGATCCCCATAATTTGTGCGTTGCTATATTGTGCTGACTTCACCAAAAATCTCCTCAGATATCTTGCCGAGAAAATTCTACTTTAAACACCACTAATTTTAGGGGGATTACCAATGAATCAGCAGAACCTGCGGAAATCAACCGGTTGATTAGATTTTAATCCTAGGGCTACTCAAAGGTTATTTTTTAGAATTTAGGAACGGGCCGAAAACTGTATAGTGCAGCGCTTCTAAAACTACTGCGTTTGTATTTAGCGATACGGCTGAATTGGGCTGACGAGACGTTTCATAAAGCCCAGCCATCCAACCGATGCCAGTGGATTGTAGTTTATCCAGGCTTGCGACAGTTTCGCGAGTGTACTTTGTATTATAGATTGCATTCCAGGCAAAAGCGGATTTCAAGCTTACCGTTCTCAATTCTGGATAGCTGGTCCCATCTTCTCCTAGAACTGCCCAGTTTTTACCGTTTCCAAAAACCGTTCCATACAAGAAATAGGGTTTTTTATCAACGTGGTCTTCTGATACCATCGTGCGCAAGCCAGTATCGAGATATCGTTTTTCCTGGGCTCTATATACTTGGTATGCCAACAAATTACTCTCGGAATCCAACCCCATTTCGAGCGCCGTCATGAAATAGGGTTCACTTGATATTGGTGTGATGGCCCCATAATCGCGAAAGCTACGCAGGTCTATTGGCACCTTAATGCCTTGGATACGTCGCCAGGAAAGTTTTTCGAAGGCTGTAACGGCGCTAAGTACATCCAACCCATACAACATTGCTGCGCGCGCTGCGTATTGCTCATAGCCCATACGCCCTTCCTGCCGCAATTCCAGCGTGCCGTCGCTCATTCGAGTTGACCCAAAAAGCATGCCGTCTTTTACCATGGAGTTTAGTGACCAAGAATTGATGATATTCCCGATTGCTTGACTGTATTCTGGAGCAACCCTGCGGAGGCTGGCCAAGGCCAACAGTAATCTGCCCATATCCAAAGCAGACCAGCCGATGCCGCTGGCTGTCGTATTATTGGAATAATCTGTCATTTCGAGCAATTGAGTATTATAAACTTTGTTAGGTAAATAGCCATCAACCAACTGAATTTTGCTCAAGGTTTCGATAATCAAGGCAATGCGCCGCTGCATTTCTCCTTGGGTGATTAATTCAAGTTTTCGAGCGGCTGTCAGCGCAAAAAGGTAGGATCCCAGATCCCACATCGTCGTGGACGGAAAACCATTGACAGAGTTGACCAATCCGGTGTTGGGCTGGGTGTTGTTTTCAAAATAACTCCAGGCAACCACCGCTGATTTTCGTTCATTCACGCTCAATTTCCGTCGGGCAACCTTTTGAAAGGCGGCATTTGCCTCGTTTTGAGTTGAATTTTCGGACAGTCTTTTTGAAGAATTGATTGGGGCGCGATCGATGGCCATTGCAATGCCGGCTGCTGCCGTCAGGCCCACAACAAACGCAATATTGACACGAATTTTCTTAAATTCATTTGGTCGCAGCATAAAATAGCCTTTCTAAATTCGTAGCGCTTTTGGGGGTGGCAGCCGAATGTTTGGGTAAATGTGCAGGCGTCCAGAATGCTGCCCGAATGATGGGTAATAACGACCAGGCGTTCCAGGCTGCCCAAAAAATATTCACAATGAGAGCTGCCTGGGTTATGTTGCTCACCCCCAAAAGGTAAAGAAAAATTCCATAAATTATGGCACCAATGCTTAGCGCCAGAACGATGAGGTGAAACCGAACGTAGTTCAAGGCATCGTCAAATTTTGGCGTTTTGGGGGTCGGATGGAATTTTATTTCGCGTTTACGCAAAGCCAAATAAAAGGCCCGGAAATTGATTGGCAACGTGGCGATCGTATTTTGGGCGCTTTTGTGAATTGAATGCCCCCACCCGCCAAGAGTCATCGCAATTTCATTGGCTATGAGAAGTGGAATGAGATGCGCGAAAAACGTGACCGAATAGGCGCTGACCGGTGAAATACCTGTAATCAGTGTGAAAATTGGCGTTAGGAGAAGCACCAAGATCCAGAAACACGAGAAATACGAAAAAAATGTCGCCAAATAATGGAGTTTTATCCGCCAGGGCATGCGACTCCGAAACAGTGGATTTCTGTTTAGGGCAATGTCAAATGTACCACCTGCATATTTCAATTTTTGTACGGCCCAAGCCTTCATCCCCCAAGGTGACAACATGCGGCTTTCGACCTGTGGATGGAAAACAGACCTCCACCCCCCTTCGCTGTGAACCGCAATTGAGGTCAAAAGATCTTCGGAAACGTGAAACTGAAACGGTGCGATTTCGGCGGCTTGGACAAGAATATTTTCACCACCTTGGCTGTTTCCGGCGAGCAATGTTTTGTTTTGAACCGATGCTTTTTTCCAAAGAAAATTGGCGATCGTGAAGGCGGCTTCGCGCCGGTGTATTGAACCGGCACCACAGCAAAATGACGCGTTGTTGCGATTCCGACGGCGTTGAATTACGTCAAAAAAATATCCGGATTCAACAAGAAAAGGATCTTGTTCGGTACCGGTTTTTTGATTTTTTTGCAGAGCCTTATGGCGGGTTTTCCCCAAATACCGTCTTGCGAACCGCGTCCCCAGATGCCAAAGTGGCTCGCTGTCTGGAATGTCGTAAAACCAATGGGGGGTCTGTACCCAGGCAACTTTGGGATCGCGAAAATAGCCCATGGTGTTCATCAAAATTTTTGGAAACAAGCGTGTATCGGCATCACAAATTACAAAAAAATCGCCGGTACTGTTAAACAGGGCGTTTTTTAAATTTCCTGCTTTGAACCCTGCGTTCCCACTGCGTGTAAGATAATTCACGTCTTCTTGGCGCGCGATTTCTTTCATATCGCTTCGGGCACCATCGTCCAGCACATAAATGCGGACTCTGGAATTTGGGGGGGCTATAACAGCCTTGGCGCTTTGAATGCTAAGGCGGACCAGCTCTTCGTCTTCGTCGTAAGTGGTTATAAAGATGTCTATTTTTATCAAACCGGTACCTGATAACCCCGCGTTTGCACGGGTTGTTGGCGCCGATTTTCGGGGGGTGTCTTTGCAGGCCCAAATATCATAGGCAAATATGAGCGATCCCAAATACGCTAGTGTTTCTGCTGTCGCTACCAAAATTGAAAGTGGCATTGCCTGATAGTTCAGGGAATATCCCCAACGCCAAATCAAATACCAGGCACCAAGTGCAAGGGTTACCGTCATCATAAGTTGCCACAGAAACTCAATCTTTGGGTTCTTCGGCTCGCTTTGCGGCGGCCGACGCGTTTCATAGGGGCGAAAATAGAAATCCTGTTCGGGCATTACGCGGGCTCTTTTATATTTGGGATTTTTTTCAAGCGACCGCTAGCTGGCCACTTGCAGATGAAGCGCCGCTGTCAAATGCCGTTGAATTTCACGATCAGAATTAGGATGAATATTGTCCAGGGCTACAATATTTTGCGCGGCTTTGTTTGCGTATTCATGGGCAAAGGCCCAATGGCCATCGGCAATCAAACCGTCGACAATCGCGCCTTTTGCCGCTGTCGTATTTTCCCATAACATGCTGTTTTTTATATAGGACCCATTTTTTGCGACCGTATTTGGCCCCAAAAAAACCGGTCCGCGAATTGTGGCTCCGCTTTCAATATGCGCGTTTTCGCCTAAAAACACCGGTCCGGCTACGTCGGCTTTGCCGCTGACCGTCGATTTTTCCGAAAGCAAAGTGCCGTCCTGGCCAAGCTTGGCAAAATGGCGGACAAAAGGAATTCGGCCGCACAAAGCGTGCATATTTGCTTGAAAGAAATCTTTGCCACAGCCAACATCCACCCAAGTGAACGGTTGATTGAATACCTGAAGATGCACACCCTCGGCCAAAAGTTTTGGTAATAAATGGGTCCCAATGTCACATAAATCCATATTCGGGATGTGAGAAAGAACAGCCGGGTTGAAAATATATATACCTGTATTTGCCAAGGTTGACAGTGCGTTATCTTTGGCAGGTTTTTCCTGAAATGCGTTTATTCTTCCTTGCTGGTTGCAGTCGATAATACCAAATTTCTCGACATCATTGGGATCAACCGTTTGGGTCGCAATGGTCACAACAGCCCCGGATTTTCTGTGGTGATCCATCATTGCGGCCAAATCGAGATCGACCAGAGCATCCCCGCAGAAAACAAAAAAGTCGTCAAAAAATGCGGCGTTTTGTTGGTGCATACAGGCAATTGTAGAGGCTGACCCCAAAGGTTGGGCGCGCCACTGACCGTCGGCGAAATATCCCTCATTTGCGTAGTGGATGTGTTGGTTGAACGAGGCACCACTTTTCAGATGGTCAATGATTTTCGGACCCAAATAACCGGGATTGATCAGCACATCATTCAGACCAAAACGGCCAAGGTGTTCAAGCAGATGTTCGATGATCGGGCGACCAAGGATCGGCAGCATCGGTTTCGGTATACTCCGCGTTAACGGCGCACAACGTGATCCCTTGCCTGCCGCCAAAATAACCGCCTTGGTTCCGGACAATCTTTTGCCTTTTACCCATGGGCTGTTTCGCGCGACTTCTTCATTTTCGTACAATCGCAATGCGCGATGCAATCCAAACTTCTCCAGCTCTGACTGAACTTTTGGGTTTGCACCGAAAAAACCAGTGTTGATGTTTGTTTGTGCCAGATGGATCAACGCGCTTATGCCGCTGGCCGCGATGCGACCAACACCTGATAGATCAAATAAGGTTGCAGAATTTCGCGCACCACTGGCGCAATAGGCCTGCATGCCAGAAGCAGCCGAAGAATCGAGCCGCCGAAGCGCGACCGAGACAATTTGTAAATTGGACAGGCTTTTTTTTATTGTAAACACAATGGGTCCTTTCAGTGGCTGGCAACGGGTTTTGTTTTGGCCAAAAGCGGTTTCTCGAAATAGGGGATTTTTCCCAATCCGATCGTCCAGGCCAAAAATGGAATTTGTTTCAGCAAGGCTACAAAAAGACAGGTTAGGAACAAACCAACCCCAACCTTTAGCGACACATAAACGGTTGGTGAAAAACTGGCATTTCTGGTAATACTTTCAAACAGATCAAGAAAAATGGGATGGCTTAAATAGATGCCAAAACTGTAAGGAGAAAGTTTGGAAATAACCGGTGGCCAAGCCCGGTGGGCATTCAACATCAATGCCGCAAACAAAAGGGCAGGCATAATAAAATCGGCCCAATATGCAGGGTTGAAATTATATTGCCAGTTACCCGCCATGGCCACGCGGTAAGTAAACACCGCCTTGATGCCAAGCAGCAGCAACCCGAGATAACAAACCAGCATAAACCAGGGTTTTGTTTGCTCAGGCGTTGGGAGTTTTTTGTAGATACCCCAGAAAGAGCCCGCAATCATGCCATAGGCACCATAGGTGATCACTTTGACAAAGCGGACCAGATAGTCAAATCCGGGCATATCCTGTAGGTTTGCCCACATGAATAAATCCATTTCCCGCTTTGCGGCAAGGCTGACAATGACCAGCAAACCCAACCAAGGGTGCTTGATCGCGATCAAATACAGCGGATAAAATAGCAATAGCGCAAAAAGAGTTGGGATGAAGTGCATGTGGTATTTCACGTCCCCCAAAACAAAATACCCAAGCCAGGCCGAAACGGTTTGAAGTTCGTTATAGACCGAGGCCTGATAGCCATATGAATAGGCCTTGATCAGCCCATAAAAGGCATAAAAAATTGTCCAGAACGCGAATGGCACCAACAACCGTCGGGTTTGTTCTTTTATGGTGGCACCGTAGCCACGCGGGCGGCGTTCCAGCGCCATCAACAGTAAAAATATTGAAATGATCAGAAACAATTCTGTCCGTGCCGTGTAAACGAACATTCTAAAAACCAGCGGTGCGACACGTTCCGAGGGCAAGGCATCTGGAAACGGCAAGCCATTGGGGTCGGAAGATGCATGCAAACCGACGATCGAAATGCCGGCAATCAGGCGCAGGGCATCTAACCAAATCATTCTGTCGCTTTGCGCCATCTTACTCGTCCTGTCATGTTCGTTCGGATTTAGATAAAAAGCCAAATTCAAAATAAACGGTTAAGCATCGTGGGTTTTTTGTGGTTTGGGCTGAATTATTTTTGTTTTTGCCAATTCACCGATTGTTAGGGTCTGGGATTGTATCGTGCGGTCAAACCGATGAGGATCGAGGCTATGCAATCAGTTAAGAATTTCGCAATTGTTTTAGTGGTTTGGGGCCTAATTGTGGCACCGGTCGCGGCCCAGGATATGGGCGCGGGCGCGGACACCAACACTGGGTTTCAGACCTGTTTGACGCTGGCCAAAATGTTGGACCTTGACCTGTCGGCCTGTGATTCTGCGGCAGCGGAGGTTCGTTCGGATCCCAAACCCCAGGCAACACCTGTGATGAACGCAAACACCTTGGTCGCACAGAATACACCGCACCAACCTGGCCAGATTCAACCAACACAAATAGTTGCCAAAGCGCCGGTCAATATGATTTCGCGGCCCGTCGATTATGATTACCGAATTCACTTTCCGAAAGGCTCGACTATCTTGGTCGAGGAGTTTCGCCAACATCTAGATTTACTCGCGTCAATATTGGCAACACCTTCATTGGCGTCAACCTGCCTGAAACTGGTTGGTCATTCTGATTCCAGTGGTTCGAATGAAACGAATCTCAAAATGGGAATGCGGCGGGCCGAAACTGTCAAAACATATCTGGCAGCTCGCATTTCCAATGGCACCCAACGTATTGAAATTGCGAGCGAAGGCGAGAATTCGCCATTGCCGGGTATGGCGGCACATGATCCCAAAAACCGTCGGGTGGAAATTTGGGCGCGGCAATGCCAATAGGGGGCTTGTGGCCGTAATCAGCCCCTTACTTGCAAGGCCATTACCCAAGGGAATGCTGGCAGATTGGATGGCATGAACGATGCGAAAAATGTGTACAAACCCTTTCCGATCACCTGGTCCCGACGGTCTTGTCGTTTTCTCTAAACGAAACCGCGTGTAGACGTTTCCTAAGAAAAACTCTCCCTTGATTGATATTTTCACCCATATTGGTGTGATTTGAGTGGCTTTTCATAAGGCTGTAAAGATTGGGTAAACCGGCAATGCAGGATTAACGGGCCCTGACTCTAGATTATCGTTGCCCGAACTTAGCGCTGCGCTCACTATTGGCTTATGAACATTGCGGCACATTTTCTCTCAGGACACATTAAAGAACTTGAATTTGTCTCTGAGGGGCCGTAGGGGGTTGATCAAGATCAAAGCGCTCAACAGGTAACCGTGGTTTTGATTGCGAAATTTGCAAGATTTGCGGATGCGAAAATTTTGAAAGGGAACAAATGCGGTTCTATGCATTCATATTGTCAGCAATTGTGTCGGCCAGCCCACTGGGCGCCGAAACATTGATTCTGGCACCCGAACCGATTGTGGAATGGAAAGCCGTGTACGGCCAGGTTGAAACCCGCGATCGGGTGCCGGCGCGGGCGCGGATCGGTGGAACGATCACTGAACTGGCGGTCACCGAGGGCGACATGGTTGCCGAGGGTGCGCGCATCGGGCGTGTCGAGGATGACAAGCTGGCCTTTCAACTCGGCTCGCTGGACGCGCAACTGACAGCGCTGACCGCCCAAATTGAAACCGCCCGCACCGATCTGGAGCGCGGCCGCACGCTGATCGAGCGCGGTGTCATCACCACCCAGCGGTTTGATCAGCTGCAAACCGCCGTCGATGTACTGGACGGACAAATCCGCAGCTTGGGTTCGCAGCGATTGGTGATCCGGCAGCGTGTCTCGGAAGGTGAGATTTTGGCACCAGAAGCCGGCGTTGTTCTGTCAGTACCGATCGCGCGCGGCTCGGTTGTGACCCCGGGCGAGGCGGCGGCGGTGATCGGCGGGGGCGGTGTCTTTCTACGCTTGTCCGTACCCGAACGCCACGCCGCGGCACTGTCTGAGGGGGACATTATTCAATTGGGCACAGGTTTTGGGGGCGCAAAAAACGCGCGCACAGGCAAGCTGGTCAAGCTGTATCCACAGATCGATTCTGGCCGGGTTCAGGCCGATGTCGAGGTTGATGGGCTGGAGGACCGTTTTGTCGGGCGACGGTTGCCGGTACGCTTGCCGGTCGGTCAACGCATGGCGATTTTGGTGCCTGAAGCTGCGCTCGTCCAACAGGGCGGACTTGATTTTGTGACGGTGTCAGACGACGAAGGCGGTGAATTGCAACGCTCTGTGGTGCCCGGTGGTGTCGTGGAACGCAACGATGGGCCGTGGCGCGAAATTCTCAGTGGCCTTGCGGCTGGCGACCATGTGGTGATCTCGGATGAATAATGACGCATCTGGGCCTGATGGCCCGCTTGGCATTGCGGGTCGCCTGACCCGCGCCTTTATCGTTTCCCCGCTGACGCCGCTGTTATTGCTGGCCTCACTGGCGATCGGCATGATCGCGCTGGCCGCATTACCACGCGAGGAAGAACCACAAATTTCGGTGCCGCTGGTGGATATTTTTGTGCGCGCTGACGGGTTAAAGGCCGATGATGCGGTCAAGCTGATTACCGAACCGCTGGAAGCGATTGTCAAAAGTCTTGATCAGGTCGAACATGTCTATTCTGACAGCCGCGATGATCAGGTGATGGTGACGGCGCGGTTCAAGGTCGGGGTTTCGGCCGATACCGCGATTCTGCGGGTGCGCGACAAAATTCTGGCCAATATCAATCGCTTGCCGGTGGGTATCCCTGAGCCATTGGTTGTGGGACGGGGCATCAATGATGTCGCCATCGTGACGTTGACCTTTTCACCAGCCGAGGGGCAAGACGCGGTGACCGCCGCCGATTTGACCCGTGTCGCTCGCGAAGTCGAGGTTGAGCTGGGCAAGATTGACAATGTCGGGTTGACCTATCTGGTGGGGGCAACAGACGAGGCCCTGCGCGTTGCGCCCGATCCCGAACGCTTGGCCCTGTATGGTGTCACACTACAGCAACTGGCGGCCAAGGTTTCGGGGGCCAATAGTGCCGCGCCCGCCGGGCTTTTGCGCGATAATGCCGAGCAAATCAATCTGGTGATCGGCAAGACATTGTCCACCCCCACCGAGATTGGCAATCTGGAATTGACCACGCGGGATGCGCGCACGATCTATGTCCGCGATGTGGCCGATGTGGCCTTTGTTTCGGATCTGGATGAATACACGGTTGCCACCCTCAGCCGTGGCAAAAACGGCGAGATCAACCGCCGCCCCGCCGTGACATTGGCGGTCGCCAAGCGCGCCGGTTCCAACGCGGTGACCGTTGCGGAAAATGTCTTGCACCGGATCGAGACGATGGAAGGCGGATTTATTCCCGACAGTGTCGAGGTCGAGATCACCCGCGACTATGGTGAATCAGCGGATGAAAAGGCCAACGAATTGTTGTTCACCCTGGTGCTTGCGACCCTGTCGATTGTCGGGCTGGTGTTGTTGGCCATTGGCTGGCGCGAGGCTGTCGTTGTGGCGGTGGTGATCCCTGTCACCATTCTGCTAACATTGTTTGCCTCTTGGCTAATGGGGTACACGCTGAACCGCGTTTCCCTGTTTGCGCTGATCTTTTCGATCGGTATTCTGGTGGATGACGCCATTGTGGTGATTGAAAATATCGCTCGCCATTGGGGTATTCGGCGCAAAGATCAAAGCCCGATGTCGGCTGCTGTGGCCGCCGTCGCCGAGGTGGGGAACCCCACCATCGTGGCGACGCTGACAGTGGTGGTTGCGCTGTTGCCGATGTTGTTTGTGTCCGGATTGATGGGCCCTTACATGAGCCCGATCCCTGCCAATGCCTCGGCTGCGATGATATTTTCGTTTTTTATGGCGGTGCTGATCACGCCGTGGTTGATGTTGAAAATCGCCGGTCGTAACCAAGCCAGCCACCAGGCTGAAACCGGCGGTCTGCCGGGCGGACGGTTGGGGCGGTATTATGCCGCCGTTGCCCGCCCGCTGCTGCGCAGCAAGGCGCGCAGTGCGGTGTTTTTGTTCGTCGTCATTGTTTTGTCTTTTGGCTCGCTTGGCGCGCTTTACACTCGCGACGTGACGGTCAAATTGCTGCCCTTTGACAACCGGCCTGAATTGTCCATCGTTATCGATTTGCCCGAGGGGGCCTCGGTCGAGGCCACCGATGCAGTGGCGCAGGGCGCGGCGCGGTTGGCGCTGGAGATGCCCGAGGTTGTCTCGGCCCAGACCCATGCCGGCACTGCGGCAGCGTTTAATTTTAATGGGTTGGTGCGGCATTATTATCTGCGCCAAAGCCCAGAATTGGGCGAGGTGCAAGTAAACCTGTCACCAAAGGCCGATCGTGATCGGGTCAGCCACGCCATTGCGCTGGACCTGCGCGAGCGGCTGAAATCGCTGAATTTACCGCAAGGCACCGTGTTGAAAGTGGTCGAAGCCCCGCCCGGACCGCCGGTGATTGCCACGCTGTTGGCCGAGATTTATGGCCCCGACGCGCAAACCCGCCGTGCTGTTGCCACCCGTGTTCGCGCCGCTTTTGACGCGGTTCCCTATGTCGTGGATACGGACGACAGTTTTGGTGCCCCCCCCCGCAGGCTGCGGACCGAGCTTTCGCCCGGCGACATGGATTTCTTTCAGGTTCAGGAACGCGATGCACTGGATACGTTGCGCCTGCTGACCGGCACCACCACCGTGGGTTATTCGCACCGTGGGGCGGGCCGCCGTCCGATACCTATCGTCGTGGCCCGCGCCCGCGCCGATCAGGTGATGGATGAAACGGCGTTGTCCACGCCGGTGCCCGCCAACGCGGTGCCCGGTGGGCGCGGCGTGGTCGAGTTGGGGGATGTCGTCTCGATCACCGAGGAACGGGCGTCTTTTCCGGTTTTCCGGCACAACGGTTATGATGTGGTGATGGTCACCGGCGAGTTGGCCGGTGAATTTGAAGCACCGCTTTACGGCATGTTGGCGGTGGCCGAAAAACTGGATGCCATGGACTGGAGCGATCTGCCAAAACCCGAGATCCGGCTGAACGGCCAACCTGACAGCACCGATGTGCCGGTGTTGTTGTGGGATGGCGAATGGGAGGTCACCTGGGTCACATTCCGCGACATGGGGGCGGCCTTTGCCGTCGCGTTGCTGGGCATTTATGTGCTTGTGGTCGCGCAGTTCGGGTCGTTCCGTTTGCCGTTGGTGATCCTGACCCCGGTACCCCTGACGTTTCTGGGCATCGTTGTGGGGCACTGGCTGTTCGGTGCGCCGTTTTCGGCCACATCGATGATTGGGTTTATTGCCTTGGCGGGCATCATTGTGCGCAACTCGATCCTGTTGGTGGATTTCATCCGCCACGCCGATCCTGATCAGCGCGTCACCGTGGAAATCCTGATCGAGGCAGGTGCGGCACGGTTCAAACCGATCCTGTTGACCGCGATTGCGGCAATGATCGGCGCCTCGGTGATCCTGGTCGATCCAATCTTTCAGGGGTTGGCGATTTCCTTGCTGTTCGGGCTGATGTCCTCGACCGGCCTGACGGTTCTGGTGATCCCCGCAATTTATCGGCTGTTCAAAACCTAAGCAGAGTTTACGCCTCTGACTATGTGCCATATGTATCGCTTCGAATAATTTCCTTCTGCCCCCTTGATAGGGGCAGAAGGCTCAAATCTATCGGGAAGCGCTGGGAAAGTCCGAAAATATGCAATCTGACCATGGGGCCGATGTTTTGGAAAATACTGCCCTCTCAAGGGCCGCACGCCTAAGCGTTGCACCTATGATGGACTGGACGGATCGGCATTGTCGATATTTTCACCGGCAATTCAGCCGCTACAGTTTGCTCTATACCGAAATGGTCACGGCACTGGCGGTCATCCATGGAGATCAAAATCGTCTGTTGGGGTTTGATCCGGCCGAGCATCCGGTGGCAATCCAACTGGGTGGTTCTGATCCAGACCAGCTGGGGCAGGCGACCAAAATTGCCAGCGATTTTGGCTATGACGAAGTAAACCTGAACTGTGGCTGCCCCTCGGATCGTGTGCAATCCGGCGCATTTGGCGCGGTCATGATGGAAAATCCAGATTTGGTCGCCCGCTGCGCTGAAAAAATGCAAAAGGCCGCGCCGGTTGAGGTGACGGTAAAATGCCGCATTGGCGTCGACGATCAACAGCCAGAAGAAATCTTGCCGGATTTTTTGCAAAAAGTCAGCGCGGCAGGGGTGACACGGTTTACAATTCACGCGCGAAAAGCGTGGTTGCAGGGCCTGAGCCCCAAGGAAAATCGCGATATTCCGCCGCTTGATTATCAAATTGTTCACCAGATGAAATCGGATTTTCCGCATTTGCACATTTCGCTAAATGGCGGTGTAACCGATCTGGATCAGGCACGGTCATTGATCGATCAGGGATTGGATGGCGTGATGATCGGCCGCGCCGCCTATCATCAACCCGGGGACATCCTGTCAGATGTCGACGAGGAAATTTTCGGGGCACCCAAAGGGCAGGGGGTGGATCGCGCCGTGATGGCAATGCTGCCCTATATTGAGGCGCATCTAGGCAAAGGCGGGCGTTTGCATCAGGTTACGCGCCACATGTTGGGGGCTTTTGCCGGCCAACCCGGCGCACGACGGTGGCGGCGGCACCTGTCACAAGAGGCCCACAAAGACGGGGCAGGGCCAGAGGTGGTGTTGCACGCATTGGAAAAAATGCGCGACCTGTCCGCGGTTTAGGGGGTTGCCCCTAAGCGACCCGCGCCGCCCGCCCGCCGCGACGTTTTTTCAACAAAGGCGCGCGATTGGGCAAATCCTCCATCACGGCTTGGCGTTCATCTTCGCTCAGTCGCGCCCAGATGGTGATTTCGTCAACGCTGCGCAAACAGCCGGTGCAAATGCGTTCGACCGGATGCACAACACAGACATTCACGCAGGGTGAAGTTACTTTTTCGCGACGCCAGATTTCATCTGCCACAACATCAGCCCCTTGATTGCCTGTTACGCATTTCGCGTCGGTTAATTCTGAGTACCCCAGCGGGGCCGAAATAAAAGCTGAAAAACGAATTTTTAGTGAAATTTCCGACCATTATGGTGGAAATGCAATGAAAAGCCCGAAAATCATCGCAAATGTGCCAGTCGATCCAGCGCGCCTTGCAAGATATATCCGGCGGCAACGTGATCGATCAGCTCGGCACGGCGTGCGCGTGATGTATCGGCCTCGATCAGGGCGCGTTCGGCGGCAACGGTGGAAAGCCGCTCGTCCCAGAAGGTGATGGGCAGGGGCGTCAGCCGCGCCAAATTCCGGGCAAAGGCGCGGGTTTTTTGGCATCTGACGCCCTCTGATCCATCCATGTTTCGCGGCAAGCCCAAAACAAAACCGGCGATCTGGCGGGCCTGCGCCAGTTCGATCAATCGTTCGGCATCGGCGGTGAATTTTGTGCGCCGGATGGTTTCCAGCGGGGTGGCGATGTTGCGAAAGACATCCGATGTGGCAACGCCGATGGTTTTATCACCCAGATCCAGGGCGAAAATCGCCCGCATTTCAGGTAGTTGAGCGGCAAATTCTATGAAATCATCATGTATATTCATGGCTGTATCTGCGCGCCCGCTGCATCTGGGCCGGGCAGGTGAACTGGCAATGTGGTGAAATCGGGCGCTGTGGCCGAGGCACCCAAAATTTCAACACGCCGTTCTTTTACCTGATAGGCGGCAATAAAATTGCCCAAATTTGCCTCGGCGCGGGCGCGGGGGCTGTCGTGTTCGGTGGGTAAAATCAAATCACGCGCCAAGTCGCGATCAATTTCCGCCAGTTGATCGCGGTAAATTTGCAAATCACTGTCCTTCCCCCCCACTGAAGGCGCGCAATAAAGGGCCAGAATAACGGCGCAAAACACCAATCCCGCCAACGCCAAAGCTGTGATCCAGAACACCATCTTCTTCTCCTTATCGGTCTGTAACGGCCCTGACCGCTTGGCAAAAGCACAAAAACGCCACATCACAGAAATGCGACTGTCGCAAAACGGAAAAAAACGGGCGTTCCCTGTCTTGGATTCCTTTTTGATCTGGCGCAAAAGAGGCACATAGGGCCAGGCCCAGTTCCAGGAAAGTGCAGCACCCATGAAACGATATTCCGCCTTTGCCGTTGCCCGTGAAGCCGCCCGTTTTCACACTGGATGGGAACGTGCATGGCGGTCACCGACACCCAAGAAATCCTATGATGTGGTTATCGTCGGGGCAGGCGGGCACGGATTGGCCACGGCCTATTATTTGGGCAAAAACCACGGCATCACCAATGTGGCGGTGATCGAAAAGGGCTGGCTGGGTGGCGGCAATACCGGGCGCAATACCACGATCATTCGGTCAAACTATTTGCAAGACCCGTCCGCGGCAATTTTTGAAAAGGCCCGCAGCCTTTATGAAACCATGTCTCAGGATCTGAACTATAACGTGATGTTCAGCCCGCGGGGGGTGATGATGCTGGCCCAAACCCAAAGCGAAATTCGCGGCTATCAGCGCACCGCACAGGCCAACGCGTTGCAAGGGGTGGCGACGGAATTCATCACGCCCGCACGGGTCAAGGAACTGTGCCCGATCATTGAACTGTCGGGGCCGCGCTATCCGGTTTTGGGTGCCTTGTGGCAGGCGCGCGGCGGCACGGCGCGCCATGATGCGGTGGCTTGGGCTTATGCGCGAGCCTGCTCGAACATGGGCATGGACATCATTCAGCAATGCGAGGTCACCGGGGTTGATCAGGTTAACGGCCAGGTGACCGGCGTGCAAACCACCAAAGGCGCGATTGGCTGTAAAAAGCTGGGCGTCGTGGTGGCGGGGCATTCTGGCGTGCTGGCCGATATGGCGGGCTTCCGCCTGCCGGTGGAATCCATCGCCCTGCAAGCGCTGGTATCCGAGCCGATCAAACCCTGCATGGATGTGGTGATTATGGCCAACACGGTGCATGGCTATATGTCACAATCGGACAAGGGCGAAATGGTGATCGGCGGCGGCACCGACGGGTTTAACAACTATACGCAACGCGGATCTTTTCATCATGCCGAGGAAACAGTTCGGGCGTTGATCGAAACCTTCCCGATGCTGTCGCGCCTGAAAATGCTGCGCCAATGGGGCGGCATCGTGGATATGACGGGGGATCGTTCACCCATTCTGTCATCGACACCTTTGGGTGGCTGTTTTATCAACTGTGGCTGGGGAACGGGTGGCTTTAAGTCGATCCCCGGTTCCGGCTGGGGCATGGCGGAATTGATGGCCAAAGGCCGATCACCGTTGACCGACGCCTTTGGGCTGAACCGTTTTGCCGAAGGGCGTTTTATCGACGAAAGCGTCGCGGCGGGGGTGGCGCATTGATGTTCCGATTTAAACCAGCCCGTTTTCTACTGATCGAGGGATGCTAACATGCTGATCCTAAATTGCCCCTATTGCGGCACCGCCGCTGATGAAACCGAACTGGCCCCGGGTGGTGAGGCGCATATCAAGCGTTTTGGTCCCGGCTCAACCGACACTGATTTTGAGGGCTATTTGTTTGGCCGCGAAAACCCCAAGGGGCTGCATTTTGAGCGCTGGCGTCATGCCAATGGTTGCGGCAAGTGGTTCCACGCGGCGCGCTGCACGGTGACATTGGAAGTGTTCGGCACCTATGCCGCGCAGACGTTTGAGCCACCGCAAGACATCAAAGATAAAATTACCGCCAAACGACCTGGTTGGACGTGGAGAGATTTCAAATGAGTACACGTTTGCCATCCGCTGGCCGTCTGATCGATGCCAGTAAACAAATCGAATTTACCTTTAACGGCAAGCGCCTAAAGGGGTTTGCGGGCGATACGCTGGCCTCGGCCCTGTTGGCCAATGACCAAATGCTGGTGGGCCGGTCGTTCAAATATCACCGCCCACGCGGCGTTGTCGCCTCGGGTGCCGAAGAACCCAACGCCCTGATGAATATGGGCAAGGGGGCCAAGTTTGAACCCAACCAACGCGCCACCACCACCGAATTGTTTGACGGGCTGACGGCGCAGTCGCAAAACCACTGGCCCAGCCTTGATTTTGATGTAGGCGCGATCAACACCCATCTGGCGCGGTTTTTGCCGGCTGGTTTTTATTACAAGATGTTCATCCATCCGCGCCCGTTTTGGAAACACATCTATGAACCGATCATTCGTAAATCCGCAGGGTTGGGCCGTGCGCCCAAAGACCGCGATCAGGATCGGTATGAACATTTTTATGCCTTCGTTGATGTGCTGGTTGTTGGCGGTGGTGTGGCCGGCTTGCAGGCCGCACTGGCGGCAGGGCAATCGGGCGCAAACGTTCTGTTGATCGAGCAAACCGCCGATTGGGGCGGGCGTTCATCGGTGGATGGTGGCGAGGTTGACGGAAAACCCGTCGCCGACTGGATTGCCAAAACCCTGAAATCGCTGGACAAACTGCCAAATGTCACGCGGCGGGACCGCACGATGGGTGCGGGTGTCTATGACCACGGCTATGCGCTGGGTTATGAACGCGTGAATGATCACACGCCAGACGCGGCCGGACCTCGGCACCGGTTGTGGCGTATCCGCGCCAAACAAATTGTCACCGCCACGGGGGCGATTGAACGGCCGTTGTCCTTTGCGGGCAATGATGTGCCGGGTGTGATGCTGGCCAGTGCTGTGCGCGATTATTTGGTGAATTTCGGGGTATCCATCGGGGATCGCACCGTGGTTGTGACCAATAATGACGACGCCTATTTGACGGCAATTGCGATGAAAAACGCCGGGCTGGATGTGCCTGCGGTGTTGGATGCACGCGCCGCGGCGGATGGCGATCTGGTGAAACAGGCACAGGCGCTGGGCATTCGGGTTGAATTTGGTCGCGCGGTTTCATCGATCAAGGGCGGCAAGCGGGTGACGGGTGTCAAGGTTTGTGCCCAGATCGGTGAGGGTGCCGTTTTAAGCGAAATCGATTGCGAAGCGGTGGCCATGTCGGGGGGCTGGTCGCCGGTTGTGCATTTGTGGTCCCATTGCGGTGGCAAGCTGACGTGGGACGTGCAACAGCAGTTTTTCCGCCCCGATGTAACCCGACCACCCACCGGTCATGACGGGATGGCAATGGTTACTGTGGCGGGGGTGGCCAACGGGCATTTGCAGATGAAAGACGTTCTGCAAGATGCTGATAAGGCGGGTAAAGCGGCGGCCAAGGCTGCGGGGTCCAAGCCCAAAGCGGCCAAGGTGCCGGTTGGAAATACTCTCGAATCCTCACCTATGGAACCAGTTTGGTTGATGCCCCAAGGCGCACCGATCAAAAAGCGGATGAAAGCTTGGCTGGATTTCCAGAATGACGTCAAGGTTTCCGACGTGCAATTGGCCGCGCGTGAAGGTTATGAAAGTGTTGAACACACCAAGCGTTACACCACTTTGGGCATGGCGACGGATCAGGGTAAACTGTCTAATATCAACGGCTTGGCGGTGCTTTCTAATGCACTTAATGCCGAAATTCCACAAGTTGGCACCACCACGTTCCGCCCGCCCTATACGCCGATTTCCATGGCGGCGATTGCAGGCGAGGCACGCGGTCATGTGTTCCAACCGTTGCGCCGCACGCCAATGCACGACTGGAACATGGCAAACGGTGCCGATCCTGAACCCGTTGGCCATTGGCATCGCCCGTTTGCCTATGTGCAACCCGGCGAAACCGTGCATGAGGCGGTGAACCGCGAGGTGCTGAATACCCGTCAAAATCTGGGCCTGCTGGATGCATCCACCTTGGGTAAAATCATCGTCAAGGGGCCGGATGCAGGCAAATTCCTCGATATGATGTACACCAATATGATGTCCACGCTGGTCCCCGGCAAGTGCCGCTATGGGCTGATGTGTACTGAAAACGGGTTCCTGATGGATGACGGCGTGGTTGCGCGCATCGACGCGGATACCTTCCTGTGCCACACCACGACGGGGGGGGCGGATCGCATTCACGGCCATATGGAAGAGTGGCTGCAAACCGAATGGTGGGATTGGAAAGTTTACACCGCCAACCTGACCGAGCAGTTTGCGCAGATCGCGGTCGTCGGCCCCAACGCCCGCAAGGTGTTGGAAAAGCTGGGCGGCATGGATGTTTCCAAAGAAACGCTGCCGTTCATGACATGGGCCGACGGCAAAATCGGTGGTTTTGAGTGTCGCGCGTACCGGATCAGTTTTTCCGGCGAGCTGTCTTATGAAATTGCCGTGCCTGCCAGTCAGGGTCAGGCGTTCTGGGATGCTTTGATGGCGGCGGGGGCCGAATTTGGCGTGATGCCATACGGCACTGAAACACTGCATATTTTACGCGCCGAAAAGGGTTTCATCATGATCGGTGATGAAAGCGATGGCACGGTAATTCCGCAGGATTTGAACCTGAACTGGGCGATTTCCAAAAAGAAAGAAGATTTCTTGGGCAAACGCGCACAATTGCGCAGCCATATGGCCGACCCCAACCGCTGGAAGCTGGTGGGGCTTGAAACGCTGGATGGATCTGTGCTGCCGGATGGGGCCTATGTGGTTGCTGACGGTGTCAATGAAAACGGTCAGCGCAACATGATCGGGCGCGTCACCTCGACCTATTATTCCGCCACGCTGGATCGCGGCATTGCCATGGGGCTGGTGCTGCATGGCCCCGATCGCATGGGCGAGGTATTGGATATTCCAAAGCTTGACGGCACCATCATCAAGACGCGGATCATTGATCCGGTGATCTTTGACAAAGACGGAGAAAAGCAAAATGTCTAAATCTGTCAGTGCCTTACAGGGTGAAAAATTCAAGGGCTTTGTGCAAATTCGGGAAATGGGCTTGCAGGGCATGATCACCCTGCGGGGTGATCTGTCGGCGGCCAAAGTGAAAAAAGCGCTGAAAGATATTACCGGCGTTGCCATGCCAAAAATGCGCCAAATCCTTGGCCAAGGCGACAACAATGTGGGCTGGATGTCACCAGATGAACTGTTGATCCTGTGCCCTCACGCCAATGCCGAGGCGATGGTTGCGGACCTGACCAAGGCGCTTGGGAAAACCCACGCGCTGGTGGTGAATGTGTCAGACGCCCGCGCGATGTTTGAGGTAAAGGGCGCGGATGCGCGCGACGCCATGGCGAAACTTGCCCCCACCGATTTTGGCATGGGGCTGCAACCCGGTGAAATCCGCCGCAGCCGTTTGGCACAGGTGGCCGGTGCGTTTTGGATGACCGATCAGGAAACTTTCCATGTGGTTTGTTTTCGATCTGTGGCGCGCTATATGTTTGATATTCTGGCGGTCTCGGCGGAAAAAGGCGGCGAGGTAGGCTATTTCTAAGCCAGCCGACCTTGCCCTAGCCGCTTAAAACCGCTTTAGTCGCCACAATCTTTTTATTTACCGAAAGGGCCCCAAAATGGCTTTCACCCTTCCTGATCTTCCTTATGCCCATGATGCTTTGGCTGCCGATGGCATGTCCAAGGAAACCATGGAATTCCACCATGATTTGCACCACAACGCCTATGTGACCAACGGTAATGCCGCCATCGCGGGCACCGAATGGGAAGGCAAATCACTGGAGGACATCATCACCGGCACCTATAATTCCGCAAGTGTTGCCCAAAATGGTATTTTCAACAACATCAGCCAACTTTGGAACCACAATCAGTTCTGGGAAATGATGTCACCGGGTGCATCCGCCATGCCCAGCGAACTGGTGGCCGCATTGACCGACAGCTTTGGGTCGGTTGACGAATTTAAAAAACAATTTTCCGCGGCTGGGGCCGGGCAATTTGGTTCAGGCTGGTGCTGGTTGGTGAAAGATACCGACGGTGGCCTGAAGGTGACCAAGACGGAAAACGGCGTGAACCCGCTGTGCTTTGGCCAGACCGCATTGTTGGGCTGTGATGTTTGGGAACATTCCTATTACATCGATTTCCGCAACAAACGCCCGGTTTATTTGTCCAACTTTTTGGATAATCTGGTGAACTGGGAAAACGTTGCCTCGCGCATGTAAATCAATCGCCTAGGGGTAAAATTAAAAAAACCCCGGTGCCGTCTGCATCGGGGTTTTTTATGGGTTGAATTAAAATTCGGTTCCAATGCGCAACAGCCAAACCGTGTTGCCGCCGGAAATGACCGGCCCGTTATAACTGGTCACTGCAACGGCCGGTGTCAGGAAGAACCCGTTGCCGACGTCGATATTCACGCCAGCCTCGGCGCGAACGAATGCGCCTTTGCCGGTGCCGTTGAAGGTGCCTAAAAAGGCATCGAATTTACGCTTGCCATAGCCAAGCGAGGCCGCGCCGTAAACCGTGTGTTTGGCATCTTTGGATATTGGAACCTTGGCACCGATACCGGCAAAGGCACCGGTTTCTTTCATATTCCCATTTGTTGAAAAAACAGCCCCGCCGGGTTGCACGACGCGTTCCACCGTGCCGGTATGAGAATACAGCCCCAATTGCCAAAAGATCAGCATCGCAGAGGTTTCATAAAGTCGCCAAGCCGCGATCAAATCCAAGTACCGGTTGCTGCCACCGTAAAGGTCTTCAACCGTCGCCAGATCGCGCAGCGACATATCGCCAAAAGCCCGCCCAAAACCCAAAGCAATGTAATATGGCAGTAACCCACCGGCGCTGCTGGATGATGGTGCAAACGAACTCGGTGCCGAGGATGGCGCTGAGGATTGCGCAAGCATTGGTTGCGTCATCAGGCCGACGGCCAACGCGCCTGACAGTATGGTTTTGGTTATAAATTTCATCATTACCCCCTAAATAATTTGAGCTATGCTAGCACAAATCGCGAAAATCGCCAAAAAAAAGGTGAAAATCAGCCATTTTTCCCAAGGGATCGGGTATTTCCCTAAACTTCAAAGCCTTAAGCATTCCCCTGCGTTAACTCTTGCCTGCGCAAAGGTGTTTGTGACGGGATTGGGCTGTTTGTCTGGTTCCCAAAAGCCACAGTTTCAGTCGTGCGAAATGATCGCGAGCGCGTCTTGCGGGGAATTGGCGATGGCGATGGATTTCCAGACATCTTCGCCCGCAAAACCCTGATCCACAATATGCCGTACCAGCGCCAGAAGCGGATCCCAATAGCCCTTGATGTTCAGCAATACGATGGGCTTGTTGTGCAGGCCCAATTGCCGCCATGTCAGCACCTCAAAAAACTCGTCCAGTGACCCGGCACCGCCGGGCAAAACGATGAAGGCGTCGGAATTCATCACCATCACCTTTTTACGTTCATGCATATCCTCGGTGATGACAAACGTGTTCAGGTCTTGCTTGGCCACTTCGGCGCGCATCAAATGCACGGGGATCACCCCAAAAACCTTGCCACCCGCATCCTGCGTTGCCCGCGCAACCTCGCCCATGATGCCAACATCGCCCGCGCCGTAAACCAGCCGCCAGTCGCGGGCGGCCAGTTCTTGACCAAGTGTTTGTGCTGCTTGCATGTATGCGGGATCATTGCCCGCGCGTGCGCCGCAAAAAACGCAAACCGACCGTTGCTGTGAAGACATCAACAAACCTTTCTCTACCTTGTGCTTTGACATCGGGTTAAAGCGGTTGTTATGGTCTCGCAAGGGGGGATGGGACGGTTCCCCAGAATAGGGTGATAGATGGCTCTTTGGTCAAGTTTTGGGCTTAGTGGCGGCGCAGCCGCAGGGGTCGCGGTATCTGTGGTCGTCGCGGTTGGCGGTTATTTCGGGTATCAACAGCTGAAATCGCCGGCAAGCGATGCGCCGGGCGCTGAAATCGCCGCCGCGCAATCGGGTGAAACCGCGCAATCGGGTGAAACAAGTGCCGCGCCAGGCGTTGCGGCGGCTCTGCCCGAGGTTTCCAATCCTGTGGTCGCAGCAGCCCCAGAAAACGATCCCAAGCCAGAAGCCGAAGTTGTTAAAGATATCCCGCTGGTCCCACCGGTCAATCCAAGTTTTGATTTGGTACGTGTTGACCCGGAAGGCGCCACCGCGATTGCCGGCACCGGTGCCCCGAATGTCGCGTTGGACATTATGGTGGATGGCGTCAAAGTCGCCTCCGTCACAACCGATCGCAACGGCAAATTTGTCGCGCTGTTTGACGTGGCCACGCTGGGCACGCCGCAAGTGGTCGAGTTGCAACAAAATGACGGGGCGGGAATTGTCACATCCGACGCCAGCGTAATTATCGCGCCCTTTGACCAGCCAGATACCCCGCCAAAACCGGTTGTCGTGGCCAAGGTTGAAGCCGCCGCCCCCCCCGCACCCGTGGCCCCCGCCGCAGCTGTGGAACCGGTGGCCGCAGAACCTATATCCACAAACAACGAACCCGAGGCAGTTGCCGAAATGTCGCCTGCGGCAGAAACAGCCAGGGATGAACCCGTTGAAACGAATATTCAGCCACCCGCAGTGGCCCCCGCAATTGGTGAAAATACTGAGGTGGCGACAGTTGTTGCCACCATCGATCCCGTTACCCCCGAACCATCCTTGCCTGTTGTGGTGGAAACGCCAGAGCCGGCAAAAGAAGAATTTACGCCGGTGGCACCAGCGGTATTGATGGCCGACGCCACAGGGGTAAAGGTTCTGCAACCTGCCGGTGGCAAGGGGCCAACGGTTCTGACCAATGTTGTGATCGATGCCATCAGTTATAGTGAAAGCGGCGATGTTCAATTGGCAGGACGTGGGCAGGCGGATCGACTGGTCCGTTTTTATCTTGATAATCAATCGGTTCGCACAACCAAGATCGAGGCCGACGGCACATGGCGCACGCCTTTGCCACAGATCGACGCGGGCATTTATTCCCTGAGGGTGGATGAAATTGACGACGCCGGAAAGGTCACTTCACGCTTTGAAACACCGTTTTTGCGCGAAGAAGTGGCAACGGTTCTGGACGCAATCGTGCCCGAGGATACAGCAACAAAAGAAGCGCCCTCAAATGCCGAGCGCTCGGTTGTGATCGATGAAGCAGTGACAGAAGAAACCGCGGTCGCGTCAACGACGCCGCTGATCGCTGAAGTGGCCCCCGACGTGGCGGTAGCAACAGCGCCATTGGCCCAGGCTGACGATACAAGCGCGACCGCCTTGCCTGCCGCAAGGACGTCAACTCAGGCGGGTATCATCACAGTGCAACCGGGCTATACACTCTGGGCCATTGCGCGGGATAATTATGGGCAGGGAAATCTGTATATTCAGGTCTATGAGGCCAACAAAAGCCAGATCAAAAATCCCGATCTGATCTATCCCGGGCAAATTTTCGCGCTGCCGACTGAATAAGGCCACTGAAGGTCGGCAAACGCGCCACCCACCCCACGATATTCCCGACCGCACTGGTATTGTCCGGCAAAGACGCTTAGGTAGAAATGCCAAAGCATCTGCACGGAAATTCAATGCCAGCCAAGTCACAAGAAAAACAGGCCCGCGAAAGCGGCATCAGTGTTATCCGGCGTGTAATCCCCTATCTTTGGCCAGCCGGGCGGCTGGACGTGAAATTCCGGGTTGTTCTGGCGCTTTCGATGCTGATTCTGGCCAAAATCGTCTCGGCCATCACGCCGTTTTTCTATAAATGGGCGGTGGATTCACTGGCAGGGGAAACCCAATCCAACGCGTATTTTCTGGCGCTGGGTGCAATTTCCCTGACCCTGATTTACGGGCTGGCCCGTCTGATGAATATCGGCTTTCAGCAATTGCGGGACGTTGTTTTTGCCCCCGTCGGGCAACGTGCCTTGCGCCGTTTGGCTTTGGAAACCTTTGAACATATCCACCGCATGTCGATGCGCTATCACATCACGCGCAAAACCGGTGGCCTCAGCCGGATCATTGAACGCGGGGTAAAGGGCGTCGATTTCCTGTTGCGATTCATGCTGTTTTCCATCGGCCCGCTGATTGTTGAACTGTTGATGATCGGCGTGATTTTCTTCTGGTTTTTCGGGTTTTGGTACATGGCCGTGGTGTTTGTCACCATCAGTGTCTATGTCTGGTTCACCTTCAAAGTCACCGAATGGCGGGTGCAAATCCGCCGTGAAATGAACGAACAGGACACACAAGCCAACCAAAAGGCCATCGACAGCCTGTTGAATTTTGAGACCGTCAAGTATTTTGGTGCCGAGGACCGCGAGGCGGCGCGGTATGATGTGTCGATGCGGGCCTATGCAAATCTGGCCCTGAAAACCAGTTATTCGCTGGCGTTTCTGAATTTCGGGCAAGCGGTTTTTATCACCATCGGGTTGATCGGCGTGATGGTTTTGGCGGCGATAGGCGTGCAAAATGGCACACTGACCGTGGGCGATTTCATTCTGGTGAACGCCTATATGATCCAAGTTACCCTGCCGCTGAATTTCCTTGGCACGGTTTATCGCGAAATTCGCCAAGCCCTGATTGATATGGGCGAAATGTTTGACCTGCTGGAGCAACCCGCCGAAGTCAAAGACAAAGTTGATGCGCCGGACCTGAAGATAAGCAAGGGCGAGGTTGTTTTGAAGGACGTGCATTTTGGCTATGACGCCGCGCGGCCGATTTTGAAAGGTGTCGATATACACGCCAGACCCGGTCAGAAAATCGCCGTGGTCGGCCCGTCGGGTTCGGGAAAATCCACCATCGCGCGGCTGATGTTCCGGTTTTATGATGTGAATGCCGGGGCCTTGTTGATTGACGGCCAGGACGTACGCGACATCACCCAGAAAAGCCTGCACAATCTGATCGGCGTGGTGCCGCAAGACACGGTTTTGTTCAACGATACGATCTATTACAACATCGCCTATGGGCGTGCCAATGCCACCCAAGCCGAGGTTGAAGCGGCGGCAAAATCTGCCAAAATTCATGACTTTGTGCTGCAATTGCCAGAAGGCTATCAGACGGCGGTGGGGGAACGCGGGCTAAAGTTGTCGGGTGGCGAAAAACAACGGGTTGGCATTGCGCGAACTTTGCTGAAAAACCCGCCGATCCTGATATTGGACGAAGCCACCTCGGCGCTGGACAGCCAGACCGAGCGCGACATTCAGGACAGCCTGAACCTGATGGCCAAGGGGCGCACGGTGCTGACCATCGCGCACCGCCTTTCCACGATTGCCGACAGCGACCAGATCATCGTGCTGGATGCCGGCGTGGTGGTGGAACAGGGCACCCATGCGGAACTGTTGAAACTGGACGGTCGTTTCGCGGCAATGTGGAACCGTCAGATGAGTGAAGAAATGTCCGAAAAAACACCAGAGCAAATACAGGGCGATGTGGCGTAGGCGCCTAGGCTTTGGCGCCGCTGCCGCGACGCAGAAACACGGGCTGTGTGTTAAAGCGCAGGCCCGTGATTTTCCACCAGCCAACGCAAATCAGACAGTCCCGTCAAAACCCCGCCTTTGGCCTGATACATCCTCATCGCTTTTCGCGCATAAGGCGCAGGACATAGGCCGCGAACAGGCGAGTCCCTTTTTGGACTGACCCTAGCCTTCCACCGACGGATCATGGGAAATTGCCAGCGGCTTTTTTCGACGCGCTTTTTCGGCGCGGTGATGCTCGATCTTGGCCTGTTCCTCTAGGCTGAGTGCGGCACCGGGTTCTTGCAGGCCGTCGTCCCAAATGATCACCGGGGCGGCCAGTCGCTTGGCCTGACGGCGCAGCGCCCAGTCGTTGGCCGCGCGGCTGCCACGACCCATGGACAGGATCGCCAGACCGCGGGACAGCCACTGCACATAGGTGACAAGCCACACGCGGATGGCCAGCATCGACGGTGTGACCACCAGCGTCAGAACGGTAGCAATGCCAAGGCCAAAGACCACCGCCGTGGCCAGCTGTTTCCACCAAAGCGCGGTGGGGCTGTCAATTGATGAGCCGCCGACCAGAAAATCAAACGACAGGCCAAACATCATCGGTGTCAGACCCGCCATCGTGGTGACGGTGGTCAGTAAGACCGGGCGAATGCGCGCCTCGGCGGTGCGGGTGATCGCCTCTATTCGGGGCATGAATTGCGAATATTCCTGATAGGTATCAATAAGAACAATGTTGTTGTTCACCACGATCCCCGCCAAGGCCACAATGCCGGTGCCGGTCATGATGATGGAAAACGACTGATCCATCACCAGCATGCCGATCAACACGCCGGTGGTGGACAGGACCACCGCCAACAGCACCAGCAACGAGTTATAAAAGCTGTTGAATTGCGCCAGCAGGATGATGAACATCAAGCCAAGCGCGCCAATAAAGGCTTTGCCCAAAAATTCCTGGCTTTCTTTTTCTTCTTCCTGATCGCCGGTCCATTCGTATTTCACATCAGCGGGCAGGATTTGGCTGTCGTCCAGCCATTTGGTGATCGCCGCAATGCGTTCGTTGGCGGTGATTGGCACAACCAACCAGCCGTTTTCCTTGATCTCGGCGGCCAGCGGTTGACCCGGTTTGGTCAA
>Ga0316204_10003342_pt1 | contig 32476 bp, 23 predicted proteins | sample 6monrhotite_MG_2_FD_205661 | JGI IMG/M metagenome (GOLD analysis project Ga0316204, IMG submission 205661) | Microbial mat bacterial communities from mineral coupon in-situ incubated in ocean water Damariscotta River, Maine, United States -... | ecosystem: Environmental > Aquatic > Marine >... | reverse complement strand
CTGTTTTACTACTGCTGCTTTCCGTATGTACGCTGCAGCTTGCTGCACAAAGCGACCCTACAGGTAAATCAGCCGTGACCCGCACCTTTGCCATTACCAATGCCACTGTAATACCAGCCCCCGGTCAAGAGATTACCGGAGCTACCGTGGTAATCAAAGATGGACTGATACAGGCCGTGGGCACCAATGCCACTGTACCTGGCGATGCCGAAGTGATAGATGGCACCGACCTCTACATTTACGCGGCATTTATAGACGGCATGTCCAATACCGGGGCCAAGCGTCCTAAGCCAATGGAACGTCCGAGAAACCTTTTTACACCGGACCCTCCTAACGACTATGCAGGCATTACCCCTGAAAACAGCATTACCGGCCAGCTCGATATTGGAAGCTCTTCCATAGAAGGCATGAGAAAAGCCGGCTTTGCCATTTCTCACTCAGTGCCCTATGGTCGCATGCTGCCTGGCTCAGGTTCCCTCCTGCTGCTTGCAGATGCTGAGCACATGGACGATATGATCATTGCCAAAGATGTAGCCTTGTTTGCCCAATTTCTGGGTGCTCCGGGAGCCTACCCTAACAACTACCTGGGTATGATGGCCAAATGGAGAAACCTGTATCGCAATGCAGTGCAAGACAAGCAACATGCTGAGATGTATGAAGAAAATCCGAGTGGCCTGACTCGCCCAACCAACGATCGTGTAAGTCGTGCTTTCTTCCCGGTTATCGCCAAAGACAAGCCCGTCTTCTTTGATGCTGACGATATGCTCGACATCAGACGTGCCATGAGGTTGCAAAACGACCTTGGCTTCAACCTGGTTATAGGTGGAGTAAAGCAAGCCTGGGACATGGCCGATGAGTTCAAAGCCAACAATGTGTCTGTATTTCTCTCATTAGACGTACCAGACAAACCCAAAGACGCTAAAGGAGATGATGTAACCGAAGAGGTGAAAGCTCTGGAAGCCCGTAGAATGGAATTCTACAACCTGCACGTATCGCAAGCCAGTGCGCTGAAAGCCGCAGGTGTAACCTTCGGTTTTTCTACCAAAGGCAGCCGCGCCAACAAAGTGAAAGACAATGTGATGGTCTATATAGAAAACGGTTTGAGTGAAAGTGATGCATTGGCAGCATTGACAACTAACCCAGCTTCCATGTTAGGCATTAGCTCAACCTCCGGAACTGTAGAGAATGGCAAAATGGCCAATCTGATGGTTTCCACTGCACCTTACTTCACCAAAGATTCACAGATCAAAATGATGTTTGTGGATGGCATGAAGTACGAGTATGAGGTGAAAAAGAAAAAAGCCAAGAAAGACAAAGGCGATGAAACTGAGGAAGAGGAAGCACCTGCTGCCGATGCAGGAGGCGCAGCCAGTGCCGTTGTTGGTTCCTGGTCTTATAGCTTCACTACTCCTGGCGGAGAGCAAACCGGAAAAATGATCATCAAAAGTGGTGATGAAGGTTTATCTGGCGTGCTCACCAGTGATGATGGCGACCCGGACAATGACATGAGTGACATCAGTTTCAAAGATGGCAACTTGAATTTTAGCTTTTCAGTAGATGCCGGTGGCCAATCCATAGACATTGTAGTTGAAGGCGTGGTAGAAGGAAAAACTTATACCGCAGATGCTTCAGTAGCCGCTTTCAATATCAATTTTGAGCTGAACGCTACCAAAGACGATAACCCCCAATAAGAAAAAGATCGACATGAAAACAAGATATAGCTTATTGAGCCTTTTGATGGTCCTGTGCACACTGGCATACGGACAGGTACAAAAAGGCGATGTACTGATAAAGAATGGTACAGTAATTACCATTACCAACGGTACATTAGAAAATACAGACGTGCTGGTGCGTGATGGCAAAATCACCCGCATTGGCAAGGGACTTCGCACCCCAAGAGGTGTGGAAGAAGTAGATGCTACTGGCAAATTTGTAATGCCGGGCATCATTGATGCACACTCGCACATTGCTGGTAGCTCTATTAATGAAGGTACCAGCCAGGTAACTGCTGAAGTGAGTATGGAAGATGTGGTAAATCCTTTGGATGTAGCCATCTACCGTGCCCTGGCCGGTGGAGTTACTTCTATTCACCTGATGCACGGTTCGGCCAACGTAATTGGTGGTCAGAATGAAACCATGAAACTGCGTTACGGCACTATGAATCCAGACGTACTGCGTTTCGAAGGTGCTCCCAGAACGATCAAGTTTGCACTGGGTGAAAACCCAACCCGTGGCGGTCGCTCCAGAGGTATTCAGCCTCAAAGCCGTATGGGTGTGGAAAACATGATCCGCAACTCATTCACAGAAGCCATTGCTTACAAAAAGCGTTGGGATGCTTACAAGGCCAACAAATCGGCTCGTAAGGTAGCTCCTGAGTATGACCTCAGAATGCAGACTTTGGTAGACATCATGGCGGGTGAAGTACTGGTGCACTGCCACTCTTACCGTGCAGATGAGATTTATATGCTGCTGAAGGTATTTGCCGATTTCAACATCCCTACCCTCACCTTCCAACATGCCAATGAAGCCTACAAAGTGGCTCCAGAGCTGGCAGAATTTGGTGCAAGTGCTTCTGTATTTGCCGACTGGTGGGCCTATAAGCTGGAGGTATACTACTCTACTGCTTATAATGCAGCTATACTCACAAAGAATGGTGTGCTGACCTCTATCAATTCAGATTCAGGTGAGCTTATCAGACACCTTTTCCATGAAGCTGCCAAAACGCAGAAGTATGGTGACCTGTCTGATAATGAAGCTCTGGCTTTGATTACTCTGAACCCCGCCAAACAGCTGGGCATTGACAAGCGCGTTGGTTCATTGGAGACTGGTAAAGATGGTGACATTGCCATTTTTGACAAGCATCCCCTATCAGTTTATGCCGTACCACAAATGACCTTTGTAGATGGCGTGAAGTATTTCGACATCAACAATGACAAGGCAGATCAGCGCATCTTTATCAACCCTGAATCTTCTATAGAAGAAGTGATGATATTTGATGCTCACGATCAGCACCGTTGCATGGAAGGCGCCAATGTATTGAGCCTTGAGGAACTGTTTCAAAACAAAAAATAATAGAAGCCATGAGAAAATTAAAAGCTAGTTTAATCGCCTGCCTGTTGGCACTCGTGCCGCTTCTGACTTTGGCACAGGAAGACGACCAGGTAATGAAAGCCCGCAGTGGCAAATTTGCCCTTACCAATGCCAAAATCTATACCGTAACTAATGGTGTGATTGAAAATGGCACCATCATTATCAGCGATGGCATTATCCAGGCTGTTGGTGCCAATGTAGACATCCCTGCCGATGCCGAAGTATTCGACTATAAAGGCAAAGAGATTTACCCCGGCATGATCGATGGTGGTACTACCCTTGGTCTTGCAGAAATTGGAAGTATTTCAGAAGCCAATGACTTTAGAGAATTTGGTGAGCTTACACCTCAAATGCAGGCCTTGACGGCCGTTAACCCTAACTCGGTTTCTATTCCTGTAACCCGCGTAAGTGGTGTTACTACGGTTTGGACTATGCCTAGAGGTGGCGTTCTGCCGGGTACTGCAGCCAGCATCAACCTGTTTGGCTACACGCCTGATCAGATGTTTGCAGGCTCTAAAGGAGTAGTGATGAACTTCCCTTCTACTGCCAGTGGCCGAAGGTTCAGAAGGCTTTCTGCTGAGGAAAAAGAAAAGCGCAGAAAGAAGGCGCTGAAGACCGTAAACGATGCCTGGGACAAAGCTGAGCTTTATGCCAAGCTTGACACTGATGAGGTACGTAACTACCCTGAGATTGAAGCATTAGTGCCCGTTGTGAAAAACGAGTTGATGCTTTTCATCGAAGTAAATGCTGCCAAAGACATCGTAAGTGCCATAGAATGGATACAAGACAGAGGCTATGAAAAAGTAGTTTTCACAGGTGTATCTGAAGGCTGGAGAGTAGCCGATAAAATTGCTGAAGCGGGAATTCCTGTTATCACAGGGCCTGTACAAGCCATCCCTACTCGTCAGTCAGACAATTATAATTCAGCCTATGCCAACCCTGGTGTGATGTCAGAAGCTGGTGTAAAAGTAGCCCTGCGTACTATGGATTCTGAAAACGTGAGAAACCTGCCCTACCATGCTGGCTTTGCTGCTGCTTATGGCATGGGCCGAGAAGAAGCGCTGAAAGCCATAACCATCAATGCTGCCGAGATTCTGGGTGTATCAGATCAGATCGGTTCAATTGAAGTAGGTAAGAAAGCCAACATCTTCGTGTCTACTGGCGATCCGTTTGAGACCTCTACCAAAATCACTGATCTGTTTATCGATGGTTATAAAGTACCAATGACCAGTCGTCAGATCAGACTTTACGATGAGTTCCTGAACAGAACCCCAAGTCTTGACAAAAAGAAGTCGGGCATCGACATTAAGAAGAAATAGAATAAAAATCACCACGATAAAAGAGCGACTCGCAAGGGTCGCTTTTTTTATGCGGGATATGATACAGGTCAGACCCAATTTGTTCGTCAAGAAGACCAACAAAGTCGGAGTCCGGTCGGCTTGTTTTACAACCCTAAGGAAGGTGTCCTTGCGACTGACACCTTCCTTTTTTTTACCCCCCCCTGTTGGTGTTCTTCACCAACAGTATCAGACCTCCGTTCATACTGCTAAATGATAAATTTCGAAGGCCTATTAAAATGGCATTGAAGTCAGACTGTTAACCAATGAGTTTGTTGCTCAATAAGACCAACAAAGGCCAGAATTATATCGCTATATCAGGTCTGATGGACAAACAGGAAAATTCTACCTAAGGTGAACCACAGCACCATATCCACATCAATCAGTGTCTACAAAAAGAGAAAATACTATCATTGTATTCTGCACATCTGATTTTGAAAAATAAGAAAGTTAAAAAACACCCAAGGTGTCCATCTTGTAAGCAAGAAAGGCACCCAACCGAGTTGAAACAGGTACTACGGAAAATGGTAATGGTAGATGATTATACAGATCCTGTTTCAAGAAGAGAACATGTACAGATGCTCAATGGTGGCAGTGGACGCTGGGCTTGTGACCTCTGTATTAGAGATGGCTCAGCAGTAGCAGCAGAACACAAAAATCAGTATTTCAGCACTTTGAATTACCCTCACCTGTATTATTACGATACACAGAAAGAATGTTTGAGGTGCAGCAAAACCTTCACATTCAGCAAAGAAGAAAAGCGGCATTGGTATGAAGACTTAAAGTTTTACATCGAAGCTGATGCCATACATTGTCAGGAATGCAGAAAAGAAATGAGAGCAGAAAAGACTTTAAACACTGAGCTTTCTGTTTTACTCGGTTTGGGCATTGAGAACTTGAGTGAAAAGGACCTTGAAAGGGTAATTGATATCTATGTAGGCTGGGGAAAGCATAACAAAGTAGCTTACTACCGATCAGTTGAGCGTAAAATGAATTTGAAAAAAGGCAGCAATGCCAAGACTGAACAGTGACTCTTTGCTGATTTACACTACTGTTGGGTGTTTTTCACCACCAGCTTCAAGCTTCAGGTAAGACTGGTTTGCATGCAATAGTTTTGTTGGTCAAGAAGACCAACAAAGGCCAAAACAGACAAGACGCACGTTTTTGCTAAACCTTGCCGACCCAACTTCAGATTCGTATAAAGAAGGATATGAAAAGTATCGTGATGGATTTGAAAGCCGAAATGATGAATTCAATAAAAAAAACAGATAAAAACAAACGCAATGTCAACTGCTAAAAACATTAAAACAATATTGAATAAAGGAAGTATCTTTTCACTATTGCTAATACTAATAGTTGGATTTACATATAGTGTTTGTGCGAAGAGCTTAATTCATAACTCCATAGATGACTTTGTTGGTGAGTGGAATTATAGTGTTGACACGTATGATATGAACATTACTATTAACACTTTACCCTCCGGTGCACATGTCGCTTACTATAGCATAGCAGCACAGTCAGGGGAAAGGCTCGATACTGGTGAAAAAGATGACCCGAATATTGAAATTATTCGATTCAACAGCCGTACAAATCTCCTGGAACTCAAATTAAACTCTAGTTATTCTACTGCACAATACTATGCAACGCTGAAAATATTAGCTTCAAATCGAGTTGAATTTAATCTCGGAGATAGAATTGCCACCGGCATTCATTTTTACCCAAGAAAACCATTGATCTTAACTAAACCGTAATTATTCAGTTTGATTTATGACAATAAATCCCTGAGTTATAGACCGTACTTTCATTAATATTTACAGTTAAAAGGACAAGTGAATTTACTTGTCCTTTTTTTATCTATCTATATCTGTTCGTCATAAATAGCATCCACTACAGACTTGAATTAAGTTCTGAATATGACAAACCAACTCACCTCTATATGCTCAAACCGTAATAATCCTTAGTTTCGGGTATGAGTGTTTTAAGAAGTGTTTTCGGTCCTTCTAAAGATGAGATTTGGGGCCAAATGGCCAATGAAATTGGAGGAGAGTTTATCGACAGAGGTTTTTGGAAGTCAGACGCCCTTGCTTTTAAGCATAAAGAATGGACCATCATTCTGGATACCTTTACCAGAAGACATGGAAACCATAGTAGAAAATACACACGCATTAGGGCCCCTTTTGTAAATAAGGATGGACTGTATTTTAAGATCTACAGGAAGAGCTTTTTCTCTACCATTGGCAAGCTCCTTGGCATGCAAGACATAAAAGTGGGTGACCCCTATTTTGACGAAGCATTCATCATCAAAGGCAACTCTGATGAGAAGATTCAAAAACTCCTGAAATCTGATCAACTGAAAGAGCTGATCAGGCAGATACCCAAGGTTCATTTTCAGGTGAAGGACAGTGAATACCTGTTATTTCAGAAGACCTTCCCCGATGGCGTTGACATGCTCTATTTCGAATCAATGGGCGTGATTAAGGATAGACAAACACTGAAAAATCTGTTCCTGCTCTTCTCTGCCATATTAGAGCGACTGGTTCAAATTGACTCGGCCTATGCCGATGATCCATTGATTGAACTACAATAGTTAAAGCTTAGGGCGGTGGTTTAAGATTGGCCTGGAACAAAAACCAAAGCTCGATTCATCACTTTAGATCTAGCCGTCCTACTGATTATCCATCATTTAAGTTTTAAGGAAGGTCTCCTTTTGAAGGACACCTTCCTTCTATTACAAGATCAACCTATCGTCATTAATATTAACTGCCTTCAACAAACTGTAAGCCCAGTGGTTAGTATCTTTGGGGGAACAAAACCCGAGATCAAAGCCAATATGCACTCCTGCCCTAGTTGTCAGCAAAACCGTGGAATCAGCCAAATGCAATATGTATTAGGACTGATGGAGCAGCTGGGTAAACAGGCGCTGCTGGAACCTGGAATGTCTGCACAAGCACTCCTGCAAAAGCATGACATTGGCTGGGCCTGCGACATTTGCATCGACAATGGCGTAGCTGAACTGGTAGACGAGCAGGCAGATCACAAAAGCTGGTATCCTTACTTTAGTTACTATAATACTGAGAAGAATTGCCTTTGGTGTGGCACAGAATTCACCTATACCAAAGAAGAAAAACGGTATTGGTTTGAGAACCTGAGATTCAGCTTTCACGCCATACCCTCACATTGCGAAAGCTGTAAAAAAGAGCTCTTTGAAGGCACCCCTGAACAAGAGCGCTGCGACATGCTGTTAGAACAAGGCGGCAAAAACCTTAGTAAGAAGGAGAAAGAAGAGCTTTCTACTATTTTCAAAGCCTGGCAGCAATTCTGTAAGCTCAAGTTATAGCGACAAATCAACAAGGTCTTTCCTTTTCAAACAAGGAGTTTGCCGCGCTGCGCTCGCAAATCGTTTCACCTCTGTGTTCTCTGCGCTTACTCTGGGCATCTCTGCGTTACAACTACCACATTCAAAAATTTGCCTCTTAAATCCAGAGCCTTGCTTTGTACATCCAAAGCTTGCTATGCTCTTCTTTTTCTGTGGTTTAATCCCTAGTTTCATTGTGTAACTACTACTCAGGGAGGCCCTCACCGACCGCCCAGACACAACCTAAACATTTGTACCGATGGACCCTTTTCAGCATCCAACGTCAAGCTCGTGGCTTATAGATTTGCCCCTGCAAGTCGAAGCAGCCAAAAAGTTAGCAAGACACTTCAATCCCTATAAAAGACTTAGCAGAAAATGGCGTGGCCTTCAAAGCCAGTTTCGCCAGTCCAACACTGAGGCAATTGGTCTTAAGCGGTGAACATTCATCCATCGAAGCAAATGCATAGATGGAAACAAAGCTCTCTCATACATTCATTTTCGACCACAAACGCCTCAACTGGGAAAATTCCAGGAACTGTCTTCCTTTTATACGACCCAGGAAGATAAGTTCCTGGAGTTCCCGGTACTCAAAATGAGAGTTCTTTTATAACCTGATTCTGACTTTCCAATCAATGACGACAAACATGACAATGCACTTTTGATTAATGAAAATATTCTTCGCTTACGCTCAGAATGACTTACCCACTGGAATGAGTCCTATGAGTTAGGTGAACAGGGATCTACTTCTGATGGAGTAGAAAGAAGAGCCCCGATTTCTCGGGGCTTTTTCATTGCACCCTTTTGGAGTATTGAGAAAACCATTAGCTTTTCGACATGTTTATGAAAGATTGGTTTTTCCAACCTACTCAAAAAGAGGTTTGGGAGAAGATAGTGGATAAGTTTGGAGGAGAATTTATTGAATTTGACCGCTGGAGCGATTTCGCACTTAAATTTAAGCATAAAACCTGGTCCGTCTACATAGATAGTTACAGCCGAAGCCATGGGCAACACACCGCTTCCTATACCAGAATACGTACGTTGATCAAAGACCAATCATCATTAAGGTTTCGAGCCTATCTAGAATCTCTGGGGGGTACAATCAGAAAGAAAATGGGCATGCAAGACATTCGGGTAGGTGACGCTCGGTTTGACAAGCAGTTCATAGTCAAAGGCAATAATAAGAAGCTAATACGGGAGTTTTTCACAAGCGATGAGATAAAAAAAGGACTTCTAAACTATCCCCAACCAGACTTATGGCTGCATGACCGCATGTACCTACATGGCGATAAATGCCCTGAAGGGATTGCTCAAGTCTATTTAGAGGCGCATGGCATCGACAGGGACTCCATAAACCTCCTTAAATGTTGCGAACTATTTTGTGCAGTACTCGATGGCTTAGAAAAACTAAATCTTGGTTTTGAAGACGAACATGAATTTGAAATAGATTGAACCTCCAGACAATTCACCACCGCTCATACGAAAAAGACCTCCCCCAATCGGGCAGGCACATTCTGGCCCAGACAAGAGGCGAAAACATCATCGTTTACCAGGCATTTAATACCAGGATTTCCAGGTTCGCAGTAGAACATCAACGTTTTGGCGGCAGTCATTACAAGTTCAGCCGCATGTCTTGGATCAAGCCCAACTTTTTGTGGATGATGTACCGGGCTGGCTGGGCAGTGAAAGAGCATCAGCAGCAAATCCTTGCTATAGAAATCAGCCAGGAGCATTTCAGGCAGATATTAAGACAGGCAGTTCATTCAACCTACAAAGAGCACATCTATGGTAGCCATGAGGCCTGGAAAGCAGCACTGGCCAGTTCTGAAGTGCGTTTACAATGGGATCCTGACCATGACCCTCATGGGGCCAAACTAGACCGCAGGGCTGTACAGTTAGGCCTAAGAGGCGATGTGCTGAAGCAATTTGGTACAGAGTGGATTGTATCGATTGAAGACATCACTCCTTTTGTACACGAACAAAAAGCACTGTTAGATGCTCGTAATTGGGACGAATTCAAAGTAATACAAGAAACTGTTTGGCCAGCTAATGATCAAAAGATCATTGATGTACTGGAGCTGGACACATTTTCGCTATAAACCAGAGAACCAGTCAGGTAAAATTCTGTGAGCCGGAGCACCCAATCCCCCATTCTTCATTGATATTTGGAAGTGGTCATCAAAGACTATCTTGTGACATGAAGCCATCACTGTTCACGCTTATTCTAGTGCTATTTTTATCGGCCTGCCAGCCTGAAACCTGGTGTGATCAGCCACTTCGACCAGAATTGACTGCATTGAAAGCGGTGACTACCAATAGCGACTGGTTTGAGGTTTATGAGGTGGGCAAAGGTGTATATGCCATCGCAGAGCCGTATAACTTCCAGGAGGTCATCTCCTACCTCATCATTGGCGATGAACGGGCACTACTTTTCGATTCTGGCATGGGCATGGCTTCTATGTCCAAGATGGTGGGTGAACTCACCAGCCTGCCTGTAACAGTCCTCAATTCTCATACACATTATGACCACATCGGTGGCAATCATGAGTTTGACAATGTACTGGCCATGGATACGGAATACACGCGAAACCGAGCCAAAAACGGCATGGATCATAGCATTGTGGCACATGAGGTAACCGCTGAAGCATTTTGTCAGGAAAGAAATCCGGATTTTGATTCTGAAACCTATCATATCAAACCCTTCGAAATAAGCCGCTTTGTGAAGCATACCGAGGAAATAGACCTTGGGAACCGTACTGTGCAAGTGGTGGCAGTACCAGGCCATACAATAGATGCCATTGCTTTGTTAGACCAGGCCAATGGGTACCTCTGGACCGGAGACACTTTCTACGAAGCACCTATTTGGCTGTTTGATGAGGGTACCGACCTTCAGGCATATCAGGAAAGTGTGAAGCTACTTGCCAACCTTGCTTCTGGCTTGCAAAAGGTATTTCCTGCACACAACAGCCCTGTATCTGACCCTGAAATCTTACTTGATTTACGAGATGCCTTCAATAGTGTAATGAGTGGAGATAAAACGCCTCAAAACAACGCGGAAGATGCTCATACGGACTCTGATGCGCTCATATTCGAGTTTGAACATTTCTCTTTTGTCATACAAAAAGATGCCTACAATGCCATTAACAACCCCTAAGCCCTGATCTATGGAAAGCTACCTCACCAGCATTATCAAGCAGTTTGAATACTATCAGTCGTTAGGTAATAAGACTTTTGATCAGGTAAGCGATGAAGCGCTGTTTTGGCAGCCCAATGCAGAGAGCAACAGCATGGCCATGGTAGTAAAGCACGTGCACGGCAATATGCTTTCACGCTGGACCGATTTTCTGACCAGTGATGGAGAAAAAGAATGGCGCCAAAGAGATGCAGAATTTGACAATGATCTGAAGGACCGTGATGACTTGCTGGCCAAATGGAAAGAAGGCTGGAACTGTGTTTTTGATGCCCTTAAACCTCTGATAGAAAAAGACTTAGAGTCCATTATCTACATTAGAAATATGGGGCATACTGTAACTGAGGCCATCAACAGGCAGCTGGCGCATTATGCCTATCATGTAGGCCAAATCGTCTTTCTGGGCAAGCTTATTCAGGATGAAAACTGGCAGTCGCTATCCATTCCCAGAGGAGAGTCAAAAGCGTATAATAAAGAGAAGTTCAGTCAACCTAAGGCCCGTAAGCATTTTACGGACGACCTTTAACGTTTAAGTATAGCCACCCCTCTGTTTTCCTATGATATATTAGCATTGGCATCATTACCGAATCACCATGAAGAAGAGTCTGATATTATTACTGTTTATACTTACCACCCTAAGCAGCTTAGGTCAAAGCAGCAACCAGGATGCCTTGTTTTCAGCCATAAGAGACAATAATTTGGCACTAATCACTTCTGTGCTTCAACTCGACTCCCAACTTATCAATGCCCCTATGCATGTGGACCAATTTATGTCTGATGTAAAAAAGTACCCCATTCACGAAGCGCTTAAGATGAGCAACCGGGAAACCATTAGCCACTTGTTAACACTTGGAGCTGACCCTACAAAGAATCTATATCGCAGCGCAATCTTGTCCGGTACAAATACAAGCTCGTTGGAAATACTAGTAGAATACCGCGAACTCAAACTGATAAAGCAATTCATACACCAACTGAAACCTGGCATTGAGGCCTATACGGCTGCTTTAGAATGGTCGGCCAACAATCAAGAGGAAGAAAAAGTAAGGTTTCTGCTTATTCAAGGAGAAAAGATTCTATTAGGTGGTTAAAGCCTGAGTTCAGACAAAAAATCAAAAGGGAGAAGCCCTACTTTGGATCTTTCTGCTATACTTGATTCATTCCTTCCCGTTTCCATTCATGCGAAACTCATCCTACCAAAAGCCGGAAAGCATTTTACTGATGACCTGTAGCCCATTTCATTAATCGCTGCACTCCTACCGATTAACGAAGCACCCGCTCTGCTGGTCTTATAATTCTGACTGCTTCTGATACAATCATGAGATTTGAGAAAATCTTAAATTATGAAGAAGTTGATTGTGTTGCTATTGGCCCTTACCGCCATGGCATGTGTGGAAGAGCCGCCAGCCGTTGATTCGGCCGAAATGGAGCCACCTTTGAGTGACTTACGTTTTGAGGCATTTAATTTTGAAACAGCTCATCAAGTATCTCTCCTGATCAAAGATCAGGGCGCCTCCCCTGCGAAATATGAAATCTATTATGAACAGTCAGGAACCCGGTATGCTATAGGAGCATATTTCAATACTGCTGAAGGACTTTCTACCCAACGGATGTTACCCACAGCTGTAAATACAATACAGGTGGTAAAAAGGGAGGCCGGTACCACAACTGATTATAAGGTAGCTATCAATAACTCCAAAGCTCGTCTGGACATTGCTCAGACCACAACTGATGCCTATACCACCACAGACAACACCAATATAGAAGAAGCTTGTATAGACCATTTATATGCGGTTAACAATGGCAGAGACTTCTTCACCATTGACATTTCAGGCAGTGATTATGCCAGGACAGACCTGCCTCAGCTTGAGGGCGGTGGATCCATCGCCAATGCTTTAGACCAGGCCAATGGGCTATTGTATTACAATACAGGCCAGACACTTTATGCCTATGACATCAGCACCGGCAACTTTGAAGTCAAGCATACAGGCAACCCATTCAATGGTAGTTATCCACGTTTAGAGTATCATAACGGCTTCTTTTACATGAGCAATGGCAGCACCATGTACAAGGTAAATGCCGAGACCAATGCGGTGGTGGCTCAGTATAACATCACAGGCTTTGTAAATAGCAATAGCGGTGGCGACCTGGCTTTTGACTCCAATGGCGAACTTTACCTGGCTTGCTTTTCAGGGCTATATAAGTTCACCAGCATCGATGATGTCAATGGCAGTGCAGAGATCACCCGTATCAGTGCTGAGAACTTCCCCTTTCAACTCACCTCTATGGCCATCGATCGACAGGACCGTATTTTTGTCGGCACCAACGATGCCAACTCCAACCTGATCCAGATCAGTAAGGAAGATGGTGCTTATAGCATTGTAAAAACCTTTGACAGGAAGATCAACGACCTCACAGCATGGAAATGTGAAGCCGCTGACTTGTCTCAAACTGACTCAGACAATGACGGTGTGATTGATGAACTGGACGATTACCCCAACGATCCCGAAGCGGCTGCAGATGTCTACACGCCTTCACAATTGGGCATGGGCTCCTTTGCCTTTGAAGATTTATGGCCATTGAAGGGCGATTATGACTTCAACGACATGGTGATCAGCTACCGATATACCAATGTGCAGAACTCGAATAACGAATTGGTAAGACTTAAAATGAGCTTTACGATTAGAGCTGTTGGGGCCAGTCAACACAGCGGTTTCGGCATAGAACTGGACGTTGACCCAAATTTGATCAGCAGTGTTTCAGGGCATCATACCTTGGGCAATAATACCAGTCTGAATGCAAAAGGGCTTGAAGCATCACAGAGCAAAGCGGTGATCATCGTATTCAACGATAGTTTCAACCACTTGCAGCCAGCTGCTGGTGCCAACTATATCAACACCGACCCTTCTGAGGCTACTGTAAATCCTTTTGAAGTAGAAGTGGTAGTGGAGTTCACAAATCCAATAGATCCCGCCCTGGTGGGTGAAGCGCCCTTTAATCCCTTTATATTCTCAAGCATGGACCGTAGCAAAGAGGTGCATTTGGCAGGCAATATGCCCACCAGCCTGGGTGATCAGGTACTATTCGGAACTGAGTTTGACGATAGCAATATCGTCACCGGCAAAACCTATCAGGACGCTAATAACCTGCCATGGGCCATTCATATCATTCATGAATTCAGATACCCCATAGAGAAGTCGCGCATCGATCAGGGCTATAATCGCTTTGTACAGTGGGGCCAAACAGGTGGTGCACTCTTCCCTGACTGGTATGGTGATAACAATGGCTACCGCAATACCAGCAAGTTATATTTTGGGAATTAATATGAAATGGTTGGAGCTGGGAAGAATGCATCCTGACTCTGCTCTTTATTGGTCACAAATTTAGTTAAAACTATGCACTTTCAGTGCATTTCGCTTTAGCTTCTAAAAAGTGTTATCCAGAATTACGATTTAAGAATTTTGATTTACGTACATCAAAAATCTAACATCGTACATTTTTGGACCTTAAATAATCATTTCGACTTTCAGTCGAGTTTAAAACTATGGTACTTTCAGTCCATAGTGGTTTATTTAAAAGACTACCCCCAGCTTTAAAACGATTACTTCTGGATTTTCAATGGATACACCCAGTAAGAGGTTTTTGCCTTCTACAAAAATACCAGCAGAGTAGCCCAGGTCGGGTTTGGTTTCAGTATCTCCCCTTTCCTGTTTTACCTCCATGGCAAAGCCTGCAAGGGCATTGGCAAAAATACGGGTTTGATTTTCGTTGGAAGTGAGGTAATAGCGGATACCAATCAGGCTCAAGGGAACAATCACATTACTGGAACCATCCACCACATTGAGCGCCAACATGGCATCGTAACTCAAATTTTCGGCATTGTCTTTATACAAATTTGCTCCAATGTGAAAGCCCTTACTGTCTTCAATGCGTGAGGTTATTTGCTCAGCATAGCCAGCCGTGATGGAAAATCCAGGGTTTTTTACATTGGCTCTTTTTTGGGCCTGAATGGTTTGTAGTGTAGAAAAGGAAAGAAAGAGAACGAGGAAAATCCGGAAGGTTTTATACGACATGTATCTTGGTCTTATCGAAAGCGATTGACAATAGGTGGTTTAACATGTAATAGCACTATAATGTTGCGCCATAAAATGAATCAATTCATGCATTGAAACATGGTCAGCAATACAAAAAGTACTATCACAGCACCTTACAAATAGCCGCAAGACACATGCCACAATGTCGTTATCAACTAAGGATTATGCACAAATGTGAAATATAGTTCTGATAGCAGCTGCGTTGCACGCTACAAGGACAATCTAGGTGCATATTCACCCTTGTGCAGGCCAAAAATATTAGAAAGAAATACCCACTTTAACGATCAGGTTTTCAGGGCTTTCAACTGACAAGCCATAAACGAACTTCTTTGACTGAACGTACAGGCCCACAGAATAGCCTACATCTGGCAATGTTTCCGTGAAGTCATCTCCAGAATCTATTTCCAAAGCCAGTCCTCCCAGTAGGTTCATAAATATCCGGGTTGAATTTTCATGAGAACTGAAATAGCGCCTGATGCCGAAAAGCCCCAAGGTTGTAAAGCGATCACTGGAAGAGTTAGAATCTCCGGTATAATTGAAAGACAATTGCGAGTCCCATGTCCAGCGTATAGCATGGGCCTTGTACATATTAATGCCAAGATGGAAGCCCCTACTCGATCCGTTGAATGTGTCTAGTTTCTCTACATAGCCTACGGTGGCTGCGAAGGCAAACTTCTTAGGAGTTGTGGCAGTCTGGTCTTGTGCCTGCACCATATGGCTGTAAATGCACATCAAGAGAATGACCATTAATAGTTTCGGTGTTTTCATTGTCATGTTTTTCCAACCAGACCCAAATGGTTGAGAATACAATGATAGGTAAAATAAATAAAGATGCAACGTTGTTGCATAACCTATGATTCAGGTAACTCCTTTATTCTCTCTAGCCCTTTCTTCACTAGACTTGAATTTGCTATTAGATTTTGCAAAAAGAACTTGAATCAATTCCTGAATCTTCAGCATCACTTCGTGGCTGCCTAAACCACACAAAAAGCCCACTCCTATCAATACAAAAAAATTAGTAAGGTCAGCATCTTTAAAATTCTCAGTCTCCAAAGTAATAAGTTTGCTATCTGCCAGGGCTAGTATAATCAAAGCCAGCACTCCTCCCTGGATGGGCCTGAAAATATACCAGAATATCCAGGCCTTGATATTAAAGACATCAGACGGACTTACTTCCTCTTTTACTTTCACGATCTTTTTACCCCCATTGACATCATCTACTTCAGCTTGTTTATCTATGGGCGTATAGGCATCGGCCAAACGGGAGTAAATAGCTCTTAAACAATAGAAGGCGCCACCTAAGAGACCTGCCATGAAAATGGCGTAGGTCACATTCTCATTTACCTCAATGGTGGGGATCATTCCCAGCTTTGACTTATAGTCGGCAAATCTATTGGTAAACAACCAGAAGATGGCCACGAATAGACAGGTAAGGTTATAGATTGCTGCCAGAGCAATTAAGGCTTTGTCTAGGGAGTCATGGCTTTTAATTACTATTGGTGAATGTTCCATAAGTCATTCTCAATATCTTTGAGATTTAAATCATTTTATATTTCAAAGAGATTTACGGATTTTTCTAAATTGATACTGGAATTGACTTTAACATTTAAAAAACCTCCAATCCCGTTTTTTAAGGAATCTTTTAAAATCGGATGCGCATTTGTTAGACAAACGTCAAACCCTTTTTCTTTGATTAAATCTAAAACTATATTTTTGGGAAGTTTGGATGGGGAATATGGAGTGATTACCGCCTTCGATTTTATCTTATTTACTTCCTTCGATTTGAATTTATTTAAGGAAGCCTCGGAAGTACCAGTCTTCGATCCATGATGTGAGATTTTTAAAAAATCCACTTCTCCGTTGAAGTCAATATACGTGTATCTACTCTTTGGGGCATCTGCCAGAAACCAACATTCTTTATCCCCATATTGGATTCTTAAAATCTGAGAACATGTATTACATACCTTTCTTGAAAGTTCTCGATCATTTAGAATGCTGTTTAGTGAATTGGCTATTGTCTTCCTCTTTAATTGTTCGGAACCCGAATATAACACAACACGCACTTCATTTTGAATCCCTTTACTATCCATAAAAAGTCTGGTCACAATTTCTTGAGTCCCATTGATACTAGTAACACTCCCGTATTTATCATTTGTGTTTTGCCTTAATTTTACATATTCTGATCGGGCTCGAATCTTTAACGCTAAGTCTTTAGTCTTGTTAAATGCATGTTCGCTCACTAAATAAGCCATATCCTTAGATGAATATTCTTGTGGCGTATATATTTGATCAAATTTGGTTCGATTCTCCGATGTCATGAGAGTACCTGCCCCCATATAATGGTCAAAATGATAATGAGAGAAAATCCAATATTTTTCTTTGAAATCATGATCATCTAAAACCTGATCTAGAAGTCTTGGTTTATCGGGACTTGTAGAAGCTAAAAACTCTTCACATGAGTCAAGTCCAATAAGTATGTTACCTGCTATGTTAATTAATATTGACTCACCATAACCTGGCCCAACGACCATGATCTTAATATAATGTTCATCAATTGTTCTCTTGATGGATTTCATAAAGTTTCATGGTATAAGTAAATTCTTCTTTATTATCTACTTCATTGTATGCAATACACCAATAGTGCATTCCGTCTATTGGCTGTTTCGGATGTATATCCTGCCATATTCCCGTATAAGAGCCTCGTCTCCATGCCTTTCCCGTGAAACTTAACTGACCATCAGAATATCCGCCATTTCCTACATGCAAATCAGAAAGAGTACCCATAAATGCACTCTGGCAAATACTAATTTTTCTTTTACTAAAATCTTCACTAGCCTGAACCAACATTGCAGTTTCAACAATTTTCATATCGAGCAAGTCCCTTACCTCATTTAGTCTGCGGATAGCCAAAGCAGCAATATCAACTACAACTTGAGCACGAAGTACAAATGTGGATACATCAAGTTTTTTCACAAGCCCTGAATCGAATAATATTTTTTGGATTTCCAATGGCTGATTAAACCATTTGTCTCCGTCTTTCAATTCATTAAGAAAACTTAATATCCTAGAAGGCTTATCCAGCCAACCCAGTTTTAGAATTAAATTATTTAACCCTTGCAGGAACCTGTCTTTCAACTCTAAACCGATTTGGTTATTTGTTAAGATATTAGAAACTTGATTGTCTATGGTTGTATCAATTCCTCTATGTTTAATGGTCTTTTCAATTAGTTTAAGAATAGATTGACTAATTTGTTTGTCACCTTCTGTTTTATACCAAAAAAGTTCGAATAATTGATCAGATAATATAACCCCTCTATCTTCCATAAATTCTTTTAACTGAACCTGTGAAAACTCTTTAGGAAATATCTGGTCTAAAGGAAACAGGGAAGTAAGACCAGCAGTAAGTTTATGAAGAATAAATCCACCTTCTAAAATTACTTGCACCCTATTCTCGAAAAATATCGTATCTCCTGCCTCTACCAAACTACGGATTACACCTAACAACCACCTTAAAGGGTTGGCGTCAATATCCTGAATATTAAAAAGGTGAATAACGTTCCTAGCATTATGATCTCTCCAGCTAGATGAAGTCAGGATTTCTTCGAAATTGTCAATTTTTGTTGACGCTAACTTATCGACTAAAAGCTCTTTAAACCCGTTAGTACTTAAGTCTCTGAAAAGAGATAAATCAATTGTTAACCAGTTTAATTTGGACTGATAACTAGATTGATGCAGCTCTTGAATAAACTGAACCATAGTGGACTTCCCACTTCCTTGCGGACTTGAAATTACTTTAGGTTCGAACCGTACTACTCCGAGCTCTCTTTCAGAATAGACAGAGTGATCAAAAGATAAATGAGAATAGTTCAAACTTGTGCCATCCTCAAAATTCATTTTTGAAACAGCCAGCTTAGTCATAATTCCTTAGTTCAAGTTTTATCCATGGTTTTAAGCCGCCATATTCCTTTACATAATCAAACATAGCCTTCCTCATACGGTAATTAGTCATTTGCCAAGCACTTTCAGTTTCATTGGGTATTAACATATTCCGTATATAGAGGTACCGGTATGCGCTCTCAAAATCTTCTATTCTAAACAATTTCCAGGAATTGAAATAGTCAAAAATAACTCCTTTACCTATTTTCTCTAGTGAAGTTTCATCATAGTGACTTAGTTCATCAACCTCTTCATACTGACCCATTCTTTTAATTAGGCAAGAATGGATACCAATAATCACTTTCGAAATTTTGTTTTCCGAAGTTTTTGGAGAATTCACAAATGCTCTTAGCTGACTAGATCTAGATATTGCTGTGGAAAGAGCAGATTTATCTATAATTGGTCTTCTTTCATCTCTCTTTCTTACAAATTCAATTAACTGAATTCCAATATCTTGTATAATATTTGGCATTCCTGAGCTCACTTCCCATATTTCTAAACTCAATGATGCCTTTTCCGTATCACTATTACCAAATCTAATTCCTAGTTCTAAAAGTGGTTCCTGTATAAGTTTAAAAGCACTTTCTTTATCTAGTCTTTTCAAGTGTAACCTCTCTAATCTACCGTATAAGGGCAATGGATCTTTCCTCCAGGTTTCATCAAGTGTTTCGTATCCTATTAGGATCAGTTTGGCGTTTCCATCGTCACAAATAGCTTTTAAAAAATTAAATGGCTCCCAATCATCTACTTCCTTTTGGATTTTTATCCATTCATCAACTTCATCAAGAATTATCACTAAAGGCTCTCCTTTAGCACTATGAGAATCTACAAGGAACTTAAGTGCCTTCGATGGATTATTTTCAAATGTAGGGTAGTCTTTATTTTGTTGCCCATAACCAGTTAGTCGCGATGCTGGAATGTCTATTATATTTAGTCCAAAAGCATTGATTATCAGGCTTGCAAGCCTATCTAATCCAGGACTATCGGCTCTTCTAACATCTACATACGCGCACCTGTTGACAAATGGTTCCATCTTAATTTTAAATGAGAGTTTGGTTTTACCCATTTCTCTCATATAAGCTCTAGCCAACGAAGTTTTTCCTACTCTTCTTGCCCCAACCAAACAAAAATCAAAACCACGTTTTCTCAGTTCCCTTAATTCTTTTTCACGACCGTAAAACATCTTTGCAGAAGTATTGCCGTTGTATTGGTAGGGAATAATTTTTCCTGGGGGATCGAATGAGCCTTTGGAATTAGTCAATAGAATTTGCTGTAATTTCCTTCCAACAGAACCTTTTCCCTCGAAGATTGACTCAACAGATATAAAAGGTAATTCTTTTGACAGAAATATTTTCTTACATCTTTTATATGTATCTGATTTTAAGGTTGCATTTGTGAAAATTAGGTAGAACTCTGAATTTAATGATGACATTTCTGGAATAGCGCGATCAAACTCCCTAATAAGAAACATTGGTCTGCCTTGCGCAGACTCATACATTCTAGCTAAGTCCTCTTCTTCAACATAAATGCTTAAAGTGGATTCAGTGAGAGCCTTAAATATCTGACCTAATTCGATAAAAAAATATTCAAGTCCGTCCCCTTTAGATGGGGAACGTGCCACACTAAAATCTTTTCTTAAACTATTATATAGACGAAAAAAAGTCATTTTTTATTTAGTAGTCCAACTAAAAATAAGAATTTTATTACTCTTTCAAAAACATCATGCGATGTTGTTTTCAGTTTCAACAACTCTCGAAAAGACAATATTTTACCCGACCTATATTTATCTAGTACATTTGATATCAAAATTAAGTCATCCTCAGGAACATTCCTGACTGTAATTACCACTGAGGAATCTCGAACCGTACTATATCTAAATTGAATTCCTTCTTGTAAAACTTTAATACCAGTGTGCATAACAAAAAAATTAGCCGGTATACTAAAATATTTGAGGTTTGAGAGTTGAGAATAATTGAATGTGTCTTTCAATACAAATTTCCCCTTCTCAATAATAGGAATCTCAACCCCAAATCCTTTTACCACGGAGGTCACCCTGTAAGCATTCTTAAAGGTAAGGTCAAAATGTGTTTTGCATCTAATATCACCATCAAACTGTTTGTTTCCTCCTATTCCCAAATGAAACGTTCCATGTATTTTTTCATCAAAAATTGGAAGTCCAGTCAATTCGCTAATACCATTATTCGTACCAACCCCGAACTCGGAAAGAGCGTTACTGTTTTTCCATATATTTTTACCACCTTCAGTAAAGAAAAGTGATTCAAAACGCCTTTTCATCGATCTCTTATTCGACTTTATTGATTTTTGTATTAATCTTCCTTTTTCCAAGTTAAATGAAATCCAATCGTTCTGGTCCATTACTTCAAACGGGAAGCTACCACGCAGCGTGACTTTCCCCTCAGCCTTAAATGAGATCGGAAGCACAAAACATTCTCCTGAAGGATAATTACCCCATCTTGCACTAGCGATCTTACCTGTACTAAGTATTGGGATCATTGATTGAACAGGAACTTCTAAAAAGTCTAAACCAGTTTTTGTGCTATTTTCCGTGTAGATACGAATTGAGTTAGAGATTGAAAGAGCAAAAAATGTGTATTTAGAATCTTCGATTATTTGATCAAAATCTAAAGCTTGCTTTTGCAAGTGAGAAAATGTCACCCCAGGCATGGACGCAATTCTCCAAGGATTACCCTTATTTGTCAAGTCCTGTAATATGGTGAGGCGAGATGGAGTTGTCTCCTTAGTTAAATCAGTTAATAATATAATTCCATTTGGAGGTTCTTCTTTGAAAATATCTTCAAAATCAGGTCTATAATCATCTCGACTCAACTGCTCCCTACTTATTTGATACCTAGTGATGGAGATAGAGCTTTTAATTGCACACTTCTCGATTTCCTGTGCTAGGACTTTCACATCTTCTGAATCTTGTTCTAAAACAAACAATTTATCCCCTTGAGAAAGATCTAATGCTTCTTTTAATAGTTTCTCTAGTACAGCCAACTGAAATATATGTTACTAATTACAATTTTGAAAAATACATATTTAATATGTATATACAAACATATCTTTAAGTTTGAAATTTGTTTAGTCAAAAAAATCAGATTGAACAAAGAAAAATAAATAGCTAGTATTACTTGGTAAACCCCTAAATTTGATCGTACATGGTTGAATTTTGTTAAGATCATTTTCACCCATTTTGGGATTCTTCACCATTATGATAGACAAGGACCACCACTTTTTTCCACCCAATTCAACTAATTTGGCACATTGACTGTTATACCGTTTCGATAGGGTAAAATCATGGCAAAGCGAGTAGTTTAGGACTTTCAGGAGGCGTAGATGCTAGCGCAACGGCCTACCTTTTGCAGCAGTAGGGGTACGAGGTCATTGGCATGTTTATGCGCAATTTTTACCTTCTTCTTTCTTTACAACTCCTCTCCCTTCTCTTTTAAATGCTTAAGCAACATACCAGACGGACTTTTGGTCTCCTCATCGAGCATATAGAGGTCCCCAATTAATACAAAGCTGTCCTTTGCCCGGCTTACGGCTACATTGAGCATATTGACCCCACTATCAAAGAAGTAAGACCGGCCGCCCTCATTGGAGGCATAAACCATAGAAAAGAGAATAATGGGTCGCTCGGCTCCCTGTAGCGCATGCACGGTGCCTATGGTCAGTTTTTTGGTATCGAAGCCAGCCTTTTTTAAGATGGCTTTGAGCAGGTATTTTTGAGCGGTAAAGGGCGTAATAATAGCCACATAGTTTTCCAGTTTCTCTTCTGCTACCTGGTAGAAGCTTATCAGGGCTTCATAGTTATTTAAAAGCCACTGCGCAATGGCCCTTGCTTCTATCTCGTTGGAGCGGCTGCCACCCTCTGATTCTGAAAAACCTTCTATATGCACATATCCCAGTGCAGGTAGTGGATGGGGGCGCTCCTGAGCAGATAATGGCCCACGCAATGGTCGTAGCAGGCCGTGATACGCCAGTTTATTACAGTAGCCTATGATTTCGTCATAGCACCTGCGATGCTCCACGAGCATCATACCACGGGCTTCCTGATCCGATACCTGGAAGGGTGATGCATTTTGAGCCAGCCGCATGACACTACCTGTGGCCGCTGTAAAACCCCTGGTATCCAGCCTCTCCACTGATTCTATATCATGAGGTAATTCAAATTTGACGAGGTTAGACTGATCTATGCTCTTTGGTATTTTCCAGATAGGGTTGATTTGTTTGATGTCTCCCACTACCACTGCTTTCTTTGCCAGAGCGAAAGTGGCTCCCCCTGCCTCAGGCGTTACCTGCCCCGCTTCATCTACTATCAGCAGGTCTATGAAGGAAAGTAAAGGTGTTTTGGGGTATTTACCACCTCCATACACAGTATAGTAAAAGAATTTAGGTGCCATGTAAAAGGTGGCTACAAAACAGGGTGTGAGCATGGCATAGCGCCTGAATTTTTGCTTCATACTGGGCTCCCCATTTTTACGAAGGGTATCAAGCTCAATGGCCTCATCAATATCGAGTAGCCAGCGCCCCTCCCAATAGTGGGTAGCCATTAGAAATGCCTTATGCCGGAGGCTTACATCCAGTGAATCAAAAATAGCCGGGGGCTTATTCTTCAAGCCATTATTATTCTTCCAAACCTCCCAGCTATTTTCTATGGTCAGCACCTTCTCTAAAAGCTTAATACGATTGAGAATTGTGGATTCTATTGTGTTGAGCTGGCGATAATTTACTTCCTCAAAATTCAGTGGACTAGCCTGAAGCATACGTTTGTAGGGAATGGCTCTTCTTTCTGCCACAAAGCCAATAAAGGAGAAGATGGTCATCAGAAGAGATTCGTTTTGACGAATATCATAATAGCCATTGAGCTGCTTATTCAATTCTTTCAGGTCTTGATTCACCTGATGTTTCACTACCTGGCTGTCTTTATAATAAGACTCAATGGGTTCGGATTGAGTGTATGCCTCAAGAATTCCTTCAATCCGCAGGTAGTGCTTCCATCTTTGTGCACCTTTATCCAGCTGCTCCTTTATAGATTTAAGAGCCTGCTGAAGGTGGTTCACCACAGACTGCACTTCAGTAAAATGTTCTCCTAATACCTCACTAGCCTTTTTTAGATAGTGTTTGCGGGCTCTGTTCAGGTAAGTGGGTGTCTCTATACCGGTAGGCAAGCCCTCTCCATTATTTTTCACATAATGTACTCCCTTTCCCGGCTTGGCAGCATTGGAGGGCATGTACAAAGCATAGCTCTGAATATCGGGTAGCCATCTTTTGGCCAGCTCACCCTGAGTAGAATCAGCCGTTGAAAAGCTGTGAATGATATTGGTGACCGCCTGATTATTTGTGGAGCAGGCCAGCATAACAAAGGGGTCTCCCCCATTGATGGCGGCTTTTACATACTCATTGGCCACGATACTTTGCAGCAAAGTAGTCTTGCCTGTGCCTGGCGGACCATTTATTGCCAATATCTCATGGTCAGCCAGGCTGTTGAAATGATGAACAGATTGTCGTTGACTGAAAGACAATGGAAAATTATCGCCCATTTGTCCCAGGTGCTGGTTCATCTGTAGGGCCCAATCCGCTTCTTCTATCAGGGGCCTAAGCTCCGGCCCTTCTACGCTGGTCAATTGCCGGAAGAGTGTAGGGAATTGCTTTTGCTTTAAAAGGGAATCATAGAGCTTGATTATACCGTCTGAAGCGCCTTCAATTTCTTCATCCACTGCGATGATGCATTCTGGAATTGATTTAACCCCTTTCATTTGAAAACCCTGTAAAGCCTTGCCTGTGACTTTTTCGAAAAAATTATGAACGAAACCCCAGTAGTCGGGCCAGTCTTCAATTTCCGGTAGGCCCTCTCCCATTATCTCATCTACCTGGTCTACTGAGCTCAATGAAATCTCCTGATCTTCCATGGCGGCCGGTGACAATACTCTTCTTACAAAGGTTGGATACAAAGTTTCAGGCACGGACAGGTGGCCATTGCGAAAGAGCACAGCATTGTACCAGAAGGGATATACTCGCTGGGTGCTTCCCTGTCTTTTAGTGTGCTCAAACACTGCCAGTAGCACCATTGGGGATATTATGACCTCGGCCTGATCTACAGTGATCCAGTCATCGTCTTTTCTATCGGTAACACCATTTCGCTTGTTTACTTTTATCTCAAAGCGACTGATCAGGGCTTCGCTATCTACTACTGGTATTTTGCCTTTTGACAAGTCTAATTGCTCATATTGTAGCCTTTCTAGTTTGCGAGGGTCACGTTCCATTCGCTCCCCATCAGCCAGGCTGTTTCTCCAATATTTCGTCCAGTTTTCAGTCATTCCCACTCCTATGTATGCCCACTAACAAATCACTCATCAGCAATAATAATATTGACTCGTAGAAAAATACTGCATTTCCGAACAAGAATCATGAAAGCGCTTCATTAAATAGTTATTCATAGTAAGGAGTTCCGCTATACTTAAAAACAGCGGAGAATAAATTCTCACCCAATTCAACTATTTTTGCACTTTCACTGTTATACCGTTTCGATAAGGTAAAATCATGGCAAAGCGAGTAGTAGTTGGACTTTCAGGAGGCGTTGATTCTAGCGTAACGGCCTACCTATTGCAGCAGCAAGGGTACGAGGTCATTGGCATGTTTATGCGCAATTGGGTGGACGATTCTGTGATTATCTCTGAAGAGTGCCCCTGGGTAGAAGATAGTAATGATGCCCTGGCCGTAGCCGAAATGCTGGGCATTCCCTTTCATGTAATCGACCTCAGTGCGCAGTACAAAGAGCGCATTGTGGACTATATGTTCAATGAATACGAGAAGGGTCGCACCCCTAACCCCGATGTGCTCTGCAACAGGGAAGTGAAATTCGATATTTTTCTGAAAGCAGCCCTTAAGCTCAAAGCAGACTTTGTGGCCACAGGCCACTATTGCCAAAAGGAAACCATTGAGGTAGATGGTAAGCCTGTACATAGACTGCTGGCCGGAGCGGATAAAAACAAGGACCAAAGCTATTTCCTCTGTCAACTGAACCAGGAGCAGCTGGCTCATGCCCTCTTCCCTATCGGCCACCTGGAAAAGCCTGAGGTAAGAGAGATTGCCCGGGCTCAGGGACTGGCTACGGCTGAGAAGAAAGACTCACAAGGCCTTTGCTTTATAGGCAAGGTACGCCTGCCCGACTTTCTGCAAATGCAGCTGGCACCAAAGGCTGGAGAAATCCGTGAACTGGCCGTTTCAGAAGCCAATTTCAGCGACTTTCATGCAGCTACAGAGCAAAGCTTTGACAGCAAGAAAGAAGAGCTGGAATTCCTTACCAGGCCCTATGAATATCAGCCTACGGATGGAGAATTGGTGGGTGAGCACAATGGAGCGCATTACTTCACCATTGGTCAGCGTAAAGGCCTGCATGTGGGTGGTAAAAAGGAACCCCTCTTTGTGATTGAGAAGGACACCAAGGCCAATGTGATCTACACCGGCCAGGGCGAAAATCATCCCGGATTGCTCCGTAAAGGCCTTTTTGTGAGTACTGAAGATATGCACTGGGTCCGTCCCGACCTGGCTCTGGCTGTAGGTGAATCACGTGCCTATGAGGCCCGAATTCGCTACAGACAGCCACTGCAAAAAGTGGAGTTGTTTATGGAAGCTGATGGCTTGTACCTGATCTTTGATGAGCACCAGCGCGGCATTGCCCCCGGTCAGTTTGTGGCCTGGTATGATGGTGAGGAACTTGTTGGTTCTGGGGAGATAGCTTAGTTATACCGCAGAGTTAGGCAAAGAACCGCGGAGGGCGCAGAGAAATATTTAATCATTATTCCCTGGTTCGCACTTGTAGTGCGTACCCTGCCTTCAACTAAACTTGAATTTCCACATAAAAAGAACGCGTCAGGATTATATATCATATTTTTTTAACAGGAAGCTTGCCTTAAGGCCAGCAGGTATCCATAGAACTAAGACCAAGACCCAAAGCTTCAGCGATATAGAATGGGTTTCTACTTTCTAGATATGCAGGTGGCGAGATATCTCGCAATTTCACAATCTGGCTTACTCATGCATTTTCAAATAGTCCCCAATAAGCTGTAAAGGGCTATTTTTCATCGATATATCAAAATACAATACGCGAGATATCTCGCATCCTTTTACCTCAGCGTCTTCAGAGAATGGTTCTGACGGGTGGTAGCGGCCCTGCAGAGATTGCGTAAACTATCGTCACTGAGAGCATAGCGAAGCAGTCTCCCACTTTTACCGCAGAGTTTCACAAAGAACCACAGAGAACGCTGAGGAGCTTTACCAGAAGGCCGTATTGAACCCGCAAATCGTTTACCGTCCGGTCAACCGGTCCAGCTTTCTTTTCACACGGGCAGTCTCTCCCTTTTGCAAGGCGGTTTTGTACTGCTCAATGGCCTTTTCGGTTTCTCCAGACCTGCGGTAAAAGTCGCCCAAGGCCTCGAACACATAAGGACTGTGTGGATAGTTCATGATGTTCAGCTGGAAAAGTGCATATGCTTTATCCATGTCCCTAACTGAGAGACTGGCATCTCCGAGCCTATCTACCAGGCGCTCATCTGGTACTACCTGATAACCAAAGCGATCAGAAATATTGGCAAAATGTGCCTTTACCAGCGCTATGAATGCCTTGGCCTCCATCGGGTTCTCTTGATCAAAAATGATTTCTTCATCGAAGCGATACCAGGGAAAAAGGAAGCGCAGCCCGTCATAAGCAGCGATTAAAGGAACACCCATGTGGTTGTCGTCTGGGTAAAACTTCCAGCCGAAATTCAAGCCTTTGCTTGCCTGAGCAGCTTCAGTCAACTCAAGCATCTTGCGAATATGCTCAGAGTTTCTGTTCGTATCTCTCTCTACTGTATTCAAACTCAGGCCCTCAGGCAGGCGATTGGCCACTCCAAGGAAGAGCGTCTTCCCTCCCAAACCCTGTTCATTCAGGCGGTTTTTAGCCTTTTCCAGAAACTGCAGGCCATTCCAGCGAATGGTCGGGTCTATGCTTATGTAGTTGTCGAATAGCTCAGAGTGGTTCAGTAAAGTATGGAGTGTAAAGAGCCCACCCCAGGAATGCCCCACCAGCGTACGATAACTGGTACTGCGGTACTTCTGTTCAATGTAGGGCATCAGCTCCTGCTCCATAAAGGCCGTGAATTGATCAGCACCGCCTGAATTGGGCATATAGCTTACAGCAGAGGGTGTCAGGTCTCTGGTGCGATTGGTATTGAGAATAGCCACCACAATGCTTTCCGGTACAATACTATTCCCATTCGCCTCACCCAATTGGCGCATCATACCTGCTACTGAATAGAAATGCGCGTCTCCATCGAGCAGGTAAAGGACAGGAAAGCTTTTGGTGGTATCAGCAGCACCTTGGGGCAGATATACCCAGAAAGTGCGCTGCTCTTTTAACTCCTCAGAATAGAGACTATCTACCCTGCCTATTGTCAATTGACCATTGACATTGTCTGCCGTTTGGGAAAATGAACTAGTGGTAATTCCAGCAATCAGGAGGATTAAAAGATATCGATTCATGGCCTTCAAAGTGTCAGGCTCAATAATACAACTATATAATTAGTTTTAAAACTGGATTGTTGGTTTGATCTAAAGAATAGATCAAAAAATGACAAACATTCATCTTCCTCAGAGTCTTCTGCCATCTATGCCAAGGCTTCGATGCCCAAGAAGAATGACTCTGAGGGGTGTCCGTACCACATAAAAAAGGCACTCACAAAATGTGAGCGCCAGGAATTAATTAGTCGTCACCCTGAATTTATTTCAGGGTCTCCTTGAGAAGATGCTGAAATAGGTTCAGCATGACGGTTACTTGTCCTTCTCCATTACTTCTGGCCCAACCTTCTTCTTATCCAGGTGAGGGACTCCCTCCTTCATCCATAGTGGTGCAGGTGCCCCTTTTAGGTAATGATCAAAGTACTGCTTCATGCGAATTTGGAAGTCCTTCTGGTTATCTAATTTACGCAGGTGATGGGGCTCTCCAGGGTAAGAGAGTAGTATCACTTCCTTACCCAATCTACGGGCCGTGCTGTAAAACTCAAGGCCTTGTACCCAATCTACCGCACCATCGGCAGTGCCGTGTAAAATCATAAATGGAGTCTTGATATTCTCCGCCTGATGTATGGGCGACTGGCTTCGGTACAGCTCCATATTGTCCCACGGACTCACACCCATTCGGCCCTGACTCCATTCCAGTATAGGACCGTTGAGATTACCTGAGCGCTTGTAGGCCACATTGTACATAGAAATGAGGTTGGTGAGCGGTGCACCCGTTACTACCGCTTTAAACATATCAGTCTGAGTCACTATAAAGCTAGACTCATAGCCACCCCAGCTATGTCCCTGTATACCAATGTTTTCCGGATCAGCATAGCCTTGCTTTATCACTTCTTTCACTGCAGAGGTTACATCGTCCAGGGCTGAACTACCAGGCAGGCCTTCGTCATAAATAATGTCGGGCATCAGTACCAAATATCCGTTACTGGCATAGGTGCTCATGTGCGGTCTGTCGTCATAACCCGGATAAGAATAGACATGGTGACGTTGGCTCATTTTCTCGTAGAAGTACACCAGCATTGGGTACTTTTTGCCTTCTTCATATCCGGCCGGCAAAGCCATGGTGGCTTGTAGCTTATGTCCTCTTTCATCAGTATAGTCAATCAGCACTCTTCTGCCCCAGGCATACTCACTCTGCTGTGGGTTGGCCTCGGTCATGCGCTGCGGCTTTTTAAAACTCAGGTCCGCAGCATAGTAATCCGGAAAGTCCACAAAAGTCTGTTGAGTAAAGATTACTTTGTCAGCATTCTTGGCCTTCAAAGGCCTGCCTACTGACTTGTCTTCAAACATTAGCTTCTTAGGTTTCTTCCCCAGTTTCACAGAGTAATAGCCCGATTTCTTGGTCCACTCACCATAAGCAGAAAGCATTTGCGTTTCAGACAGGTCATAGGCATCCGCTTCACGGTCAAGCTGTACCAGCCTGAAACGAATGTCGCCATCAGCACCCATTCCCTGAGTAAGGTTCACTGCTTTATCCTCATTCAGACCAATGGCCCAAACATCAAACTTTTGGTTCAGCAGTATATGATTACCGTCTTTAGACCAGCCTGCCAGTCCATAACTTGGCTTTTCTCTGGGTACATCATACTCCTTGTTTTCAAAGTCCACACCTGCTCTGACAGACAAGTTCACCCTGTCTGATTTTCCAAACTGAAAGGCGAAAACCTCCCCATTCTTAGCATAGGCCATCCACTGGCCGTTAGCAGACATGCGCATGTTCCAGGTCACTTCCCTCGCAATTACCCCTTTGCGGCCGCTGCGTGTATCAATGGCATACAAATCGGCAGTGCCCCCCGGCCGGGTTACATCATTTCTGTATGCAGTATCGTCCGAACCCAATGCCCAGTAGCTCTTCTCACTCATCTGCACATTGGTCATGTCATCATTGGCCAACTGCAGGAACATCTTGTTTTCCAGATTGAGCACAGACAGGTGAGTAGCCCTTTTATCGCGATTGGCGGTTACTTCCTGGCGCGACTGTACCTGTTCATCTTTCCAGTGCCAAACGTCTACATTGGCCTTCAGTTCATCCTCTTTCTTCACCTTTACATGCTGTGCTTTGATGCCAAAAAAGAGCTGATCACCAGCATCAGTCCAGTTCAATCTTCTGTACTCGCTTATCACAGAATTTGGAGGAAAGGTGCCATCATCATCAGGCCAGTAGGTTTGCATAGAAGCACCTGTAGTCATGCCCGAAGCAAGGCCCCAGGCCCAAAGCAGGTTGTTGTCTCTTTCTACATTGCCCTCAGCCGTAACTCCGTACAATATGGCCAGTTGGTCCCCTTTTTCGTTCCAGCTCAACTGGCTGTAAAGCGCCTCTTCTGTGTGTAAGGGCCAGGTACGCAGGTTGCCCAGGTCAATTACATAAATGCCATTACCACTCTTATCTTTAGCGTCCACTGTATAAGCCAGCAGGTTGCCAGGCTCGTTAAAAGCGTAAGCCGAAACATTACCAATATTCAGGGTTGGGCCGCCAGTCATGTCCTTTAGCACCAGATCACTGCCTTTGTGTTCCGCTTTTCGGTCGGTTGCGTTTTTATGAATGGCAATGAACTTTGACGTTTCAGCAAAGCTGTAGGCCTTCACATCTTCATAAGTGTTAAGCGCATTGGCCGGAATGTTCATCAGGTGCAGACTGCTCTTTACCGGTTTCTTTTGCTTTCTAAGCTTCTCAGCCTCCTTTTTGGCAGGATCAGTCAGATATGCCAGCCACTCGCTATTAGGTGCAAAGGCGGCCCTTTTGCCATTCATGGCACTGCGAATAGTATCGCCATCTACTTTGCGCACAAAGAAGGTGGCATCCCCATCATTGGGTTCGTAAGCATAAGTCATCCAGGCACCATCGGGCGAAAGGTTGACTTGCCTGATGCGGTTCCACTGGGCATAATCTTCCAGTTGAAGGGGCTTTTTCTCCTGTGCCAGCACCAGGCTGTAGCTGAAGAAAAGGGCAATAAAGAGAATTGAAGTTTGAAGCTTTCGCATAGTTTTCGGTTTGACTACGGGTATGTTTCCTGCAATATTAAGGTTGCGCCTTGGCGCAATCAAGGTTCTATTTCTCCATTTAATCTTTACCAACCAATCCCTTTTTTCTGAAAGGGCTAAGAATTACTTGTAACATTCTGAGAGCCCGTTGTCCGACCCTTTCCAGCCGTCAGACGGCTTTGCATATAACCCTTGGTTAAGTACCTGTTGGTGACAACATCAACAGGGGCTACACAGCAAGGAAGGTGTCTTTTTGAAGGACACCTTCCTTTAAATACTAGACCAGCATGGGCGTAAATTGGCGATCGATTTGCGAGGACGCAGGACGAAGCAATCTGCAAATAGCGCAACGAACACTCTTTAGCTTATCCCAAAGAGACTGTAAGCGATAAAGAGACCCTATTATATCCATATTTTCACGCCTTGGTCGGTGTTGTCACCGACCAATTCAACTCAATCCTCTTACCTGTTGGTGACAACACCAACAGGGGCGTAGACAGCAAGGAAGGTGTCCTTTTGAAGGACACCTTCCTTATAACACTACACCAACAGGGGCGTAAATAGTTAGCGTCTTGAGGTTCGTGAAAAGATTTCTCGTATCACCTTCGCTAAACTATGGTAATGAACTCGAAATGACTTTCTAAGATTGTTTTCGATCTCTAAACCAGCGGCTTGCTTTTAGCGAGTGGCGGTGTTTAACCTGGTTCGCACTTGTAGTGCGGACCTATCTTCTCTGGCACTTTTAAGTACCAATGTATCTTGAAGTATCCCTCCACCAGTAACCCATAGTGATGCTGTATTACAGTTATTTCTAAATAATGAAAGATATACTCAGCGTTTATTCAGGTACCTTAATAAACCAGCCAAAATCAGATATTTACAGCTATTTCATATCTTTAACATGCCATTCCCCTTT
>Ga0316204_10003341_pt1 | contig 32483 bp, 26 predicted proteins | sample 6monrhotite_MG_2_FD_205661 | JGI IMG/M metagenome (GOLD analysis project Ga0316204, IMG submission 205661) | Microbial mat bacterial communities from mineral coupon in-situ incubated in ocean water Damariscotta River, Maine, United States -... | ecosystem: Environmental > Aquatic > Marine >... | reverse complement strand
ATCCTGAACCAGTGTTAACGCCAGCATTCTTAATTCTATTTTGTTGCGCCAATAACCTTTGCTGATCTTCTAATTTTTTACGCTCCTCATCTTCTTTGATTTGCTTAAGAGTTTTCTCTAAAAACTTCTCTAATTCTTTTTCAGGTAATTGTGCTTTTTGTTGAACACTATCTTCATAAACATATGTTTCATAGTTTTCAACTAATCCTGATAGACCTTCAGCTTTAGCAGCAATTTGCTCGTATGTTTCATATTCTTCAGGAAGCACTTGTACACAACTGTCATAATATTTTTGTGCGCTCAAGTAATCTTTCTCATTAAAGTGTATGTCACCAAGAGCTAAATAGGAAACTCCTTTTTGACGATCGTTTTTGACAGAGCTAAAAGCTGATTTCGAATAATTCGTTTTTGCCTCATCAATATTACCTTCTTTCATGGCAATTTCTGCAAGCGCATAATATATTTGATCTTGATATTCAAGGTTCTTGTTGTCTTTCAACATTTTTCTGAGCTCTTTCTTTAACTCATCCCCACCTCCTGTTGCTGATAAGGCTTTGTTAATTTGAGCTTGAAATCGCATTTCGTAAGGTGCGGGCGATTTTACAACATTTTGATAGTTTGTTGCCGCCATATCGCCATTTCCTTGTTCTTGATACAGTTGAGCTAAAACAAATTGGTATCGTGCTTTAACCTTACGTTTTTTGGTAAGATCAATCGCTAATTCAAGATGTTCAATGGCTTTCTTATATTCTTTTTTGGCAATGTGAAATTCAGCAACCGTAAGTTCGTATTCATCCTTTAGCTTTTTAGGAAAAGGAACGGGCTTCTTAACTCCATTCTTTTTGTCTTTCTTCTCTTGTTTTTTTCTTTTCTCTTTTTGTCGCTTAGTTTCTTTCTCTTTTCCTTTTCCTGATTTTGATTCAGCTGATTTCATGTCAATCTCAACCATTGAAAGATATCTCTTAGCTTCAGGGAAATCACCCTTAGCTATGTATGTTTTAGCTAACCATATTCTCGCTTCATGAACTCTCTCTTGATCAACATATAATGGAGAGTCTTGAATGAACTTAAATATTTCTTCGGCTTTAAAATAGTCTTGTCGTGTGTAGTGAATTTGGCCGATAACGAACCAGTTATCATCTATCCAACGACAGTTTTCTATATTCTTGTTTTTTGTGATGTTCGGATTCGGCATACTATGGCGAAAAATCACTTTCTCACAACGTTCGTAGGCATCTTCATACTGCTCTTGAATTCCAGGAATGTCTTCTTTTGATGGATATAAATCAAGAGGCAAAATCTTTGTGTAATCTTCATTCGCAGAAGCTCTATAATCTTCTAACGACTGTTCAATTATTACTCTTGCATTGAAGTAACCATTATACCTTGCTGTCATGTTGTGATAACCAACATTCAAAGCAGCATCTTTTTCAGTAGAACAAGAGCCTAATGAAAGCAGCACAATTGCTGAAAGACAGATGATATGATTAATTCTAATTAGCATTAATTTTTTCTATTGCTACTTAATAACTGCAAAAGCACAAAAATATTTTAAATTATTGAGAAATGATGGACATTAGACGCTTATTTAAGAGGCTTTCATTTTCCCAAATACTCATATGACCTACACCTTTTAAAAGAATTAGTTCATGTTTACCCTTAAAGTTAACGATTTCTTCCTTCATTTTATCTGTTGAGATAATGGGATCAAACTCCCCATGAATTATGTGTAAAGTACTGTCGTCGTTGAGTTTGTAAAATGCTTCTCGATCTCTCATTCCAGCAGTTGCGGCTTGAATTTCATTTTCTGGAATTTCAATGGCTTCATTTACTAACGCTTGTATATCAGCCAAACATTTTTCTTTGTTCGCCGCCGCAAATAAATTAGGAATCGCCTCTTTAATAAATAGGGCTTTGTTCTTGTTTACGACCTCAATAACTCGATCTCGCTCTGTTTTCTTCAGAGAACCGTCAGCCCAAAAATTTGAATGTAATAGAATTACTTCACAAGATCGTAAGCGATTAAGTTCTAAAGCGACATAGCCGCCCATTGAATGCCCAATAACTGTGATCTCTTCAAGAATTTCAAGATTTTGAAGCAGCTCATCTACTTGAGCTGCCATATGATTCATGCTACATTTATCGGCATCAAATCGTGAGTTACCATGACAAGGTAAATCAACAGAAATGCATAGAAAATCATGATTCACAAAATGGGGAATTATGCCATTCCACATTTTTGAGTTTTCTAAAAATCCATGCAAAAAAAGGAGCGGTTTCCCTGCTCCTTTTATAGAATATGAAATATTTGCTTGAGGTTCTTTCAACTAAGCATTCATTAAGTCTTCAATTTCTTCAGCCTCGATCGGAATTTTGCCCATTAAGTTTTTTGGTGCTCCTGAGCTTTGAATTACTAAGTCATCTTCTAATCTGATTCCTAAATTTTCTTCAGGAATGTATATTCCTGGCTCACAAGTGAAAACCATTTTTTCTTTAATTGGCTCAGTCCATAATCCAACATCATGTGTATCTAAACCAATGAAGTGTGAAGTACCGTGCATAAAGTATTTTTTGTAAGCTGGCCAGTCAGGATTTTGATTTTTTACATCAGTTTGGTCTATTAATCCTAAGCCCAATAATTCTGACTCCATTAATTTTCCAACTTCTGCATGGTATTCAGCCATCATTGTTCCGGCAACAAGCATTTGTTCAGCACCCTTTTTTACATTTAACACGGCATTATAAACATCCTTCTGTCTATCAGTAAATTTCCCGTTTACAGGTACACATCTCGTCATATCAGATGCGTAATTGGCATATTCTGCACCAAAATCCATTAATATCACATCACCATCAAAACAAGCTTGATTGTTCTCAATGTAGTGCAATACACAGGCGTTTTTACCTGAAGCAACAATAGGAGTGTATGCCCAACCTTTTGATCTATTTCTTAAAAACTCATGCATTAGTTCCGCTTCAATTTCATACTCCATTACATCTGGTTTGATGAATGAAAGTATTCTTCTGAATCCTTTTTCAGTAATGTCACAAGCTTTTTGCATCAAACCTAATTCTTCAGCTTCTTTAACCGATCTGATTTGATGCATGATTGGCGCACTCTTTTTGTAGGTATGCCCGGGGTGTTTCGCTTGAAAAGCCTTTATATATCTATCTTCTCTAGTTTCAGTTTCTGTGTTTGCTCGAGTATGCTCGTTAGTATTTATGTATACGTTTTCAGCTTGAGCAGTCAAAATTTTCATGATGCTCTCCATCTGGTCTAACCAAAATACTGTTTTAATCCCTGAAGTCTCAAAGGCCAATTCTTTTGTCAGTTTTTCACCTTCCCAAATTGCAATCAACTCAGAAGTTTCTTTCAAAAACAAGATTTCTCTATGCTTTGGATCTTGAGCGTCTGGAAAAATTACCAAAATACTTTCTTCTTGATCAACCCCCGAAAGGTAGAAAATGTCTCTATGTTGATTGAAAGGCATAGTGCTATCAGCACTCACTGGGTAGATGTCATTAGAATTAAAAATTGCCATTGACTTTGGGGCCAAGTGTGCAACAAATTTCTTTCTGTTTTTAACGAATAGGTTCTTGTCTATTTGAAGGTATTTCATAGTTTTTTAGCTTTCTGGATTCCTAGGGTTTTCGAGCTCGAAGGGTTAAAAATATTACTTTTAAATGGACTTCTATTGCTTTAGAATCAAAATTTGTTCTAGAATTTATCCTTAAGTGCTGGTTTTTCAATATTTGTAGCTATCTTTGCGCCCCATATTTACATTTAAAAGTAGTATGTCAGCAGGAGTAAAAATATTTTCAGGAAGAGCGACCAAAGATTTGGCTAGCAAAATTGCTTTAGATTTTGGAGTTGAACTAGGTAACGTGATTGTCACTGAGTTCAGTGATGGCGAATTTCAACCTTCATTTGAAGAAACAGTTAGAGGTCAAGATGTTTTCTTGGTTCAATCTACTATGCCTCCGGTTGAGAATCTATTTGAATTAATGTTGATGATTGATGCTGCGAAGAGAGCTTCTGCTAATTCTGTAGTAGCAGTGATTCCTTATTTCGGATTCGCAAGACAAGATAGAAAAGACAAGCCAAGAGTTGCTATCGGCTCAAAGATGGTAGCCATGATGTTAGAAACGGCTGGAGCAGATAGAGTAATGACTATGGATTTACATGCTGACCAAATTCAAGGGTTTTTCGAAATCCCTGTTGATCACATGTATGCATCAACTATTTTCTTACCATACATTGAGAGTATCAATAATGGGAACTTGATTATGGCTGCGCCAGATGCTGGTGGAGCGAAGCGTTCAAACTCTTATTCAAAGAAATTGAATGTAGGATTAGCCATTTGTCATAAACAAAGAAAAGTGGCGAATGAAGTTGCAGAGATGACAGTTATCGGAGATGTATCTGGTAAAGATGTTATTTTGATTGATGATATGGTTGATACAGCCGGAACATTAACAAAAGCTGCAGACTTATTTTTAGAAAAAGGAGCGAAATCAGTAAGAGCGATTTGTACGCATGCTGTATTGAGCGGACCAGCTTATGAAAGAATTGAAAATTCTGGATTAACAGAATTGGTTGTTACGGATTCAATTCCATTAAAAAAACAATCTGATAAAATTACCGTATTGAGTGTTGCTGAATTATATTCTTCAGTGATTAGAAGTTTGGTAAAACATGAGTCTATTAGTAGACTTTTTTAATAAGTATAAACCAGTCCCCCAATAAAGGGACATAATTAATATATAATGAAACAAGTATCATTGAGCGGTTCTCTTAGAGAGAACGTAGGGAAAAAAGATGCGAAGGCTGTAAGAAATGCAGATAGAGTACCATGTGTAGTATATGGTGGTTCTGAGCAAACTCATTTCAGTGTTAAGCATTCTGACATGGAGAAATTAGTTTACACTCCAAACGTAAATATCGTTGAAGTTGATGTAGACGGAAAAAAAGTTAGAACTATCATTCAAGAAGTTCAACATCACCCAATAACTGATAGAATTCACCATGTAGATTTTATTGAATTACAGGATGATAAGAAGGTAAAAGTAAACGTGCCAGTTGTACTTGAAGGTAGAGCTTTAGGGGTTTTAAATGGTGGTAAATTATCACAGGTGTTTAGAACATTAAAGGTTTATGCTTTACCAGGTGAGTTACCTGATACTATTACTGTTGACATTTCTCCTTTGAAAATTGGAATGTCGGTAAGAGTTAGAGATTTAATGACTGATAAGTTAGAGATCTTGAACGCACCATCAGCAGTGGTATGTGCTGTGAAAATGGCTAGGGGAGCAACTGCTGAAGAGGAAGCTGAAGATGCAGCACTTGCTGAGGCAGAAGCAGCTAAAGCTGAAGGCGGAGAAGGTGCTGAAGGCGGAGAAGAAGCGGCAGCAGAGTAGTTCTCGAACTAAACTGATTATAATAAATATTCAAAAGGTTGCTACATTCGTAGCAACCTTTTTTTATTTGAACTAGAATGAAATACTTAATAGTCGGACTCGGAAATCCGGGAGAGAAATATGCTAACACACGCCATAACATTGGTTTTAAAGTGTTGGATTATTTTATGAAGGATCTTGAAGAACCTTTCGAAACTGTGAAGTTAGGTGACCTAGCCAAAGTGAAGTTTAAGGGTAGAACCTTAGTGATGTTGAAGCCTTCAACCTTTATGAATTTGAGCGGTAAAGCATTGAATTATTGGATGCAGGCCGAAAAAATTCCTTTGGAAAATGTATTGGTGATTACGGATGACATTGCTTTACCATTTGGTAAACTCAGAATGAAAGGAAAAGGAAGTGATGGTGGTCATAACGGCTTGAAAGATATTATTGCAGTGACTAATACTTCTCAATTTGCTAGATTAAGATTTGGTGTTGGGTCTGAGTTTAATCCTGGATCGCAGGTAAACTATGTTTTGGGTGAATGGCATCCTGAAGAAGAAGAACAAATGGAAGATCGTTTGAAAACATGTGGGGAGTTTATTAAAGGTTTCGCGACCATTGGTCTTCAAAGAACTATGAGCAACTGGAATAACAAATAAGTGCAAGAGCTCTTTAAATATCTCTACGAAAATCCTGAAATAGAAAAATTAGCTGGCGGGGACATCAATGATGTATTCAAGGTTGTTGACCGCGATAAGGAATTTACTTTAAAGGTGAATTCAAAGGCCGACTTCCCTTTAATGTTTGAAAAAGAGAAAGTAGGTTTAGAATTATTGAATTCCACTTTTGCTACTCCCGAAGTTTACCGTGTAGGTGAGTATGAAAACCATCAATTCTTAGAATTACAGTATTTACCAAAATCTGCCAAAAATGAATCATTTTGGAGTGATTTTGCCGATAAATTGGCTAAAACACATAAGAAAAGTGAAATAACATTCGGTTTCCATGAAAATAACTTTATCGGTTCTTTAGTACAAATCAATGATCAAAAAGCGACTTGGTCTGACTTTTTGATTGAATGTAGGTTGAACCCTATGATTGAAATGGCAGTTAATGCAGGTGAAGTGAATTATGTTGAAGCCAAGATCATTGAGAAGTTTTATTCAAGAGTAAATGAAATCTACCCTAAAGAAATGCCCGCATTATTGCATGGAGATTTATGGGGAGGCAATTATTTGTCTGCTCAAGAAGGCCCCGTTTTAATTGACCCAGCAGTTTATTATGGCCACCGCGAAATGGATCTTGGAATGATGCATTTGTTTGGAGGTTTTGATTCCGAACTCTTTGAAGTTTACCATGAGATTTATCCCTTAGAAAAAGATTGGAAAAGTAGAATTCAATGCAATCAGCTTTATCCTTTATTAGTACATGTGAATTTATTTGGCAGGTCATATTGGGAGCAAGTGCACAATATCCTTCAAAAATTTGCGTAAATTGAAGGTAATTAAACGCTTATGAAAACCCTCACAACACTTTTTACATTGTTAGTATTCACAGTTTCATTTGCACAGTCATATCCTGATGACTGCCTGGATTCTTTGAAAACTCCTTCGTCATTTTCACCGAACGGAGACGCAATAAATGACTTTATAACCATTGATTTCCCTTGTCCACCTGAGTTATTTGAGATTAAGTTTTTTAACCGTTGGGGGGAGAGTGTTTTCGAATCAGACAAGCATGATTTTACCTGGGACGGAACTAAAGACAAAAAGGTATTGCCAATGGGTGTTTACGTTTGGTCTATGAATTACACATTTAATGCTAAAGAAGTAAAGATGACTGGGAACATCACTATTATAAGATAATTATGAAAAATCTAAAATTCATTTTAGCCCTTTGTGCACTAATTTCTATAACAACTTACGCTCAAGATGAATGTAAGTATGAACCTACAATTCCTGACGAATTAAATATTGATGGAGATGGAGTAGACGACTATTTTATCATAGAATGGGACTGTATACCACAAGTTTTTGAAATTCACATCTACAACAGATGGGGCATGGAAGTATTCTCTTCTGAATCCGCTTCATTTAAATGGGATGGTAATGACAGCAAAGGAAACCCTGTTGCTGATGCAGTAGTGTTCGTAGTACTTTCTTATGAAGTAAACGGAGAAACTGTAGCCAAGAAAACAAACATTACTTTAAATAGGTAATTAACCAATTCTTCTAATATCTGCTCCAAGATTGTTCAAACGAACGTCTATGTCTTGGTATCCTCTATCAATTTGCTCAATGTTGTGAATGGTTGATACACCTTCAGCAGATAAAGCTGCAATCAATAATGATACTCCAGCTCTAATATCAGGAGATGTCATTGTAGTAGCTCTCAATCTAGACTCATGATTCATACCAATTACAGCAGCTCTGTGCGGATCACACAATATGATTTGAGCTCCCATATCAATTAACTTATCTGTAAAGAATAAACGCGACTCAAACATTTTTTGATGAATCAAACAAGATCCTTTTGCTTGTGTAGCGGTTACTAATACGATACTCAATAAATCAGGAGTAAAACCTGGCCATGGTGCATCCGCAATGGTTAAAATAGATCCATCAATGAAGGTCTCTATCTCGTATGACTTTTGTTTCGGGATGAAAAGATCATCACCTCTCAACTCCATTTTGATTCCGAGTTTTTTAAATACAGATGGCATAACACCAAGGTCTTCATAACTCACATCTTTAATGGTGATTTCAGATTTTGTCATGGCCGCAAGACCAATGAAAGATCCGATTTCGATCATGTCAGGTAATACTCTGTGAAAGCATCCTTTCATTTCTTTAACTCCCTCAATGTGCAATAAGTTCGAACCAATACCAGTGATTTTGGCTCCCATATTATTCATCATTTTACAAAGTTGTTGCAAATAAGGCTCGCAAGCAGCATTGTAAATAGTAGTTTTTCCTTTGGCCATTACTGCGGTCATAATGATGTTAGCAGTTCCGGTCACTGATGCCTCATCCATATGAATGTAAGTACCAGTTAATTTTTTTCCTTCAACTGAATAGAAGTGATTCTTCGCATCAAAATCGAATTTGGCTCCTAACTTTTGAAATCCTTCAAAGTGAGTATCCAACCTTCTTCTCCCAATTTTATCACCTCCTGGTTTTGGCATATAGGCTTTACCAAATCGAGATAATAGCGGACCGATAATCATTATAGAACCACGCAATGAAGATGCTCTTCTTGTAAAGTCTTCAGTTTGCATGTATTTGAGATCAACGTCTTTCGCCTTAAAAGTATAAGTTCCTTTCTCAACCTTCTCAACTTTCACGCCCATGGCTTGTAAAAGGTTGATCAATTTATTGACATCAACAATGTCAGGTAAATTTGAAATAGTAACTTTTTCTGGAGTTAAAAGAACGGCACATAAAATTTGCAAAGCTTCATTTTTTGCACCTTGAGGTACTAGCTCACCTTTAAGTGATTTGCCTCCGTGAATCTCGAATGTTCCCATAGTTTTTTAGTAGCGTTTTCGGTTCTTATTGTTGTTTCGGTTCTTGTTGTTACGATTCTTGTTATTTCTGTTCTTGTTGTTGTTTTTCGGCTTGATTTCGTTACTCAACTTACCACCGTTTGCTCTCACAATTTCATTAGTGTTTGGCAAAAATGAAGGGTCAGATAACTGAATGGCACCGTCAGAAAGTTTTGATAAATGTGCGAGAATCGTAGTGTCTTCAACAGAAGTTGAGTTGAATGTTAAATGGAATCTCTTCATTAGAGATGCACAATATTTTTCTAAAGCAGTTCTCTCTTCACCTTTTTCCATTGCGCAGGCAATGCCAATCATAGTCTCAACAGTTTTACCGTAGTGACCAACTTTGATTTTTGATTGAGGATAATCTACTTTGTTGGGAGGAGCGGCTAATTTCTCTGGTTCTGGCAAAGGATACGGTGAGTCAACGTCTAATTGAAAATCAGACATGATGAAAAGATGCGTCCATAATTTTGGTTTGTACTCTTCAACATCTCTTAAATGCGGATTAAGTTCCCCCATCACTTTAATTATGGCTTTTGCCACTTTATTTCTCTCTTCTCTGTCTTCTAGGGATAATGCGTGACCGATCATTTTTTGTACGTTTCTTCCGTATTCAGGAATCAACATTTTAGGTCGTTCAGTATTATACTCTAATGCTCCTTGATTTTGCATATGTTCAAAAATAAGCTTTTTGTTGAGTCGGATAAGGGAGCTTTCCCTCAGTAATCAACATGGTTTTTTTAATGATTTACTTCTAATTAAGATTATTTCATTTGCTTCACGGCATCTGAAACATTGTCAACTGGCATTTGACAAGCCTTGTCGACACAAACAAAGATAGTAGTTTCTGTCACAATTTTACCTTCAAGTAAAGGTAATTTGCTCGGCTTGTTTCCACCCATCATTATTTTGTTTGGCAGATACCTTTTATTCATCTCTTTTAAGCGTGCTGAATATTCATCACCAGTGATGGCAACTTCATAATATGACTCACTCTGTGATAAACACAATAATCCCCAGTTTGAATATGCCGAGCCGTAGGTGTGCATATTTGAATAAACATTGGCCATCATCTGTTTTGATTTTGACATATAAGTCTCATCATCTAACAAGATTCCTAACTTCATAAGATTCTTAGCCATAATTGAATTGCTCGCCGGAATCACATTATCTGATAATTCCATTTTTCGCGCGACTAAATCACTGCTTTCATCTGATGTAAAAAAGAACATACCACTTTGTTCATCCTCAAAATGAGTTATAGTGTTATGTACTAATTTCTTTGCTTTATCTAAATAACTTTCTTCAAACGTTACTTCGTAAAGCTTTATGTACATCTCAATAACTGAAGCGTAATCGTCCAAAAAGCCGTCAATTTTACTTTTACCTTTCTTGAAAGTATGCAGTAATTTATGGTCATTGGTAATTTGATATTTTTCTAGCCAGTTTTTATTGTCAATAGCTTGCTTCAGAAATTCGTCATCACCAAAAGCTTGGTAGGCATCCAAATATCCAATTGTCATCATAGCGTTCCATGAGGTTAAACTTTTGTCATCTAGTCCTGGTCGTTCTCTTTTGGCCCGTGTCAATAGCAGCTTAAGATTTATTTTGTCAACTTTTGATTTGAATTCTTCTTTGCTCATTGACTCATAAAACAATGAATCGCTTTTGTCTCTTGTTAGAATGTAATTTCCTTCCCAAAGCCCGTATGAATTGATGTTGTAATAGTCTTTAACAAAGTCATAATCGTCTTTCAATACTGACTTGAGCTCTTCTTTGGTCCACACATAATATTTGCCTTCTTCACCTTCTGAATCGGCATCAAGTGCTGAGTAAAAAGAACCATATTTGGTTGTCATTTCACGATCTACCCATTCTAACGTTTGATAAACCACTTCTTTATAAAGCGGATTTTGAGTTCTTTGGTATGCATGTGAATAGAGACTAACAAGCTGTGCATTATCATAAAGCATTTTTTCAAAGTGCGGCACTTTCCAAGCCTCATCTGTTGAGTATCTGGCGAAGCCGCCACCCACTTGATCGTAGATGCCTCCAAATGCCATTTTTTGTAAAGTCAAATCAACATGATTCATCACTTCAGCATTGTCAGTTTGATGCGCATATTGCATCAAAAAGTCATAATTATTTGGAAGTGGAAATTTTGGAGCTCTATTCGGTCCACCTTTCATTGTGTCAAACGATTCGCTCCATTTAGCTACCATTTCATCTAACTTTTCAGTTTTGAATTCTTTGGCTTCTTCTTTGACCGTAATAAGTTCAGATGTTTGAATACCAAGAGTTAAATTGTCGGCATATTCTATGACTTTAGCCTTGTCGTTTACATATGATTGCTGTAATTTATCAAGAACATCTACCCATTTATTTTTTGAAAAGTAAGTTCCTCCAAAAACAGGTCTACCATCCGAAAGAGTAAAGCAGTTTAAGGGCCATCCGCCTTGATTTGTCATGAGTTGCACTGCAGTCATATAAACCTGATCGACATCTGGCCTTTCTTCTCGATCTACTTTTATACAAACGAAATTTTCATTCATTATATCAGCCACCGCTTCGTTCTCAAAGCTTTCATGCTCCATTACATGACACCAATGACAAGAGCTATAACCAATACTCACTAGCACTAATTTGTCTTCTTTCTTTGCTTTTTCGAAAGCCTCATCTCCCCAAGGCATCCAATTCACTGGGTTATGAGCATGCTGCAAAAGGTATGGGCTGCTTTCGTCAATTAAAGAATTTGTGAACTTATGCTTTTCTTTTTCCAATTTGTCATTCGTTTTTTGACCTTCGGCGCAAGAGACCAAAAGAAATATCAGAAGTAAATTTAATATTTGATTTTTGACGGTCATAACAGCTCTGCAACCTCTAATAAATAAAGACTTTAGGTTTCTTCAAATATAGCTATCTTTCGGCCATTAAATTATTCCCAATGAAAAAAGCGATTCTTGCATTTAGCTTATTTGCCAGCACACTAGCGTTTAATCAAACCTATTTTCAACAAGAAGTCAATTACAAGATTGATGTGACCTTGAATGATAAAGACAACACTTTGTCGGCCTTTGAAGAATTTGAGTATATCAACAATTCAGGAACTGCCCTTGACAAAATTTACATTCATATTTGGCCAAATGCCTATAAGAATACAGAGACCGCATTGGCACATCAGTTAATTGATATGAATAACAACTCAATGCAATTTGCCGAGCCTGATGAATTGGGTTGGATCGACTCATTGAATTTTAAAGTAGATGGTCAAGACGCAAAATGGGAATATCATCCTGATCACATTGATATTGCAGTTTTACATTTGAATTCTGTGTTAAAGCCAGGAGAGAAAATGACTGTTTCAACTCCATTTAAAGTTAAAATTCCTTCAGGAGATATTTCAAGATTAGGTCATGTTGGTGAGTCATTTCAAATCACTCAATGGTACCCGAAACCAGCAGTTTTTGATAAAAATGGATGGAATGAAATGCCTTATTTAACTCAAGGAGAATTCTACTCTGAATACGGATCTTTTGATGTTTCAATTACTCTTCCAAAAAACTATGTGGTAGGTTCTACGGGTGATTGTCAAACGGCAGAAGAATTAGATTTTATGACAACAAAAGCTGCGGAGACAGCTAAGAAATTAGAAGACGGATCTTTTGCAAATGCAAAAAAGGGATTTGGTGGCGCAGACGATTTCCCTGAGTCTTCGGCGGAAATGAAAACGGTTAGATACACTCAATCAAATGTTCACGATTTTGCATGGTTTGCAGATAAACGATTTGAAATTTTAAAAGGTGAAGTAGAATTGCCTCATTCTAAAAGAAAAGTGACTACTTGGGCAATGTTTGTTCCTTATCATCATTCAACTTGGCAATTTGCAGGTGAGTATTTGCATGACGGAGTTTATTACTATTCAAAGTGGAATGGAGACTATCCTTATAACAATGTGACTGCCGTTGACGGAACAATTTCAGCAGGTGGTGGAATGGAGTATCCAAATGTTACTGTAATTGGTAATGCACAGTCAAAAGAGCAATTAGAGGTAGTAATAGTTCACGAAGTTGGTCACAACTGGTTTTATGGTCAATTAGGATCAAATGAGAGAACTCATGCATGGATGGATGAAGGACTTAATACTTTGAATGAAGTGAGATATATCCAAACAAAATATCCGAAGAATACAAGGTTGTCAGATATGATGATGGGCTTTGCTGATAAAGTACACCTTGAGCACTTATCTCATCATGATATGAATGACATTACTTATAACATGACTGCTGAATTTGGAATTGATCAGCCAATAGAATTGCATTCGGCTCATTACACCCCTACCAATTACGGAGCAATTGTTTATGCTAAAACAGGATTAGTATTTACTTATTTGAAAGACTATTTGGGAGATGAAGATTTTGATAAGGCCATGAGTGCTTATTATGATGAGTGGGAGTTTAAGCATCCACAACCTGAAGATTTAAAGGCAGCTTTAGAGAAATCAAGCGGTAAAGATTTAGAATGGTTTTTCACTGATATCATTCAAACAACTAAGCAAATTGACTATAAAATTTCGAGCGTAACAGCAGATGAAAAGGGCTTTACTGTGAGTGTTAGAAATGTTGGTCAAATTGATTGTCCGGTTAGGGTAGATGCATTCCGTTTCGGAAAACTAGTTGAAAGTAAATGGGTCGAAAGAGGTCAAGAAGGTTCTGTTCATTTTGATGGCAAAACGTTAGATGAATTTGTAATTGATGCTGGTAAACAAATGCCTGATTTGAATAGAAATAATAACTATTGGAAAGACAAAGGGCTCTTTAAAAGAGTAGAACCAATGAAAATTGAATTCTTATTTGGTGATAACGAAGGAGATAAAAATCAAATGTGGATGTCCCCTGCTTTTGGTGGGAATAAGTACGACAAATTCATGATCGGGCTTCTGATTCATAATCAAACTTTACCAAAAAATAAGTTTGAATACACTGTGGCTCCTATGTTCTCTATCGGACGTAAGAACTTGGCAGGTTTCGGAGACATCAACTATTCATGGGTACCAGCAAAACACATTAAAATGATCACCCTTGGTTTGGGTGCTAAGACGTTTGGTCATGGTTTAGGTTCTGCACCAGATTCCTTGACATCTCCACGAGGAACGTATTACGCATTTCAACCTTATGCGACTTTCAAATTAGGAAAACCAAATGAAAGAAAGTTTTATAAACAAATCTTAAAACTGCAAGGTGCTTATGTTTTAGAAGATGGGAACTTATACAGCAATACTACAATGGGAGGCTATTTGAATTACAATTTCAAGTACAAAAAGAGAAGAAATGAATTCTCTACCAATGCCAGATTTGACTATTTCAACTATAATTCAAATTCAGGTCTTGCCAGCTTAATAGGTCAAGCTCTAAATGCTCATTTGACTTTAGATTATAAGTTCACTTACTGGCCCGAGCAGAGAAAACAAATTGAATTGAGAGCCCATATTGGTCAAAACTTAATGACTTCAGGCATGCAAAATGCAAGATATGGTATGTCATTAGGAGGTCAATCAGGAACTCAAGATGTCTTATATGAGCATTGGATGATGGGCAGAAATGAGAATTCAGGTATCTACGGAAATCAGAGAATTGAGAACCAAGGTGGGTTTAAAACGACTTCATCATATGGTACTTCAAACACAATGATTTTTGGTTCTAATTTAGTTTTCCAAATTCCTTATGTTCCATTCATACTTTATGGAGATTTCGGAATGTTTGACAATGCAGGTACAATGGAAACAGTTTATGATGCAGGAGCAGGTATTAGGTTCGGAGAATCATTCGGAATTTATTTCCCTTTCTTAGAATCTGATAATTTGAAGAATTCTTATCCAGCCGGAACTAAGTACTGGTCAAAAATTAGATTGACTTTAAACATGAATGGACTTAGACCAGGCGAGTTGATTCAAAGTGCGCTTTAGACTCATTACTAATGCGTTTAAAACATCTCTTTTCGTTGGTGATTACTTCATTGTTGATGTTCTCATGTGGTTCAGAGGAGCAAAAAAATGATTCTTTTAGTAATTATTCTTCTGGTGACATGGAGCTGACTTTTCCTGAGTTATCTGAAGAGGAAGAAAGGGAAATATATACTCAAGCTCAAAACGAAAATCAAGAAGATCGAATTGAGTTTCTAAGCTCATCTTTAAGAGATCTAGATATAATAAGAAATCATTGGGAAAAGGAATATTTGCTTTGTGTTGAAAATGAGCGATTTGTCTTCCTCAAATGTATCGAGACAGAAGATTCTGTTCAGAATTTTATTGCTTTGAGCTCAAAAGAATCTCCAAACGATCGAAGGTATGATTATACCCTTTATCATATGGATGTGAACGGAAAGGTCATCAATGAGTTTTTGATTCCAAATGCAAGCAGTCATATCCGCTCAAGAACGAACTTCATTCAAAAAGATGATGAGATCTATTTTTATACGAATCAGGATGAAAATGAATTCATAACGTATAATCTTTCTGCTCTAACGCATCTGAAAGGCCCTTTGGCCTTTGAAATGAAGTTTGACATGCCATACAATGTTTTTGAGTCTCCTTCTAAACAGAAAAAGGTAAAGCTTGCCGAACAGGGAACGTACTTACTTTTGAATGAAACTAACACTGAAGCCTGGGACACTTTGATAAAGCAAGAGTATACTGGCAGTTGGTCAATTGGTTCTGCGTCTTGGTCTGAGTCAGAAGAGAAAGTTTATTTTGATAACAGTGGGGCAGTTGCCTGTATTTGGGAAATTGATTTATCCGAAAGAACTATTGATAAAATAGTACCTGCGCATTCGGCTTCAAATCCAATTTGTGCAAAAAGGCTAGGTGAAGAGATCGTAATCTATTGCCAAGATGATTGTATTAAAATCGCTAAGAAAGAGGATTTTAATCCAGATTTTTAAACTAGGCGAGTTGATTCAAGCAGTAGTAAAGTTAAGGCTTACCTCTGCTTCTTGCTCGCTACCTTCTTTCCTTTATTCATTTGGGCCATTCTCATTTGATTACGAGAAGTAGTTCTACCCATTTGCTTTTTAAGGCCTTTGATGTATTCAGACATTACACCTTTAGTATCTAGTTTCTTTGCCTCAGATAATAAAGTTTCGGCTTCACGTCTTCTTCCAGTTTGCATGCAAATAGCAGCAATATTAATCTTAGCCATTGCTTGATCGTGATCTTTGTTCAAACCAATGTTCAATGCTTTACGCAAGCTCGCTTCAGTAGCTGACATCTTAACTGACTCTTGATTAACTAATGCTGATAGGTAATAGAAATAAGACCTTTGTCCTCTAATCAGGTATTGTGGTTGTTTAATTCTACTTAAATGTTTTTGAGCCTTTGCGACATTTTGCTGTCTCATTTGAAGAGCAGCTAAAAGAATATTTTGATTTCTGAAAATCGATAAGACAACAACAGCCGTCACGAAAATGAAAACGATTCCCCATCCCCAAGATCCAGTAGCAAATAACCATGCTGTGAATCCTATTGATCCTAATGAAAGAGCGAGTTTAATTATTAATCCAATCATTGTTTTTATTTAATCTATTGAGGCAATGCATTTTAATTCAATCGCAATTGGTGTAGGCAAGCTGCTAATTTCAACGGTTGTTCTACATGGTTGATTGTCTTTAAAATACTCTGCGTATACTTTATTATAAACGTGAAAGTCACGCTTCATGTTTACCAAAAATACAGTCACATCAACAAGCTTGTCCCAAGATGAGCCTGAAGCTTCAAGAACGGCATTTACGTTATCAAATACTTGACGACATTGCGCTTCAAAGTCAAAAGCCTTGAAGTTACCATTGTGGTCTAGTTCTAATCCAGGAACATTTGAGTCATTAGAATTTGATCCAGCAACTCTTGGTCCTACACCAGATAAGAACAATAAATTACCCACTTTTCTTGCATGAGGATAAAGACCTACAGGCTTTGGGGCATTTTCAGCATTTATTTTCTCTGACATGATGCAATTTTTCTGCAAATATAATCATTTGCAATTGGCTATATTTGTTCTTCATGAGAAAACACCACCTCATAATAATGGCTTTGGCATTTTTGACATGCTTGATTTCTATCTTTTTTGGAATCAAAATTTTCAATGCGAACGAGAATTACCTGATTACTGAGCTTAACGAAGTTGATAAGCTTTATTATTCAGATGTGGCTGACGTACCCGCTCTTTCTTTCTATGCCGCAGTGATTACATTACCCTTTATACTGGGAATGCTAATATTTGAGCTAGTGATTTTCAAAAAAGCAGCAATGAAGAAGGTAAGAAACATTGCAGTTTCTTTAATGATTGCACTTCTCATCATCCTAGTTGTTGACCTTCTGACCCTTTCAAATTCTGTGTTCTTTGACTTTTCTCAGTGGGGATTTGTTTGGATCTGTCTAGGTCTCTTAGTTTTAGCAGGGAATGGAATTTCTTTCGTCATGAGAACTGGTGAAAAAGTCTAAAAAAGGTTTAATCGGACCAATCTCTTTAACAAAAAAATAACATTAACAACTTTTTAACACGCAGAATATCAAGTATTTATGATTTTGGCATAACTGTTGCAATTTCTTCAGCAGATTGTTTAACAAAAACTAAATATTATGATCGCAAAAAAGAATAAAAAAGCAAACTTGGAGAGAAAACGTTTCGCTTTTTTTCAAATCGGATTACTAGTGAGTGGATCACTAGTTTTGGCGGCTTTTGAATATACAACTGTTCAAGCTGACCAATATACATATGCCATTGATGATGAAGGAGGCGTAACAGTTCTTCAAGATGAAATCAATGAAGAAATGATAGAAAAAGAAGAACAACAAGAGGTTAAAACAACTCCTATTGTTGATCTTAGTCAAGTTGATTCTTTTAGAATTGACAACAAGATAATCCCAGGCAATACTCAATTTGTTGATGACGGTTTAATCGTTATGAATGAAGGTCCTTTTGATCCTTTCGGAGAAATAGGAATGGGAATTGAAGGGCCAGATGACGGAGAAGTTCTTGACTGGGTGGATGAAAATCCTAAATTTCCAGGAGGAGAAGCTGCAATGATGGCTTGGTTATCTTCTAACATCCAATATCCTGAATTATGTGCTGATATGGGAATACAAGGATTGTCTTATGTACAATTTGTTGTAAACACAGACGGTTCTATTTGTCAGGTAACTGGATTACAATCACCTCATGAATTGCTTACGCAAGAATCTATGAGAGTTGTAAGTAAAATGCCAAAGTGGAAAGCTGGAGAGCAAGCTGGTAAAAAGGTTCGTGTGAGATACACAATCCCAATTAACTACGTTCTTCACTAAGAATTAAATATAACATTAAACAATCTGATCCCTGGTTCCGTTTTACGGGGCCAGGGTTTTTTAGTAGTTGACTTTTTCGCCCAACCTACCTGTGTCATTAAGCTCAAACCATTGATCGTCTTCATAGATTACCACATTATTTGGGAAAGGTGCACGCCAACCATCATAGGTGTTTTGTTCGAATTCTTCAGGAGTATCAAGATTTAAAATGGAGAAACCGTTTTCAATTCTGCAAAATATGAATTTTGACGTTACATGATAATTTGAGGGTCTGTGATAGAACCCAATTTGGGTGATAAACTCATCATATAGAGGTTCTAAAATAATTTCACCTTTGGCATTCGCTAAGCCATAAAGACGATCCTTTTTAATCTTATAAATCGTATCACCTTTATACAAATAGTATTCTACAGCTATTATGCCTTCATCAAATTGTTTAATCAATTTGTCAGGATGAGGGGTGTAAGAGTGTTCTATTCTTAAATCACTATCAATGTGATATGGGAAAAGCTTGCACCAAAAGTAGTAGTTCGGTATTTCGTAGGCTGATTGAATGTCAATCGGGCATTCCATTTTAAAGGGCATAAGAACATTGCCATCAAAATCAACTATTCCGTATTTGCCATTTTGGCGAGCACTTATTTTTTTGTCATAAATGTATTTGACCTTTTCGTATCTGTGCTCATTTATGAAATTCTCATTAGAATCAATCACTCCATAACTCCCATTTAATTTAACGATTCCTTTATCACCATCATAATATTTGATTTTGTCATAAATGGGCATAATTAATGGGCTGCCATCTGGATTCAAAACTCCCCATTTTGCATTTTCTTGATAAGCCAAGAATCCATTTGGAAGCAGTTTGAATTTGGATGCTTGCGTATATAAATCTTTGTTGTTTAGATCCTTAATTTTATAAATACCGTCATCATAATAAGTGGCCACCTGACCGTTAAAGTGCTGTATGTAGGGTAAGTCAATTTTTGAAAAGCCTTTCTTTATATCAAAGGTGGTAGTAGAGGTGCTGTCCTTAAAAGTGAATAATTCGTCTGAAATTTGGCTGATGTAATCGTGCTTCGTTTCTAATAAAACTTTTCCTGTAGTGTCTAAGAGGCCTTCTTCTCCATCTGTTCGTGCCATTATATAGCTCGATTTCAACCAGTGATCATTTTGTTTACATTTTTCAAAATGGTCATACTCAAAAGGGGTGATAAATTCGCCCTGCCTGGTCATTAATGCTTTCTTATTATCTAGGTTAGATACAACTAAGAGATTCACATCTTCCATTTTTTCAATGCTCTTGTAGTTCCCGCGTAGAAGTTCATCTCCTTGCCTGCTGATCACCACTTTTTTACCTCTATCTTCAAATTCTATATAATATTTCTGACCGGTACTGTAGGTTCCCAATATGGTTACTGGTCTAGCGTACTTAGCCGCAATTTTAATTACTCCAGAGGAATCTAGAATACCATATTTACCACCTTGTTTAAAACAGGCAATACCGTGTTGATTCAAATCGTATCCATCTGGCTTGGCTTGAAATATTGGAGCGGTAATTTCTTTACCATCAATTCTTAAAATGCCATATTTATCATCTTTTCGATAGGCTAAATAATCCCCGTAGTTACCATATATCATTTGGTATTTATTCGGAACGAATTTGTTAGTTACTGAATTTAAAAAGCCCCATTTACCACTTTTTCGAAATAGAAATATGCCTTGATAATTCATAAAGCAATGACTCATTGGGGCAGGTAATGCTTGACCATAACCGCCTTCTTTAAAAATAATATCATGTCCTGAAGGAGAAAAGCCTTCTACGAATTGATATGATTTAAATTGCGGATGTATTATGAAGGAATCTTTAATATCAATCACTCCGTAAAGACCTTTTTCTTTTACTATGTACAGTTCTTTGAAGTCATTACCTGTGCTCATTATTTCATCATACTTGCAATCAATAATCTGCCGCCCATTTTCATCAAGTAATCCATATTTTCCGTTTTTATAAACGGCAAATCTATTGTCATGATACTTATTATCGAACTGCGTAATCACATCATACTCACACGGAAGAATTTCTTTCCCTTTTTGATTGACTATTCCGTATTTCCCATCCTTTTTTACTTCTCTAGATTGTAACAAATGAGGACATGAAAGATCATCAAGAGATTTTTGAATGTAGTCGTATTTTACTTCAATGAACAACTCGCCGGTTGAGGTGTAAACCCCTTGGTTTCCATCTCTGCTAACCAATAATAAGTTTCGCCTATGTAAACAAGAGTAATAATCAGTTAATTCAAATGATTGTATGTCATCAAATATAATAGGAATCATTACCTCACCATGTTCGGTAACAGTTCCCCATTTTTTATCCTTTAAAACTTTAAACGTATGAATATACATTCCGCTATATGAAACAATAGAATCGTAAATTGGGCCAACTACTGTTGCTCCGTTAGTATCAATTAGTCCGTACTTTTTGTCTTTTTCCCCAATTTGTACTTCAATCCTTTTTTCATTGTAAGAATGAATGTTTCTTGCAGGAAAATGGTTGTAAGTGTCGTTATAAATGGCACCATCCTCATAGGTACATTGCGCCATTACTACTGCTGACATTGCTAATTGATAGTAAGGATTATGTGTTGATTGAAATGCCGGATTCTTGATTATAGTCCAAGAAGAATCTTGGGCATAAGAATGACCAGTACCAATTAAAATTAAGAGTAAAAAAGAGTTTAAAAATTGCTTCAAAGCTTAGCCGTTTTCAAAACGGTCATTAGCATCTTTCTGCATGGGATCATCCGGAACATTACATCCTTTTTTAGGGAATAACCATCCAAATTTGATTGTAAATATTGTTGGCTGATATCTACTATTAAACCATTTATGGCTTGGGTTAAATCCGTTCCAATTAAAAGCAGTTAAGATTGGTGTTTGAATTTGGGGAACAATGAAAAATCCATCTCTCACCTTTATTCCCCAACCAAATGTATAGTGCAATTGAGCAACTAACTTACTTTGGTTATCATAACCAGCTGGTGGTGTGTAGTCAGTATCTTCTTTACCTCCGTAAATTCTGTAATCAACATTGAAGCCGATTGCGTTATCAATGAAGTTGTGCAATGATAGTTGTGCTACGTTATGAATAGAAGCTCGAGCGAATACATTACCGAAATTGAATTGCCCTCGTGTGACAGTTCCGCCAATGTCTAATTTTTCTTGACCTCCGAAGTGCTTCAGACCTAATCCCCAATCAAAGTAATGAAATACTTTACCTTGTTTTTTGAAAAGGTGCTCCATACCAGCTTCAAGATAATATCCAGGTAAACCTGAAGGGGTCAAATTATAAGCATCACTTTCGTCGGCAGCTGAATTTCCTACCATGTAAGTTACACCAGGGTTTATATGCCATCCGAATCCTCTATAATGACTGGCATTTGGGCTCCAAATTGATTCTCCCCAGTTTCTTTTGTCTGAAAAAGGACTTCCTTTTCTTTGGTTGTCGGCACCATTCCATTGAGCGAAAGATTGGGAGCAAATGAATATTGCGAAAAAGAGAACTGCGACTTTTTTCATATCGTAATTGGTTTGTTAATGACAAGTTACGAAATTTTAGGCTTCAAGTAAATTCAAGATATTAACTTCAATTTCTTTAGAATCCCAAACATCATTGATATCAGGGCGATCCATCACCGTTTTCATGATCTTGTCTTGCTTCATACCAGTTGCCCATGCCTCAGAATATCTGATTGAAGAGAATGATACTTGACTATATAACGGCATCCACTTATCTGGGTACAAATCTGAAAACCTTTTTTCAATTTTTTTCTGAAGCAAGAAAGTAGGGTCCCCCACATAATCTCTCATTACATAGTAATTGTGAACTGATAAGTCTTGAACTGCATCACCATCAGGTTTTCTTAAATCTTGATATTCTTCAAATATCTTCTCCCAATCTTCATTGTGTTTATGCATTAGGTCATTCATCACTGAACAATCTTCAAAACCAGAGTTCATTCCTTGTCCGTAAAAAGGGACAGTTGCGTGAGCCGCATCACCCATTAATGCGATTTTTCCTTTCGTCCAAGGGTAGCATCTGATGATTGCTAATGATGACAAAGGATGCCCATGCCAGCTATCAATTAGTCCTGGGAACATCTCATAAAAGTCTGGGAAAGTTTCCTTGAAAAATTTATCTACATCAGCATCAGTTTTCAATGCTTCGAATGAATTTTCTCCTTCAAAAGGCATGAACAATGTACAAGTAAATGAGCCGTCATCATTGGCTAAAGCTATAAGCATGAATCTTCCTCTTGGCCAAATATGCAGAGCATTCTTGTCCATTTTGTATGAACCATCTTCATTTGCCGGAAGCAATAACTCTCTATAACCGTCATCAATATAGTCTTGCATGTAATCGAAGCGATCCAGTTTTTGCAATCCATTATATCTTACAGCTGAGAATGCTCCGTCACAAGCGAAAACAACATCTGCTTGATCGGCAGTAATTTCTCCTGTTTCGTAGTTTTTTAAATGAACAATTCCAGCGTCCAAATCAACGTCTACACACTTTTGATTGTAGTAAATCTTTGCATTGCCTGCATCTTCAGCAATGTCCATCATTTTTGCATTTAAATCTCCTCTTGAGATAGAGTAGATAGCTTGGCCATCTTTACCATATGCCTGTTCAGTTTGATTACCATCAAGATCATGCATTATTCTGCCATACATAGGAATCGCAATTGGCTTCACCAATTCGTCTACTCCAGCCGCTTTTAAGGCTTTCCATCCTCTTGTAGAAAGTGCGAGGTTAATAGATTTTCCAGCTGAAATTTCAGCTTTTCTGATGTCTGATCTACGCTCGTAAATGACCACTTTGTATCCGGCCTTAGCCAAAAATACAGCCCATAATGAACCCACTAATCCTGCACCAACTATGATTGCTTTTTTTTCCATTTTTATCTACGTTTCCAGCTATTAAAGCTTGATTCGTTAAACATATTTTGTCGTCCTGGTTTTTTCTTGCGACTAAAGGCCGAACCAATTCGCCATAAGATCATTCCAACTACTAAAACCGCTAGCACTTGCATCATCAACTTGATAATGAAGTAACCTTGTACAGCATGTCCACTAACATGCTCAACAAAGAATTCTGGGTTATAAGTTGGTTCCATTAGAACAGCTGATTCAATTTAAAGTTTACGAAATTGATTCTTCAAGATATTTAGCGAATTTGAAAATATCTTCAAAAGAATTATACAAAGGAACTGGTGCAATTCTAATTACATTAGGTTCACGCCAATCTGCAATTACTCCTTTTTTTGTGAGGGAATCAAACATAGCTTTTCCTTTACCATGAGCTAATATTGATAATTGTGCTCCTCTTTCATTTAAGTTTTTTGGTGTGATGATTTCAAATTGACATAAGTGTCCTTTTCTTTCTGAAATATCGTTTATCAAATCTTCTAAATAAGAAGTTAATTGATCACTTTTTGCTCTCAAAGCTTCCATTCCTGCTTCTTCAAAAATGTCAAGTGCCGCCAAATGTGCCGCCATTCCTAATACAGGAGCATTTGATAATTGCCAGCCTTCGGCACCTTTCATAGGAACAAATCCAGGTTCCATTTGAAATCTTGTTTCTTTATCATATCCCCACCATCCTGCGAAACGAGGAAGGTCTTGATTGAATTCATGTTTCTCATGAACAAACAAGCCAGATACTCCTCCAGGACTTGAGTTTAAATATTTGTAAGAACACCAAGCCGCAAAATCTACTCCCCAATCATGCAAATTGAGAATCACATTTCCAGCTGCATGTGCTAAGTCAAATCCACAAGTGGCACCTACTTCATGCGCTTTTGCAGTGATAGATTTCATGTCAAATAACTGGCCTGAGTAGTAATTTACTCCTCCAATCATTACCATTGCTAAAGTGTCTCCTGCATCTTCAATTGCTTGAATGATGTCATCATGATTGATTGTATGCTCTCCTTCTCTCGGTCCAACTTCAATTATAGCGTCTTCAACGGTTCTGCCATGAAACTTCACTTGAGATTCTAATGCATACTGATCTGAAGGGAAGGCTTTCCTTTCACAGATAATTTTATACCTACTCTCTGTTGGGCGATAGAATGAAACCATCATTAAATGAAGGTTTGTAGTAAGGCTGTGTGTTACAACAACTTCTGATTCTTTAGCGCCAACAATTTTTGCAATTTTTGGAGTGAGAAATTCGTGATAGGCGAACCAAGGTTTTTTTGCCTCAAAATGACCTTCAACTCCGAATTTAGCCCAATCATCTAATTCACTTTGAATGTAATCTTTTACAGATTTAGGTTGAAGTCCCAAAGAGTTTCCTGTAAAGTAAACAGCTTCTTCGCCATTTAATTTCGGAATAAAAAAGCGGTCTCTATAATTTGATAAATTATCTTGTTGATCTAGCTCTTTAGCGTATTCGAGTGAATTTTTATTAGCAGTCATGGTCATGAGTTCTATGAACTTTAAGTCAATAAATTTTCAATTTCTAAGCTCAAAAAAAACTTATCCTGAGGGAAAGCATTAATTTTGTAGCCTAGATTCCAAAGATACGAACAATCAAACAAAACCTATGTTGTCAAGAAAAAATTCTGAGAGTTTATTTGAAACCTCAAAGTCACTTTTCCCAGGAGGTGTGAATTCACCTGTAAGAGCTTTTAAATCAGTAGATGGCGTTCCACTTTTCATGAAAAAAGGAGATGGAGCTCATATTTGGGATGAAGATGATAACGTATTTATTGATTTCTGCTGTAGCTGGGGTCCTCTAATTTTAGGGCATAATCATCCATCAGTGAGAACGAAAATTGAAGAAACGCTTCAAAACGGAACTTCATTCGGCGCACCAACAAAATTGGAGAATGAATTGGGTGATTTGATTGTTAAGAATAATCCTTTCGTAGATAAAATTAGATTCGTTAGTTCTGGAACTGAGGCCGTGATGTCTGCAATTAGATTGGCAAGAGGATATACTGGTAGAGACAAAATCGTGAAATTTGATGGATGTTATCATGGGCACTATGATTCACTATTAGTGAAAGCTGGTTCAGGTTTAGCAACTTTCGGAACTTCTTCATCTGCTGGTGTACCTGAGGTATTTTCAAATGAAACAATTGTATTGCCATTGAATGATCGAGATGCAGTGAAAAAGGCGATTGCAGATCACGGAAGTGAAATAGCTTGTATTGTGATTGAACCAATTCCGGCAAACAATGGTCTTCTATTACAAGAGAAATCATACTTAGAATTCTTAAGAGAAATTTGTACTGAAAACGGAATTTTGTTGTTTTTTGATGAGGTGATTTCAGGGTTTAGAGTCGCTTTTTCGGGTGCTGCAGAACTTTACGGTATCAAACCTGATTTGGTGACTTACGGAAAGATTATTGGAGGTGGATTACCGGTAGGAGCCTATGGCGCATCTAATGAAATTATGTCACATATTTCGCCCTTAGGAGATGTTTATCAGGCAGGAACTCTATCTGGAAACCCAGTTGCAATGTCAGCAGGAATAGCGCAGTTGAGTGAATGTTTGAAAGATGGATTCTACCAAGACCAAGAAAAAAGAACTAAATCTTTCGTTGAAAAAATAAACAACTTCTCGAAATCCAAAAATTACGAGTTTGAAATGTTCACTATAGGTTCAATTTTTTGGCTCGCATTTAGCAAGGCTGATGCAATTCGATCGGCAGATGAAATTAAAGCTGAATCAATGAATGATTTCAAAAAACTCTATGCCATTTTATTGGATGAAGGAATCTATTTGGGACCTTCAGGTTATGAAGTTGGCTTTGTTTCGAAAGCTCATACATCTGAAATTCTTGATGAAGTGGCCAACAAATTTTGCAAGGCCTTGACATTGGTGTTTGAAAGCTAGAATCAGATATTCAGATACTTACTGTTGTTATCAAAAATCGTTTTCCTATCTTTAGCTACAATTGATAGGTGATGAAAGCTCTGATTTTTGGTACATTTCTTTTTTGTTCTGGCGTTTTGAACGCCCAAAAGGTTGAGCTCACTGTTCAAACAGGTCATTCAGCTGGTATCACAGATGTTGTCTTTAGTCCGTTTGATGATTTTGTTGCCTCAGCCGGTAAAGATCATAAGATTGTCATATGGGATTTTCAAACTTCGAAGCAATTCAAAGTATTATTAGGTCACGATAAGACTGTTACTGCCTTATCATTTCATCCTGACAATGAACTATTAATCAGTGGTTCTTTAGACAGTACAGTCAAAATTTGGAATTACCTCACAGGAGATTTAATAAACCAATTTCATTTGCCATACCCGGTTCGTGATGTTAAGTTTAATGAAGTTGGAGACAAAGTTGTTTTGGCTGGAGAAGATGTTCGAATTTATGATCATGCCACTCTAGAATTCGAAGTCCTTTCCATTAAACCAAAAAAGTACTTTTCTACAGTTGAAATTTCAAAAAATGACAGTCTCTTAATTGCAGGTGGAGCAGACGAATTTGTCGGATACTTCATGGATTTGAAATCAGGTACACTTTTGAAGAAATTCACACATCCAATCATAAGTGCATCTTTCAATGAACCTCAGAATTCAGTTTTGTTTTCTACTAATGTTGGAATTGCTATTTCTTACAATTACAAAACTGGCAAAAAGAAAAGCAGATCTACCGACTGGATGCTCAACACAGTGAATGATGTTGCGAGTGATTCTAACTTCGTTTATTTGGCTGATGATTATGGAAATGTTCGAGTTTTAAAGAAACGAAAATGGTACCAAGTCAATGTATTAAAAGGCAAGTTCTTCAAAATTAATTCAATGGATCTTTCCCATGATGAACGTTATTTGGCAGTGGCTGGTCAATCGAAATCTGTTGTGATTTGGGATCTTGAAGAATTGAGAGTCATCAAGGTGATGAAAGGTTTGGTTAATCAAATTAATGATATTCAGTTCTCAGAAAATGGACGAGAAATACTCATAGCCTATGAAGACGGTTCAATGCGTAAAACTGATTTGGTTTCAAATCAAACCATTGTAAATAAATTGAGGTTGAATTCTGAAATTTTAACCAAAGTTGGATCCTTCTCTGTCAGTCGAATTATTGAATTTGAAAAGGATTACGCGAAACTAGAAGTCATATACAAGCAATCACATCTAGATCACGAAGGTGTGTATGACAAATTAGATGAATATGAAGTTATGTGGACTTTTGAAGGCAATTTTTTGGAGCTGGAAAAGAAGCAAAATCTTAGCCCAAAAAGTCAAAATTATATAGCTGATTTGAAGTTGGGAATATACCATGACAAAGATTATTTTCAAGACATTTTCTCAGATAGTGATCATTCAGATTCATTGAATCAAAATGCATTTATTAGTGGCACTGGTATCACAGTAGAAAATCTTAATGATGATAGCTCGTTTGAATTTGAGACTGGGCATTCTGATCGATTAACAGTTGTAGAATACAATGATAAATATGGTTTTCTTGCTACTGCCTCTTGGGATGGTATGATTCGCTTTTGGGATGTTTCTAATGGCGAATTGATGACGGTATTTGGCGCTTTCGGAGACGGACAGTTTGTTTACGTAAATCCTGATGGATATTATTTCTCTTCAAAGAACGCACTGAATTATATCGGTTTCAGCATTGATAACAAGATTTTCTCATTTGAGCAATTTGATTTAAAATATAATCGACCAGACATGGTGATTCAGAATTTACCATATTTTGATGAGTTTTATGAAGAGGCCTTTTTACGTGCGTACAATAAGCGATTAGAAAAGCTAGGTATTACTGAAGCTGATGTAAAAGTGAGTAAACACATACCAAAGGTTGAGGTGCAGAATAACGTTAACACTGCTTTGAATGTAAACGAACTAACATTGCAGTTGAAGTGTCATGATCCAAAAAATGAATTATCCCGATTGCATGTTACAGTTAATGGTGTACCTGAGTTTGGTAGGTATGGTAAGCGTATTTCAGGAAAGAAATATGAAGAAGAAATTAAACTAAATCTTAATCCAGAATCAAATGTTGTGCAGGTTTATGTGACCAATGATCAAAATACATCATCCTTAAAGCAAACATTTAAGTTTGAAGCCCCTCAAGCCTCCAAGAAAAGTCGTTTGTTCCTTCTTTCGATTGGAGTATCAAAGTACAAGCAGTCAAATTACAATTTGAGTTATGCGGCGAAAGATGCCAAGGATATGGCACTCATGTTTCCCATGTTCACGAAGTATCGAGTTAAGAAAAGACACTTGATGGTTGATTCATTAGTTACCAAACAATCAATTTTAGACGCAAGTGATTTTATGGCTGAAGCAGGAGAAGATGATATTGTGGTTTTGTTTGTCGCGGGTCATGGAGTGCTTGATGACAACCTTGATTACTTCTTTGCACCTTATGATATGGACTTCGCAGATCCGTCAAAAAAAGGAATTCCTTTTTCAGCATTTGATGATATTCTTGAAAAAACAAAAAGTAGAAAGAAACTGATGTTCATTGATGCTTGTCACAGTGGTGAAATTGATAAAGATGAAGTGATTGAAACCTTCGTAACTGATGATGAGGAAAATCAAAATGAACTTATATTCAGAAGAGCAGGGAGAACTATTGAAAACTTGGATGATATCAACTCTTTTGAATTATCAAAAGCATTATTTGCAGATATGAGGTTGAATAACGGAGCAACCGTGATTTCAAGTTCAGGTGGAGCCGAGTATGCGATTGAAGGTGATGAATGGAATAATGGTGTTTTTACATACACCTTATTGCAAGGAATGATGTTTAAGAATGCTGATAAGAACAAAGACAAATCTATTACAATTAGCGAGTTACAATCATATGTTCAAGAGGGTGTAAGCAAAAGAACTGCCGGTAAACAAACACCAACTTCAAGAGTAGAGAACCTTAATTACGACTTTATTATATCTAAGAAATGAGAAGATTATTGATTTATTCATCCGCCCTTTTCTTTCCAGTAATTGGAATTTCACAATCTGTTGATTTTGGAATTGAGGTGAATCAAAACTATAATAATGTAGAGACTTTTGCGGAGTCAAATATTTATGCTGAGACAAATAGAGCTTTAGGTGTTCTTGATATTGGTGGAGACACGATCAATACGTACTTCTTCAAATTCACAATGGATAATCATGTTGAAGTTCCTCTTTACTTAAGGTTCAATTTGAGAAAAAGATGGTTTGCTGATTTAAAATTATCAAATAGTGTAAACAAACTTCAAATGTGGGGTGTTTCAAATTATACCGACAGTTATTTCAGGGATGAATACGGCACATTTGATGAGTTTCAAACGAATGCGGCTTCGAGCGGGTTTACTGCAGACACAGTAGATTACATCAGATATATAGATAATGCAAAAAGTTCAGAAGAAGCAAGTTTAAGAACTGTTGAAGAGTTTAAACTTCTTTCGTATACAGCTAATTTTGGAATGCGATTTTTCCCTCATAAGAGTGTAAAAGCATTTGTAGCAATAGGTACGACTGTGAAATTGAAATATGGTAAGCACCTTTATAATTATCTGGATTATTCTCGAGACTTCATTCAAGATTTATCTTCGGTTGATAGAGCCTTAGATAAATATGCCGAGCGTTCAACTTATTTCAATTTTCAAGCGGGTCTTGAATTCTATAGATTTCGAGCTTCGGCCTATGTGCAGACAGGTGTTACTTATACATTCTTTCCGCAAGCTGTAGGACCAGAAGTTGTATACACTAATAATGCTACACCATTTGATATTATTCGAACTTTTGGCTTCTCATTATCTGCCAATTTGTTTTCAATGGATATTGGAAGAAGAATAAAAAAGGATGAAGTGTCTGAAGATGATGTGGTCATTTCGAATATCAAGAAAAAGAAAGAAAAATTTGATTTGAGTGTCAGATATGATAGACGTGTTTTTAACGACATGAGTACCTACTTCAACAATCCAACGAATCAACTTTCTGTTATAAAAAGAGACTCAGGATTATATTCAACAAGCGGAACTTTTCAAAATGCTGTGAATGTCGAAATGATAACATTAGGTGACATCAAGAGAATTGATTGGGGAGCAAGAATTTCTGGAATTTTGAATATTTATCTCACAAAAAGAATCGGAATAAGAGGACAACTTGGCGGATCAAAAATGGAAGTTGACGTACAAACAAATGAGCTAAAGGCCACAATTTTGACTGATTCATTGGGTGAGCGATCTTATGCGGTTGAACCGGGAACCCCAAGATTACGATCAGCTGTTTACAGAAAAGTCATTAACGTTTTAGATTTTAGTGTTGGAGCGACATACAAAGTAATAGATAGAGATTTGTTCTCTTTAGCCTTGAGTGCCGATATTGGAGTTTCAGGTCTATTTTACATCAATCTGGCAAAAGACGGTCATCCGCCTGGTATTAATGAGCTCGGAGTTTATAACGACTTTGATGCCATTTATAGAGGTGCAAATCTCGATTACATTGATCTTTATGAGGGCGAAATGGACGTTAATTTGCACGAAGCTCCAGGTGAGTTTTTAGATAAATTCGACACTGAATATACCGGTCCAGGACAAGGGAATGGATTGAATACTCAATCAGTTTATCCTATTGTAAGTTTAGGAGTTGACGCAAATATTGAAAGGTATACAATCGGTTTAGGTCTTCATGTGTCTACTCAACCAATGGATGACTTTTTACTATTCAATAGCTCTTCAGCTTATTTCTCTATTGGCTATAAACTCTTTAAGAGATAGAAAGTAAGAGGGAATAGAAGCAGTAATCCATCTACTAAGAATGAAAAGAATAGCTCATCTCTTTTTCTTGAAGATGTCATCACAACAATGATAGAGATTGAATGCGTAATCACAATCGCTAGTAAATGTGTTTCAAATTGAATAATCAATAAACTAGCACTTACTGTAATTAATATGGCCGCAATAATTTTTGACATAGATTCTCCAAAAATTTGAGGAATCGTTTTTTTATTTTTCTCATCCACATCAATGTCTCTAATATCGAAAGGAATGGTGATTCCGATTATATATAAGAAGAAAGCTAAAGAAGGAATAAGAAATCCATAATTTGTTTGACCGTCTTCAATAAACGGAATCAGATAGCAACTGATTGCCCAAACAATTCCTATCAAGATAATTTTAATGAAAGGGATATCTCTCAGGTTTGTTGGGGTTCCTCTGAACTTAAGCTTAAAGGCGTATAAGAATGAGATAGGCCCTAAACAAAACAGAATGTAAATTGATTTAAAAGAAAAATGCAGGGCGAAATATATTGTTCCAATTAGCGTCAGTGCCATGAGAACATAAACTAGAATACTGTTCGCAATCATCCATTCCATTCTCGGGCCTGAGAATCTTTCTTTTTTACGCAATTTTTCAAAGCGTTGAAACGAATAAGTGAGTAAGGTGGAACAGAACAAAAATGCGATTAGCTCCTTGTTAAACTCTTTCTCATTTAGAAAATAATAAAGTGCACCAAAACCAGCTGCACCTGCACTAATCCAAATGTTTGAGTAAACAATAAATTCAAGCGCCTTACGCATGCTATTGCGCAATGTAATAGGAAACCATTCCTGTTGCGATTCCTGAAAAGCTTCCGATTAATGCGGCAAAGATTCTCTTTTGCTTAGCTATCCTTTGGTATCCTCGATAATAGTTAGCGTTTTTGTAAAACTCTTTATGAATTACCTTTTTTTCTTTTAATTTAAAAGATGGGAGAGACCAAGAAACCGTGAGTACAACAGGCACTAAGAAAGGGAACCAAGTCGGATCTCTTTTGAAAAAACCAGGATCGAGAACTGAAACATTATTGGGATTCTCAGCTTCTTTTTTGGTTAAGTAAGTGTCAGATAATGAAGCACCCAAGCCCAATGCATAACTACTCCAAAAAACAAAGTGCGGTTTAAATGTGTGACGTGCATCAAAACTTCCGTATGTCACGGCCTTAGTTTCATTAACTCCTAAAAAATTTCCTTTGAATTCGTCTGGTCTATAAATGACATTGTTGAAACCCTTACTGGTATATGAGAAAATTCGATAAGTTTCGAAGCTCGATTTTTCTCCCTTTTCATCAGTGTAAGTTAAAACAGAATCAGAATGTCCTTCTTCTAAACCAATGACTTCTCCTTTGTAAACTTTGCCGTTCAACATCAGAATTGAATCTTTTGTAGATTGGCCATAAGCTAGT
>Ga0316204_10003339_pt1 | contig 32499 bp, 33 predicted proteins | sample 6monrhotite_MG_2_FD_205661 | JGI IMG/M metagenome (GOLD analysis project Ga0316204, IMG submission 205661) | Microbial mat bacterial communities from mineral coupon in-situ incubated in ocean water Damariscotta River, Maine, United States -... | ecosystem: Environmental > Aquatic > Marine >... | reverse complement strand
AGCAGATGGAAAACTTCATGTCGCAAGTCAGCAGCGATGTTTCAACCAGCAATGCTTGGCGTTCAGATGAGATGGCTAGCGCACAGAAAGAGTTCTCAGAAACACAACGATTACAGTCACAATTTGGTGAAAGCCGTGGCTACACCGCTAATCAATCTGCCGCTTTGATGGGAATGGCGGCACTCTCAGCCAATGAACCAGGACTAATCGCCGCCGTCTCCCCCATCGGACTCAAAGCCCAGTTGGGCATCGAAGGGAAAAGCACCGCTCAAATTAGCCAAGACTTTACAGATGCCGTTCAGTTTGTGAAAGACAACAACTACGGCGAGCAGTGGCGTGAATCCGAAAGTGCCGTCAATAGCGCAGCAGCTCAAGTTGCACAGGCCACCAACGACAGCAGTGCCACAAGTGTGAACAGCGCACTCAGCGAACAAAGCAGCCATGCCGATCGCGTGCAAGCGTCGCTTCAAGAATCACAGAATTGGCAAACAGCGGCCAGCCGTGTCAATGAAGAAAGCTTCGCTTTTTCTGCTGATACCAGCGGTGCCTTATTAGACTTCATGCGCAGTCGACACGGTGAAAGTGATGTCTCTGACATGCTGGCATCCCATAACCAAGGGAATATTCAAGCCACTCAATTTATCGCCACAGAAGCCGCAGAATTTGCGAAATCACATGGATTAGCACTGGCTGGCGTGCAAAATGCACCCTCATCAACAGGGGTCGCGTCATCAGGGCAACAGCATATGAATGATGTTAATGCGCAATCCAGTGAAGTTACAAATACTGCGCAATCCAATAGTGATTCAATTCAGAATAAAGCGTCACGCTCAGGACTTCCAGCTGACACAGACATCAACTCAGAAGCCCTGGATACCATGTACGAATCAGATTTACAGTTCTTAGATGTCGGCAAAAAAATTGATCAGAATGAATCATCCATATCCACCATGGGACAATGGATCGAAGATAACTCACGCCATCAATCCGATCCGCAACACAGCACCGTATTGGCTGATGCAGTTGGCAATGGAATCACACAAGTGTTACCTAGCCAAAGCCAGATGGAAGGGATTAAGGAGAGTGGCAAGAAATTGGTTAATGGGTTTTTTGACTAGCCAAGCATCGTAGTAGATCAGCCAAATTTCAGGAGCCTATATTTGACCTGTGACTTTTCAAAAAAGACGATACAAAATTTGGATAGACTGCTAAATACAAGAGCGTACCTTACGACTTGGCTTTAAAATGTCCGCTCAATAAAGACACCGCGGTCATAATTCTGGTTTAGATAACCATCTTCAATCGCCGCCCCAAAGGCATTCGTTTATGATCCAAACTCCCTTTCCTCATGGGACGACAGCAAGGGTGCAGGAGGGGACTATGCCTGGAGCAATTGCCGACGGCTGGGATGAGAGAGCTTCAGTTTATGACAACATTTAGGACTCACCATATTTTACTCTACCCCTAATATACAACGCCACCAGTCCATCCGCCGATTGCAGTGTAAAATCACCACCCATGCCCTGGAGATGCTGGGGGATGGGTGCGGGTTGTGAGTTTATCCACCACCATGTACTACCTCCGACGACGGAGATGAGGCAGATACTGATCATGATTCAGGTCCAGACTTTACTTCTCGACACCATTACAATAATTCCTTCCTTGTTTCGTACTATCGTTTACCTATCATCCGGTTGATCCTCAGCTATGCCTTCAATCCGGATCGCCTGATCGATCTCGATGACATAAATCCATCCGGCATCTTCCTGGCCGGTTCGCGCGTGTTCACGAATCAATCGGATCGCATCATCCGCACATTGCTCCTCGCACACCAGTTCCAGTTTCATCTCGGTAATGACGGCGGTTCCCAGTTCGACGGAATAATCTTGCTCCTTACTATCCAGCGCTTTGAGTGTACCCTTGACGTCGACGATGGACAGGTTGCTAAAACCGGCACCCTTGAGAGCGTGGATGACATCGGTAATGCGGTTGCGATGGATAAAGGCTTTGATCTCTTTCATGGTCTTTCTCCTAACCCAGTAAACTGGATAACTACCTTTACGAAATTATTTTCTGCAAAGAGCACAAAAAATAATTTCTAAGGTACTAAAAATGAATTGAGGAAAACAGCGCTCCCCCTCACGAGAGGGAGCATCTGAAATCACTTCTGTTTCCGTGTCTCCATCCACTCATAAATCACCGGCAATAATATGAGCGTTAACAGGGTGGAAGTAATCAGGCCGCCGACCACCACGGTGGCCAGGGGCCGTTGGGTTTCGGCACCGACGCCACTGGAGAGCAGCATGGGCACCAGACCGAGAATGGCGACGCTGGCGGTCATCATCACCGGCCGCAGCCGCATCTCCGCGCCTTTACGCACGGCGTCGTAGACGGACAAACCCTTCTCCCGTAGCTCGTTGAGGAAGCTCACCAGCACGATGCCGTTGAGCATCGCCACGCCGAACACGGCAATAAAGCCGATGGCCGAGGGCACCGACAGGTACTGGCCGCTGATGAACAACGAGACGATACCGCCGATAGTGGCGAAAGGGACGTTGGCGATGATCAAGGTGGCGTACTTGATCGAGTTGAATGCCGTGTAGAGCAGTACAAAGATAAAGAAGATGGTCAACGGCACAATAATCGCCAACCGCGTCAGTGCCCGTTGCTGATTTTCAAATGCCCCGCCCCACTCTATCCAGTAGCCTGGCGGCAGCTCGACCTGCTCCTTTATCACCGCTTTTGCCGCCTGAACGAAGCTGTCCACATCGCGACCGCGCACATCCATCTGAATGACGGCGTAACGCTGCAACTGCTCTCGGCGGATGAAGGAGTAACCCTCCGTCACCGACACATCGGCCACCTTGTGCAGCGGCACGATGGCACCATCACTGCTGCGTAGCGGGATATTGCGAATAGCATCCACCGACATTTTGGCCTCATCGTTCAGGCGCACAGTGATGTCAAAACGCTTGACGCCATCGATCAGCGTGGAGACAGGCTCGTTGCCGATGCCGGTACGCACCACGGTCAACACCTCATCAGCATTCATGCCGTAGCGCGCCAATTGCTCGCGATTGACCTGGATGCGAATTTGCGGTTTACCCAGATTGGCCTCCAGCGACAAGTCAGCTACGCCGGGTACCTGACTGATGGCGTTCTTGACCTGCTGGCTGACGCGATCCAGTTCATCCAGATCCTGGCCATAGAGTTTGGCCGCCAGTGTGGCGCGCACGCCGGAAATCAGTTCCTCCACTCGCATTTGAATGGGCTGGGTAAAGCTGATGACCGCCGTCGGCACGGCTTCTTCCAACGCCTCGCGCATCTCATCCACCAGCGAGGCCATCTCCCGATCCTCGGGCCACTCCTCATGGGGATTCAGCTCAGTGTAGATCTCCATATAATTGACATCGGCGATCTCGCCCTTCTCGGCCCGGCCGATCATGGCAACAGTGGTCTTCACCTCAGGAAAGGCGGTCAGCACCTTCGAGACATCCTTGGAAATCTTGATGGACTGCTCCAGTGAGGTGGAGGGAATGGAGACCACTCGCCACATGATGGAGCCTTCCTGCAACTGGGGCATGAACTCTTTACCCAGCAGCGGAAACAGCGCCAGACTGCCCACCAGCAGCGCGACAGCGCTGGTCATCACGGTTTTTTTGTGTGCCAGCGACCAGGCCAGGGTGGGCAAATAGGCCCGTTTCAACCAACGCACCAGCAGGGTGTCACGCTCCTCTTTCGGTTTGAGAATCAGCACCGCCAGCACCGGAATGATGGTCAGTGTCAGCAGCAATGAACCGGCCATGGCGAAGCTGATGGTAAAGGCCATGGGTTTGAATAGTTTGCCCTCCAGCCCCTCCAGACTGAACAGTGGCAGGAACACCACAATGATGATGATAATGGCGAAAGCAATGGGATTAGCAACCTCCTTGGCAGCGGCCAGCACGGCCGCACTGCGATTGACCTTTTCGCCCTTTTCACGCCACTCGGCCATCATCCGAAAGGCGTTCTCGGTCATGACGATGGCCCCGTCGATCATCATGCCGATACCGATGGCCAGCCCGGCCAACGACATAAGATTGGCCGATAGTCCCACCTCACCCATGAAGATAAAAGCGATCAGCATTGCCAATGGCAGGGCGGAAATAACCACAATAGCTGAACGTATCTCACCGAGAAAAAGAATCAGCACAATGGCAACCAGAATGGAGCCTTCCACCAGGGCCCTCACGGCCGTACTCATGGCCTTATCCACCAGATCTGTGCGTTCGTAGACCGGCCGCAGCTCAACACCCTCTGGCAGAGCGGATTCGACAATGTCGAACTTCTCCTTCACCGCTTCCACCACGTTCCTGGCGTTCTCACCGATACGGGCCAGCGCCATACCTAGCACCACCTCTTCACCATCTCGGGTCACCGCACCGAAACGTAGCGCGGGTTGCTGGGTAATATCCGCCACATCACGTAGATAGACAGGGGTGCCATCCTCGACCTTGACGACGATGTTACCGATGTCGGTCTCGTTCTCTAACAACCCCAGGCCGCGCACCAGGTATTGCTCCGAACCCTGATTGATGTACTGGCCGCCCACCTGGCCGTTGTTGGGCTCGATCACCTCCATCACTTCACGGAAGCTGAGGTCGTATTCGATCAATTTCAGCGGGTCGATGACCACCTGAAACTGCCGTTCTTCGCCGCCCCAGGACATGACATCATCCACGCCGGGTGCGGTGCGCAGCATCAGACGTACCTGCCAGTCCTGCAGGCTGCGCAGATCCATAGTGCTAATAGCCTGCCCCTTGTTTTCCGCCAGCGCCTTGTCGGCCCGCTCCACGGTATACCAGAAAACCTGACCCAGTCCTGAGGTGTTGGGCCCCATCTCTGGCTTGCCGTAACCCTCGGGCAGACGGTCACCGACCTCCTGCAGGCGCTCCATCACCAGCCGCCGGGCGAAATAGATATCGAGATCGTCTTCAAAATAGACCGAGACGTAGGAGAGCCCGAACAGACTCACCGAGCGGATCTCCCGCACGCCGGGCAGCCCCGCCATGCCGGACTCCACCGGAAAGGTAAGCAGTTGCTCGACATCCTCGGCCGCCAGCCCGGCCGCCTCGGTGTAGATGTTCACCTGCACCGGGGTGACATCCGGGAAGGCGTCGATGGGGACAGTGATTATCGCCCGCCAGCCGAGAAAGGCCACTACCGCAAAACAGACGATTACCAGAAATTTATAGCGTAAAGACGCTTCAACCAAATTATTTAACATGATCTATGCTCCTTAGTCCGAATCGCCGATTTGTGATTTCAGCAGCAACGATTTGAGCACATACGCACCCTGAGTAACGATCTCGTCACCCAACGCCAGACCTGCTTTGATCTCGGTCCAATTACCGCGTGTGACACCGCGCTCCACCGGCACAGGATGGATCTCCTCGCCCTCCGGTTTGAAGACAACGTAATCACCCTGTAGCAACAACACCGCCTCCTTGGGCACGGCCAGCACCGGCCCACCCGCAGTGATCTGAATGGCACTCCTGACGAACTGGCCAGGACGCAGACCACCTTGGCTTGAGTCCAGCTCGATACGCACGGCCAGGGTTCGGGTTGTCTCGTCTATGCGGCGATGGATCTGCACAACTTTGCCAGATAACCAGCGTCGTTCATCACTGCTCACACGGGCCGGACTGCCCACCTCAATACCGGCGGCCACCTCTGGCGTTAGCTGAGCCTCAACCCAAAGTCGAGATTCATCACTGATCTCCATCAACACCTTTCCCGGCTCCACTACGCGACCAATGACAAAGTCATCACTGAGCACTGTGCCCAACTGTGGGCTGAGCAGATCGAAAGTCCCCGTTGCCTTGGAGACATCGCCCTGCTTCAGTAATGCTTTCACCTGAACGTCAGTCATGCCAAAAGCCAGCACCTTGGCATAGGCTTGTTGGTGGGCCACTTCGGCCTCTACATAACGCTTTTCCGCCACCACCTGGCGACCCAATTTCTGCACACGGCTCCACTCCCGATCGGCCATCAATAATTGACCCTGGGCCTCAGCCATCTCCACACTGGATAGCGTGACCAGCTTCTGCCCCTTTTTGACCTGCTGCCCCATGTGAGCGTGGCGCTGAGTGATTTGGGCGGTGATGCGCGGCGTCACCTCGGCGGTGTGATAACGGTTGACCGTCACCTCTGCAGGGGCGATCACCTCGTCGGCCATCAGTTGGGTGCCAACAACCTGGGTAAGAATGCCTATGGCCTGGCGCTGTTCCACCGTCATGGGCGGAATGCCGCCCTCTTCATCTTCGTGTTCTTCTTCCGCAAAAGCCGGGGCACTGCCCAGCAAGCAGAGAATGAGGAATCGGTTTAATAATTTATTCATGATCTGTTTCTCCAAAAAAAATGTGGTAGGGATGACGTCAATTCTTCAGCCCCAACCAGGATTCTGTTCTGCCACTGGCCGCAAGCCACTCAAACCAGGCCTGCCACAGACTGCCGTGCAACTCAGCAGCGGCAGTGCGGGTATCCAGTGTTTGTTTGATCTGTACCAGGTAATCCGCCGTGCTGAGTTCGCCCGCAGACCACAAACGCTCTAAAAGCTGAACCTGACTCTCCAGGCTGGACTGCCCGGTTTGCAGCCAACCTTCCCAGGCCTGACGGCCCAACTCGAAGCGTTGGGCTGTCGATATCAGACGGGCACGACCCGTGCGATAGGTATTCTGAGCACCCTGCTCGATCTGGATGGCATCGGCATTGGCTGCATCCACCTCGGCGCTAAAGTTATTGCGCACGAACAGCGGAATGGAGAAGGTCAGGCCGATCAGGTTGTCTGATGCCTCGCGACCACCGCGCAGTCCGATGGTGGGGTCGGCCCGGCGTTCACGACGGCTCAAATCCACCGCCGCGCGGGCAGCGGAAATTTGGTGGCGAGCCACACGCAGCGCAGGCAGCTGTTCGAGCAGGATGTCAGTATCAGCCACATTAAACAGCGTGGATGTTGGAATGTCCGGTAACGTCGGCCAGCCATTCGGCCCGGCATCGACAATGGTCGTCAGCGCCTGTTCAGCCTCTGCCTGAACCCCCATCAAACGGGCCAGTTGCAAGCTTGCTTCAGTATCGGCAAGTCTGGCCAGATCCAGTTCCACCTGCCCCAGATCGCCCGCTTGGCGGCGCTGCTCGGTCAAGGATAGGAAGCGCTGCATCAGGCTACGGCGTTGCTCGGCCAGGACCGTGAGTTCAGCGGCCGTATGGTAGTCAGCCAAAGCAGTCAATAATTCCAGGGCCAGTTCCTGGCGGACCCCCGCCAATTCGGCGACAACACGCTCACGCTCAAGCGCTGCCACGCGGGTGCGCGCTTCGCGTTTATCGCCCCAGTCAATGGACTGGCTCAGCCCCAGGGTCTTGGTGACATTACCCGCGTCCTCATAATCAATGTCGAGATCCGGGTTGTAGAGAGGCCGGTCGGCCGCGCTTTCGCGGGCCTGTGCCGCATTCAGTGCGGATCGTGCCGCCAGAGCACGCGGGTTGTCATCCAGTACAGAACGAACCAAGGTCGTCAACGTTGGTTGACCGGTTGCGTTTACCGCCCCAACGGGCAAAATCAAAATGCAGCCGAGCACCGCTGCCGACGTGAATAATCGTCTTCTCATCTGTTAAGTCCTTGCTTGGAATATTGGTACAGTTAAACGAAGCGGGGCCTAAAACACCCCATGCAGGAACTCAGACTTGGGGAGGGCGAATGGGGGGCGCTTGATCGAGGGAGTGAAAAAAGATGCCTGTTCGCACCACGTCCTGGCGGGTGAACAGGAAATAATCGAGTTTAGTGCCAGGAGTAATGGCGACCAGATGGAGCCAACCGACACAGGGGTCGTCGCAAACACCATCACTCTGACTGTCACTGGACAAATCACCCAACTGGGTCAGTCCAGAAGCTTCATTTGAATGCTGTGAAAAACACTCGTCCATCGCCCAGGTCACATTGGTAACAAGTACGGTGAGAATCAGCAGATGGGTGATAAATCGACGCATAATGAGAGTGACTTATAGTGCCGCAAGCACCCGTTCCAGGTGGGACTTTACTTCACCGGCCAGTTCGCCGACGGCTGGATTATCCACCAGATTCAATACTGCAGCCGGATCCATGAACTCAACATGCACCGTCCCATTCTCTTCCTGACGAACGACCACGTTACAGGGCAGCAGCAAGCCGATAGAAGGCTCGTTTGTGATCGCCTGATGAGCCAGAGACGGATTACAAGCACCCAGGATTCGGTAGGCTGGCATGTCTTCGCCAAGCTTTTTCTTCAGCGTAGCTTGCACGTCAATGTCTGTGAGCACGCCAAAGCCCTCTTTTTGTAACTCGACGGTGACCTTATCAATAGCGCTGTTGAAATCCATACCAACGGTTTTGCCGAAGCCATATTGCATACTCATGAGCTTGCCTCCTTAGCAGATAGTTTTTCGGAATTTGCATCTTTAATAATATAAAGCCCACCACGCACGACAATGGCCGCGATGACCAGGCCAATAATGAGATCGGGCCAGGGCGAACCAAGCCAGGCCACCAACACGCCACCACCGATGACGCCCAGGTTGGCAATGACATCGTTCTTGGAAAATATCCAACTGGCCCGCATGTGCACCTCGCCTTGGCGGTGTTTATAGATCAAAACAAGGCAAATGCTATTGGCGATTAGCGCAACAATGCCCACAACGATCATCATCAGAGGCTCTGGCTCGCTGCCGACAACGAACCGGCGCACGATATCAAACAAAACGCCTAAACCCAGCATCACCTGAAAAATACCGCTGATGTGGGCTGCTTTTGCTTTGGTCATTAACGATCTGCCCACAGCATAGAGACCAATCGCATAGACCGTGGCATCCGCCAGCATATCGAGTGAGTCGGCAATCAGCGCTGTTGAATCACCGATGATGCCCGCGATGATCTCTGCGACAAACATCACACCATTGATGGCCAGCAACAAGATGAGCACGCGACTCTGCTCTTTATCTTTAATCTCGATTTCGCAGCCACAACCAGACATTGCTACTCCGCCTCCGCCTTGAATTCTCCAGACTGGATACCGATCCGGCACCTGCCGTCCTCGCGCAGGCAAAGGCGGGCGCGGAAACGTTTTAAATCTGCACTGTAGATTTCATCCGGGTCAGGCAACGCATGCACCGTGGCGTACAACGACTCCAGATACACAGGCTTCATCACTAGGCGATGATAGACCCAGCGCCCTTCTTTTTGGGATGACAACAGGCCCGCTTGGCGCAAGATTTTCAGGTGACGGGAAAGTTTATAGGAAGACTCCAATAGACTATCCACCAGCTCGCACAGGCAAGATTCTTCACTGGTTGCCACCATCAAACGGATAACGCGCAGGCGGGTCTCGTCAGCCAGCGCCTGAAAAATTGCTTCGGGTTGAATAGTAATAGAATGCATAGTTGCACTATAATGCAATTGTTAAGTCCTTGCAAACTCAATAATGCATACGCTGTCGAGTTGATAGCAAAAACTTGACCAGCCCCGGCAACACGCTTGCTTCTGCAGAAACGATCTTTCTTGCCACTTCTACGCGCCCCTCGTTGAAACAGGGAATAACACATATATCGTATTGACCAGAGCGCAACGCCGCCTTTATCCCTGGATCGTGCATCCCTCTAATCACCTCTGTTGCCCAACCCAGCCGTATCGGCCGATCCAGTGCTCGCGGCGGCCCGACCCAAAGCATTCATGACCGCGTCCACGGTCAGAAGCTCCGGCAAGGCAATCCCATTTGGCGCATTGGGCCCATAGACCGCGTTGAATGGAATGCCGTAGCGACCAAAACTTTCCAGGTAGCGCATAATTTCGTCACTGGGTGAAGTCCAATCGCCGCGCATCGCCACCACGTTTTCAGACACGAGGCGATCGGCGATCTCTGCACGGTCAAGCACAAGCCCTTTGTTGGCCTGACAGGTGATACACCAGTCAGCCGTCACATCGACGAAGACCAGCTTGCCTTCGGCAACACGCAACGGAATTTCCCCTGCATCGAGCGGTTGCCAATAATCAACCATCACTGATTTGGAAGGGGGATCTTGTAGCATACCCAGACTGACTGCCAATACGAACACCGATACCGCCAACAGCCCGGCCAGCCCTAAGCCCGAGCGCCGTTGCATTCCACGTCCGCCTCGCCAGAACCACAATGTCAAACCGATGGCGAGCAACAATACGCCCACAACCATTGCCGCCGAGGTTCCAATCTGGGCGGACAGAACACTGAGGAGCCACAACGTCGTTGCAAGTAACGCGAGCCCAAGAATGCGGCGGACAGTCACCATCCACGCCCCAGGGCGCGGCAAGCGCATTGCCAGCCCCGGCATTGCGGCGATCAGCAAATACGGTAGTGCCAGGCCAAGCCCGAGAGCCGCAAAGACAAGGAATATCTCACCGGCGCCACGCGCCAGAGCAAAGCCCACGGCCGTACCCAGAAACGGGGCCGAGCACGGGGTCGCCAGCAACATTGCCAGTGCCCCGGTCATGAAATGACCACCTAAGCTATGCGTTTCGGTGCCGTGACTGGACGCGCGCGCGTCCAGTGATCCGACCCAGCCGGGCATGGCAATTTCGAATAAGCCAAAGAGATTGTACGCGAACAGAGTAACTAACAAGGCCATCGCGACCAGGAACAGCGGCTGTTGAAACTGAATACCCCAACCAACCGCCACACCTGCCGCTTTCAGGGCCACAAGACCTCCTGCCAGCAAGAGGAACGAGAACAGAATACCCGCTGCCGAAGCAACGAAGCTCATCCGCACGTCACGCCGCGCCCGCCCACCCTGGCTGACAACAGACAGTAGTTTCATTGACAACACAGGAAGCACACAAGGCATCAGGTTAAGGATTAGTCCGCCCAGCAGGGCCAGCCCGAGAATTCCCAAGAGCGCCATTGCAGGACTACCAGAGACTGTCAGTGGCGATGCAAAGCGCGCGATCACCGTCTGCTCCATACCACGCTGGCCGTCTGTAACGGTAAGCTCCAGGTGTTTGCCTTCCAGCACGCTATTGCCCGGCGTACTCGTTGATGTAGCGACGCTAAGGACCGCGCGCCTGCCATCCGCGTCCAGTCTGATTTCAGGCTTACCAAATTTGAACTCCGGCGGCCCTTCAATAATGACGTCCGGCATGTCAAAGGGCACGGTAGAGCGAACCGCGACCTGAAACACCGGTTCCGCATCCGACCCTGTCAATACTGCATCTTCCAGCAACAAACCGACAGCAGATCCATCACCTGGCACGAGGTCCTGAAATCGGCTGATAAGAAATTTTTCAGGTGAAAGTGTATCTGCCCCCTGAGGCAGATCAAGCGTTACAACATCATTGTGCGGAATACAGACGTCCTTGCAGACCAGATACTTAACCGTTGCACGCAAGCTGACCGCTTCGCCGCGCCGCTCGACCTCTGCCTTGATCGGCAGGACCACCTCGCCGGAATAGCCAAAGGTCTCCAATCCAGAGATCGAAAAGCGAAACGGCATGGGCCACAAAATTTCCGGGCGCAGCAGATTTTCCGAATCCGTCCAATCAACTGACGTGGGTCTTCCCACGTCCCCAACAAACCGCCAGTTGATTTTCCAGCCCGGCTCCATCTTAAAATGGATACCCAGATCAAGACTGTCTGCCTGACCCGCCGTGTCGGCGGCGGCAATCAAGCGAACCTGCGCCTCATCGTGGATGACCCACGGGCTGCCGGCAGCCTCCGCTGTACCGCTGTAGGCTGTAAAAAAACCCAATAGCACCACCAGATAGATAATGGCTCTACTGCACGGAAGGTCACGCATAGACTGGCACGTTTTGCTCATGGCTCTCGACTCGACGGTTGTTCGCTCTCAATACCTGCGATCGCTTCGCGCGGGTATGTGGGATAAAAAGGAGAATCACGCCGCAGAATATGAATGTGTCTGCGAGGTTGAAGGTCGGCCAATGATACTGACCAACATAGAAGTCCAGAAAGTCCGTCACCGCGCCATCACCGAGTCGGTCCACAACGTTGCCCAGCGCACCGCCAATGATGGCGGCGAACCCGGTCGTATGTACGAGACTGTTTGATCGCCAAAGCGCGACCGAAAGGACGATAATGACCACGAGTGCAAAGGCGGCCAGCGCACAGGGGGCATAGGGATTGCCTGAATTGAAGAGACCTAAACTCACACCCCGATTGTAGCCGAGAACGATATCAAAAGAAGGCACGATCGGAATCACGTGAGGGGGGTTCATGACGTGCGTTTCGATAAGCCATTTCGAAGACAGATCAATGAGTAGCGTCGCAAATATGACCGCAATTGCAAGAGCAAACCGCATGGTGGTTCATCCTCTCAGTATTCTCAGGTCGCCGACGACCAACAACAGACCGTAGAGCGCCGAAGTCACCACCCGGGGATTACGCCAGGGAGGCGGCATGGGTTTGCCTTCAGCGACTGTCGCGCGACTCGGGCAGGCCATTAGCGCGCCTCCTCTGCTTTGAATTCACCGGTCAAAATACCGATCCTGCAACGACCGTCTTCTCGCAGGCAAAGACGTTCGCGGAAGCGTTTTAAATCTGCACTGTAGATCTCATTCGAATCGGGAAGCGCTTGCACGGTAGCGTATAGCTGCTCCAGATACACAGGCTTCATCACCAGGCGATGATAAACCCAGCGCCCCTCTTTATGAGATGACAACAGGCCCGCCTGGCGCAAGATTTTCAGGTGACGGGAAAGTTTATAGGAGGGCTCCAATAGGCTGTCCACCAGCTCGCACAGGCAAGACTCTTCACTGGTTGTCACCATCAAGCGGATAACACGCAGGCGGGTCTCGTCAGCCAGGGCCTGAAAAATATCTTCGGATTGGATAGTAATCGAATGCATAGTTGCACTATAATGCAAATAATAATCTCGATCAAGCATTCCTAGAGATTCATAAATACAAAGGCGCTCAAGTTAAAAGTTTACGAATAGACGCTCAAAGGAGAAACTTATGATGGACATGATGAATTATGAGCACGGCGGTTGGTGGATGGGCGGAATGTGGTTTTTCCCCCTCCTGTTTTGGATTCTGGTGATTGCCGGGGTGGCTTTCATCGTTAGATGGATGCGCGAACGGGGACAAGAACAAAAAGAATCGTCGCTGGATATTCTGAAAAGGCGTTATGCCAGTGGCGAGATCGACCGGAACACCTTCGAACAGATGAAAAAGGACATCCAAGGAGATAAACCATGAAACCAAACCGGAATCTGACTATAGGTCTCATCCTGTTACTGGGAGGCGTTCTAGGGCTGGTTACATTGACTGGCTCTCAACCCTCCATGGCGGAAATGATGGGCAACCAGGGGATGGGGATGATGGACCACGACGACAGGATGGGCATGATGGGCAAGCGGATGCCGCCCGGGATTGATCCCACCAACCTTCCCGACCCCCAATCCGAAGGTGCCCGACTGATACAGCACTACTGCAGTCAGTGTCACAACCTTCCCGCACCTGGTCTACATACCACCGGCGAATGGCCCACCGTCGTCGCCCGCATGAACCATCGCATGCAGATGATGAGCGGCCGGGGCAAGATGTGGATGATGCACGATATCAAAGCTCCTTCGGAACAGGAACTGGACACCCTTATCAGATATCTTCAGGCCAACGCCCTTCAAGTCGTGGATATCACGGAGCAACTGGACATCAATACCCCGACGGGCATCGCCTTCCAACAGACCTGCTCCCGCTGCCACAGCCTCCCCGACCCGAGTCAGCACCCAGCGGACGAATGGCCGGCAGTGGTGGAACGCATGACGCAGAACATGACTAAAATGGGAAAATCCGTACCAGATAAAACCACGCTTGGAGAAATTACCCGCTTTCTTCAGATGCACGCAGACAAATGAGACAAGATAAATCCGACAAACAATTTCGTGGACACTACGCTGACCATAGAACATAAACACCAACGCCAAGCAGCAACAACCCGGAGATATACCGCAACCCTCGCTGACGCCGGGGCGTGGCGAACCAGGGTTGCAGGCGTTCGTAACCATGTCCTATTAATAGCAGCGGCAGTCCGGTACCCAGACCGTATATAAACATCAATAGGCTACCCCAAACCAGATCGCCCTGCATGGCTACCAGGGTAAGGATGCCGAGTAAGATGGGCGTGGCACAGGGTGCGATAGCTAGTGAGAAGAGGAATCCAGCGCCGAAGGCGGTAAGCGCATGCTTGAGTCGATTGGCGTCGATGTCATGCAGCCTTTGAATATGCCAGGAGGGTAGGCGTATGGGTAGCAGCCCAAGCAGGGACAGCCCCATGGCGATGGGCATCAGCGCCAGGAGCATTTGAAACAGGGGGTCAACGCGGCCAAACACCCAGCCCAAGCCCGCTGTGAGCAAACCCATGACGGCAGTCGCCATCGCCATACCGAGGACAAACACCAAAGCGATGCGTGTCTGTATTGCATCGGGAGGTATTTGCCCGGTTTCATCTTTGCGTGTCTCTGCCTGGCAGCAACTGCGCCCCATGAAACCGAGCACAGCCGGGTACATGGGCAGACAGCAGGGATTGAAGGCAGTGAGCAGCCCCCCGACCATCACCAGCGGCAGCGCCAGCAGCGAACCAGCAGTCAGATACGGCGATAACCAGGCGGCGAAGGTATCCACGGCCTTACTTCAACAACAGTTGTTCGGCCTGCGCCAAAGCCTGGGCAAGCTGCGCCTGGATCGCCGGACTCTCGCCTATAATACGGCCCAACTCATTGCCTTGGCTGTCGATGAATACCACGGCTGGCAGAAAGCGTATCTGATAGTGTTTAATCAGTGGATTATCAGGGCTCCAGTCGGTCTGGATCACCTCAATCCGCCCCTGGTAACTTTGTTCGGCTTGCTCCACGAGACCATGAATGGCGTTGCAGCCGGGACTGTTGTCACCACGAATCAGGACAATAGCCGGGCCATCGGGTGGAGCGAAGCCGGCTTGCTGAGTATTACTTGAATCCGGCCAGAGCTTCACCGCAAAAATACCCACCAACATCAGGACCACTACGATGCCAATATATTTTCGTTCTATTTTCATGTTTAACTAACCGCTTTTCCTCTTAAACAAGGCGTAGAGATAGGGCCTCGGATCACCATGTGGATTGATATAGGTATACTCATCACTCGTCACCACCTCAAATTCGGGTAGATAGTGCTTCAACCCATCGAGATCGTATCTTCTGACATCGAGACCGGCACACTTGGTTGCGCCTGTTTTCGAGAACTCTGCGAACAGTGCATATCCCCCCGTTTTTACAGTGGCATGAACATTTCTAAAGTAGGCCTCAACCGCACTATCATTTATTAAGAAATGGAGTACGGCTCTGTCGATCCAGATATCAATATCATCCAGACCCAGGGGAAGTGCTTTGGATATATCCTGGCAAAGCCATCGAATATTGTGTTTTTTATCGCGGTATCTGCACTTCGCTATTTCAATGGCTTTCGAACTTATGTCGTTTAACACCAGTTCAGCACCTGAGTCTGAAAGAATATCAACCAGGCCCGATGTGCCAACACCCGACACAAATATTTTCGCGCTTTTCCATTCGCACACAGGATCGAGTAATTTCAATGTTTGGGCATAGTCGTTCTCATGCCAGCCCAATTTTTCTTCTTCTGTTTTCTGGAATATTTCATTCCAGTGATCAGTTAGTGTTTTCATGTCATGCCACCATTCATAGGAAATTATTTACATCCACCGTGCACAGAGCCGCACGAGGTGTCTATCTCTTCAAGTTGCCCTGGGGCGCGGTCCTGCACATAGTTTTCTCCGGTTTTTAGCGCCTGTTCAGCCCGTGCCAGTTCTCGCCTCAGGTAGGCGACGTGGTCCAGGCGACTAATCAGTTTTTCATTAATCACTGTGGCATAGAGTGCTGCGGGCGACTGCGCCGCGAACATTCGATCCAGCACCCCCTTATTGGTGTAATGCTCCAGCACCAGTTGATTCGCACACCGGTCAGGGTAAACAACAAAATAACCCGCAGGATCGAGCGTCAGCTTCATCGGCGCGGCCACAGGCTCGATAGGAATGGGCAATATATCCTTGGGAGCACCGACAAACGGGCCGGGATTGTTGGCTGCCGATTCCGAGATTTTGTTCAATAAGGTCGGAATGTCAGTTTCACCGATACATTCAACAAGCTGAATTTGCTGCCGAAAAGCTTCGATGTGTTCGGCATCCAGATTTTTGAGTAGCGGCCGTTTGCCTTTGGCCTCGATGATGCGCATTTTTTCATTCACACCATTGAGAACCAGGCTATCCAGTGACTGGCCTGGCAGATGACCGATCGCTTTTTGCGTATCTTCACCACAAAGCACAATAAATCGGATGTATGGATTAGCGAGCGTGTTGCGGATGAGATGTTCGATCCCTAAGTTTTCCGTGTGCAGTGTGCCGACCAGTGACAAGCCTTCCACACCGCTAGCTGCCAGTTCTGCAACCAGATGGTCGGAGTTCAACGTGCAAACAGCGACGGGGGCCTGCATTCGCACCACCTGATAATCACCGGGCAGCGGTGGCCAGCCGTCGCGTTGTTCAGGTTCTTCCGTGGCGCAATGACCACCCTCGGCGGCGGCCGGGTCGAGTTCGGCCGCCAGATTCTGCGCCACGGCAGGCCAGCAGATTTCGCAGCCCAGGCAATCGTAGCGTTTCGGTTCGAACAGCGTGCGCGCCTCTTCCAGTAGTGAAGCCAAATCGGCATGGATAATCGCTGAACCTTGCAGCGTGTCAACGGTGTCCTGGAAACAGCCACAACGCCAGCATTTCTTAGCCGCCATGGCCTGGCGGAGTTCGTGTTCGATCTGGCTTAACTGTGTGGGTGATTTTGTCATATCCCATGCCCTCCCGATGCGATATTTAGAGTCACGATCCCCGCCACGACCAGTGTGATTCCAGCCCCTTTCCAGAGGCTCGCCTGTTCCTTCAGTATCAGGACGCCAAGGAGCGCCACGCCCGCCGTGCCGCCACCGGCCCAGACCGGGTAGACGGTGCTAACCGGTAAGTGCAACAACGCCAGGCTGACAAGATAAAAAGCCAAGCCAAACGCAGCGAGCGCAAGACCCGTTGGCAGCGGTTTGGTGAAGCCGTTGCTGAAGCGCAAAGAGAGTGCAGCGGTAATTTCAGCGACGATAGCCAAACCGACCAGTAACCATGCGTTGGACATCTCAGCAACGCCTCCCAAAAATCATACCCAAAACCAAAAGGGCAATATCAAAACCATGTTTCAGCACCCTGTTTTTTTCTCCGATGTCATATTCACCAGGATGACACCACCCACGACCAATGAAATGCCCAGCAGTTTCATTACACTGATGTTTTCGCCCAACGCCAGAACGCCGAAAAGCGCGACACCTGCCGCTCCACCGCCTGCCCATACAGGGTAGGCAACACTAACCGGCAATCTCTTCATCACACGGCTGACGAGGTAGAGTGCTAGCATGAAGGCAATAAGTGCAATCACAGTAGGTAGCAACAAGGTGAAGCCTTCACTGAAACGCAGGCCCAGTGCCCCCGCAATTTCAAGGCAGACCGCCAATCCCAGCAGGAGCCATGTCGAGGAAAATGTTGTTTTGGCACTTTTCATACTCGTTTCCCATAATAAGGAATAGATATCTAAAATACATATCGTTATTATCGAAAACAACGAAATGACTGAGCCAAAAAAACGTTAGCCGAGACGCTTTTCCATCATCGCCAGATCACCCTGCAAAGCCCGCAAGAGATCCTCGCCCTTAAGGCGGTAATAAACCATCTTGCCGTCATCCCGTTTGCCCAGCCAACCCTGATCACGTAGCAGCTTCAACTGATGTGAAGTCGCCGCGACGCTCAAACCCAATACATGAGCGATATCACAGACACATAATTCCCCTTCCGCCAAGGCCAGCAGAATCTTCAGGCGGGTTGGGCTTCCCAATAGTTTGTAGAACTCCGCCAATTGGGGCAGGCGCTCTTCGTCTTCGGTCAGCCGGGCTTTTACCGCAGCGACTTTGTCATGGTCAAAGCACGGCACTTTGCAGACTTCGTCTTGTTTAGCCAACGGTGTCATTTTTTTCATAAGGCTTGTAGTTCATTTCGATGTTTGCGAAAATGATATTAAATATACTTGGCGATGTCAACAACTCAACCATCGCCATCTAAAAAACGTCCCAAAGCTATGTAGGAAGTGAAATCATATGAGCCCTGCCGACATCACCATCCCCCTGACCTTCCTCGCCGGTACCTTATCGTTTTTATCACCGTGCGTATTGCCATTGGTGCCGGTCTATCTCACTTATCTGTCGGGCAGTTCACTGGAAGAGCAGAATGAGGAAGAGCGAATCGGCCGCTGGCATGTATTCAGCCACGCGCTGTTTTTTGTCGGGGGATTCACCTTGATATTCGTGCTGCTGTTCGGCTTACCGGCGACTCTGCTCGGTAACGCGCTGTACCACTATAACGATATCATCGCCCAAGTCGGAGGCGTGTTGGTCATCGTCTTTGGCATTCACACCCTGGGTTGGATTAACATTCCCTTCTTGAACATGACCAAACAGCTACAGGCCGGACACAACATGGCTCCGGGTTACACCCGTTCGGGACTGATCGGCATGGCCTTTGGCGCAGGCTGGACACCCTGCATCGGGCCACTGCTGGGAGCAGTGATGACCATGGCCGCGAGCCAACCCTCCCAAGGGGTGCTCTACACACTAATCTATGCGTCTGGTCTAGCGTTGCCCTTCCTGATAACGGCGCTGCTGTTCTCTCGCACCACTGGCGCGTTACGGCGTCTCAATCGGCATGCCCATGTCGTGCAAAAAGTGAGTGGCGTTTTTCTGATTGCGATCGGTCTGCTGTTGGTAAGCGGTCAGCTCACCTCTCTCAATACTTATTTCGTGCAATTTACACCCGATTGGTTGGTGGAGCATTTGTAGTTGAACACTGGCTGTAATCAATCAGCAACACGGCTTTTCACAGTGTTCGATTTCAAACTCCAGCGTCGAGTGAGTGATATTGAAACGTTGCTCCAATTCGATTTTCAGTGCAACTTTGACGGTTTGGGTATCACAAAAATCGTTAATCACCACATGGGCCTCCAGTGCATTTTTATGTTCATCCAGTTGCCAGAGGTGAACGTGATGAACATTTGAAACGCCCTCGACACTCTCCATTGCATGGATGACTTCATTGATGACGATATTTTCCGGTGCACCTTCCATCAGGATATGGATAGTCTTCGGCAACAACGTCGCAGCCTGATAGAGCACATAACCGGCGATTAGCAATGTCAACGCGGTATCCATCCAATACCACTCATAAAGCAGGATCACGGTTCCGGCAACAATCACGCCCACTGAGGCCAGGGCATCGGATACGTTGTGCAGAAAGGCCGCGCGAATGTTCATGCTGTGCTTCGACATGGTATAGGTCAACATCGCGGTGGCCACATCAATTACCAGTGCAACACTGGCCACAATGATCACCATCCAACCCTCAATGACTTGCGGCTCAAACACGCGCCATATCGCCTCGTAGATCAGATAGAGTCCCACCAATACCAAGGTAACAAGATTAATCAGCGCGGCGATCACCTCGACCCGCTTGTAACCAAAGGTCTTGAAATGGTCTGCGGGCTGTCGGCCGATCTTGCGCGCTACCCAGGCGATCAACAACGACGCTGCATCACTGAAGTTGTGCAGCGCATCGGCAATCAAGGCGAGACTACCAGAGACGATACCTCCGGTCACCTGCGCCAGGGTCAGGAGCATATTGATGGCGATGGCGACAATCAGCCGCCGATCACCCATCATCTCTATGTCATGATGATGGTGGTTCTCATGCCCCATCGTTGTACCACTCACTCAGCCTGTTCATGGTCATCCCCCCCAATACTATGCCGGACTCGTACGCTGAATTCATTTGTCCTCGGCAACAGCAATACAACTGAAAAGTCTTGTCTATGATCATGTTTAGCTGACCCAGCTCGGCTTCTAACAGCTTGTTTATTGCTTTCCATTATCCGGCCATTAGTATCGAGCAATTCCACGTCCACATGACCGCGAAGACTTTGGTTTTTGTGCCCCTTACGTTTGAGTGTTCCTTTAACCTCCACGCCCTGACCTGTCACCTGAACATGGATTCCGGTGGGATTGGCCAAACGGGAATCTACCGTTTCGACAGGGATTGCGTGCAAAGGATCGATAGCCTCGTGGGCAAAGCCAGTTAATGGCATGATAAGACAACTGAAAACAACAGTCGTCATCAAGGTACGTATACGATTAGTCTTCATATTTAATTCTCCGATCATGATTGCGGCGCTTGAAAATGCGCTTTGGAAAAGACGCCATAGAGCGCAGGAATAACAAACAAGGTCAAAAGAGTGGATGAAACCAAACCGCCTACCACGACGGTGGCCAGGGGCCGTTGTACTTCCGAACCCACACCTGTCGCCAACAGCATGGGAATTAACCCCAGGGCAGCTATAGAGGCGGTCATCAGTACCGGTCGCAGGCGCGATAACGCCCCTTCAAATACCGCTGTCTGTTGATCACCGCCGCCTAACAAACGTTGATTAATGGAATTAACCATCACTACGCCATTGAGTACGGCCACCCCGAACAAAGCGATAAAACCGATGGAACCGGGCACCGATAAGTACTGACCGGAGATATACAGCGCGGCGATGCCACCAATCAGTGCCAATGGCACATTCAGCATAATCAATGCGGCCTGGCCAACCGAATTGAAGGCAAAATAGAGCAACAAAAAGATCAATCCCAGCGACAGCGGCACGACGATCATCAGTCTTGCCTGCGCACGTTGCTGATTCTCGAACTGTCCACCGTAAACAACGGTATATCCCGGCGGTAGATTGATCTCGCTGTTGATACGTTGTTGTAACTCAGCCACCAGGCCTCCCATGTCACGTCCTTCAACGTTGGTCTGAATCACCACTCGGCGCTGCACATCATCACGACGAATCTGCGGTGGGCCGGATTCGATGGCGACTTGAGCCACATCACCCAGCTTTACCCAAGCACCGTTAGGCGCTTGCAGGATCAGGCTGCGAATTGTCTCGACGCTGTTACGATGGTTTTCAGCCAGGCGCACATAAATATCGTAACGTTCATTGCCTTTAATCACTTGGCCTGCCTCACGGCCACCGATTGAATCACTGACCAGATCCATCACCTGGGCGACGGGAATACCGTAACGCGCCAAGGCATCACGATCAGGGCGGACAGCCAGTTGTGCTTCACCGCCGATCTGCTCCATCTCCACACCACGCGTGCCTTCAACCTTGCGTACCAAGGCTTCAATCTCTTTGCCGGTTTTAGCCAGTTGATCGAGATCAGCACCAAAGAGTTTAATCGCCAATTGTGCTTTCACACCAGATAACAATTCATCCACACGCGTAGCAATCGGCTGCGAGAAGGAGAACAACAGACCGGGATGCACCGACATCTTCTCTTCCATTAGCTTTTGCAGTGCTTTGCGGTTTGGCGCAGAAGTCCATTCAGAGACTGGCTTCAGACCGATGTATATCTCAACATTAGAGACCGGTTCTGGATCGCCGCCAATCTCAGCACGGCCGATACGACTGGAAACATAGAGCACCTCGGGAAAGGTCATCAATTGTGTCTCAAGTTTCTGCGCCACTTCAAGCGAGGTATCGAGACTGGATGAGGGAGCCAACGTGATGCGAACGTTGATTGTCCCTTCCTCCAGCTCTGGCACGAACTCGGTCCCCAGAAACGGCACCAGCACCAACGAACCGACAAACAATGCCAGTGCTGTACCGACCACCACAGTGCGCATTTTCAGTGCACCACCCAGAGCTTTGCGATAGAGCTTATCCAGCGGTTTCATGATGAAACTCTCTCTCTCCCTGACGCCGGTTTTAAACATATACGTGGCCAAGGCGGGTACCACCACCAGCGCCACTATCAGCGAGGCCAGCATCGCCAGGACGATGGAAATCGCCATCGGCTGGAACAGTTTGCCTTCCACCCCTTCAAGACTGAATAGCGGTGCAAACACGATGATGATAATCATCACCGCATAAAAGACCGGCCGTCCTACTTCGCGGGCGGCCTCCTGAATCCGCAGGGCGATGCCATGATCGTCATGGGCAGCATCGTAGGGCATTGGTGATCCACCGGCCATTTCCTTTTTAACCCGTTCCCGGTGTTGGGCATCTGGTTTGGTGAGATGGCTAAAGATATGCTCCATCATCACCACCGAACCATCCACCATCATGCCAATGGCGATGGTCAATCCACCCAGCGACATCAGGTTAGCCGAAACGCCCCATTGCGCCATCACCATCAACGCCAGCAAAATGGAGATCGGCACCGAAATTAGTACCAAAAAGGTGGCGCGCAAGTTGAGCAGGAACAGCATCAAAATGATAATGATCAGGACAAAGGCCTCCACCAGCGCCTTGCTGACCGTGCCTACTGCCTTATCCACCAAATCCGACTGATCATAGACCGCTTCAATGGTCACTCCATCGGGCAGCGCCATCTGAATGGCGGGAATACGATCCTTGACACTGTCGATGGTCGCCTTGGTATTGGCTCCCATACGTTTGAGCACCACGCCAGCGACCACTTCACCCAGCGATTCAGGATTACCGTTGGCGTCTCGCTGGGTCATGGTCACCGCACCCTGGCGGATTTCAGGACCAAATCCAACCTTAGCCACATCACGCACCCGCACGGGCACGCCGTCTACATCCATCAGTGGTATATTGCCAATATCACGCAGTCCTTCATCGCCGCTGCGCAACCAACCTACACCGCGAATCACTAGCTGCTCTTCACCACGATCCAGATACCACCCGCCTGCATTGCGGTTGTTGGCTTCAATGGCCTCGGCGACATCATCGCTGGAGAGACCATAAGCCAGCAGGCGTTGGGGTTCGAGCTGCACCTGATACTGGCGCACTTCGCCGCCAAAGGAGAGCACTTCGGTGACGCCGGGTACTGGCATCAACAAGAGTTTTACCACCCAGTCATTGAGACTACGCAGGGCAATGGCATCGTACGTCGAGCCTTCTTCTGCCAGTAAAATATATTGAAATACCTGCCCGAGACCAGAGGTATTTGGCCCCATGCCGGGGGTACCGATGCCGTCAGGGATTTGCTCCTTCGCTGCTTGCAGCCGTTCAAACACCAGTTGGCGAGCGAAATAGATATCCGTGCCTTCTTTAAAGACGACGGTGATCACCGACAGACCCGTTTTGGAAATAGAACGCACCTCTTCAACATCCGGTAGCGCATACATAACTGCTTCAATGGGAAAAGTAATGAGCTGCTCCACCTCTTCAGCGGCAAGGCCCTGGGCTTCGGTGTTGATTTGTACCTGCACATTGGTCACATCAGGAAAAGCATCGAGATTCAGCTTGGGTAGTACTAATGCGCCGCCCACCATGATCGCGAGTAAGGCGAGCACCACCAGTAGCCGGTTTTCAATCCCGGCATCGATTATTTTGTTTAACATGGTTTCGCCCCTTAGTGGTTATGCACAGAAAAACCGCTCTTGGCGATTTCTGACTGGACGAAAAAAGCACCTTTGCTGACGATGGTGGTGCCTTCGGCAAGACCGTCGATCAGCATCTGGTCACCGACAGTGCGCAACACTTCCACCTCCTTTGGCTCGAAACGACCGGGCGCGGATTCGACAAATACCTGCCAATCCCCATCGGGGCTGCGCAGAACGGCAGCGAGTGGCACAATAAGACCTTGCAGTTTTTCCTTGCTCTCGATCACAGCAGTGACGAACTGCCCCGGATGGAGTTCATCATCCCGGTTTGCGACTTCGATATGCACGGCCAACGTACGGGTGGTCTCATCCAGCGTGTGACGAGCCTGAGTGACTTTACCGCTGAGCCATCGTTTACCAACTTGCACACGAGCGGATGACCCCAGCGCGATACGGGCTGCATCTTCCGGCGTCAGGCGCGCCTCGACCCAGAGCACAGTCTCATCGCTGATTTCCATCAATACGTTGCCAGGTTCAATCAACTCACCTACGACAAAATCGTCACTGATGACGGTGCCATCCTGAAACGAGAGCAACTGAAACTCACCAATTGCACGAGTCGCATCGCCTGTTTTGATCAAAGACTTGATCTGTTTTTTTGTCATGCCATAAGCATTGACCTTGGCATAGGCCTGTTGATACGCGATCTGTGCGGTGACAAAACGCTTCTCGGAGACCACTTTGCTGCCCAGTTTTTCTACCCGACTCAACTCGACATTGGCTTCCATCAGTACGCCTTGCGCTTCGGCCATCTCGACACTGGAGAGCGTGACCAATGGTTGCCCTTTTTTGACGTGATCGCCAAGACGGGCATGACGCTTCATTACTTGACCGGGGGTGCGCGGGGTCACCTTGGTCGTGCGATAGGCATTAAGTGTTGCTTCGCCAGGAGCGGTGATTGCATCGCCCAGAGACTGGCGCTTAACAGTCATCGTCTCAATACCCGCCATGCGCCGTTGGGCGTCGCTTAATTCAGCATCGCTTGCGGCTTCGCCATGGCCGTGACCATCGTCACCCCCTTCGTCGTGTCCGCCATCATGGTCATCATGGCCTTTCTCTTCGTGACCATCGTCCTCATGACCGTGGCCTTCTTTTTCATGTTGATGCCCCTCTTCACCATGGTCGTCATGCCCCGCTTCCATTTCAATGCCGGAAAAATCATCCAGTCCATCATCCCCATGTGCATGGCCTTCCGCCGCAAAAACAACACCGGGACTTGCCAAACTCAATAACATCAATAAAATTAATCTGTTTTTCATTTTTTATTCTCCACGATTCTTTGTCTGTGCGGCTGCGGTAGGCACAACGCCCAACCACTCGCCAACCTGACCCGAGGCATCCAGCCATCCGATCGCTGCCTGCCACACTTCGCCCATCAGCGCCGTTGCCGCCGACTGGGTATCAATATTTTGTTTGGCCTGGATAAGAAAATCGGTGGCGGTCAGTTCGCCCGCCTGCCACATCTGCTCCAGCAATTTTGCCTGCTCGTGATGAGCCTGCTGGCCGGTAGCGACCCAGGCACGCCAGGCACGGGTGGTGTTTTGGAATCGTCCCAAACTGCCGTCAAGACGCGCCTTGGCACGACGGTAGACATCGCGATAAGCCAGTTCCTCCGCAACCGCTTCATGGGAGGCGGCACGCACTTCGGCTTTGAAGTTATTACGCACAAACAGAGGGATTTCGAGGCTCAGTCCCAACAGGGCTTGCGAGTCTTCACGACCAGCACGAATACCAATGGTAGGATCGGCGCGGCCCTCTCGCTCAGCCAAGCGGATACGGGCCTTGGCCGCCTCCATACGGTTGCGCAACACGGCGAGTGCGGGAAGGGATTGCAACAAGGCGGCATCAACCTGTTCAGGCGGAGGTGCCAGCTCGCTGGGTAGTTGAGGCCAAGCAGCCAGGTCAAGCCCAGTGACTGCCTGCAATGCAGCTTCGGTTTCGGCCAATTCACTTTCGCTCGCCGCCTGCTGCATCAAGGCTTCGCTATAGGTGACCTGGGCCAAGGTTCCCTCCAGTGCCCCCATGTCCCCGGCAGCCTGACGCTGCTTCACGGTGTCGATAAAACCTTTCATTAACTGGCTACGGCGCAACGCCAGTGCCTGCATTTCTCGCGCAGTAAAGTATCGGGTCAAGGCATCCAGGGTTTCCACGGCGATACGTTGTCGGGTATTCAACAGCTCGGCAGTTGCCGCCTGTACCTCCTGATCGGCAATACGGGTATGGGCCTGCCGCTTGTCGCTCCAATCCAGAGTCTGGCTGAAACCGATTGAGGCCGCGTTGATATCCGTACGTTGAGTATCCAGTGTCAGATTGGGGTTGTAGACGGGCTGACCCGCACCCACAGCCCTTGCCCGAGCCGCTTCGATAGCAGCTTGCGCCCCCTGCATGGCAGGGCTTTCCGACCACACCTGTTGCATGAATGCCTGTAACGACGGATCGATTTTTTGCGCCCCATTGGCGCTAATCGACAGTGGAGTTTCTTTAAATTCGGGCGCGATGACCGCCCACGCAGGCAGCGTCAAACAGACACATAAGCCCGCGCATAAAGCTCGTTTTAAAAACATGATGCAAATCCTTCAAATACAAAAAAGTACACACCGCTAGGATATCCTCAGCGGTAAATTTGAAATCAAGAAGGATTAAATAATGGGAGGTCTGAGAAGAGGAGTAATGTAAAGGGAAGGTAAAGCAACTACCAGGGAGGAACGATAGTCACGCTCTGCTAGAACAACCAATGCAGTAGTTGAGGTGAAAACTCCTGTCAGGTGGGCTACACCGTGGCAACTATGATCATCGTGGTGCAAATCTCCAGGGTGATTATGATCACTACCAGACGCCAAATCGACAATCTCAACATCATGTCCCACCATTGCTTCTGAATGAGTATCCAAAGCAAAGGCAAGGCCAGAGCAAAAATTGGCCAGCAGTAGTAAGTAGATCAATAATTTTTTCATTGGCACTAATTTAAGTTAACTAAGACGCGGCTGTCAAACATTATATGATCATTATCGGTATGTAATCGCCTTTATTTACATTTATATTTACATTTCTCATTTTCGTTTCGCTTGATCAATCCCGTGTGAAAAAATTGGTTAGCTTTTAGTGCCAGCTTTTTCCTTGGGTAATCAATAGAAAGAAACGCGTAAAATGGAATTTTCACTTCAAAACATTCCGCTTGTGAGATTAATTAAATTAGTTGCCATATCCATAATTGTAAAGAAACAATCCATGTTCTTGTAGAAAAAATGATGCTGTTAGAAAAGTAGGCTCCTACCTAATAGTTCAGGATAAAATTCTAGTATTAATGGATTCAAATGAAAATACAGAAGATAGTATAAAGTGAATTGAAGCATTGCTGAATGGAAACGCGATTTTGACGCAGGAAAAGCTAATATTGTGGGGTAAATAAAACAGCTTCATCGCTCATTATAGGAATGGGCTTCATGAAAAGACTTACGCCTTAATATCAACATATTCTTACCTTTCAACAATCGATGGTGGCACATTATTTTTGATTAACCAAAATATTTATAAAGTAACATTCAAGAATAACTATCTAATTATGCGATTGGATGCTTGTGAATATCCACTGTCAGTAGTTGTCTGAGCCGAGTTCCATCATCCTTTTCAATGGGAATAACTCGGCACTCGTCCACTATCAGTGTAGGAAAATGTCGAATCCCGAACCATCGAGCGAGTTCGGGACGATCTTCGACGTCGTAACGTTTGTAACCAAAACCAAGTCCAATCAACTCTTGTTCCACTTCGGCACAGCGACAGCTTTTGCTGGTTAATAATATGATCTTCATTCAGAACTTCCTTGCTAGCAATTCATTATGTTTAGCCACCTTTTAAGAAGCAATAGCATAGCCTATACACAGAATATCTTTAATCCGGAATCCTTGTTATGTTTCGTCAATGTAGTACTCCGGTTGTTCCTCAAAACGACTCAAACAACGGGTCGAACAAAACACAAACTTTTTATCGTTATATTCAGTTGTCACTGAGGCCGTCCACTCATCCACACGCATTCCACAAACAGGGTCTTTTACCCATGAGTGCGATTCGGTTTTTCTGTCGCGTAATGCGCCATCTTCTAACCAAAGCACTCGGTCAGCAATCTCTTCAACTCTGGGGTCATGTGTAACCATAAGCACCGCGCAACCATCGTCACGGGCGATATCATGCAGTATCATCATCACTTCTTGACCCTTGTGAGAATCGAGGTTTCCTGTCGGCTCATCAGCAAGGATAATTTCAGGTTGGTTTATTAATGCGCGTGCTATTGCAACGCGTTGTTTTTCTCCGCCAGAAAGTGTGCCAGGTAACGCATTCCGCCTTTCACTTAAACCCAATCTTTTTAACAATGAATCAATGCGTTTTTTAGCGCCACGAATACCTTCTTTTGTGAGTTGCGCAGGAAAAAGAATATTTTCTTCGACAGTCAATGCTTCCAATAAATTGAATGCCTGAAAAATAAATCCGATTTTTGTGGCGCGAAGTGTCGCGAGTGTTCTTTGATTCATAGAACCGATATCGACACCATTTACAACAATTGTTCCAGCACTCGGGCTGAGCAATGCTCCCAACATAGATAAAAGTGTTGTTTTCCCCGAACCAGAAGGCCCCATTATCAATACCATCTCGCCACAATTTATCGATAAACTAACATGATCAACGGCAATAACCTTAGATGCATCTTTACCAAAGTATTTTGTTAAATCGGTGGCGAAAAGCAATAATTCTGATGACATAATATCCCTCAGTTTTGAAAAATCTCGACAGGGTCGATTTTAACAACCGATCGTGTCGCAATAAGTGACGCGATAATAGCAACTGGTAAACCAACAACGGCAACGACAATAAATTGTTCAAGATTCACAATCAGATTAATTTGTGGTGCAATGGATGGCAGGCCAGCCAATGCAGTAAACGAAATCAGTAAGGCGAACAATATACCTAACATTGTTATTATGGCACTCTGACTTAGGGTAGCCATATATATTTGAATATTGCTAAAACCGATCGCTTTAGCGATAGCCAATTCTCGTTTTTTTCGCGTGATAAGAGAATAAGCCGTAAACGCAACTATCACTGTCGCTAACAATGTTCCCACAAACGTCATCATGAGGATGATCTCCGCGCCCATCTGCATCGCTAATTTCCGATCACTTTCAATAAACTCTTCACCGGTTAACGCATTAACTTTATCAACTTCATCTTCAATACGGTTCACCAATGTCTGCTTGGCAACACCTTGCTCAGCATAAACCATGACATAACTATATTGATCACTTCCAGAAAGCAGATCCGCTAGATCTTCTCTGGAGACAAACACAACCCCACTAGCCATAGAAAACGTGTCCCGCGACAATCCAACAACACGTAATTTTCGGTCGATCATTATTATCTCATCGCCAATTTTCACACCGGTTAGTTGTGAAACGACGTCTGGAATGACTGCTTCACCAGGGCCAGGAATAGACCTCCCTTCAGCCATTGCCCACGGACCTGCGCGCTGATATTGCGGTGAAACCCCAATGACATACGAGAACCAATCTTTGCCGCCGACTTTAACCGGGCCATTGAAATAAAGTATGGCCGACACATCTTTTACACCAGGGACTTTTGCAATCTTGTCTACTTTCCAATCCCACACCATGGAGCTCGCCATATGCATGTTGGAAACGCCTTTTTGCATCACCCACACATCAGCATTCATTTCTTCTAGATAAGCCACCATTTTTTTCGACTCCCCTTCAAATACTGCACTGAAGAAAATAACCAATATGAAGGAAACCGAGACGGCCAAAGCACTCGCAATAAGCCTCATTGGTTCTGCAAGAAGAGTCTTTATACTCCAATAAAACATTTCAACTCCTGAATACGATGGCGGGATCAAGTTTGGCAATAAGGCGATAAGGGAGATAAGCGCCAACCATTCCCAATACAACCGCAGCAACAAACGTTCGTGCTAGTGGTGCTACTTCCATGACTGGTACTAGATAAAGTGGTACATTCGTTTCCACAACCCATGAACCAAATTGTGCAATTAAAATGGCAAGTGGAAATGCCAGTAGCATCATCACTACAGATTCAAGTATCATCCCTTTAGCCAGAGCATGATTGGGGAAACCCAAAGCTTTCATAACCCCGAAATTCGCTAATCTTGCATGAACAGCAGCAAACATAATCATCCCCACAACGAGTAAAGCGATTCCATATGCTGCAGCAATCAACACGCCCATTACCGGGCCAAACAATGTCTTGCCAAGTTCAACATCATTGTCTGAAAGCTTCTCTGGTGTAAAAACATCAGCATCACTTTCCACCTGCTCTATTTTTGCAGCAATAATATTTTTATCAACACCAGGTTCCAGTTCAACAAGAAGGTAACTCAACAAGGGAAAGTTGCTAATATCACCAATCAAATCGGAATCAAAAAAGAAATCAATCATGTCATCATAGTTGATAAATGAAAATGCCGTAAACATGGCCGATGCGTGTTCCGCAATACCGGCAATGCGAAATTCATAATCAGCAACAACAAATGGATCACCTACGTTCAGGTCATACAACACTGCTAGCGATTCATCGATAACGATATCTCGCGGTTTACTCACAGTACGCCCCCCGATAATCGATGATGCACCACCAGCTGTGTCATATACGACAAAAAATATCGGGCTTTTTCGATACCCAGCTTTTTCATAAATTACTGGCACCATGATAAAAGGGTGTGCCTCTACAACACCTTCTATCGCTTCAATTCGCCGTCGACTTAATTGCGGCAACAAGGAACGGCTTGCCACAAAGTTACTAACGCCTGATTGCGCAACAATGAGATCTGCACCACGATTAAGTGAAACATTTTTAAGCTGTATGTACAAACCCGATAGAAAACCTTCCAGTAACAAAATAACAGCTAACGCGCCAGCAATCGTTATTGTTGTTATCATTGTGCGAAAAGGTTCGTGGACTAATTGTTGGTAGATAAGTCTTAACATATCAACTCACAAAATTATATCGTTTACTGTAAAAATAATTTATAAAAATACTATTTTTCATTGCTATTTAGTCTGCTCAAGCTACAAATATTTCAAATAAAATAAGTAAAATTTTTCGAATATATTTTTAACACTAATCAGTATTTTCGAATGCCGAGGAAAAATATTCCAAAAAGGTGGCTTGTTGTCACTTGCCATATGCAACCACACAGCATCATTCTCCATATTCATGATGCATGACAATTCATAACGGTAAGTACTTTCTGAATGTTTCCCGTTGAGCACCGCCTTAAGGTTTTTTGCAGCAGCTTGTGATCGAAGTTGCGCCATATGCGCTTGGTGCGGAACCCATGCCGGTGGATCTTCATGACTTGCGCAATCCCCTGCTGCAAATACGTTGCTTAATCCTTTTACCTGTCCATATTTATCGACATCGATTTGGCCACCTGCGGAAACTGGCAAACAGGAATTCTTTACTAAATCGGAGCCAGTTATACCAGGTGAAAAAAGAATTAAATCGGCTTTCCGAAATGTGTCATCTTCATCAAGCATTCCACCTTTAACAAATTCTTTTGGCTCGTATCCGAAATCGAGAGTTATTCCTCGCTCTTGCAATCTGTCAGTAATCATGCCGGTGTCGCCCGGACTCAAGTTTGAAGAGAAAAAATGAATCTCGAATTTATCCCGAACACCTTTATCTTTTAACGCATAATCTAACAGACAGGCGCACTCATACATCTGTCCTGCGCGTCCGGAAACAAAACCGTCTTGCTTGTTAATTTTGAATCCAAGGTAAATAATTCCGCTATCCAAGGATTCAAGGTTATGAACAAACATTTCCATGCTATCAGGTCCATCACAGGGCGATAAAGTATATTCTTTCGTACCGGGAATATCATCTTTCAAAAAGGCTGGACCGATACCCAAAAACAGAGCGTCATTTTCGTAAGTACCATTATTTGTGATAACCGTCCGCCCTCCATCCTGAATATCAGTAACAACCGCATCAATAAAACGAATGTTTCTACGCTTCAGAAAGGATCGAATATTAACAGCAACATTATTTTTATTCTTTTTTCCAGTGATGAATTCTGGAATAGCGGGGAAGTATATAAAAGTACCATTACCAATTACTGTAATATCGTATTTTGAATACACTCTTCGGAAAAACCAGGCAAAAAAGGGAAAGACGGGGGACAAAAGAAAATATTGAATCAAAAACATTGATGCAAACCCATTTCCAATGATTAATATTTTTTTCTTCATTTTAGTATCCTGTGAGAAATATTTTGATAAATTAGTTAGCCAATAAATAACGAATTTCCTCGGTTTAATTACTGTAGTTTGCGCCAAGTAAAATGTTCATAAACACCAGACCAATACATACCAAAACCGATAGCAAACAACAGCTCTTCAATTGGCATAAATCCAACGGTAATGCCAGACAATACATCCATATTCCAAACCCGATCGATATAACCCGGTGCACTCCATTCCAATCCAGCAAGAAAGATTGTGTAATAGACTAAAAAAAGTAAACCGCCAATCCAGGTTTTTCGTTTTAAATCTGGCCGACAAAGCATGGTTGTAACTGCACCAACAAACATGGCTAGAATAGAAGGATAAATCGGATTCCAGGGAAAGAAATAGAACACAATAAAAACAATAAAAGGTGAAACCAACGCTATGTAGTGATATCGATGCAAAACGTGGTGATGCACACAATCATTCATAGCTTGAGGGATTTTTTTGCTTAGCAGATTATAAAACACCGAGCCAATACCCCCAATAGCAAAACAAAAAATCAGGCTTTCGATATCAAAACCTGTGTTCTCAGCTAGATCAAACAAGCTTGGCGGCATCCAGTATTCCGGCACAAACAACGGTTCAGTAAAACCAAACGGCATAGTGAACAAGCT